>VOFG01004562.1_pt1 | contig 338403 bp, 405 predicted proteins | sample 5384171 | NCBI WGS metagenome assembly VOFG01 (sample SAMN12384726, study PRJNA508395) | human gut metagenome | isolation source: healthy gut F | host: Homo sapiens | reverse complement strand
TCATAGACAGGCTTCAAGCTCTGGAAAGCAGCGGAGCTGTCATAGAGCTGCTTAATTGCTTTCATTCGGGCGGTCTGTTCGTCCAGCGTTTTCTTCAAGCTCCCTGTGGCAGCACTGTGTTCGCTGACACGGCTTTCCAAATCTTCAAGGGTGTAAATGCCGTTTGCCCGGAGATAATTGAAAGTCTCGTTCATCTCCTTTAGGTTGCTGATTTTGCCTTTCTGGGAATAAGCACCGGCTTTGCGCTGAGTGTAATAGGCGTTCAGCAGAGAAACAAGGTCGGGTGCCTGTGGCTTGGCAAGTTCCGCTTTTGCTTCGGCAATCCAATCGAACAGGAGAGAGATTTTTCTTTTTGATGTCACGGATAACGGCGTTGGTGGCTTTTATCCATCGGTTGAACTCGCCTTTCTCGGTGCGGATGCCTTTCTTCTCCATTGCCCGGACGGTTGCGCCCTCATGGACGGTGGGAAGTAAATCCACGCCCTGACGCTCATAGCTTCGGTGGTCGATACGAACATCAAGCCCTTTCTCCGCAAACTTGGCGTTACATTTTCAGCCCCCATGTCTGACGCCAATGTTCCAGCGTTTCGGGACTGCCCCAGTCGGTAGTGGGAACGGCGTTGAACACAAACTTTCCGTCTGCGTCCCGGATACGGTTGCCGTCCTCGTCCAGCTCATACACCCGGCGTTGCTTTAGCCCCCATTTGCCGTCCTGCTTGATGGGACGGATGGGGCAAAGCACATGGAAGTGTGGGTTTGGTATGCCTCCGTCCTCCCGGTCTGGCTGGTGTACGGCGAAGTCAACCACCATGCCCCGGCTCACAAAGTTCTCCAATAAAAATTGCCTTGCAAGAGCGATGTTTTCCTCAAGGGAAAATTCATTCTGCAAGGCAATGTCAAAGCTGTATGCAAGCTGGGCGTTCTTTCCTCGCTCGGCTTTTCCACGGCGTTCCATAGCGTCTGGCGGTCTGCGTATTCTGGCGGCGCATGGGACGGCAGGAGAATGTCGGAGCAGATCACACCGCCCTTTCGGGTGTAGTCGCTGTATTCGCCGTAATACTCGCTGTACAGTTTTTCTCCCCGGCTCGGTAGGCGGCAGAAGCGATAGCAGACTGTCCTGCGCTTCGCTTAGTCTGCGTGACGCTCAGATGAAATAGTGCCATCGGCTTTCAACTCCTTTTCTCTGTTCGCTTGGCTGATGTGGGTAATCGCCATGTGACGGACAGCTCGCTGGACTTCGGACAGAGAAAAGATGTACTCCATCAGCTCTGTCATTTCGGTGCGTGTGAGATCTTTGACCTCCGGGGCAAGGCTCTCAATCGTGCCGCCCAGATTGCAAAGACGATGGGTGCGTTTCTGCCTTTCGCCTTTCTCCAGATATTTCTTTCTGTTCTCAAGACGGTTGAGCTTGTGCTTCTCCTGTGCAAGCTGCGTCTCAGCTCGTTCCTTTTTGGCTCGGAGCTGTTCAAGGGTTTTCGGTTTTGTCATTGTGATTGACCTCCTTTTTTGATTTTTGGGATAAAAAAAGACCGTCAACTTTTCGCACATTGCGACCAGTCAACGGTCTGATTTTCGGTATTCAGTTTTTCAAACTTGCTGGCGGCGAACAGCATTTTATGCTGTTTGCGGACGGCAAGTCCACAAGGGATAGCCGCTTTAGCGGCGCAAGGGGGTGTAGCCACCTTGACGGAACGAAGTGACGCAACATTCTCGGTCAAGCAGTTTTCTTCTGCTGACGGAGAATGAAGCTCCGCAGGACGCACGATACTCCCGATAGGAGAGTATAGAAGTGCGCCCTTTAGTTCCTAAAGGGATTTTTCGTTCTCGTCATCTGAATGCTTTTACAATATTCTCGCTTTGGATGGCTTGTCGGAATTATACATCACTTGAACATTACTCCCTACCTTGGGAACAGGGTCACCGGCGTTAATCCATTTTCTTTTTGTGTACGCCTTTCCATCTACGGTGTATTCAATTTTAATGATGTAAGGAAATTCAGCACCATCCAGTGTGTGCAATCTCATGGGTTTTCTGTTGACCTTTAACCACCACTGTTTTGTTGCAGCGATCACAATTCCTGTTGTTTGCTTATCCATAAATATCCTCCTTATGTTCTTTTAGAAGAAGAACAATTCTTCAAATTTTTTATCTAAGGCTATGCACAAAATCAACGCCAGCTTTGCAGTCGGATTGAATTGCCCTATTTCGATTGAACTAATCGTATTTCAAATGAAACATAAATTGTTAAATTATCAGGTATGTAGCTGATACTTAAACCTTTTTCTCCATTTGATAGGAGTGTCCCGACAGAAACATAGTTTTCTCCTTTGATTTTCTCTGACACATTCTCAACTACTGAAAAGCCCTCTTGTATCAAAAGTTCCATGTAGTTATCATAGTCATTTTCGTCTATACCTGCAATACTGATACTGAAATTTCCGTGTTCTGTATCAAGCATAGCCCATGCAACTGTGCCAGTTGGAACGGGAAGTCCCTCAGTATATTCATTGACTGGCCATTCTCCCTCATCAAGCCTAATAATACCTTCAGATTGCGAATTGCTTGCGTCTCCTGTGTCTTTGGGTGGTGTTTTTGGGGCGGAGCAAGCAGTCAATGACAATATAAGCAAAATTGCAATTCCCGGAATAAATCTTTTCATAGTTACCTCCTATTGTTGTGGACAGCTCTGATAATCTGAATTGTGGCAAATGCAAAAGCGATTATGCCAACCAATAAAATAATTTGAGAAGCATCAAAAATAAAATCACCACTAACCTGAATGTTTGTCATTGCGTCTGCTTGCCCGATTGCTCCTTCCGGCACTTTACCAGACTTTGCAGTAGCATAAATTAAAAAAGCAACAATAGCTACCACAAGGGAAATGACACTTGAAATGATCCATTTCCGTTTCTTTGGGACGGAATTATCAATTCCAAACTGTTCTGCTGTGCTGTTAGCAAATTCTTGCGGCGTTCCAAGCCTTTCGATTACCTGTTGTTCAGTTTCTCCATGCTCCACGGCAGAATTAAATATTTCATTCAAGTCACGCACAACCTCGGTTTTGGCTTTGCGTGATAAATTTAATTCCTTTTCAACCTGCCTTATGTATTGCTCCTTCATTCTGAGACCTCCGTTTGTTGATAGGTGGCGATAAAGCTATTTACACAATCCGTATAGCTGGACCAAAACGTAATCAATTCCTGTAAAACTTCCTTTCCTTTAAGAGTAAGGGAGTAATATTTTTTTGATCCGCCATTAGCAGCCGCTGGTGCCAAACGACATTGAATTAGTTCCGCTTCTTGTAAGCGATACAGAATAGGGTAAATCGTTCCCTCTTTTGCATATCCTAAGACAGATGCACTGCTATTTAACTCTGTGATTATTTCATAGCCATAGGTCTCTTTGCGCCCGATTAAGGATAATAGTATCATTTCAAGAGAGCCTTTTTTGAATTGTTGCACATATTTGTTATCCATAATCTTCACCACACTTTAGTTCTGCTGATTAGCGTTGCTAAGTAGCAGAACTAATTATACTCATACTCGGTGCCTTAGTCAATAGACTCCTTGAAAAAGTTACAGTTTGTTCAAGCGTTTGAGCGCCCGAACATTTTTCGTCCGGGCGCTCTCAGTATCAGTCATATATCAGCTCAAACTTCACAATCTCCTCTGCCTGTGCCTTGCAAGCGTTCATCTGCCGCACCCATTCCATTTGGTTTTCGGCTTTCAGTTGCTCTGTCACGCCGTACTGCTTTGCCAGCTCTGGCACGATCAGCTCCATGCGATTTCGTGCCGCTTCGTCAATCTCGGCGTAATGCTCATAGAGCGTGTCAGACAAGACCAGCTCATTGAACAGGACGGGACGGTAAGTTTCTAAATACGCCTTGCGAAGTCTGCCGTAGTGTCCGAGGGGCTTGGTCTTGCGGATAACGATGTTCGGGATAAGATAATCTCCGTTCTGTGTGTAAGTGATATTCATGCTATTTGTACTCCTTTCATCGGCTATCTCTGAGGTAAACTGCTGACCGGAACGAACACGCCCTTTGCAATATCCTCCGCACGAATGGCGGCTTTCTTGGCTTCGATTTCTGCCTTTTTCCGCTTTTTGATTTTGTCCTCGTATCGCTTCTGCGCTCCGCTGGCTTTCCGCTTCAAGTAGTTCTGATGAAGCCTGTCCTTGCGTTCCTCACGCTTGCGGATTTCCTCTAATTCCTCCGGGGTAAGCTCCGCTTCTCCAAACGCCGGGGGAACGAATCGCCCAACAAAATTGAAGTAAATCTCGACCTCCTGTGTGGTCTGTATACTGCCTTTACGGTCACGCTCATGCACAAGGATTTTCTCGATAAACTCGTTGAGCATAGCAATGGTCAGCTTGTCGAAGTTCTCATACTTGTCAATCAGAGCGATAAAACGATCAGCGTCCTTTTCGTGCTTCTCGTAGCTCTTGACTGCCTTTTCCAGAGCAGAGATTTCAGCGGTAAGCTCGGTCTGCTCCTTTTCGTATTGAGCGTCCAGAGTGGCGTATCTGCTGTCGGACAGCTTTCCTAAAATGTTGTCCTCATAGATTTTGCAGAGCAGGACTTCCAGCTCGGAAACTCTCTGCTTTGCTGTGGCAAGGCGTGTCCGCTGCTTCCTGACCTCTGCCGTCTGCTGGCTGGACTGTGCTTCCTGCACCACACGGACAAACTCGGCTCTGTCATGCTTGGCATACTCGGCAATGGCTTTCAGCATTTCAGAGACAAGGGACAGTACCACATCTTCATTGATACGGTGCTGGGTCTTGCAGAGCGTTCCGCAAGGAACTTTTGTGTACTGTGAGCAGGTGTATTGAGAAATGCGCTTGCCGTTGTTGGTGCGGTGGACATACATCTTGCCTCCGCAATCGGCACAATAAAGCAAGCCTGTGAGGGGAGCTGCTTCGCCCCAGCCGTCCGGGTAGCGTCTGACATTCCCACGGATTTTCTGCACAAGGTCAAAGGTCTGCTGGTCAATAATGGCTTCGTGCGTATTCTCAAAAATCGTCCATTCGTCCTCCGGGACATAATGGCTTTTCTTGTCCTTGAAGTGCTTTCGGGTCTTGAAATTGATGGTGTGTCCCAGATATTCACGCTTTTCAAGAATGTTGCAGATGGTGGAAGAACCCCAGCCGTACACATCTTTGAAAGTCTTGTTTTTGTTCACGCCCTCGCCGTGCTGGGCAAGGTAAGCGGACGGAATAAGCACCTTTTCCGATTTCAGTTTGCTGGCGATCTGATACGGACCGTAGCCCTCAATCGTCATGGCAAAGATGCGCTTGACCACATCAGCGGCTTCGGGGTCAACCAACCATTGGTCTCTGGCTTCGTTCCAGAGATAGCCGTAAATGACCGTGCCTGTGAGGTGCTTGCCGGACTTGCCTTTTGACTGGAAAGTGGAACGGATTTTACGGCTGGTGTCTCTGGCGTAATACTCGTTCATAATGTTGCGGAAAGGGGTAAAATCATCGTCCCCTCTGGCACTGTCCACACCGTCATTGATGGCGATAAGGCGAACGCCACGCTGACGCAGAATTTCCATAATCTGACCGACTTTCAGATAGTCACGACCCATGCGGCTCATGTCCTTGATGCACAAATACTCCACATTCCCGGCTTCAACCTCTTTCATCATTGCCAAAAATCCGGGACGGTCAAAGCAGGTGCCGCTAATGCCATCGTCTGTGAAATGGACAATGTTTGTAAAGCCCTGCCGTGCGGCGAACTCCTCCAACATAGCCTTTTGATTGGAAATGGAATTGCTCTCACGCTGTTGGTCATCATCTTTGCCAAAGTCATCACGGCTCAGTCGTTCGTACAGAGCTGTGATTTTCTCATTTTTCTCATAACTTGCGTTCCTTTCTTCGATTTTAGGTTGTGTGTTCTAAGAGACTTCCCAACCGCTTGATTAAGAAGTCTTTTAGAGCATACAACACCAGCTGCCAGTTTATATTTCTTATATTGGCGAACTGCAAAATGCTCTGGCTTCTTCTTTTCCAATTCTTCAAAAAGCTCGTCCACGGCATTCTTAAATTCTTCGTCATCCTCACGGGCTTCGCTGGCGTTGATGAACTCCAGCAGCGTGGAGAAGTTCTGCTCCTCTTCCGGGGCTTCATACCAGATGTAGCCGATCAGTGCGCAGTAGAGCAGGCGTTCCGCTTTGACCCAGAAATCTTCTCCGGATTTTTCACCATCCCCCTTTGTGTTGGCGATGATGGTATTGACCAGTTTCAGAATATCCTTTTCGCTGCGGATGTAATGGAACGGATTGTACCGCATGGATTTTTTGAAGTTGATGGTGTTCAGGACTTTGATCTTATACCCGGCATCCGAGAGCATCTTTCCGCACTCGATAATGATCGTACCCTTTGGGTCCGTTACGACATAGCTGACCTTTTGGGGCATCTGCATCAAGTTCGGCTTGACGTAAAACCGTGTCTTGCCACTGCCGCTGCCGCCGATCACAATGACGTTCTTATTGCGGGCGTACTTCGGATGCTTTGGTCTACCACTCATCATCAGCCGTTCGGTCTGTGTGAGAATGACGTTGTTCTCGAATACCGGGTCAATAAAAGGTTCGATGTCCTTCTGGTTGCCCCATCGGGCAGAGCCATACTCCTCGCCTTGCCGATACTTCTTCGCGTTCTTCCCTTTGAAGTAGATCACTGCTTTCAGCGCAGCTGCGCCGACCAGCCCTACCATCAGGTCGAATGGGTGAAAACTGGGCAAGACACTTTTTGTAGGCCAGGCCAAAGTTCATAAAAGAGAATCATCAGCCTGTCCACCACGGAATCGCCATTGCAATGACGGTAGAGCCATGCAGCTTTTTCCACCATGTAAAAAGCGATGATGTACGGAAAATTCAGCAGGATCAGCTTTTTCATGTCTGCCGACTGCATCATCCTGCTGAACTCTGCAGCCATTTTTGCCCCATGCCGTGCCGCCCGTCTGGTTGGACGGTGCTTTGCGCGGCAGACGGGCAGGTTTTTTCAGATTCTTCATCGTATCGGTTCCTGCGCGCTCTTCTTTTCTTTCTTGAGCTGACGGTGATTGGAAAGTTCCTCTTTCACCTTTTCCAGCTTCTGGCGCACCGATTCACGCTTCTGCTTTTTCAGCGTTTCGCTGGTGTATTCCTTACAGGCAGCGGTCATAACATCCACATCCTTGGCCTTGAAAAAGACCAGATATTCGCTTTTTCCCTCCTGTTCCACCTTTTTCAGACTATAATCAATGCCATATTTCCGGGCTACCCGGTCAAAGGACTTGATGTTATTGTCTGTAACCACGATATTCGTGATCTGCGCGCCGCTCTTTTGCAGGCTCTTGATGCTCTGCCGACCTGTTTTCTTACATTGGCTTTTTTCTCCTTTCCCTGCTGTTTCTTCTTCTTGTCCATCTTTGCCAGCAGCTTTATCAGGGCTGCTTTCAAAATCTGTGCGGTGATTTTTCCTCCTTTGATACATAGCGAGATGGTTTTCTCAGTTGACTTCTTCCTGCATGGTTGCTCATCTCCCTCTATCTTTGCTGCATCAGGGGCGGACTGCCCCAGACACAGGCGGTGCGGTATCGCCCAGCACCGAGCGGAACTTCTTGCGGCACTGGTGCAGCAGATAGCCGCACTCCCATTTGTGCCGGCAGTGCTTGCAGGGATGGCCGCTGTCCGTTCCCGGACGCTGGCGCATCATGCGTTCAAACGGGTTGTCGGTAAAATTCATAGGCATTAACCTCCCTGTTCAGCCAGCGGCAGCACACCGCGCCGCTTCAACGTATGATAAAGGAACTTCCGGCCTTTCTGCGTCCATGCCGTGTGCAGCTTTTCCACCTCGGAACCATCGCTGCGCTGAAGCCGGAATGTCAGGCTGGACGTATAGCCCTTACCGTGGTGTTCAGAGTAAAGCACCCACTGACCGTTGGCCCGGTACTGAATACCGTGCAAGTGCAACATCCGATTGAACACTTTAGCTCCACAGCCGTACTCTTTGGCGATCTGCGTGGTCGTAACCAGCGAATCCGAATCGCTCAACTGCGCTTCGTAGCTGCTCCGCCGCGGTGCCTTCTTATGCAGCAGGCCCAGCAGCGCATCCCAGTCAAACGGCTGTGGATGATACACCGCACCGACTGCCGTATGGTGCAGCTTGCAGAGCTTCCTCGCCATGTCCTGTGTGATGCGGTAGTCTTTTACATACCGCTGGACCGTGCGCCCGCCCTCGTCCTGCAATCGGACACGGGGCATATACTCGTAGTCGCGGCCCTCGATGAAACCATACTGGCACATACGCGGGAACCACTTGCGGAAATCGCTGCGAACGTGCATCTGGTCATACAGATCACGCGCCCACAGCGTAGAGGGCAGCGTGTCTATACTCATGAATACGATGTTCATGGGGTTGTCCTCCTAGTTTTTATCTACCCTGCCGCCCCACCCAATTCATGCCGAACCTGTGCGGAATAGTAACTGTCCACGGTCACAGGTGCGTTATAGAGTGTTGCCAGCAGGTATTGCTTGATGTTCCGAATCTGAGTGCTGTTTTCTTTTAAGCACTCCAATATGTACTGGATATGCGAGGAATCCAGCTTCATCAGGCGGCTTTTCACCACCTCCTTCGGCTTTTCCTCCCCGCAAATGCGCAGAAACTTCTTTCTGCTTGTGACAGTTTCTACCAGCAGTTCTAGAATCTCATACAGGACCGCTTTATCTGCCGGATAGCCCTGTTCCAGAATTTCCAGTTCCAGAGCCTCCTTGAAATAGCGGCGGTACTGTTCTTCTTCCTGCAATTCAGCCGGATAGATAAGATCAGTTTCACTATTATCTGTCTTATTTATCTTCTCAGTATTACTTCCGTTTGATTTTGGAACTGCCGGAAGTTCGTTTTTCAAACTGCCGGAAGTATGATTTTCATACTTCCAGTAGTTCGATTGTGAAAGCCCCGCATAAAGGTCTTTCACATACAGCAGATTGGGTTTGCCAAGTCCCTGCCTGCGCCGCTCGATAAGTCGGAACTCCTGTTCCAGTTCATCCAGCAGCTTGACCGCCTTTTGTCTGGCACAATGGATAGAGTCCATGACTTCTTCTATCGTGCAGATAATGTAGGCGTTGCCATGCTTGTCCTGCCAGCCATTCTTGATGGAAAGGCTCATACGGTCCAGCAGCACAGCATACAGCAGCTTGGCATCCCCGGACATCTTCTGGAACAGATCAGCCTTGACCAGTGCCTTCGGCACACGGTAAAAAGCTGTATCGGTCTGCTTCCAGACCTTTGAAATACGGGTACTCCATGTAAATTCATCACCCCCTGTCGGATTGGATTTGCACTATTGAAAATAACAGTACATTCCTACGGTGGAACACGTTTCCTTGCTCCACCGCAGTGTATCTGCTGTTATTTGAACTTTGCCATTCTGCCCCAGCCCGTTCCTGCCCCATATTTCAGCGGCGTTTTCTCTGGTAAGACGCGCAGGATGCACATTCAATGCCAGAAGTATCTCTCTGGGATGGCTTATTCAGTTGTCAAAGTACTTTTGTGAGGGCTTGTTGTATAACCCTTACACCTATAGCATTCTGAAAGGGGTGTTTGGCAACCACTTTTTCAAATTTTCTCAAAAAAAAATTTGCCGCAGGGATTTTTAAGTCCCCACGGCAGTTTTTCTATATTATGTATAAGTGCAACGGATGCGGTGAAGCCCTCTTTTTGATTCCCTTTGTCACATATTGATGAGATACCCCCATCTCAGCAGCAATTTCCCGGTGCGTCATTCCCTCAATATAGTGGCGACAAATCATTTCCCACTGGTGCTTTTTCAGCAGTTCGCTTGCCCTTCTCAAAAATTCCTTATTCAACACAAAGTCCATAACATTTATACGCGGATCTTCCATTTCATTGTTATACTCTGGATTCACATCCGCTGCATACGAAAAAAGTTTCACTTTTTCGAGAACCGCCAGCATTCTTCCAATATATTTATCCGTGCTTCAATATTACGCACAAGTCGATCCTCTCCCTCCAACACAAGACGGATATGCCATTCCATATCCTCAAAATGGTCATGTGGAATTGTCTGATGCTCATTTCCCTGCGATTCATAGTAGTAGTGTGTACAGTTATGAAGTGCAAACACCGTATATCTTTCGTGTGCATGGTAGGAAACATATCCATTTTTATAGACGACTACTTCCGCATGGTTCTCCATCTGTTTTCGGAGAATCACTTCTATACCATCTTCCAATATCTTCTTCAAACCCGGCACTCGCTTAAATTCACTTGCAACAGGAACCATCTTCTTCAGTTCTTTCAAGGTAATAAAATTCATTTTAACCACCTTCCTGCCTTTCGGCAACAGGTGAGTCTTCTATGAAAGAACAGCAGAAATGACCTCAGACCCACCCGTTTTTTTTTGAACGGGGAGCCTAAGCTCCATTCGATTAAAATTATGCCTATACCTATAGCATTCTAAATAAGGGTTTGGCAACCACTTTTTCAAAAAACTTTCAAATAAAAAAAGCCGAAACAGGATGAACTACTTGCAGGCGCACTACTGCGCTGCATTCGCTCATTCTGTTCCGGCCTATATCACATATTGCTACGGTATCGCTCTAAACAAACAGATATTATGTTGTAGACCCAAAAGAACGTCTGGTGGAGCTGGTCGGCTAACCAGGTGCCGCCTAAGATTCCGCCTCTGCGCTTTCAGTGTCCGATGAAGCACCCTGCTTCAGGCTTCTTTCCGATGATTCTCTGCTGTGAAAAATTCGATACTCTTCACGGGAAGGCCGTGAATACACTCCACCAGAGATTCAGCAGAAATATAATCTTCACAGCCACCACGCTTGATCTGAAGCATATTCTTTCCATCAACGACACTGCGATTCCCAATCCGCAGCCCCTTTGGGGTGCGGATCTCATGTTCTCCATTACTCATCTTCTCACGGCCTCCTTTGTGTTGGTTTAAGTTTCTTTTTTTCTTCTATTCAATTTCACCTTTTGAACTTCCGCTCTTTTTTTCACCTTTTTCGGCTTGCATATTTACATTTTTACGGTATAATAATTCAAAAGATGATAGAATATAGCATATATTATAAGCAAGTCGTGTCACCGTGTCAAGAGGAAAATGTGAAAATTTGTTGCATCTTCCAGATTGAATATTTACAAATTCCGTTGCACATTGTTACAGTACGATAACTGCTCCATAGAAAGGTTGCAAACATGAAATTTGGAGAGAAAGTTCGTGATTTACGAAAGAAAAATTCCTTAACACAGGACGAATTGGCAAAATGTCTGGGTATCAACAAACGAACGATCATCGGATGGGAGCGTGATGGCCGCTACCCTCGCAGTATTGAAATGCTTGAAAAGATGGCCGACATATTCCATGTACCTTTGACCTATTTACAGCCGGATCAGTCTTTATTTATCGAACGTGCCGCCGAAGCCTACGGAAAAAAGGGCAAAATAGAAGCCCAGCATCTCGCATTTGAGCTTACTGAGCTATTTGCCAGCGGAGATTTGACCCCACAGGATATGGACGGCATCATGTATGAAATGCACAAAGCCTATTTTATGTACCGAGAACAAAAACGAGAAAAAAGAACGAATCATGAACCTGTAAATCACGGTTCCATTCACTATGCCATCCCCGAAAGGAGATCACATTATGGATTCTGCATTTATTCACCAAGCTGCTAACGAACTTGTCCAAAATGCTGGAACTCGCAACATTAAACAGATTGCGCGCAGTTGCAGCCTGGACATCAGTGAAACATCCCGCATTAAAGATATGTTGGGTTTGCTTTCGCTCTATTTTGATAAGCCATTGATTCTTATCAATCGCCAGCTGGATAAACAGACAAAGCAGATGGTGTGCGGCTATGCGCTGGGGCATTATCTGGAGCATCAGCTGCTTATGGACCTGCATACCCTGAACAAGTTTCTGACCATTAAGGATAAGCACATCCGTCTTTACGAGCATAACGCTTTCACATCCCACCTGATGCTGGACAGTGATGAAGTCTATCAAATGACGAAGCGCGGGCTGGATGCTGCTCAGATTGCCGCTACTAAGGGAATCCACCTCAATCTGGTGCTGGTGAAGCTGCTGGAACTACATCATCTGGGGTACGATCTGCGTCACTACCACGCCCAGCACCATGCGTTTATCAAACAGTTCAACCTTCCAGCACATTTTCAGTTTGATGTTGCCGCCGGATGAACTTATGTTCTTATAACCCTAAAACCCGTAATGAACGGTGCGTTATGCCTGTCCATCACGGGTTTTTCCTGTTATTTCAGTTTTGCGAGGATTTCATCGGCATTCATACCTTCGGCCAGCAGCTTTTTCAGAACGGCTTCGGCTTCTGCCTTTTTTTCGCTTCTTCTGCAGCTTTGGCATCTGCCTTCGCCTTCTTTGCTTCCAGCTTGACAATTTCCTTGTCGATAGCTTTCAGCGATGCTTTCTTCTCTTTCAGGTCAGCTTTCAAAGTGTCAATGTTTGCGGTGATGGATGCGATTTCCGCTGTGAGTGCTTCCTTTGCGGACTGCTTTTCTGCAATCTGCGTTGCGAAATCAGCAGTCACAGTTTTGGGCTTATTCTTGCTACCTTTTGTTCTGGGCATAGGATACAAACCTCTTTCCAATTATAATAACTAAAGTATATCACTCTGCTAGTCTACGAGCAATATCTATCATACCATCAAATTGGCATTTTTCTTAACCTTATTCAGTACCACATCCGATAAAGCACCTTGGCTATTCAGATGGATTGCTAAAATAATATACTCTGCCAAAAACATATCTGTATACATTTTAAATGTATCTTTATTTGCATTAATGCTGTTCATTCGAGCTGCAACATTTCCATGGAAATTGTTGCAACGAGAAGCATAGAGAATACCAAAAAAGAACGAACGAAAGCCTTTCTTCATCTGTGAATTTATATTTTTCTTTGTCCTCTGCACATCACAGAATCTCAACTTCTTTTCCTAGCATGAGCGCTCTTAATTTCATTCCAAAACTGTGTGTTATGGCTCGACTCTTTCCTTTATTTGCATTGGCAATTCCGAGATTCACTACATTACCGATAAGTGTCGGATTGGAAATCTGACAGTATGACTTTCCATAAGCATTATCCAAAATATCCGATAGCGATGAAATTTTTCGTTTTAATGATTTATATGAAGTAGCCCTATATTTTTCTGCTATTCCATTCTTTTCCATCGCGTATCCTTTAAGCATATACGAGGCCACATAGTGAAATGTTTTGTCCGGCATCCTTTTCAGAAAAGGCTCTAATACTGTTTTATATTTGTTATTCCAGTCACCTAGAATCGCATCACGAACAAGTTCAACACCCTTTGTGTCCTGACAAAACCCTACATTGTTATCACTTAACTGCTGAACGTAATACGAATGATTAATTGCCTGCCAACAAAACAACGCTGCCAAATCTGGCCGCTCTGGTAAGACATAATAGCTATCGAATAGATACGTTAATATTTCGTATGGATAAGGTACGCCTTGATTTTCCCAGTTTTCATCATATATAAAATCAAGATTTTCCAAAATATTATTATTACCATGTGGAAGAAGGTCTAAATGACGTTTTTTCGAATAATCCTTTGCAAGTTTCAAAATATCGTCCATAATGATAGCACCTATTTATTTTTCTACATTTATTCCTTATCACATCTCTGCCGATCTCAGATCGTTGCCTACTGCTCACCACGAAGAGGTGTGTGATTATCAGAGCAGCGTAGGGAGCATCCGCTCCCAATATTCCACATAATTCGATTCTTTTACAGATTACAGATGCTTTCTTACCTTTATCCCCGCGTAGTACATCAAACCACCAAGCGCTCCACCAACTGTGTTATAGAACAAGTCAGATAGTTGGAACGTACCGAGCCTTAAAAACAGCTGTAGCATCTCAATGCTTATCGAAAAAATGAATGCTATCTTCCCGCTTTGCCACAGGATCTTCTTCCGATTGTTTCCAATCCTCTCTCTGAATGTCCACGCCACTACTGCTGAAAACGGCACCATCATGATTACGTTCTCGATACACTCGGTGGTCAGCTGCCTCTCACCGTTCACCGTCTCCCAGATGCCCCAGCCACCCATAACATCGGACAATGGGTTCATCCACAGGTTCCGGTTTAACAGGGTTCTAAACAGGATCATCGATGTCACGAAGGTCAGTAAAAACAGTTTCCGAAAGAACACGCTCTCCTTGAATTTCTGATACCATGTTACTATGGCGTTCTTCCAGCCTTTTCCTGCTGCGGTAGGCTCATATGCATACAGATAGAAAAACATAGCCAAAAAGGAAAGCAGAAGTGAAAATCCAAACGGCTCGTAGAGAGCGGTCAGGATGTTTGTGAGGATTTTGGCTAATACTTTTATTGGGTCTTGCATCTTATTCCACTGTCACACTCTTTGCGAGGTTTCTCGGCTTATCCACATCCAGACCCTTGGCTACAGACACATAGTAACCCAGTAGCTGCAACGGAATCACTGCCAGGCTACCAACAAAGTGCTCGTCCATCTTTGGAAGATAAACTGTGAAGTTTACCTGATCTTCGATTTCATACTTGCCATAAGTAGTGAGCCCCATCAGATAAGCTCCACGGCTCTTGCACTCCAACATATTGCTGATAGTCTTTTCGTAGAGTTCGCTTTGGGTCAGCACGCCGATGACCAGCGTTCCCTGCTCAATTAGACTAATAGTTCCGTGCTTCAGTTCGCCAGCTGCATATGCCTCCGAGTGAATGTAGCTGATTTCTTTCAGTTTCAAACTACCTTCCAAGCAGACTGCATAATCAATGCCACGGCCAACGAAGAACACATCGTGTGCATTGGCATACTTCGCAGCAAACCACTGGATGCGCTCTTTATCTTCCAAAGTTTTCTGCATCTTCTCCGGGAGAGTCAACAGTTCAGAAATATAGTAACTGTACTGTTCTTCAGTGATTTTTCTCTAACCTTTGCAAACCGAACCGCCAGACAGTACATGGCTGCCAGCTGTGCGCTGTATGCCTTGGTCGTTGCAACAGAGATCTCAGGTCCAGCAAGTGTGTAGAACACCTTATCTGCTTCACGGGCAATACTACTACCCACTACATTGACGATTGCCATTGTGGTAATGCCCTTTTCTTTTGCCATACGCAGTGCTGCCAATGTATCTGCTGTTTCACCAGACTGGCTGACAACGATTACAAGTGCTTTCTGATTGAGCGGCATTTTACGATAACGGAACTCTGATGCAAGTTCCACACGCACCGGAATATCGGCCATATCTTCCAGTACATACTGAGCAGCCATGCCCACATGCCATGCAGAGCCACAGGCAACAATATAGATCTGCTCAACGTTCTTAATCTCCTCTTCGGTGATTTCCACACCGGACAAGTCGATAGTTCCATCTTTGATCACAGAATTCAGGGTATCTTGGACAGCTTTCGGCTGCTCATGGATCTCTTTCATCATGAAATGCTCAAAGCCGCCCTTTTCTGCAGCTTCTGCATCCCATTTGATCTCGGTGGTCTGCTTTTCGATTTCATCGCCGTTCAGGTCATAGAAATGCGCCTCGCCCGGAGTCAGCTTTGCAAACTCAAGGTTGCCGATGTAATAGACATTACGGGTATACTTCAGAATGGCAGGAACATCCGATGCCACATAGGTCTCACCATCCGCAATGCCGATGATCATCGGGCTATCCTTACGTGCCACCCAGATCTCGCCCGGATAGTCCCGGAACATCAGCTCAAGGGCATAGGAACCACGGACGCGAACCATCGTTTTTGCAATGGCATCGATGGGACCCAAATTATACTTTTTATAATAGTAGTCTACCAGCTTGATCACCACTTCTGTATCTGTCTGACTATAGAATGTATAGCCGTGCTTCAGCAGCTTTTCTTTCAGTTCGGTATAGTTCTCGATGATGCCGTTATGTACGCCAACGACCTCAGACTCCACTGTGCCGGAACCGGAACGGCTACAGTTACCGGAAACATGCGGATGTGCATTCGTCTGGCTCGGCTCACCGTGGGTTGCCCAACGGGTATGGCCAATACCACAGGTTCCTTTCAGTGCATTACCGTTATCGGTTTTCTCAATCAGATTGGACAGACGGCCTTTTGCTTTCACGACCTGTGCCAGTGCTTCTCCATCCCGGACAGCCAATCCAGCCGAGTCATATCCTCTATACTCCAGTTTCGACAGGCCATCCAACAGGATTGGTGCTGCCTGTCTGTGTCCTGTAAAACCAACGATTCCACACATAGGTTTTGCCCCTCCTATTATTCATTTTTCTATGATACTTTTCCACTTTTACACAAAACGACTCCGGACACTGCCAGAGTCGTCATTGACTTTATACCTTATATCCCTTTTCGCAGATCAAGTTGACCACTTCATCAACATACTTCTGGCATGTATCGTGGTCAGGTGCTTCCACCATAACACGAACCACCGGCTCAGTGCCGGACTCACGCACCAGAATACGGCCGGTATCGCCCAGAGCCTCAGCAACTTTAGACACTGCTTCCTGCACCGCCGGATCACTCTGTGCAGCCTTCTTATCGGTCACACGAACATTCTCCAACACCTGCGGATAGATCTTCAGCGGTGCCGCCAACTCGCTCATCGGCTTCTTCTTAGCCAGCATGACTTCCATCATCTTCAGACTGGTTAAGATACCATCGCCGGTGCTGGCATATTTGGAGAAGATGATATGACCACTCTGCTCACCACCGATACGACAGCCGTTCTTCGCCATGTACTCGTATACGTACTTGTCGCCCACAGCAGTCTTGGCGTAACCGATACCTTGCTCATCAAACGCTTTGTACAGACCAAAGTTGGACATGACAGTCGTAACCACAGTATTGGTCAGCAGCTTGCCACGCTCTTTCATATAGCAGCCATAGATATACAGGATATGGTCACCAGTGATGACATTACCCTTCTCATCCACACACAAGCATCGATCAGCATCACCATCGTAGGCAAAGCCAACGTCCAGGCCCTTCTCCACTACGAACTTCTGAAGACCCTCGATGTGGGTTGAACCGGCGTTGTTGTTGATGTTTGTGCCATTCGGCTTGTTGTTTATGACATAGGTATCAGCACCCAGGGCATCGAAAACGCTTTTAGCGATGTTCCAAGAACTGCCGTTGGCGCAGTCCAGACCAACCTTCACACCCTTGAAGGAATAGATGCCCAGAGAGATCAGGTAGCCCATATAACGGTTACGGCCTGCCACGTAGTCCACCGTGCAACCGATGTGCTCACGATGAGCAAACGGCAGTTCCGGCCAATCCTTATCAAAGACATGGAGCTTTTCGTCAATGTAGTCCTCTACCAGCAGCAGGATTTCCTCGGGCATTTTCTCGCCGTAGCAGTCAATCAGCTTAATGCCATTATCATAGTAGGGATTGTGGCTGGCGGAGATCATGATGCCACAGTCAAAGTCATCCACACGAGCAATGTAAGCCACAGACGGCGTGGTCGTAACGTGCAGCAAATAAGCATCTGCACCAGAAGCAGTCAACCCAGCGACCAGACTGTACTCAAACATGTAAGAGCTGCGGCGAGTGTCTTTGCCAATGACAATGCGAGCAGGGTCGGTATCACCATTGCGCTCACGGAGAGCGTTATAATACCAGCCCAAAAAGCGACCCACTTTATAGGCATGGTCTGCTGTTAATGTAATTCCGGCTTCACCACGAAAACCATCTGTTCCAAAATACTTTCCCATTTTAAATCTTCCTCCTAATATTATTCTTCTAATTTAAACGTATAGTATCTCATGCACTAATATCAACGAGTGCCTCGTATTCACTAATCTACAAATATTCAGTTTTTCAATAACACACCACCCTTCCTCAGTCATTGATTACCCGCTAATTGTTGTTCCCCATACACTGTCATCATAATCTTCTTAATCGTTCCTTGTACATCCAGATAATTCGTATTATGGCTTGCATGAGACTCATTTGCTTCGCCCTTGACCACGAACTTGTCGCAGTATAAATTGCGGTTGTCAGTAGCCGCGCGTAAATAGTGACCCATATTCTCACCACGCAAGCGCTCATCACGTGTTATCAAAGTCTCAAACAAATCATCTTCATGACGAGCGCCAATGATATTCGTTCAAATATCATCAAAGAGCTACTGAATAGCCTTTGCAAGATCGCCTATGGTAAAAGCATCCACCTTCTGGACAAACAAAACGCTAAGGTTTGCATGCTGGAACTTAAACACAAATATACTCACATTGGGGGCCGACCCCCGAGAGTTCTCAGTAAGACTTGAATTGTTATTTTTTTTTGTGTTCTAGGCTCAAATTGACTCTACTAGTTATTTTTCATTTTTTTCAAAGCCGCTAACGCAATTTTTATTCCTGCAATCATCCCAATGCAAATTAATGTATACCTTAACACAGTATAACGATACAATACTAAACCGAACAACGCAGCTATGATCGTTAATATTGCCATAAACAAGACTGCCTTATCATTATATACCGATTTATTTCCAGTTTCTTCGAGATGAACCTTTCTTGCGAATATAACTTGTGCACCTGCTAACACTATATATGCTACCAGTGTAGTATATGCAGCTGCCATATAGCCAAAAATATTTATACATATGAAATTCAGTATAAGATTTACAATAGCTGCGATAGTCGAAGAATACATTATATAATTAGTTTTTTATGGTATATGAGTAAATTAGAGTACATATTTGATACAGAAGTCAAAAACACTCCTGCTGCAATAGGCGGCATAATATAAATTGCTTCATAATATTCCTTAGTAGCTAATATTCTAACTATTTCTGGCGCTAAAAAAGTAAGCATAACTGCAATAATAGCATACGATCCCATTAAAGCTAATGATAATTCTCTAATTTTATTATCTTTTTTACTTATATTCTGATATAAATACGGTATAAATGATGAATTAATTGCACTCCAAACTAATAGTGAAATTGAGCTTACAGTATATAAAGTACTATATATTCCAACTGCATCATTTCCCACCATTTTGCTTATCATCATTCGATCTGAAACACTTAAAATCTGTGCTGCAAAAGCATAACCAATAAGGGGCGCACTTAGCTTCAAAGAGTATTTCCAATACTTTATATTTACTATCGTTTTCCCTTTTGCATATATTTTAATCCATATAACCGCCGAAATCGCCATTGTTGCTATGTTAGTTGCATACAATCGGCCCACCACAACTTGATCCGATCCCGCTTTATTTAAATATAAAACAACTATCACGGAGAATATTGTTGATGCTAAAGCTGATCCCATTGTCAATGCACCAGCTAATTTATATTTATATTCATATCTTTGTCTTAACAGCCAAAAAATCCTGCGCCGGTGCAAAGAAAAACATTACTAGCATCAAAATTATCAGCACAGAAGGCAACCCTATAATTCTATTCCAAATATCAGGTATGAGGAAATAAATACATCCTAGAACAATTGCCATCATTGATGTTAATGTCAAAACAGCCGATTGATATTGATCCCTTTCCCCCTCAAAGTCTTTCATCGCTGCCTGAAATCCACCTGATGTTAATGATAGTGTTGCAATTACGCTCAACAAAGAATACCAGGAGTTATATAAATTAACCATTCCTATTTCGCTTGTAGACATTATTCTCGTGAAAATTGGAACTGTAATCATTGATAATCCTCGTGAAAAAACAGATGCCATGGTATAAACCACTGCTGCTTTTACACCCAAAGGAATATTTTGTAGCCTTTCCTTTAGCATTTTATTCTCCTACAATGTATTTCCGGGTAACCCCACAGCATCCTGCCGTGTTGCCATCCAACTTATTGCCTAAGCTGTAGAATAAGAACGTAATAGCCTGACACCATTTTATCTGGGCTTACACGCCCGCTAAGGAATCAGTCAGCTGTAGTTCTAATTCGCAGCATTCGATTCGCAGGTATCTGGAATTCCAACTAGAACCCTATTTCTATTCATCTCAAACATAAAAAGGAAAAAGCATAGCAAAAAACATCTAATATCAAGAGTACTTCTGTAGCATGATTTCTGGATTCTTATAAGAATCCTCCTCTCCAGCCCCTTCTTTTAATCCCTTCTTCCTGATTTTCTGTTTGGACAAAGAGCCGTCCCTAGATGTTTCACATTTAGTACTAGACTTTATAACACTATTTACATTCAAACGCAGACTCACTTACACTTATTCAAAAACGCATTAAATTGTTCTATATATTTATCAGGTGTAAACAGTTCATTTGCTGTTGTCAATGCATTATTTTTTATTTCTTCAATTTGATCTCTTGACAAACTGATAATATCCAGCAATGTGGCTTCTAATGTATTCAAGTCATTATCTCTAACAAGGAATCCATTATATTTATCTTTTATAAATAAATCCGTGCCTCCTACAGATGTGCAAATACTAGGAACCCCTAACATCATTGCCTCGCAAAACTTTGTCGAAACTCCTGCTTTCGCATATCTTTTATTCATCCGTAATAGAACCGACAAATCTGCCTTTTCCACTATACTTAGCGTCTTGTCATGTGACAATCTTCCATGACAGTAAATTCCATATTTTTCCAATTCATCGTTCCCTACCAATTTCTGCACTTGCATCTTATCAGGGCCAATTATATCAATGACAACACGTACTTCATCAGTATTTAATCGAATTATCGCATGTAATAGAGTATCAATATAATCCTTCGAAGCCAATGCGCCTGCATAAACAATTTTCAGCACTTTTCTATTATCTGAATTTTCTCTTATTAATTTTTTCTTTTTATCAGCTTCTGGGAAAATTGGCGGTAACAAAATAGTATTACAGTTTTGCTCTAAATAATGTTGATACAAATATTTGCTTATTGCTATAACATTGCCAACTTTTTATCGATATATTTTTTTGTAAGTCTTTTTCTGTATTAATAACTCTCGGAATAATTCCCCGATAATCTTTAGGGTTTCTCCATTCCGTAGTTTCTATTACCAACTTAAATCCTTCTTTTTTTTAGAAAGATTTAACATTTTCAAAACATATAGTATCGAATTCGGCTCATATAAAATGATTATATCAGGTTTTATTTTGTCAAGAAATTTTAGTGTTTGCTTAAAATAAAATTTCCCAGATACTTGGTCCAAATTCCAAAAAGCGCCTCTTACCTTTCCCCGCCCCGGATAAGGATCCATATATTGGTATGCCACCTCATCCACTTCTTCCATTCTTTTGCCATCAGAAGCCAACTCACATAACACATGAACTTCATGTCCACAAGATTTCATAAATATAGCTCTATTCCTGACATGAATTGATGAAGCAGTGTCTGGATATCCGACATTTCCAATATATAATATTATCATGAATTGCCATCCTCTCTTTGCTAGGGTGTAAGATTTATAATACACCTAAAAGCTTTAACTTAATCTTCAAATAATTTCTCCCATTCCTTTGCTATTTTCTTTACATTTAGCTGTTCTCTCAACTCACTTGCTTGCTTTCCCAGTCTTTTTGCTTTTTCCGGATTTTTTAGTAATCCTATTATTTCATCCGCAAATATTCTATCATCACCGACAGGTGTAAGTATGCCATTAATATTATTTTTTATAACCATTCTAGCGCCACCTATCGGACAATCTGTACATACCACAGGAAGTCCTATCGCCATAGCTTCCAGCATTGAATTAGACATTCCCTCAAAATCTGATGATGATACAAAAACACTAGCATTCACTATATATGTTTGAACATTTGCTTTTTGTCCCATAAATTTTACATTATCAGAAATATTTAGTTCTTTAGCGTATTTTTCCAATTCCTCTCGTTGCTCGCCTTTACCATATATTTCTAATACATATTCCGGGAACACATCAAGGACTCTTTTCATTGCCCTGAGAAGCATGAATATATTTTTTGTTGACTTAATCTATTTACAGCTACAATTCTTTTTTCTCTTTCTCCATCATATGGATCCGGAATTGACGAGGTAATAGGATTTGCAATTACTTTTGACTTTTTCTCTAGGCTCTTACCATAATACTGTTTTGCATCTTCGGTTTGGAAAACAACTCTATATGCTTTTTCGTAACTATACTTTACATAAATCTTCTGATACCAATTGTAATAATACTGCGGAGCATTTCTTTCCGATAAAATAAATCTATATTTATTTAGCAAATTCCCCAATATCAGATATTGATATCCCAAGCCCAACGAAATCACATAATCTGGCGCTTGATTTTTCAATAGTTTTTTAATTCTTTTTATTCTAAAAAATATTGCACATTTTCCTGTATTCTCAGGCAAATTATCAATTTTAATTTTCGGATTAATCCTATAATTATTATTTGCCTTTGAAAATACAATAAAGAAAACTTCATAACCGTTTTCACAAAAATAATCGGCTAAGGCAACTGTAACTCTTTCAGCACCGCCTCCACCTAAGCTACCTATTAAAAATGATATCTTTTTCATCAGCCTATGATCTCCCGTAATATTTTTCTCTTAATGCTTTTCCAATAAGCATCATTACAATAACGCCACTATATCCCAGCTCAATCTGATAATATGTAGAAACGCCCATATACGCTAGTAATACAAAAAATCCGACAAATTTTGCTGCTCGAATCACTATTCTACTTTGCTCATTATAAATCTTACTGCCTTTTAAAGTAGATGCATATGCACACAACCATGCAATCACTGGGAAGATTCCATAATGGAACATAACAAACATAAACTGATTATCGAAATAAGTATAGTTCTTATTTCCCAAGTAGCTATAAGAAGCATTGATACCCAATCCAAAAATCAAATCTTCCCATGAATGCTGCGCAAAAAGATTACGTATTGTCCACTTCTGGTATCTTCCATTCCTCTATTGAATAAATTTCCTGTAATCTCTGGAAAAATATAAGAAACTCCCAATACCGCAATAATAATAGCAAAAATCCCATTAAAATCTTAACAGATCTATTCCTATCACCCAGAACAGCAACAAATATAAATAATAGTATTAATGTCTGTAATACCCATGCTCTTGACTGTGTAATAAATGCAGCAGCGATAATAAGCAATAAATTACAGTATATCAGCTTTCTTTTATCCTTTTGGGGAAATCCAAAATGTCATAATGCAAGCAGATGTAAACCAACATGAAAATATTCCTTTATATGACGCGTTCATAGGCCATTTTATTCCATAATTAGCCCAAAAAGAAAAAACAGCAATATAAAAACAACAGCAGAAGAGTATATTTATATATGGTAATTTGTTTTCCAATATATTCCATATATTGTCATCAAAACCAAGTAGCGCTGCCACTGGTAACAAAATCACTGATGTAGAAATCGATTCAAAAAAAACAGATTGAGCAGGCGCTTTATCTAAAGCTAATACAGTCCATATCAAATAATATAAAATCGAGCTTACAATCAAAACCCTTATTCCTGCATGGAGCTTTTTTATATATTGTATAAAGCATCTAAATATCAGCACAAGACTAATAATACTTGAAAAACTTAAAAAGAAAGTTCCCCATCTTCCTTTACTAACAAACCTGTATGTATCATATATCGGCTCCCATTCACCCAACATATTTCTTAGCAAAGACCCTAAAATCACGCATCTCAAATATATCTCAAATAAAAGTTCATTGATTGTGTATTTTGTTCTCATATTAAAATCACCATTTGGATTTTTCTTGCAATATATTTATATGATCTTCTAATTCTTCGTTCGTAAATCTTTCAGAAACACGTCTACCGGGTACTCCTACATATATGCCATAGGGATGAGTACTTTTTGTTAACACGGTCCCCCCCCAATAACGCATCCCTCTGCTACAGTTACTCCCTTAAGAATTGTTACATTAGCCCCTATCCAAACATCCTTCTCAATAATGACATCCTGATCATTTTCGTCATCTTTTTCTTCATCTGTTACATCAGCCATGTACTTTCCTACTGCATTCATCTTGTGATCGCCTGTGATGATACTAAGCCTTGGGCCAATTACTACTTTTTCTTTAATGATAATGTTTGCTCGTGTTGTCCACAACAGTGCATGAGGGCCAATCGCAACATCATCTCCTATACTAATGTTGCCAATTCCCTTAATATCGCTTTTTTCTGCAATATGTACATTTTTGCCACAGTTTCCCAAAGAAGATTTAATTACACTTTCTCGAAAAATCTTATAAAATACCTTACGCACAAATTCTTCTGTTCCGTATATGTAGCGTCCGATTTTATTCATCTCAATCACTCATCCATAGCTTTTTCATATAATTTGCACACTTTCTCCAGATGTTTCTCTAAAGAATACTTCTCATATGCTTTTTCAATGCTTTCCTTTCCCATACGGTAAATAAGCTCATCATTCCCAGTCAATTCAAGTATTACTTTAGCAAAATCATCTATCTTTCCTGGCTCTACCATATAGCCGTTTTTACCATTTTCCACAAGCTGCGGTATCCCTCCAACATTTGTGGCAACTATGGGCAACCCATACCCCATTGCTTCTAGAATCGACATCGGCATTCCTTCCGTATAAGATGGTAAAAAGAAAAGATCTGCCTCTTGAAGAAGTTTTTCTTTCCTTTCCTTTTTAACCCATCCTGGAAATGAAAAATACTGAGATATACCTTTTTCCTCAACAATAGCCTGTAACTTCTCAATCTCTCCGCTTCCAGCTAAAACAAATTTAACATTTCTATTACGTTCAATGATTTTTTTTGCAATATCAGGAATGTCAAAGACACCTTTAAGCTCCGTAATAAATCCTAAAAAGAGAATAATCTTATCCTCATGATTTTTTCTCTTCAAACATTCTTTATGTATAATACTGTAATTTTCTATAACGACTTTTGAAGTATTTGTTTTTACGACCTGTAAATTATTTTTCCATTCTTCAGAAAGAACTACCAAGTATTTGCATCTATCAAAACAATCCTCTACCAATCGTTTTTTCTTATTGCTCGCATTAATATAAAAGTTTGCAATTTCTGATCCATGAATATGATTAATCACAGGAACATTAAAGATGTTCGCTATATACACAAATGGTAATTTTCTATAAAAGCTTCCGCCAAACGAAGAATGTATATGCACAAGATCCGGCTTATTTATTGCCATTTCCTTGAAAAACAAAAAATATGCCTCCAAAGCCTTGCATATTTTTTTTTTACTTTGCTTCCATCACAATAGGATTCAATATATTTTATCTTATACTTCTTTTCCAGCTCAGAACCTCTATAGCCGTTTACAACAGAAGAGATACCACCTTTTGCTGAAAAACTAGGTACGACCATAACCACTTTTTTCATCTCTCGACACCATTATCCCTAAATAGGTACCATATAAACTTGCTATTCGTTACAAAATATCTCTTAAATAGTCTACGCGGTTCTTTCATAAAACGGTAAAACCATTCTAAACTGTGATCCTGCATCCACTGCGGTGCACGTGGAATTACTCCAGAAATAACATTAAATGCTCCACCAACAGCTATCCAAACGGCCTTTGTATTTTTGCTGAGTTTTGCACAGAACTTTTCTTGCCGTGGCGCACCGAGTGCAACCCATACAAAATCCGCTTTCGATTCGTTGATTCTATCGCACAGCGCTGTTTCCTCTTGTACCGTCAACGGCCTAAACAACGATGGCTCACAACCGACAATGGATAATTGTGGATAATTCGCCTTTAAGTATTCAAGTAATGCATTCAGATTTTTTTGCGTTGTTCCATAAAAATAGTGACGAGCATCACTTTTTTCTGTGGCTGCAATCACTTGTTCCATAAAATCAGGCCCGGTCACTCGCCCCATTTCCGAATACCCGCGACGAACTCCAACGCTAGATAAGGGTTTTCCGTCTGGCAAAGTCATAAATGAATTGTTTTGAACCGCTTGATAGTCCAAATTCTCATGTGCTGTTACAGTAGTATGAACATTACAAGCACAAATATATCTTCCTCTTGCTTTGTCCATGTTTTCTAATAAATATTGAATCGCAGTTTCTTTGTTAACAGCCGAAATTTCAACGCCTAATATATTCACTCGTCGCATAGCTTTCTCACTTTATAACTCAGTATTTCCTCCACACCATCTTATTGACCACGTTTACATAACCCTGAATGATGCGAACCACCTTCATGGACACGGTCTCGTCCACATAGTCCGGGCAGGGCTTGCCCAGAACGCCCTTCTGCTTCATCTTAATGGCCATATCGGTGGCGTTGAGAAGTTCCCGAGTGGTAATACCAGCCAAAATGAAGTCACCGGCTTCCAGCGCCTCAGGGCGTTCCGTACTGGTACGGATGCACACGGCGGCGATGGGATGACCAATGGACAGATAGAAGCTGCTCTCCTCGGGCAGAGTGCCGGAGTCGGAGACAATCGCCAGAGCGTTCATTTGCAGCTTGTTGTAGTCGTTGAAGCCCAGCGGCTCATTGACCCGGACACGAGGGTCCAGCTGGAAGCCGCTCTTTTCCAAACGGTGCTTGCTGCGGGGATGGCAGGAGTACAGGATGGGCATATCATACTTTTCCGCCAGCGCGTTGATGGCGTTGAACAGGCTCAGGAAGTTCTTTTCGGAGTCGATGTTCTCCTCCCGGTGGGCAGACAGCAGAATGTACTTGTCCTTTTCCAGGCCCAGGCGCTCCAAAACGTCACTTTTCTGGATCTTCTCCAGATTCATGTGCAGAACTTCTGCCATGGGAGAGCCGGTCTGGTAGGTGCGCTCTTTGGGCAGACCCGTATCCGCCAGATACTTCCGGGCGAATTCGGAATAGAACATATTCACGTCGGAGATCACATCCACGATACGGCGATTGGTCTCCTCGGGCAGACACTCGTCCTTACAACGGTTGCCTGCTTCCATGTGAAACAGCGGGATGTGCAGCCGCTTTGCACTGATTGCGGACAGGCAGGAGTTGGTATCGCCCAGCACCAAATAGCCCTCCGGCTGCAATTCAGAGAGGAGTTCATAGCTGCGGCCCATAATGCTGCCGCAGGTAACACCAAGATTCTCGCCAACCACCGGCACCAAAATGTCCGGGCCATACTCCCCGAAGGTGTTTTTCACCTCGAAATCCTCCCAGAAAACGGTGGAAAGGTTTCTGTCCCAGTTTTGATTGTAATAGACCACGCAGCAGTCAAAGTATTCACGGCAACGCTTGATAACGGCAGCCAGCCGAATGATCTCAGGACGGGTGCCACAGCCAATCATGACCTTGGTGCGCCCGTCATTTTTCCATTTAAAATTGTGTTCCATAATATTCTCCTAACGTCAACCAGTATCTTTTCTTACACCGGCTCGAAAAAGGTGTCCGGGTGGTTCGGGTTCAAGATCTCATTACAGGTCATCACCGTCACCAGATTCTCCGTTTTCGACAGATTGATGATATTGTGAGTCCAGCCGGGAATCATGTGGACTGCCTCGATCTTATCGCCAGAAACCTCAAACTCCACCGTTTCTCCGGTGTTGATGTTCCGCTCCTGAATCAGTCCGTGACCGGCAACCACGATGAACAGCTCCCACTTAGAGTTGTGCCAGTGCTGCCCCTTGGTGATACCTGGGCGGCTGATGTTGATGCTCACCTGCCCACAGTCAGCGGTATGAACCAATTCCGTGAAAGAACCACGGTTGTCCACGTTCATCTTCAGGGCATACTTGAACTTGTCCGTCGGCAGATAGGTCAGGTACAGGGAATACAACTTCTTAGCAAAGGAACCGTCTGGCATCTTGGGCATCATGAGCGTAGTCGGCTGTTCCTTGAACTCCTGCAGCAGATCTACGATCTCGCCCAGTGTTACCTTGTGTGTCACGGGGACGCAGCAGTAACGGCCATCTTCTTTCAGAATAGTCTCTACACCGTCAAACTCACAGTGCTGTTCTTTGCCTTCCAGCAGGTCAAACATTCCTTCTACTAGGTCGTCGATGTACAGCAACTCCAGCTCGGTGCTGCGGTCGTTGACGGTGAAGGGCTCATCGTTGGCAACTGCCCAGCAGAAGGTGCTGACGGCACTGTTGTACTTGGGGCGGCTGTGTCCCATCAGGTTCACGAAGCGATAGACGGCAACCTTAGCCCCAGTTTCTTCAGCATACTGGAAGAACAGCTCCTCGCCAGCCTTTTTGCTACGACCATACTCACTATTACCGAAGCGGCCAGCCAACGTAGCTTGAATGGAGGAGGACAGCATAATGGTTGCCTTGTTGTTGTGCTTTTTCAAGCAGTTCAGCAGGTCAGATGCAAAGCCGAAGTTGCCCTTCATGAAATCCTCCGGGTTTTCCGGGCGATTCACACCTGCCAGATTGAACACGAAGTCTGCCTTCCGGCAGTACTCGTCCAGTTCTTCCGGGGTGGAATCCAGATCATACTCGTAGATTTCTTTAATATCCAATGCCGGACGGGTCTTGTTCTTCCCATCACGAATGTTTTTCAGGTTGTTACAAAGGGCGGTTCCCACCATACCCTTGGCACCTGTGACTAGAATGTTCATCCTTTCACCTCTTAATGTACTGCGGCGCAGTCCGGAATATCTGCACCATCCGGCACAGTTGCGTTATTGCTGATAGTGCAGTTGCTTCCGATGCGGGCAAAGTTTCCCACAGTTGCGCCGGTACGAACTACGCTGTTGGTATAGACCAAGGCGTAATCTCCTACCACTGAATCACAATGGATTTCCGTTCCTGCATTCAGCAAAACACCGCTTCCGACAGAGGCTCCATTCTGGATACAAGCGTTTTGCAGAACCACGCAGCCACAGCCGACTTCAGCAAACGGACTGACATAGGCACTAGGAGCAATGATGTTAGGGAACGCATAGCCAAGGGCTTTCGCCTTCTCATACACCTGCGCCCGGAACTGATTGTTGCCGATGCCCACCACCAGCAAGCTGTACTCTTTTTTCAGCTCCGGCAAATCAGCAAGACCGCCAACCACCGGAATGCCACAAATCTCAGCGCCTACGGGTTGTCCATCATCCACAAAAGCGCAATCGTACTGTGGCATTGCCTGCTCTGCCACCATACGCCCGAAGCCGCCGGCACCAACCAGCAACAGCTTTTTCTTAGACATTCGGGATACCCTTCAGTTCATTCTGGACATACTCGGTGGTCAGGATCTTCTTAACAGTGCCTTCCACATCCAAACGGGTAGTGTTATGACTGGTGTAGGACTCGTCTGCCATGGTATGTACCTCGCCGTTGACGACAAACTTATCGTAGTTCAGGTCACGGTTATCCGCAGCAACACGGAAATAATGGCCCATATCCTGGCTGCGCAGACGCTCCTCACGGGTCATCAGAGTCTCGAACAGCTTCTCGCCGTGACGGGTGCCGATGATGTTCGTGCCGGTATCGCCGAACAGTTGCTGAACAGCCTTTGCCAGATCACCGATCGTAGAAGCATCAGACTTCTGGATGAACAGATCGCCGGGGTTAGCGTGCTGGAAGGCGAACAAGACCAGATCCACAGCCTCGTCCAGATTCATCAGGAAGCGGGTCATGTTGGGGTCAGTGATGGTGATGGGGTTACCGGCCTTGATCTGGTCAATGAACAGCGGAATGACGGAACCACGGCTGCACATGACGTTGCCGTAACGGGTGCAGCAGATGGTGGTGCCACCACGCTCCGCAGCTACACGGGCGTTGGCGTAAATAACGTGCTCCATCATGGCCTTGGAGATACCCATAGCGTTGATGGGGTAAGCAGCTTTGTCGGTGGACAGGCAGACAACACGCTTGACGCCAGCGTCAATAGCGGCGTGCAACACATTATCAGTACCGATGATGTTGGTCTGGACGGCCTGCATAGGGAAGAACTCGCAGGAAGGAACCTGCTTCAAAGCAGCAGCGTGGAAGATGTAGTCAACACCGGGCATTGCGTCACGGATAGACTGAGGATTACGGACATCTCCGATGTAGAATTTCACCTTTTTAGCTTTCTCCGGATGTTTAGCCTGAAGCTCATGGCGCATATCATCCTGCTTCTTCTCGTCACGGGAGAAAATACGAATCTCCTTCAGGTCAGAATCCAGGAAGTGCTTCAGAACGGTAGAACCAAAAGAACCAGTACCACCAGTGATCATAAGGGTTGCGTTATCAAATGCAGACATAATTATTCTCCTTTTAAATAAAAATTTTATGTTAATCACGCTGTAAAATATCGCGTGTATAAACCTTATCCTTCACATCATCCAGACACTTGTCATAGCGGTTTGCAATGATAGCCTGGCTCTGTTTTTTGAACTCTTCTAAATCATTAACAACACGGCTACCAAAGAATGTGTCCCCATCTTTCAGTGTAGGCTCATAAATAATGACTGTTGCACCCTTTGCCTTGATTCGCTTCATAACACCCTGAATGGAGCTCTGGCGGAAGTTATCGCTGTTACTCTTCATGGTCAGACGGTAAACGCCAACCACAACTTCTTTTTCCTTGCTCTCATCCCAGCTGTCATTTGCTTCGTAAGCACCAGCAATCTCCAGCACACGATCAGCGATGAAGTCTTTTCTTGTTCTATTGCTCTCAACAATAGCTTCAATCAAGTTCTCCGGTACATCGGCATAATTTGCGAGCAGCTGTTTAGTGTCCTTGGGCAAGCAGTACCCGCCGTAACCGAAGCTGGGATTGTTGTAATGAGTACCGATACGCGGATCAAGGCAGACGCCGTTGATAATCTGCTGAGTATTCAGCCCCTTCATCTCTGCATAGGTATCCAGTTCATTGAAGTAGCTAACACGCAGAGCCAGATAAGTATTAGCAAACAACTTAACCGCTTCTGCTTCGGTAAAACCCATGAACAGAGTGTCAACGTTTTCCTTGATTGCACCTTCCTGAAGCAATTCAGCAAAAGTATGTGCAGCTTTTACCAGCCGAGCGGTTTCTACATCCGTACCAACGATGATAAGGGAAGGGTAAAGGTTATAATACAGAGCATTGCTCTCACGCAGAAATTCCGGGCTGAAGATAATATTGTCGCAGTGATATTTTTCGCGGACACTTGCTGTGAAGCCAACAGGAATCGTGGACTTTATCACCATAATTGCTTCCGGGTTATACTCAATCACCAACTTGATAACCGCTTCAACCGCAGAAGTATCAAAGAAATTCTTCTTGCTGTCGTAGTTGGTAGGAGCAGCAATAACAACAAAATCTGCATCAGAATACGCTTCCTTGGCATCCAGAGTTGCAGTCAGATCCAGCTCCTTTTCTGCCAGATACTTCTCAATGTATTCGTCCCGAATCGGAGATTTCTTGTTATTGATCATCTCCACCTTCTCAGGAACGATATCCAAAGCCGTTACCTGATGGTGCTGTGCCAGCAACACTGCCAGCGAAAGCCCAACATATCCCGTACCGGCCACGGCAATTTTCAAATCTTTAAACTCCTTCATTATTACTTTCTCCCTTGTATACTTATCTTGAGAACACACTCTTCACATACTCATAGCTGTTAATATCGCCAATGTCATACCGTTTGCCCGGCATAACGTAAGCGTGCATTGGGGTCTGTTTGCTCAGCCATGCGGCAAAGCTACCTGGTGCGTCATAACCGCAGCCATTGTCCAGTGCTTCCTGAATCCGCTTTACATCACAGGCACGGTAGCAATAGAACGGCGGCACAGCCAGATTTCCTTTCGGCTCTTTCGGCTTTTCCTCATAGCTGGTAATCAGGTCATTGCCATCCAACGTGATAATCGCCGTTTTCTGCTGCTTTTTCAGTTCATTTTCCACATGGCACATCACACAGGAAGTATCCTTTTCCTTTGCGAACTCCACGAACTTGGAAAGACTGAAATCCAGCACATTGTCGCCAGCCATAACCAGCAAATCATCAGCTAAATTCAGCTTTTCCACCGCCAGCTGAATATCTTTGACTGCTCCCAGACGAGTTTCATTGGTGCTTGTGCCATCGTCGATTACAGTAATCTCATAAGGCCGCGTCTTTTGCTTATTGCTTTTCCAATCCTCAAAATGCTGCGCGAACTTGTGGTTGGAAATTACCACAAATTCGTCAATATCGGTGGTATCCACTAAATCATCCACCAGCCAATCGAGGATGGACTTTTCTCCCACTTTCAGGAGCGGCTTCGGAAAATTCTCCGTCAGCGGATAAAGCCGTGTAGCGTAGCCCGCTGCTAAAATCAAACATTTCATCTATGTATTCTCCTTACAGTTCCACACCATCGGCACTCTCGCACAGATGGAAACTGTACTTACCTTCCAATGCCGGGAACGCTTTCAGATACTCTGCTGTGACCTTTGCTTCAATATCTTCGGCCTTGTCTGGGTCAATCAGCGCCATGCAGCAGCCTTTGAATCCCGCACCGGAGAAGCGGCCACCGTAGATACCATCGGTATCGGTCATGATTTCATACAGTTTTTTCAGTTCATCACAGCCGCACTCATAGCTGTAAATAGAAGATTTTCCGCTTTCAAAAACAAGCTGACCGTACCCCTCCAAATCACCTTTACGCCACAGTTCTGCGCCCTTTTCAGCACGAGCGAACTCACTGTAATAGTGCTCTGCACGTCTGCGCCACAGCTCGGGCAAACGTTCTTTATAGGCTTCAAAGACCTCAAACGGTACATCACGGAGCCGGGTGTTTGCAAAGGTATCGTAGTCCATCCCTGCATAGCCCATCAGTGCATAGGCCGCTGCCTTGCACTCATCTTGCCGCAGATTGTACTTAGAGTCTTTCAAAGAACGCTCCAAGCCAGAGAAGAAGATTGCTACCTTATATGGCTTCATTTTCTCACTGGTAGGGATCAGTTCATAGCTGTCATCTTTCGTATCGAGGTACAGTAGATGGTTTTTCTTAGAAAGAACTTCGCAGCTCTGGTCGAGCTTGCCGCAAGCAACACCAACATACTGGTTTTCTGCGGCCTTCGCCGTGAGAATCATCTCCATCGGCTCTAGATGGATACCATTCACTTTGCACAGTGCAGACAAAAAGCAAATAATGACCGAAGCCGACGAGGACAAACCGCCAATCGGCAGGCTACCCTCGATAATGCCAGACAGACCAACTTTCAGGCGGTACTTTTCTCCCAGCATCTTTGCCGCACCACGCAGATGATCAGCCCAGTCTCCCTGCTTTTCTTCCGGCACTGCATTTACAAAGAACTGGGCACGCTTCGGGAAGTTCAGCGACTGCAACTCCACCACACCATTCTGTTTCGGGTGGTAGGCCATGTGGATTCCCTTTGTCGATTGCCAAACCATTGATTTTTCCGTACTGATGGTCGATATGCGCACCCAGCGGACTGATGCGGTACGGGCAGAACGCCACATCAAACGGTTCCTGATGATATAATTCCTTGTAAACCTCAACACACTTCATCGGTTTATTTTCCTATTCTTCATTATTTGTAGAACTTTGCGTACCACTCAGCGAACTTCCGCAACCCCTCGCGCAAACTGGTAGAGGGCTTATATCCGAAGTCACGCTCCAGCGCACTGGTATCTGCATAGGTCACAGGTACATCAACAGGCTGCATCGGAACCAATTTTTTGTGTGCTTCAAAATCATAATCTTCCGGCAGAACACCAGCACGAATCAGTTCTTCTTGCAAAATCTGTACAAAGTCCAGCAGATTTTCCGGGTTCTGGTTGCCGATGTTATAAACTGCATACGGAGGAACGGGCAGACCATCTTCACCATTTTTACGTTCCGGCGCACCCTGCATCACACGGACAACGCCCTCGACAATATCATCCACATAAGTAAAGTCACGCTTGCAGTTACCGTAGTTGAAAATCTGAATCGTTTCGCCTTTCAGCAGCTTGTTAGTAAAGCCGAAGTACGCCATATCCGGGCGACCAGCAGGGCCGTATACTGTGAAGAAGCGCAGACCCGTGGAAGGAATGTTGTACAGTTTAGAATAGGCATGTGCCATCAGTTCATTGGACTTCTTGGTCGCTGCATACAGCGATACCGGGTTATCCACCTTGTCATCCGTACTGTACGGCACTTTTTTATTGCTGCCGTATACGGAAGAACTCGACGCATAAACCAAATGTTCCACCGGAGTATGCCCTTCATCGTAAGAATGGCGGCAGGCTTCCAGAATGTTATAGAAGCCAATCAAGTTTGCTTCCACATAGGCATCAGGGTTCGTAATGGAATAGCGGACACCCGCCTGCGCACCGAGGTTCACTACGATTTCCGGCTTATACTGCTCAAAGATAGATTCGATCACAGCCTTGTCTGCCAGATTACCTTTTACGAAGCTGAAATTGTCAAACTGCTCCAATTCGTTCAAACGTGCTTCTTTCAGGCGCACGTCATAGTAATTGTTCATGTTGTCCAGACCCACGACCTTGACACCCTCCACCGTGGAGAGCAGCCGCTTTGCAAGGTTGGAACCAATGAAACCCGCTACACCCGTGATAAAAACACTCTTGTTTCTCAGATTGATTTTCGTTTTATTTCCGTCATTCATGTACATTCTGCACTCCTCACTTTTTCTATATAAACAGCAACAAACCCACGGCGGATCGCACAAAGGCAATCCACCGTAGGCTTGAACTCTCCTGCAATCTTTATTTGCTGCTCCTTTTTGTGGGTCAAAACAGAGCTTCCAAAAGCCACCTACATATAACCCTCAGGATTTCCCGCTTCTTGCAGTTTTTCAACAAATAAAACATTTGAAGGACAACTCAAGCCGTCAAAACCATTTAGTTATCGTAGGTTTTCTTGGTTGACCCTATTATATCTCTAGCCCCCTTCTTCTCAATGGTCGGAACAATCTTTTGACGGATACCATCATATTCAATTGTCTTGTCATACTCTGCACCGCTTACATGATGGCCTGCTCTATTGTAGCAAGTTACCTCACAACCATTCTGAGCCATTCGGGTGCATAACTCCTTTACAACAATCTCTATCCCGCCTTCACGAGAAAGACGTTTCTGTCCGAAAACCGCAAGTCTGATTTTTTCTTTCATTACTTCTCGCCCACCGTCATTCCATAGTTTCTATTCTTGTCCTGGGCTTATACACAATCCCAGCAGCTCTTTTCCTTAAATTGTCATGCTCGTCTTTCACTATTCACCTTTCCTATTTCATAGCACAACGACAAGCCTGTATACAGATTGCAGCAACAATCTATACGCAGGCTTATCCTCGTACCTCCTTATTCTGTTTTCTGCTCTATCAGCTTTCGCTGTGGTGGGTTAAGTATAGAGCGCAACCAGAAGCCACTAACCCCCGAAATCACGCCGGAACGCAACGCACCATGGTAAACAGAAACAAGTTAAGGTAAAAAGGTCAAGCCGCGCAAACCCGCATGAAATCAGGATTTTTTCTGGTTACTAACATTATTTCACAGGTTCCATGGACGGTAACTACAACTCTTTTACCAAACATCTTCGGCAGCCATGTAAAGAAGGCAGGCCCCTCTGCATCGGGTACTCAACAACAGTTTTACGAAGCAGGTGATAAACTCATGGATTCTCATTGTTTTCTCTTGTTTTCGCCATCTCCTCAAAACTTCTGAAAAAGCTGTGCCAATTTTGTGCCGCAGGGGCCAAAAGTTCGGCGTTTTAGTTCATATATAGTTCATATAACAGTAAAACACGACCGGTTTTAGTGCCCCATATAGTGTGCAAAACAGGTTATTTTTGATGATGCTACGTCAGTATGGTTTATCGGCCGCACATTTCCCTCTTCCTTATCTCCAACAGCACTCCGGTCAAAATCACCAGCGAGCAAAGCAGGGTCAGCCACCAGTTTTCGGTAAAGCCGGCGATCAGGTAGCCAACAGCACACACGGCAATGACCACAAAGGCGTACTGCATCTGGGTTTGCACATGGTTGATATGGTTGGACTGGGCACCGGAGCTGGACATGATGGTAGTATCAGAAATAGGCGAAATATGGTCACCGCAGACAGCACCAGCCAGGACAGCCGCTACAGAAATGATCATCATGGTCGGGTCCAGTTCAGCAAACATGTTGACCACGATGGGCACAAAAATAGCAAAGGTGCCCCAGCTGGTGCCGGAAGAAAAGGCAATAAAATTGCAATGCAGAAGATGACCAGCGGCACAAAGTTCATCAGGCTGGAATTCAGATTGATGGCCGAACGTACAAAGGTACCGATACCCAGGGCGTCCGTCATACCTTTCAGAGTCCAGGCCAGCACTAAAATCAGGATGGCGGGCATCATAAGCTTGCCACCTTCGGGAACGGAATTCATAAAATCCTTGAAGCCGATGACACGGCGCGGCAGATACAGAAGCAGCAGGAATCCCACTGTGACCAAACCGGCAAACACCAACGCTTCCGAAGAAGAACAGTTGGCAAAGTCCTCCACCAGATTCTGGCCGCCGTTCAGGTGGCCGGTCCAGATCATAGCTGCGATTGCCGTTGCAATCATGACGACCATGGGCGCAATCAGATCGATGACCTTGCCTTTGGCGTATTTGCCGCCCTCGGTCGGGTCTTTTGTTTCCTGGTTCTGGAACTCTTCCCCGCCGGAGGTGAACAGATCACCTTTGGCCGCGTTCTCTTCATGCTTTTTCATCAGGCCGAAATCGAAGCCTACAATGGAGGTGAAGAACACCATATACAGGGTTAAAATTGCATAGAGGTTGAACGGAATGGTTTTAACGAACATCTCAAAACCAGACATGGAGCTGCCCGCCGGAACGTAAGAGTTGACGGCTGCCGCCCAGGAAGAAATCGGCGCAATGATGCAGACTGGCGCGGCGGTTGCATCAATGATATACGCCAGCTTGGCGCGGGAAACCTTGTACTTATCTGTGACAGGGCGCATGACGGAGCCGACGGTCAAGCAGTTGAAGTAGTCGTCTACAAAAAATCAGCGCACCGAGCAGAGGGTCGTTACCAAAGCGGAGCGCTTACTTTTCAGGTGGCTGGAGGCCCACTCACCGTAAGCGCGGGTGCCGCCGGATTCCTGCATGAGCATAACGATCATGCCCAAAAGGATCATGAACATCAGAATGGAAAAATCCACACTATCGATCATTGTGTTAAACAGCGTATCAAACGCAATCCACGGGTGGAATTCTGCCGTCAACAGTGCGCCAAGGGCACACCCCGCAAACAATGACAAATACACTTCTTTGGTCAGCAGTGCCAGCGCAATCGCCACAATGGGCGGCATCAGTGACCACCATGTTCCTACAAACATCCTTAATTCTTCCTTCCTCTTTTGATCTAATCAAAGTTATTCTAACATATTGTCCATGCCGATTCAATACGTAAAAAATAATATATCCTAGGGCAATACCGCATAATTCTAAGTGCCGATACGGCGAGCGAGGTGCGGCAGCTGCTAAGCCAAAAGCGCAGATAATACTTTATGTATTATCGAGTATTTTGGCAACGCAGATGCCGTTCCGCAGCCGCCGAAGCGGTGCTTAAGCCGTAAGGCGGGAATTGTGCGGTATTGCCCTAGATAACATTGTTTATTTTTCCCCTTCTCATTCTCTTTCTTTTGACGCAAGCTGCACCCAAGAATCAGATTTTTTTGCCAGAAATCGATATTTTTTTGGTGTATGCCAATACCATCTTGCTGCACTCTATGCTATAATAAAGTCAGATGCCATATAAAAATTGGCCACTACCGCCATTTTTGTCCTATTTTGTTATTTGCTATGCCCAACATCCCGGACCGGACTACAAACGTTCCCCAGAAATCCGCGCCGCAAAGTCAAAAAAGGAGGGCCCACCATGTTCGTCCAGAAAGTACCGCATATCAAGGACCAGTTTTTGACGCAGGAACGCGCCAGCATGGAGCTGGAAAGCGGTCAGATTGCCGTGGGTTGGTATACCAACGAGCAGGACAGCCAGTCTGTTGTACACTCTCACCCGTATTATGAGCTTGTACTGCCCCTGGTGGGCAGCAACGTGCGCTATTCTGTGGACGGCAACATTTATGATATAAACCTGGGGGAAATGATCATCTTCCCTGCCCGGTGCTATCATGCGGGCATGTTCAATATTACGGATAAGATTTCTGAACGTCTGATTGCCCAGATCAACGCCGAGCTATGGCAGGAAGCCCTGCTGGCCAGCGGGCTGGTTGCCCCCACCTGGCTGGGGCAGCTGGTGATCCTGGATGCAGACGCCGTCACCGCATGGGATCTACGCGGCTTATTTGAGCGGATGGCCCAGACCGCTTACTTACACGGCAGCACCCAGCACATGGTGCAGCGGTGCGAGCTGGTGGAGCTTTTGCTGCTGATGGACCAGATTGTGGCCGAGCGCCGCACGGCACCGCCCAGCGCCACAAGTGCCCTGGTTGCCAAGGCCGTTGCTTTTTTGCAGGCCAATTATACCGACCCGAACCTAACCGTTGGCAGCCTTGCCAAATATACCTACACCAGCCGGGGAGCATTTGTCCCGCGCGTTCAAAACCTACACGATGGAAAGTGTGCACGGCTATTTGACCAACCTGCGCATGCAGCATTGCCGCCGTGCCATTGCAGCCGGCGCCAGCGTGCTGGATGCCTGCAACGCCAGCGGTTTTACCAATTACACCAGTTTTTTGAAAACTTTCCGCAGTTTATACGGCATTACGCCGTCCGAATATCGCAACCAGCTGCGGCGTACGCCGGAGCGGGTTCACTCTACCCCATAAACAATGTAAGCCGCCCGATATCAAGTCTTGGACAACTTTTTCCAAATAAATTTGAAAAAGGCACAAAAAAGGCTCATCAAAGCCAAAGCAGTTTTCAATCTGTCCTTGGCTTTGATGAACCTTTATTCAAGGCAATACCGCATAATTCTCGCCTAGCGGCTTAAGCACCGCTTCGGCGGCTGCGGCACCTCGCTCGCCGTATCGGCACTTAGAATTATGCGGTATTGCCTTAACACAAACTCCCGCTGTGTTTGTAGAAATAGACCATATTTTCGACTTTTCAGATACACCCTAAGGAAAAAACTCAAAAGCAAGTTATTGGCTTTTCCTGATGTTTTTTCCTCTTTTTGCAAGTGGCATGCGGCAGTCCATCGAAGTTTTTTCCGCTGGCTAAACGCTGTTCCTAATATTCAACATGCTTCGCATATTCGCTCTTCTGCTGGTTTACTTTTTTCACATCTTTTGCTCGCCCTTACTTTGTGCTTGCTCAACTCTTAATTCACATTTTTTGGGCACAAACAGCTTTATGCAGTCGGTTCCTTCCAATTTCAACAGCTGGATTTTTCGCTCAACACCACCCGCATAACCGATCAGGCTGCCGCTGGCACCCACCACACGGTGGCACGGGATGATGAGCGAAATGGGGTTATGTCCCACGGCTCCGCCCACCGCCTGGGCGGACAGGCGCGCCGTGCCATGCTTTGCCGCAAGCCGGGCGGCCAGCGCGCCGTATGTTGTCGTTTGCCCGTATGGGATTTGCAGCAGCAGCGCCCACACTTCCTGCCGGAAGTCTGACCCGATGGGGTGCAGCGGCGGCATAAAATCCGGCATTTTTCCGCTGAAATACACATCCAGCCAGCGCTTTGCTTCGGTCAAGGGCGGGGTTCGCGCTCCGTGCTCTGCGGGGCCAGGCCCGCCGCATAATACTTTGCGCGGTCAAACCACAAGCCGGTCAGGCCCACTTCATCCGCCGCCAGCAGAATTTCCCCCAAGGGGGACTGATAATGCGCGGTGAACATCATAGCATCTACCCTTTCTGTTGTACTTTTGATGTTTTCTCCGTGTGGGAACCAGCGGGTGCTGCCTTTTGGCCGGGGCTTTCTTTTTGGGGGCATAATCCTTCAAACCCGGCACCGCGCCGCCCGCAGCGGCCCACAGGTAAAGGCTCGCCACGCTGCAATAAGGGCTGAACCGCCTGCGGTACTTTTCAAACAGTTTGCGGTCAATTTTACGGTGATGGTACACCATGCGCAGCCCGCGCTGGATGGCAAGGTCATCATAGCTGAACACATCGGGCCTCTGCATGCAGAAAAGCAAAATCATCTCCGCTGTCCACACGCCAATGCCTTTCAGGGCACTTAACTCCCGGATCACTTCCTCATCCGGCTTCTGCCAGATGCCCTCCAAATCAAACTCACCGTTCTGGATTTTTCGTGCAAAGTCCGTGATGTACTCTGCCTTGCGGCAGCTGATGCCAAGCATCTGTAATTGCTCGTTTCCTGCTTCCAGAATATGCTCGGCATCCACCGTGCCAAGGGCACCCCGCATGCGCTGTCAGATGGTAGCCTGCGCCTTGGTGGAAATCTGCTGCCCCACAATATGGTGCACCACGGCAGAAAACAGGTCTGTATCCACCTCGCGATTCACCCGGCCCACCTGGGCAATCACCGCCCCAAGTTTTTCATCTTTGCCGCTCAGGTATTCCGTTTCTTCCTGCCCGTATTGAAAGTACATGGTCTTTCCTTTCCTGTGTTCTTTTCGTGTTCTGTGTGTTGGTTTCTGCGTTTATCCTGCCATCATTATACCATGCTTTGCGCGGTTTGGGCATCGGCGGCGAAAGCGTATTTTTATGGCAATACCGCATAATTCTAAGTGCCGATACGGCGAGCGAGGTGCGGCAGATGCTAAGCCAAAAGCGCAGATAATACTTTGTGTATTATCGAGCATTTTGGCAACGCAGTTGCCGTGCCGCAGCCGCCGGAGCGGTGCTTAAGCCGTAAGGCGGGAATTGTGCGGTGTTGCCTTATCTCCACTTTCCCCCGATACAACAGCCAGCCGCCCCACCGTGGAACATTCCCACAGGCAGGGCGGCTGGCTGCTTTTATTTTTGTTTGTTTATGGGTTCAGTGCGCGGTGGATCAACACGCGCAGGTTCTGTATGGGCGTTAGTGCGCCCGAGTGCTTGGAAACATAGCACAGCCCTATCAGCCCACCCGCCGCAGCGGAAAGCAGAGCCAGATCACAGTAATCATCCGGCAGGGCGGGGTTGATCTCCCCATTTTGCCGCAGGGCTGCCATGGTTCTGTGCAGCACCCCACGCAGGGCTTGCACACACTCGTCCATACCGCGGAGGTTCTCCCGTGCGCCAATACTGGAAGCGATCACCTGATAGGTTCCCATCCGGTTGCCGGAAAGATCCTGCAGGTAGGCCATCACGGCGTCCTCCAGCTCTTGCAGGGTGGTGCATGGCTCCATCAATACGGCAATGCGGGCAATCTCGGTATCAAAGCAGTACAGGGCCATTCCCTGCAGGATCTCATCCTTGAGGCAAAGTATTCATACACGGTGCCCTTGCCGATTCCGGCTTCGTCCGCGATCTGCTGCACCTTCATGGCGGCGGGGTTTACCCCTTGGCAATCAGGCGCAAGGCGGCTTCGTACAGGGCGGTTTCGCGTTCTTTGCGGATATCTGGTGTCATTGTGGCGTCCCCTCCCCGTTTTCGGTATCGGGTTTACCGGGCAGCTTTAAGCGGCGGTGCTCGGCGGTATCCGGTGTTTCGGGTTCCGGCTGGTTCTTGCCCCTCTGCTGCGCGGCGGGCGGCAAATTCTGCGGCAAACTCGGCCGCATCATCGGGCAGATCATCCATGCCGTCATCGCCCACATCAATGTTGACCGGCGGCTTGCGGTAGAAGAGGTCATACATCACCGGCACAATAAACAGGGTCATCAGCGTTGCATAGGAAAGGCCGCCCACAATAACAATGGCCATGCCTTTGCCCATCTCGCTGCCGGCATCCTTGCTGAAGATCATCGTTACCATGGCAAGCACGGTGGTCAGGGTCGTCATCAGGATGGGGCGCATACGGGTGCGGCCGGTTGCCACCAGGGCATCGGTGCGCTCCAACCCGCCAATGCGCAGCTGGTTGGCGTAATCCACAAACACAATGCCGTTGTTGACCACCACGCCCATCAGCACAAGGAAGCCCATGAGCGAAATGACCGAAAGCTGTTCGCCGCCAATCATCAGGCCGATCATGCCGCCGGTAAAGGCCAGCGGAATGGTGAACAGCACGATGAACGGGGAAAGCAGGCTCTGGAACTGCGCCACCATGACAAAGTACACAAACAGCAGCGCAAGGGCTATCATCTTGACCATCTGTTGGATCATCTCGGTCACCTGGGTGGTTTCACCGGCAATTTCAGCGGTGCAGCCATCTGGCAGGTCCAGTGCTTCCAGCTGGGGGCTCAGCTCACGGGAAAGCAGGGTGGTGTTGTACCCCTCGGCGGTCTCACTGGTCACGCTGATCTTGCGGGAGCCGTTTTCGCGCGCAATGGCCGCATAGGCGTTGCCGTTGGTGCGGGAGGCAAACTCGCCCAGGGTATGGGTCTCGTTCACGGTGTTGCCATCATCGTCGGTGGTCGTTGTGATGAACTCCATCTGGAACAGATCGTCCAGGTTCGGGGTATCGGTCTTATCCACAATCGTCACATCATAGGTATCGCGGCCCACTTTCAGGGTGGTTGCGGTGGTATCGGTGCTGAGCTTTGCGGCGATCTGCTGGTACACCTGCGCCACCGTCAGGCCAAGGCGCATGGCTTTGTCCTTATCAATGACGATATGCACCTCCTCGTCGCCGGTTTCCTGCCCGTTGGAGACATTCTCGATGCCGTCCACACTGTTCAGCAGGTCCATCACCTGCTGGCTGGCGGTGATCAGGCTGTCCAGGTTCTGGCCGTAGATGTCCACCTCCACGCCGCTGCCGGACAATGCGCTCATATCCATGCTGCTGGCGCTGATGTCCACTTCGCAGTTCAGGTCAGCGGTGTCATCGGCGATCTGCTGCTGGATGGCCTTGCTGTTGCTGGCACCCTCGTCAGTCAGCAGAACATAATAGGTAAAGCTGGTGTTGTCCGTGGTGCCCTCAGTGCCGGTCATCATCAGCATGCTGCTGGTGCTGTCGCTGCCGCCGGACATGGCGCCCACCGTTTCCACGCCATCAATGTTGGTAATGGCGTCCATCACGGCGTCTGCGGTGGCAAAGGCATCCTCTTTTTCGGTATCCGCAGGCACCGTTACCGTAATCGAAAGCTGGTTGGAGCCCATATCCGGGATGAGCATCACGCCCATGGTGGCAATGCGCCAGACCGATACGGCCAGCAGCACGATTGCCAGTGTGAGCGGGATGGCCTTGCGCTTTAAGCAGAAGCGCAAGAGCTTTTCGTACCCGTTCAGGAAACGGTCGAACCAGGGGTGCTTGATCTCTTTTTGCTTGCGCAGTACAGTGGAACCGGCGCAGGGCACCACGGTAAGGGCCACAATGAGGGATGCCAGCAGGCTGAACGTGATGGTCCATGCCATATCGGAAAGCAGCTCCAGCACCATGCCGGTGGTAAACACCATGGGCAGAAACACGCAGACCGTGGTCAGGGTGGAGGACACGATGGCCCCCGCCACCTGGCGTGCGCCCTGCACCGCAGCACGCGGGGCCGGAATGCCGCGCCCGCGCAGGCGGTAAATATTTTCGATGACAACGACCGAGTTATCCACCAGCATGCCAACGCCCAACCCCAAGCCGGACAGGCTGAGAATGTTCAGGGTAATGCCACTGAAATACATCATGACAATGGCAAACAGCACACTGAGCGGCATGCTGATGGCCACCACCAGCGTGGGGCGGATATCCTTTAAGAACAGAGCCAGCACGATGATGGCCAGCACAGCGCCTTCGATCAGGTTGGACATGACGCTGTTCACAATCAGCTTGATGTAATCGCCCTGATCCATGATGGTGGTCAGGTGCAGGCCGTCGTTTTCTGCCATCAGTTCTTTCATAGCAGCGGTGCTTGCGTTGGAGACAGACGAGGTGGAAGCCGTGGAGCTTTTATAGATTGAAAGCAGCACGGCGCGGTTTTTACCCACCTTGGCGTAGCTGTCGTCCGCGTTATCGGTCAGCTCAATGTCCGCCACATCGGAAAGCCGCACATCGCCGATGCCGTCAATGCTGCACAGGACCATACTTTTCAGCTCATCCACATTGTCAAACGCATCGCCGATTTTTAAGATGTACTGGTTATCGTCCCCTTCCCCGCCGTCAATGTAACCGGCGGGCATAGAGAAGTTCTGCGCGGCGATCAGCTGCTTTAAGGTGTTCATGTTCAGCAGCTGGTCCAGATTGGCGCTTTTCAGCGCTTCCTCGCGGGCCGATTCATACTCTTCGCGGGCGGAGTCCAACTGGGTCTGGCCCGCTTCCAGCTGGGTGCGGCCGCTGCTGATCTGGAACTCGCCCAAACTGAGCTGGGCTTCGGTGCCGCTGAGCAGCAGCTGCACGGCCATATCGGCCAGTTGGGGGTCTGTCGGGTTGGCAGAAAGGCTTTCCAGCATCGATTGCAGCTTGCCGCGCTGATCGTTCAAATTGGCCAGCATGGCTTCGGCTTTGTCGATCTGGGTGTTCAGGGTGGTAATCGTCTGCTGTAGGGTTTGGCGCAGTTCCTCGGTGCTCTCGTTCAGGCTGGCTTCGGCTTCCTGCCGGGCTTTCAGCAGCACCGTTGCGTTCTGCAAGGCCGTCTGGGTGGTGGAAAGGGTGCTTTCATCACTCTTGTAACCATCCAGGGCTGCGCGCTGGCTGGTGGCAGTGTCCAGCTGGGTCTGTAAAGCCGCCTGTTCAGCTTTTTTTGCTTTCGATTTCCGCGCGGATGGCATCCTGCTCTTCCGGGGCGGCGGTATCCAGCTGCTGTTCCAGCTGAACGATCTCGTTATCCTTCTGCTGCACCTGCACGGTCAGCGTCAGGATCTGGGCATCCAGCGCGGCGCAGGCATCGCTGACGCTCTGCCCGCCGGTCAGGGCGGCAGCTTCGGTCTCAATGGCCTGCTGGGCGCGCTCGATGGAAGCCAGCATCGCGGCCATCTTGGTCAGGTCGCTCTTGGCTTCCTCCAAATTAGCGGGCATGGCATTTGCATCGTACTGGGGGTCATATTTTGCCAGAATCTCTTTGCAGGAAGCAAACAGTGCATCATCGATCGGCAGCGTCACTTCCGGCAGGCTGCTGGGGTCCACTTTCAGCTGGTTCAGCTTGCTCTGGGCGGTATCCAGCTGGGTTTTCAGCCCCGCAATCTGCGCTTCCAGCTTGGGGATTTCTGCATTCAGTTGATTGATCGCGTCCCGGAGCTGCTCGGTCAGGCTCTGCTTCTGGGTGTCCAGCTCTGCCTTGCCGGAATCCAGCTGGCTCTGGGCACTGTCTAGCTCCGCCAGGCCGTCCTTGATTTTGGCCTCGTTTTCGTCCAGCTGCTTTTTGGCTTCGGCCAGGCGGTCGCTCACCTTGACCAGCAGTTTGTCATTCACCTCGTCAATTTTGTCCTGGTCCAGCGTGATCTGCACTGATTTTTTGACAAGGCCGGTGGTGGAAACGCTGGCCACGCCGTCCACGCGCTCCAGCTGGGGTACGATCGTATCCTCCACATAGTCAGAAAGCTCGTAGATGTCCATCCCCTCATAGTCCACCGCAACATACTGGGTGGCCATCATATCGGGGCTCATCTCCATCAGCGTGGGAGTGCTGGCCATATCGGGCAGACTGCCCGAAAGCTGGTTCACGGCGGTGCTGGCCTTGACCATGGCGCTGTCCATGTCGGTGTCGTCCTGGTATTCCAGAATGACAAGGCTGTAGTTTTCGTTGCTCTGGCTGGTCACGTTCTTTACACCATTCAGGGTGGAAAGGCTGTTTTCCAGCGGCTGGGTCACATCGCTTTCCACCTGTTCCGGGCTGGCGCCGGGGTAGGTGGTAATGACCAGCAGGTAGGGCAGGTTCATATTGGGCAGCAGGTCTGTCTGCATGCCGGTCAGGCTTACAAAGCCCAGCACCACCACCAATATGACCGCCACAAGTACGGTAAATGGCTTTTTAACACTGTATTTTGGCATTTGTTTGTTCCCTTTGCCCGCACGTTGGGCGGGCCTATGTTGGCGGATGTGACCGACCGGCCGGGTTCAGGCTGCCCCAAAGGAAGGAGCGCCGAAGCGCAGCGCAGCCGCCGTGTGGCGCCCCTTTTTGGGGGAAACGGAGCTTTTTCAGCGCGCTTGACCGACCGGTCGGTCGGTTTTTCGCTGTTATTATAGCACCGCGGAAAATCATTGTAAAGAGGAGATAAAGATTCCGTCCGTGCGGTACAGTTTGCCGCAAAAGCGGCAAAAATCGCCGCCAGCCTTGCTTTTTTCGGCCCCAATCATGTAAACTGTTCATCATAAGTTTACAGTTATACGGTGCAACTGAAAAGACGAACATTCAGTCGGTTTCCTTGTTTTCCGCTGCACCCTGGGTAAGGAAGGGCGTTTTGCATGGGGATCGTTGTCATCGGCGCAGTTTTTGTTGATATCAAGGGGTACCCCTTGCCACCTATATTCCGGGCGGGCGCAACGCCGGGCGGGTAGAACAGGTACACGGCGGTGTGTGCCGCAATGTGGCGGAGGATATCGCCAACGTGGAGCTGCGCCCCACCTTTGTAAGCCTGGTGGATGACACTGGCACAGGGCAGGATGTGATTGATAAACTGGCGCGCCACAAGGTGAACACCCGCTATATCCAGCGCGTGCCGGACGGCATGGGCACCTGGCTGGCTGTGTTCAATAATGAGGGCGATGTGGTGGCCGCCATCTCCAAGCGGCCGGACACCAATCCCCTGACCGACCTGCTGGCCGAAAAAGGCGATGAAATTTTTAAGGACTGCGATGGCATTGCCATTGAACTTGATCTGGAAAAAGACACTGTAAAGCAGGTCTTGTATTTTGCACAGAAATACCACAAAAAGGGTATATGCCGCGGTTTCCAACATGAGCATTGCCATGGAGCGGCGTGACTTTTTGCAGCAAATCGACTGTTTTGTCTGCAACCAGCAGGAAGCGGGGATCCTCTTTTCTGACGAATACGACCATATGGGGCCGGAGGAAATGTGCCGCACGCTGGCCGCTAATGTAGGCAGCGCCCGCATCCCCTGCATGGTTGTTACCATGGGGGACAAAGGCGCGGTGTACGCCTGTGCGGATGGCGAAAGTGGCATTGTACCCGCCAAAAAGGTAAACGTGATCGATACCACCGGCGCAGGCGATGCGTTCTTTGCCGGTACAGTCATTGGCCGCGCTTATGGCAAAACGATGGCGGAAGCCTGCGGCATTGGCAGCCGGCTGGCTGCTTCGGTCATCTGCACCGCCGAAAATGTCTGCCCGCGGTTCCGCCCGCAGGAGTTCGGGCTGGATGTTCCGGTTGTGGATTGAGCGCCGTTTCAGCAGGCCGGTCACAGCCGCCGGATTCTTCTGGTGTTGGCTGGAACCCTGGCCTTGCCGGCATTGGCGGTGGGGCAGTATCTCCATGATTATTGCCACACCGATTGAGGCACCGGACCAGAGCGAAAGCCGTTTCTTCTCCCACTGTGACCCCAAAACCGTTGAGTGGTTCATGTCGATCCTTTGATGAATCTCTTTGCATGACAGCATCATGCAAAGAATAAACAAGCCCCGGCAAGTTTACAGCGTATGAACAGTGCTCCGCTGCCTGCCGGGGGCTTGCTTCATTCTATATTCCTGTTAAAATGTCAGCCGCATCTGGTTCCACGCCACATTGCCGTGGGTGGATTGGGAAACACCCTCGTTAACAAAGCCAAATTTGGCGTAATAGTGTACTAGTTTATCCTTACAGGTCAGCACCAGACCCTTCCGGCCCTGCTGGCGGGCATCGGCAATGGCGCGGTTCAGCAGCTGGGCTGCCAGACCGTGTTTGCGGTACTCTGGCCGGGTCACCACGCCAAAAATCATCTGCCATGCGCCGGTTTCGCTGTGCAGAGCGGCATTTTCGTATAGATCATCGGTCAGGTCGGTCTGGTCCGTCACCATGCCGTCCACAAAAGAAATCAGCGTTTCACCGTCAAACATCAGCCAAAAGTGTCCGGCATAAGCCTGCAGACGGTCCCTGAACTGCTGTTCCGGCGCGGCTTCCGCTGCGGGGAAGCAGAGGGCCTCTACCTCCGCCAGCGCGGCGGCATCGGCGGGGACTGCGGTGCGTATCAACATAAAAAACATCCACCTTTCGGGGAAAAATCGGGGGCGTTCCTGTGCCCCGTTCCGCCGGTCAATCCGGCCGGGCGCAAACGGCACGGCCCTTTGCTGTAAGCTATTATCCCACACCCCCGTCCAAATTGCAAGTGGGGTTTGACAGGCGTGTGCGGGAGCAGTATCCTTAAGGCAACACCGCACAATTCCCGCCTTGCGGCTTAAGCACCGCTCCGGCAGCTGCGGCACTTAGAATTATGCGGTATTGCCTTAAAGTGTAACGGATGACCGCCTCTGTAGGCAAAGGAGTGTATTGTATTATGACCTGCCGCGTTCTGCGCATTGATGAACAGCTGTATGGCTGTGAGGAGCTGCCTGCCGGGCAGCCGGTGCTGTGTGATGTTCTGCTGGCCGATGCCGCCGGTACCCAGCGGGTGCTTCCCTACCCCGATGAAGCCCTGACTGCCCAGAACATCCAGGAGGGCGATACCGTTGCCCTGCTGCCGGACGGCACGCTGAAAAAACTAAGGTGTATCTGACACCCTAGGGTAAGCCCGCACTTTGCAAAAGATTCACCGTAACTTTACATCGGTATGGTTGCAGCCCGCAGCCAAATGGCCTATACTGAAATTAAGGGCAACACCGCACAATTCCCGCCTGACGGCTTAAGCACCGCTCCGGCGGCTGCGGCACTTAGAATTATGCGGTATTGCCTAAGAACCAACAGGAAAGTGTGGATCACGATGACCTACCATGACATCAAACACAATGCCGAAGTAAACGAGCTGCTGAAAAAGGGCAACCAGAATTTGGGACTTTTGGGCTTTACCGACCATTCGCAGGCGCACTGCATCCATGTGGCGGAAACCGCTGCGCACATCCTGAAAAAGTTTGACTACAGCGCCCATGATATTGAGCTTGCTAAAATTGCCGGGTACATGCACGATATCGGCAACGCCATCAACCGCACCCACCACGCGGAATACGGCGGCCTGCTGGCCAACGAGATTTTGAAGCAGTATGATTTGAGCGTTGCGGACCGCATTACCATTGTTTCGGCCATTTCCAACCATGACGAATCCACCGGCGGCGCGGTGGACCCCATTTCGGCTGCGCTGATTATTGGCGACAAAACCGATGTGCGCCGCAGCCGCGTGCGGGAAAAGCCCAAAGCCAGCTTTGACATCCACGACCGGGTCAACTATGCCGTAACGGACCAGACATTAAAGATCAACACCGACAAAAAGGTCATCTCGCTGAATCTGCAGATCGACACGGACATCTGCTCGATGTACGAATATTTCGAAATTTTCCTGAACCGCATGCTGATGTGCCGCGGCGCCGCTGACCTGCTGGGCGCCACCTTTAAGCTGACGGCCAACGGGGCGAAAGTGTTGTAAAATTATAATCCTGTATCAAAAAGCTCAGGCTGTTCCCTGTTGGGGCAGCCTGAGTTTTTATACCATGGAAAATCATTCCGCCGTTTTACAGATTCAGCATATACGTTTCCATTTGCATCGTCCTTACCGCCGCTCTTCATGATTCTGCCGGAACAAACGGCAATTCAATGTTTTCCTCGTCCACAGGCGGGGTTTGGGTTGCGCTGGGGGGCGGGGTTTCTGTCGGTTCCTTCGTATTGTCCGCCGGTTTGCCGTCACCATTTTCTGCGGGCGCGGCACTGGCGGTGGGCTGACCGGCGGCGTTCAGCACCGGTGTTTTTTTTCGTTGCGGGCTTCTGGGTCGGCTTGGGGGCAGTTGTCTGCTGCGGGACAGTAGTTGCCGTGGGCTGCGGTTCAGCCGTCGCGGCGGGCTGCGGCGTGGGCTCTGCCGGGACGGCATCGTTCGTTTCCGCCTGCCGGGTCGGCTCCGGGGTTGGCTGGGTACCTGCCTGCGACCGGTGCAGTGCAAAGGCAGCGGCAAGCACCACGGCAGCCACCACAACGGCCAGGACTATTTTTTTCTTCATTGCTGTTTTCCTTTTTATATTTGGGGGCGTTGCGGCATCAGCCTGCCACGCTGTAACGCTGTGCGGCGGTGGTCAGGTCATCCAGCGCGCGGAGCAGGTTCAGCAGCGGCAGCTGGCTTTCATCCACCGCTGCCAGCGCGCGGACCATATCGCCATAGCTGAACACCCCATAGCGCAGGATGCACAGGTCCGCCCCGTTTTGCCGCATGGCAACCACCGGCATGGCATCCGCGCGGCGGAACGCAATGGCCGGTGTAACGACATAATATACCTTTTTGCCGTCAAAGCGGGTGTTGGTATCCACGGGCTGCAATTCGGTTTCGGGCTCACCCGCGTTCCAGGCAAAAGTAAAAGTGCATTCCGCGCCGTCCGGCACCATAAAATAGTGGCGGATCTGGATAACGGGCTCCAGCAGCAGGCTGCTGCCGTAATAATCATCGGTCTGGGTGCCGCTGCTTTCAAACTGGTAGCTGCCCCAGTTGGCCGTGGAGTTTGGCTCCGCGGTGCCGGCTAACGCATCGGTCCGGTAGCCAAAGTACAGCTGCGCTTTGCCGCCATACACCAGCAGGGTGCCGGCCAGCTCCTTTGCCTGTTGGGGATAATTGTGTTCCAGCAGGTAGTTCAGGTAATCCTTTACGGTGTAAGTATAAACCGGGCCATATTTACCGTTTACCATCATCCGGGCTTCAATATCATCCGTCAGCTGTTTGGCGGCCACCTGGCAAGGGAAAGCGGTGCAGCTTTTGCCGTTTACTTCCACCTGCTTTGCATCTGCCACTGCCACCTGTGTTACGGTGGAATCCGGCAGGGTAAACTGCATGGCGGCATCCTGCGGGGTATCTTCCGGCAGGGTAACGTAAAAATAAATTGTGACTGTCTCCCCCCAGGCTCAGGCTGTAGCCTTCCAGATGCTCGCCGGTCTGGGCGGTTTCCGGGGTGGCGGGATCCTGCGGCGGCGGAGTTGGCACGGCAGGGTCAGGCCAGCCGGTTTCGGGGTGCTCTGCGGCGGATCCGCCCAGGGGATATCCTCATCCGTTTCGCTCACCTGCGTCTGGATGCTGGCCGTATTTTCCTCTGCCAGCGCGGCGGCAGGCAGCGCGGCACACAGCACCACCGCCGCCAGCAAAGCCAGCAGGCGCTGGAGCCAGCTTTTTTGTTTTATATGGTTCAAACTCAAGGTGTTTCCTTCCTGTTTTTTGTTTTATGGCAACACCGCACAATTCCCGCCTTGCGGCTTAAGCACCGCTCCGCCAGCTGCGGCACGGCATCTGCGTTGCCAAAATGCTCGATAAGACATCCAGTATTATCTGCGCTTTTGGCTTGGCATCTGCCGCACCTCGCTCGCCGTATCGGCACTTAGAATTATGCGGTATTGCCTTATCTTCTCTTTTTTATCCCGCTAAAGGCATCATCCCTGGTTTTTGGCCAGCAGCGCTGCTCCAATCACCCCGGCGCGGTAGCCGAGGGTGCAGGTGGTAATGCGGGTGTGCTTTTGGGCGTAAGCATTGCCAAAAACCATTGGTCCCACCGCGGCGCGCAGGGGAGCCAGCAGGTTCTCCCCCTGGTTGGCCACCCCGCCGGACAGACCGATCACTTCCGGGAAGAAGATGTTGATCATGTTGGCAACGCCCACCGCAAGGTAATGAATGTACTGTTCTACCACGGCTTTGCCTGCGGCATCGCCCTGGGCGGCGGCATCAAAGGTGGTGCGGCCATTTACCCCGCCGCTTTGGGCGGCTATGCCATGCAGGGCGCTTTCGGGGTGGGCTGCCATGGCTTCTTTGGTCATGCGGATCAGGGCGGTGGCACTGGCCAGGCTTTCCAGGCAGCCGGGGCGGCCACAGGTGCAGCGCGGGGCATCCGGGGTGTCCAGAATGACCATGTGCCCCGGCTCCGCCGCTGCGCCGGTGTAACCGGTCAGCAGTTTGCCGCCCAGCACCACACCGCCGCCCACGCCGGTACCCAGCGTAATGATCACCGCGCTTTCGGCCCCTTTGGCGCAACCCGCCAGTGCTTCGCCCAAAGCGGCGGCGTTGGCATCGTTGGCAAGAGCAACCGGCAGGCCGGTTTTGGCGCGCAGATAATCCCCCATGGCAAAATCATGCCAGTCCAAATTGTTGGAGTAGCGCACGAGGCCACCATCCACCGTGCCGGGGCAGCCAACGCCAATGCCCGCTACCTGCTGGCCCTGTGCCAGCTGATTGCAGAGGGCTGCAATATCATCGCACACGGCCCCGGCCGGGCGCGGCAGTTTGGTGGGGGTGCTCGCTTCCTTTATAATAGCACCGTCTGCATCCACAAGCGCAGCTTTGATATTGGTTCCCCAAGGTCCACACCCAGATAATACATGATTGCAGCCTCCTGTACATAACATTTTTTTTCAGTGTAGCAGATTGCCCGCCCCGGCGCAAGAACTTGTAGACAAAAAAGCATCCAAAAAGTAAACCCGGCACTACCCACTGCTCTTTGTCGGGTCGTGCCGGTTGGATTTTATTTTTTAGGCAATACCGCATAATTCTAAGTGCCGATACGGCGAGCGAGGTGCGGCAGATGCCAAGCCAAAAGCGCAGATAATACTTTGTGTATTATCGAGTATTTTGGCAACGCAGATGCCGTGCCGCAGCCGCCGGAGCGGTGCTTAAGCCGCAAGGCGGGAATTGTGCGGTGTTGCCTTTATTAGCGGCTGCTCATCCGTTCAGTTTGGCGTACTCTTCGTCGGTAACGGGCTCGCACCACTCGTTGCTGCAATCTTCGCCGGGAACTTCCACAGCAATGTGGCTGAACCAGCTGTCGGCCTTGGCACCGTGCCAGTGCTTGACGTTGGCCGGGATGGTGATCACGGTGCCGGGGGTCAGGCTGACGGCAGGTTTGCCCTCTTCCTGGTACCAGCCTTCGCCTGCGGTGCAAACCAACAGCTGGCCGCCGCCCTTGGCGGCGTGGTGGATGTGCCAGTTGTTGCGGCAGCCGGGCTCAAAGGTAACGTTGGCCAAAAACAGACCGGTTTTGGGGTCGGTCAGCGGGTTCAGGAACGACTGGCCAATGAAAAACTTGGCATAAGCGGTGTTTGCGGCACCGGTTCCAAAAACATTCTGCTGCTCAAATTCATGTTTATCCATGCACTTCATACTTGTTGCCTCCTGTTTTTCTGTGTCCCTGCCCTGTTGTGCTTGACGCTGCGGCGCTGGGATACTATGTGACCGCTATATTCTTTCAAAATTCCTTATCGAAAAAACTGCCCGCACAACGGCTTATCATACCGTGTACGGGCAGTTGATTTATAATTATCTACTTTTCTCTCAGGTCTGGGTCGATAAACGCAACCCCACCTGGTACCCCAGCAGGGTGCGGGTTTCCACCGGCTGATGGCGGATGAGGGAAAGCAGCTGCTGTGCGGTACGGCGGCCCAGCTGTTCGGCATCAAAAGAGACCGCCGTGATCTGTGTCGTACACTCCTGCAGCGCTTCGTCGTCATACAGGGAGGCAAGACGGATATCCTGCGGCACGCGCAGGTTCAGCTGTTTCAGGGTGCTCAAAGCCAGCAGGGCAACCTGGTCATCCATGCACAGGATGCAGTCCGCCCCACGCTGTACCGCGAGCTCCACAGCGCTGGTGCGTAGATCGTCGCTTTCCAGCTCCAAAAACAGCAGGCTCTCATCAATCTTGCAGCAGGCGCGGTCATGCGCCTGCTTATAGCCTTCCAGGCGGGACTGGTTGACGGTGTACAGCATGGATCCGCCCAGCAAAGCAATGCGGTGCAGGCCCTTCATCAGCAGCAGGCTGACCAGCTCGCGGCAGCCGCCCACCTGATCATGGTCCACCGAGATGACATCCTGGTCAGCCGGGCGGCCAATGGCAACAAAGGGATGCCGCTTTTTTGCAGCATGGGGATCAGCGGATCACGCTCCAGCGTGCGGGCCAGAATCACGCCATCAATCTTGCGGTTGACCAGTAGACGCTGCATCGGGCTTGTTTCCCGCTCGCCCACCATCGTCATCAGCACATCATAATCATTGCGGGTGGCAACATCGTACACGGCGCTGACAGTTTTGCGCAAAAACGGTGCGGCAAGGTTGCCGAACTGGCGCGAGAACACCAGCGAGATATTATAAGACTGCTGGGTTACCAACCCGCGTGCCAGCATATTGGGCACATAGTTTTTCTCTTTGGCGTACTGGACCACGCGGGCGCGGGTCGCTTCGCTGACACGGCCATTGCGCGAAAGGGCACGGGATACCGTGGTCTTGGACACGCCAAGGTCTTCAGCCATCTGGCTGATGTCAATTTTTTTTTCTCCTTCTGTCTGTTTACGACGCGGCATGGGTTTACTCCTGTTAACGTTTGCTTCTATAACATCTTCTTTCTGTCCTTGCCGGTTTTCCGCCCCACGGGCAGTTCCCAGGGTACCGTTTCAGAAACCAGTCCCCCACCCCGGCCATTCCTTACTTGGTTAATGGACTTAACATATTATACCACATTTTCCTGAATCATGGTAGCCCCCTGTGCAAAGAAAGCAAAGGACACGCTACCCCAGTACGGGGTCATTATATCATTCCTGGCTCTGTTTTTCAACCGATTTCTGGCTCTGTTTCCGCTTTCCAGTGTGTTTTATAACCTGGTAAAGTTTTTCATTTTGTCCGTATCCTGCTCAGTCATCGTACCTGCGCCAAATTGGGCGGCTTGGGCCAATGCCAACAGAGCTTCGGCATCCTGGGGTTCAAGGGCGGGGACACAACTTTGCAAAAATGCGGCAAACTCCGGCGCATCGGATGGTGTATCCGGCGGCAGGCCGCGACGCACCAAAAGGCGGTAGATGCTGCCAAACACGGCCAGCACCCGCGCGTTGCAGCTGCCCCGGCCATACCCCATGGCATGGCGGCGGGCCAGCACCAGCAGCACCGCAGCAGCCAACAGGCACCCCCAGCAACGCCGCCAAAACCAGCCTGCTGCGGGGCACGATGGTGGCTGCGGGTTCGTTTGCGCTGCTCTCCCCCTGCTGCGGGGGCGGTGTCTTGACCTTGAGTTTCGGGCAGCGGGTCGGTGCGCAGGTCGGCCTGTTGGGCACTGACCAGCACGCCGGGGTCATCTCCATGGGGGTCCAGCCCTGGCCGGAAATGTACACCTCCGCCCAGGCGTGGGCGTTATCGTCCTGCAAAATGGCGTGCCAGCTGCCGTCCTCCTGTTGGGTAAACAGGCTTTGCGGCGCGGCATAGCCCACCACATAGCGCGCAGGCAGCCCGAACATGCGGAACATAACCACCGCCGCCGAAGCAAACTGCACACTGTACCCCTGTTTGGATTCCGTTAAAAAGTAACGGATGGGGTCGGCCCCCTCCGGCGGCTGGGGAGCGCTGGCGTTATACTGGTAGTTGGTGTTTAGGTAGGCGCGGATGTAATCGCCAATGTCCGCAGCTTCGGTCAGCTTCTGGTCCTTTTTGGCTTCATCGCACAGGGTTTGCAGCTCGTCATAACCGTCCGGCACGGCGGTGTAGCGGCTGGCGGCGTAAGCGGCATAGGATGCTTCCATCCGGTCCAGCACGCTGGGGTCGGCATCGGCGCGGGCTTCCAGCTGGGTTTGGGCGGCATCCCGCGGGTAATACAGGAACACATCGTCCTGCGCGGTCTGGCCCGCGGCGGCGCCATCGCCCTGGATGGTGTAATAATCACCCCAGTAGGCGTTGTACGGTGCATAGGTGTACTGGGTATCGGCGTGGATGCGCTCCACCGTCAGCGTCTGGGGCTGGGCGGTGCCGTCATAGGCGGTGCGCAAAAACGGCAGGCTTGCAATGGTCAGCCGGGCGTTATCCTCGGTTTTCCAGTTCATAGCGGCGCTGTCAAAGGCATCGGCGTCAGGGGCCTGCCAGGTGGTGCCGTCATAACTGCCGCCGATAAATCCCCGCAGGTATACGGTTTCTTCGGGTTTGTCGCTGGCGGTCAGGGCCAGATCCGTCACTCCGCTGACCTGGATACCCCCGCCCTGGTTCAAGGCGCCATCCGCCACACCACCGGCGGCGGCTTCTACCTGAATGTTCAGCCTGCCGCCGCTGACCCGCGGCAGCCAGGTAATGGCGGTGCTCAGCGCGGCGGATTCCACCCGCTGGGCCGCGGGCTGCAGCCAGCCAAGGGGAACCCCCAGCGCCAGGCGCAGCAGCCACCAACAGGGCAGCGCCAGCGCAAGGCAAAGCCCGCCCGCCGCCAGCGCGGCAGACTTTTGGATGTTATAATGGCGGCAAAGGTTCTGGCGGTAGTTTTCGGTATCGCGCCTGCCCCACAAGGCCCGCCGCTGCACCGAGCAGGAAGCCGCCCACGCCCCCATCCAACCGGCCAAAAGCAGCAGGCAGGCGGGCACAGCAGGCGCGGCCCCGGCCAGCGCCAGCAGCACAACAACGGGCAGCAGCATTAGATCCAGCAGCAGGGCATCCGCACGGCGCAGGGCCGCAGCGGCCAGCGCCCCGGTAACGGGCAGGGCGGCCAGCAGCAAAACAGCCCCAGCTGCGCCGCACTGCCGCCCTGGGCCACCGGCAGCGCACTGCCAAGGCGGGCGTTCAGGCTTTGGGCAATGTTCCCGGCGCACTGCTGCGCCCCGGCCAAAAAGTTCCGCTGGCAGATGAACAACACCACAAGATACACAATCACCCCCGCCAGCAGCCCCCAGCGGCGCAGGGCTTGCGGCGCACGCAGGAACAGCGCCCACCCGGCGCAGAAAGCGGCTGCCGCGGGCCACACCCACAACGGCACCGCAATGCCGAACCCGGTGGAAAGCACCAGCAGCAAACCAAAGGTGAGCGCCAGCAGCAGCGCGGCATCTGCCGCCAGCCACAACGCGGGGTGCGCTGCGGGGCGCTGGGTGCTCACCAGCACACGGTCCACAAACTTCAGCCCACTGCCGGGGTCGGCAGCGCCGCGCCGGCTCAGGGCAGTACGTTCTTTTTTGCGCTTGGGCGGGTTTTTGCGGTGCTTCGCCGCCTGTTGGGGAAAATCCCCCCATTCCTCTGCTCCGTCCAGGTCCCCACCGGGGGTCAGGGCAGCGCGCAGGGCGGTCAGCGGTTCGCGCACCATCAGGCGGTCCAGCTTGGCGCTCAGCTTCCAGTGTACCTGCTTGATGGTATCCCCGTCCCGGTACTCCCGCAGCTCATAGCTGCCGCCCAGGGCGGCGCGGGTGTCGGCTTCGTCGCCGTCCTCATCGGGGGCGGTTTCCGCTTTGGCTTTGCCAGCCGCGGCAGCGGGCAGCACACAGATGCTCTGGCTTTGCACGGCAGCCGGGCACGCCGCGGTGAACACCCCCAGGTGATCCCGCAGGGTGATGCCCCGCACCGCAATGCTCCACACGCCGCTTTTGCCTGCGTTTAGGGTAATGCGCTGTTCGGCGCTCTCCTTGCCGCCCAGCATGGCGGCGCAGCGCAGGGTGATCTGCCCCCCGCCCCATTCATCGGCGGCGTTCAGCAGCACCACAAGCGCAGGGATGGGCAACCGGCTGCGGTTGCGCAGCCGAACCGTCAGGGTAAAATCTTCGCCCTGTATCACGGGTTTGTCCGGCACCAGCAGCTCTGCCGTTACCTGCCTGCGCAGATAGGCGGCATCCAGCCGCAGCAGCACCAGAAGCACCAGCGCAAACGCTAACAGGAACACCGCCAGCGGTGCCTGGGTGATGAGCGCCGCAGCCAGCAGCACCAAAAGCACCAGCGCCCGGCCCAGCTTACCTGCCATGGCGGTCAGCCTTTTCGGGGCGGGGGCGCGGCACGGTGCGCAGCAGGTCCTGCATTACGCTGTCCACCGTTTCGCCGCCTGCGCGGGCCTGGTCGTTCAGCACCAGGCGGTGGCGGGCAACCGCATCAAACACAGCGGTCACATCCTGCGGGGCAACAAAATCCCGCCCCGCCAGGTACGCCGCCGCGCGCGTCATGCTGGCCAGCGCCAGGGTGGCACGGGGGCTTAACCCCACGGCTAGGCGCGGGTCCTTGCGGCTGGCCTGGGCCAGCGCCACAATGTAGCGGTACATCAGCTCATGCACAAATACCGTGCTGACCTCCTGCTGCATGGCAAGCAGATCCGCCTGACCGGCAACGGGGCGCACACGGTCCAGCAGGCGGCCTTTGCTCTGCCCGGCCAAAATTGCCAGCTCCGCTTCCTCATCGGGGTAGCCCATTACGGCGCAGACCATGAAACGGTCCAGCTGAGACTGCGGCAGCATCTGCGTGCCGGCGGCGCCGATGGGGTTCTCGGTTGCAATTACGGTAAAGGGTGCGGGCACCGGGCGGGTAACGCCGTCCACCGTCACCGTGCCTTCTTCCATCACTTCCAACAAAGCCGACTGCGTGCGGGAGGAGGTACGGTTGATCTCATCGCCCAAAAACAGGTTGCACATCACCGCACCGGCGTGGTACACAAACTTGCCGGTCTCTTTCTGGTAGACCGAAAATCCCACCAAATCGGACGGCAGAACATCCGGCGTAAACTGCACGCGGCTTTCTTTCAGGTCCAGCGCGCGGGCAAAGGCCAGCGCCAGCGTGGTTTTGCCCACGCCGGGAATATCCTCAATCAGCACATGGCCGCCCGCCAGCATGGCCATCCAGATGGTGTTTACCGTTTGCTGTTTGCCCTGCACGGCCTTGTTTACTTCGGCCGTAACGGCGGCGGCCTGCTGTGTGTACTGCATGGTTAATCCTCCCGGTGTTTTTTCCATATCACCATAATGCCAACGGCGGCGGCAATAACCACCAGCCCGGCCCACAGTGCGTTGTTTTCCAGCCAGATCATGGTATTGGAGATCGCGCTCCCCTCGGATTCCGCGCTGCCCTCCCCCGGCAATGGGGTCAGGGCCTGGGGGCCACTTCGGCAATGGAGCTGCCGCCGGCATCCTCCACGGTCACCTGGCGCGGCGTTTCGTCCCAGGTAGCGGCGCTTTCCTGCAAATCCTCCTCTTTGGTGGTGTCCGCAGCGGCGGTGTCGTGCTCCGCAATTACCAGGTAGCGCTGGCTGTTGCGGGTGTAGGGGTGGCAGGTGGAAAGGGTCAGCAGGTCCCGCCCCGGCTGGATCAGCACGGCGTTGATATCGCTGGGGTCAATAATTTTCAGCTCGCTCACGCGGTAAATCAGCGTTTCCCACGGGGTGGTCAGCTGAATCTTGTCCCCCACCTGGATCTGCTGCACGTTGCGCAGCATTTCCGCGCCATAATAGCCGCGGTGGGCGGCAATCACGGTGTTGGTGTTTTCGCCGCCCAGCGGCATCGAGGTCTGGCCTAGCAGCGCCGCGCCTTTGGCCAGGTTTTCGCGGCTGGCGCCCAGGTAAACGGGCAGCTCCAGGTTCAGGCGCGGGATCCACAGCACAGCCAGCACATCATCGTCATAGCCATAGGCAGCAAGGTCCAGCGGGGCTTCCTCGTAGGCGAACGGGTCGGTCAGGCCGCTTTGGCCCCCGGCGTAAATTTCCGCGTTATAGTCCTGCATCGCGGCGTACAGTTCAGGGTAGGCGCGTTCCGGCTCCGGGGGTTCGGCTGTGGTTTCCTCCGCCGCGGGGGCGGTGGGCTGGGCTTCGGCGCGGGCCGCAAACTGCGCAGCGGTTTTGGCGTTGCGGGTGCTGGTCCACCACTGGGCGGCGGTGGGCTGTATCAACAGCGCCAGCCCCAGCAAAATGGCCAGCCAGGCCAGAATTTTAGCAATCAGCCGTCCCATTTAGTCATCCTCCTCGCGCTTTTTGCAGCGGTGCAGCAGCAAAAGCAGCAGCAGCGCTTCGCCGCCGATCACAATGCTGCCCGTTACCGCGATCCACGGCCAGGCATCCACCACGCGCTTGACCACCGTTCCGGTGCGCAGCGCCTGATACTGCACGGCCTGCGGGGTGTTGGTTTCTTCCTCTCCATTATAAAGGGATGCGGGTGCCGCGCACAAGCATGCGGTGGGTGTTGATGGCATACGGCGTGCAGGTAACAAGGGTGCAGTAATCCTGCCCCGCGGTGATTTCCAGATCCTCGGTGTGCTCCGGTTCCACCACTTTGATTTGATCCACCTGATACGCCAGCGTTTCATCCAGAATATGCAGGTAGAAACAGTCGCCCTCTTCCAGCTTGTCCAGGTCGGTGAACAGCACGGCTTCGGGCAGGCCGCGGTGGCCGGTCAGCACGCTGTGGGTGCTTTCGCCGCCAAGGGGGTAGCTGGAGCCTTCCAGATGGCCAACGCCCCTTTGCAGCACATCATCGCTGGTGCCTTCGTAAATAGGCAGGTTGACGTCAATTTTCGGGATGGTGATATACCCCAGGCTTTCGCCTACATCCACAAGGTCCACATAGCTGGTGCCGGTATCCTCCGCTTCGCCTGCGGCATCGCGCTCCACGGCGTTGTCCAGCTGCTGGTTATAGCGGCGGGCGGCCTCCTTGGCGGCGTCCAGTTTTTCGGTATCCATGCTTTTTACGGTATCATCGTAATTTTGGATTGCTTCGCTGGCGTGGCGCTGCGCCACCGCGTTGCTGATAACCGGGTACGATGCCACCCCAATGCCGGACAGGATCATCAAGGCCGCAAAGCCGACTTTTAGTTTTGTTGTGGTATCCATAGCGTCACCGCGAACCTTTCCGTGAGAGGGTTGAAGTTGGGAACTGATGCAATTAGAAATTAGAAATTAGGAATTGGAAGTAGGCAAAAGAATAAATAATAAAGAATAATGAATAATTGTGGTGGACCGCGGCGCATTGCGCCGCTCAGAGATATTGGGTTGGGGGTGGTTTTTAGGGTAGTGAATAACAATAAAATAATCTGTAGGGCCTTACGGCGTTGCACACCACAAAATTGTAATAAACCTCGCCCTGCATGTAGGGGGCGGCGTCCCCGACGCGCCTTTTGACGGGCCTAATAATTGCCGCCCATCCACCCCGCGCCGCAAACGTTGCAAATCATTTGTAGGGGCCGATGCTCGCCATCGGCCCGTTGACGGGCCTTGCCCTATTTATTTTTAGGCTCTGCACGGGGAACCACCCCTCAGTCTGCAACGCAGACTGAGGGGTGGTTCCTCGCCACAAACCTAACGGCCGTGGGGTGGTTCCTCGCCGCAAACCTAAAAGACATCCGTTCCGGGGCCATGGGGTGGTTCCCCACGCAGAACCTAAAAATCAACCGAACAACGGCCATGTACACCCAAAAAATTTATTCCCCAATAATCCACCATAGGGGGAGGGCCAAATCCGGCCCTCCCCCTGTGTATGATGGATTATCCCTCTATACCCTATTGGTGAATTGTAACATTGTTTTGCCTTGCGGCAGGTGAATCAGGTGCGGTTCTTCTTTTTTTCAGGCTCAGCAGCACGCCAACACCGGCCACAACCAGCAGCACACCAATGCCGCTGAACAGCAGGGTGCCGAAACCACCGGTGGTGGGCAGGTTGAAGCCCTTGTTGTTCTTGATGATAACCTTATAATTACCGCTGTTGTCCTCGCCGCCAACATATTTTTTGCTTTCTATCTTATTGGTGGTCACATTGCCATTTTCGTCCGTCGTGATGGTCGTGGTCTCTTTCACTTCATACTCAACTGCCACAACAACCTTGACGGGTTCTTTCAGCAAGTTATAGCTATAAGTTTTGGTTACGCCGTTTTCTACTACATGATAAGTGGGTGCCTTGGTTTCGACCAGATAGTAAGTGCCATTTTTCAAGCCGCTTACATGAATCTGGCCATTTACATCGGTCGTATAATTCCCAACCTTTACTCCGTTCTTCTTAAGCTCAGCTTCCGTCGGATTTGTTTCGCTTCCGTTGTAAAGGTACAGGTCAAATTCTGCGCCTTGCAGTTTGCCTCTGCTATCCTTGCCATCGACCTTTTCAATATTCATCCCGAAGGTGTAAACGCTTGCCTCGTTTTTGATTACTTCATCTTTGGGTTCCGGCTGCTCGGGATATTTTGCATCATCAGACTTAAAGCCGTTGGAATAAGTCAGGCCTGCATCATTCAGGTTGCCTTTATTATTTACCGTTGCATTGCTATTCAGTTTGGTATTGAAAGTAACGGAGATAGAGGTGACTTTATTTGCTGCCAGTTTTTCCTTGCCAGCGGTGGTAAATTCGATTGTCCATGTGCCGCCCTCGGCGCCATCTGCGGAACGGTCAGTGTATAGTCAGTATCCTCAAGTACAACATTCGGGTTGGTTTCAATCGTCAGGTTTGCTTTTTCTTTGCTTTCCCAAGTAAGTGCGCTGGACATAGTATCCGTCAGGATATACTTTGCAAGCTTATTAACATTGCTGGGAACTGCAGCGGTAACTTTCCACGTTACAACATCACCAACAGAAGCATCCGTTGCCTTGCCGTAGCGTCTACACCGGTTTTTACCTGCTTTTCCATACTCGGCTTTTCGTTGACAACTTTGATGGTATTCTCAAGCGTATCCTTATAGGCATCACTAATGGTAACGGTCTGATCATTATTGATGGTAAACTCATATGCCGCCTGGCCATCCATAATGTAACCTTGGGGTGCGCTGTACTCGATAAAGCGATAGGTACCCGGTGCAAGGTCCGTAATGTTGATCATACCATTGGCGCTAGTCGTCAGCAGGCCACTTGCATCTACGCTTCCGTTGCTGTCCGATACCGTAGGGGCAGTAACTGTTACCCAATCATCTCCGTCTTTGCGCTGAAGATAGAACGTTGCACCCGAAAGTGCTACCTCACTAAATGTTCCATCAGGATTATAATTTTTACCGTACTTTTTCAGGCTGATACCGCCGTAAACCGCCGCGTTTTTGGGGTTTGCCACAATATCATAGTTCCAACCAGTTCCATCCTCCTTGGCCATAGGAATGGAAACCAGGAAGTTTGCCGTTTTGTTTACGATCTGGGAAGGTGCACCGGTTTCAACGATCAGGTACACGCCAACTGGCATCTCGCTGAACACAGCCTGACCCGTGATACCATTATCACCAGTCGTGGCCGTAGCAAATGCAGTAAGCTTCGGGTTTGCATCTTCTGCAAGCGCTGCATCTACAGTGTCCTTGATGTCGTCATACTTTGTTTCGCTCGTAATTTGAATATCGCTCTTAATTTTCGTCAACGCCTCAACAGGCTGCATTTTCACATCCGTAGTGCCTGCTTCGGTAGACTGCACAATATCAGCAACCTTATAAGCAGTAAAGGTAACACCATCCAGCAGTTTTTCAGGATCTTGCTTATCGCCTTCATACTTATTGATTGTCAGGCTGCCTTTTTGGCTGTATTGATTGTGGAGGTGATCGTTTCACCGTTGTCCGCTGCCATTGCTGGCATGGCGCACAGGCTGAGGGCCAGAGCGGCGCTCAACAGGCCTGTGAGAAAACGCTTTGCTTTTTTCATTTCAGTACCTCTTCTCTTAAAAAAAGTCATCATCGGATGGGCGGCAAAGCCGCCCGGCTTAAGGGTTCTGCATCAGCACGGCGTGCAGTGCGGGGCGCTGCAGCGGGGAAACGCTGCCGCGCCCCCCGCACTGTGCCGTGAAGAAAAAAGGAGGAAAAACTGGGCCGCTTGCCCACTTGGCTTAAGGCTGCGCCTGCCGTAAACGGGCGCGCACTGGCGGGCAGGCCCTGTACCCTGGGGGTTGCTGGGTTTCCGGGGGATGGTTAATGTCGCCGGCCCCCTTTCCTGTTGTAGCGGAATGTGAATATCAACAGCCCTGCCACCGCCAGCGGCATGCCGATCAGCAGCCACAGGCTTGGCGCGTCTGCACCCGTGTGGGGCAGCTCAGGCGTTTTACGGTTCAGAACGGTAAGGTTCATGGTGTAGGTGTTGCCGGACTGCGTAAACTTGTCTTTGTCCGTAATTACCTGCCCATCAATAGAACACGTGCCGCCTTGGGTAAATTCGATCACAATTGGCTGTGCCAACAGGTTGTACCCCGGATGTGCCTTGGTTTCCGTCAGGCGGTATGTACCGGGTTCCAGATTTTTGAACGGGTTCGAGATTATCTTGCCGTCCATTCCGGTTGTACCGGTAATGGAACCTTTGTTTGTGCTATCGAATGGGTAGCTTTCATCTACTACCCACTGCGTTTTTCCTTCGGCTGTTGTTTCGGCTTTCAGCTTTTCCAGCTTGAACTCAACATCACTCAAGGGCACATCTTCGCCATTTTTGTCTTTTTCCGCGTCCTTCTTGATGATATCCAGTGCAAACTTCGGGTTCTGCAGCTTGTTGGTCAGCACAATCTTGCCGCTGCCGCCGGTGATGGTTCCATCGGTGGCTGTGGCTGGCGTTGTAGTTGCGCCGGTTTCGCTGTTCGTTTCGCTTTTGCTGTTGCTTCAGCCGTTACAACATACGTATTGCCTTTAATCGTAATGGTTTCGCCTGGTGCTACCGCGGTAAATGTACCGGCGTCCACCGTACCTTCCACAATGCGGTAAATATAGTTATTATCCGCACTGCCGCCAACCGGGTACTGATCCAGGTTGTTAAAGGGATACAGCCAGCCGTTATCTGTATGGCGAACCGTAACATATTTGCTGCCCGAGGTCGGGTAGTCAACAACATCCCACGGGGCATCCTCAGCACTGTTTGCCAGGCGGCGCTGGAGCTGGATGTAAATCTCGTTCGGCTGGTTCGTTGTACCAAGGACCGTATCATTTGCATCTTTCCAGAGCTTATCGAACTCAATGTTGATCAGTTTGCGCTTGGTGTTGGTAAAGATTGCGGTAACTTTCAGATTGGTCGGATCGTTCGGCTTTTCGCTCGCCACAATCATGCCTTCCACCATGGTGTTGTTGATCACATGGGCTTCATTGCCATCCGGAACGGTTACGCTTTGCAGTGTGGAACCATCACTGGTTTCGACTTCCTCGATGGTATAGCGGGTGCCAACGGGGATGCCGGTGATGATTCCGGTGTGATCGCCGGCTTCGCTCATATCAATCGTAACGGGTATTTCGATGGACTTTTCTTCCAGACCCTCACCGCCAACATTACTAAAGGTAACTTTGAAGGTGTAGGTGCCTTTAATGGTATTTTCCTCACCAGCTGCGGCCTTCTTTTTGGATTTTCAGCCCGCCGGTTTTGACGGTGTTGACGTATTTTACCTTTAGCTTTGTCAGCGTGGAGCTTGTTTCGTCCGGGTCTTTATAGGAGCGGAAGACGATGGTGTCGGCGGAGGGTTTGTTTCCGGTATAGCTATTACCCGTTTGATCATCATTCGGTCTTATTTTTTCCGTTCGGCCATCATTGGGGCTGCTTCCCTCCTGCTTGTCCAGCGACTTGTTCGTGTCGGTAACTGTCACGGATTCGCTATCGCCCTTCATCGAAGTAACCGCCTGCCCGTTCTCGCACACCGTCCATTTGGTGTCATACAGGTTTTGGTTCAGATCCTCTTTGAGCGAAATGTAGCTGCCGCGGCGGAACTGGTCACTGAAGGTAACGGTTTCTCCATCTTCCAGAACAAAGCGTCCGTCATCGTCCACTAACTGGGTGTCGTTGTCCTTGGTGGAGGTGTACTGTGCGTTTATGGCGTTTTGCAACTGACCGCTTGTGGCGGAGCCGTAATCCGGGATTTCCTTCTGATCGGTTGTAAAGCCGGTCATCGTTTTTGGCACCGCTTTGGGAATGAAGGTAAAGTTCCTGAAATAGATGTGGCGGCTATAGTTATCGCCCACGCGGATGGTTTTGACCTTGCCGTTAAAACCGTCCTGCGCTTTCATCTTGTTCAGGTCCAGCTTTACGGTGACCCATGCGCCTGTCTTCACTTCGACTGAGCCATACGTTGCGCCGTTAATGCCTGATGTGCCAAGGCTGCCTTTTTGGACGTCATTTTCATCCAGCAGTTCCAGATACAGGTTGTTGAGGGAAAGGTCACCTCCACTATCCCCTGGATCAACGTAAACCTGGAACGTAAGGAAGCGCTCGTCTTTGATATCGATGGGGTTTTTCAGCGTCAGGATGCCATAACGTTTCTTACGCGCTGCACTGACGGGTTCCGTATCCGTATAGCGTGCGTACCAGTGAAGGACCTTTTCGCCTTCAGGCCCGGAACCTTGCTCGGGGTTTGTATCCAACTTGAAAATGTACTCACCTTCGGTTGAATCGGTTGCGGGTTTAATCTCGTCACAATCCGCAAAATTCACCTCTTTGGTACCGCTTGTATCCGAGCCAGCGGCCACTTTTTTCTCCATAATGGGTTGCCTGGTTCTGGATGGTGAAGTTGAAGATTTTCTGGTTTGTAAAGCAATTTTTGAAGTCCGTATCAACCTTGCTCAGATCGACCTCTTTTTGAACCTGCAGCTCGTTATTATCCGGGAAGTTGAACGCCACCGCCATGTTGGACTCCCACATACCGCGTTCCATATAGTACATGGTAAGGGTGTGCTTGCCGGTGGAAAGATTGGGGACGGAGACACTTGCGTTTTTATAATACGTTTCGGTTGTTCCTAAGTAAGTAATACTTGTCTCCGTTGTATGGTTGCTTTTATCACAATTATCAGCGCCATAATCAGCGTTATTAACACGTGTCTTGTTGTTCTTGACCTGGCTGACATAGGAAGTTACGGTGTCTTTCTTGCCACCGCGCTGGTCAAATTCCAACACACCAGAAACTTTGGCATGAGCACCGCCAATATCCAGGACAAGCTGATCGTCAATGAAAACCCACACATCATCATCACCAGAGAAGTAAAAACGAATTGGAATTTCATTATCAAAGTCGTCCTTAACTGTTCCGGTACTGGTTAGGGTAAACGGGATTTCAAGTTTTGCGCCGTAACCGTAATTGTACCTGACTGCGCTCTGACTGGTTGTGGTTTCATTGAACGGGAAGAAGCCATATGCAGTTGAAACATCACTTGTTGAACTTGAACTGTTCACATTGCGGGAGTTCTCGCTCTTATAGTTAGCGGTTGTTCCTGTCGTGCTATCATTACCAAGGTACAACTGATCGCTCTTTGTATCTTTGCGCAGATATAGAGAAGTTTTGCTACTGTCAAACCACCAGTATTCAACGCCCTGGCCTTTTTTCTTGCCATCTTGCTCTGGTTCTACAAAAACTTCTTTTTGGGTAAACGTGAACTCAACATTGTGGTAAACTTCGCCAAGTTTTGCATTTTTGCTGTTTTGGCTGGTCAGGAACTCTTCATTGAAATGCGGTTCTTTCAGGGTCGTGCCATTCATCACGATGTCGCCATCGCTGTCTCTTTGGTCTGCAACAATGCCCTGGAAAGCGTAGGCATTTTTTTTCCCGTTTGCGTTTCCTCCTATATCATAGTTCGAGTTATTGGCTGCGATAAAGATATTGTAAGAACTCCATCCGTACAAATTCAATGTACTTGCAATATCCGCAAATTTTGTACCCCAATCACTTGGCTGGAAATGGCCTGTATAAATGGGATATATAATGGGCTTTCCGGTATTTTTATTTACATAACTCTGATAGTAGTCGCTGATTGCCTGATCGAACTGGCGGAACGTAACCCAGTGGCGTTGATTAACCGCATTATCATTATCGTAGCTATCACGGTTCTTGCCGTTCAGTTCGTAATCTGTATAATAGTCATACAGCGTACTGGTAACATATTTTGTGTTTGGTTTTTCCGTAAATTCAGCGGCGGCAATATCTACTACTTTAGTTTTAGGCTCTTTCCACGTTTCGGCATCACGCAGGGTACCTTTTGGAGCCCAGTAGCCATCACGAGTGGCACCGTTATATACAGCCGCGTCATTCGTATCCGCATAGAAGCAATTATTGCCATCTGTGGGAATCGTCAGCCACGCTGTACTTACTCCGTTTCCTTTTTTGTCTCCTCGTCACCCTTAATTTCTTCACCGGAAAAGATGATTGAACTATATCCTTGGGGAATGTCAACATAATAAAGATTTTCGTTTGTACCATCTTTTGCCAGCGTGCCGCTTTCGGATTCTTCATCTCCTTTTATTCGATAATAAATGGTCGCTGCTGAATTATTGGCTTTGGGGATTGAATAGTCGTTGGTATCTCCATTCAATGCCATCTTGGAAAAAGATAGCATCGTAATAGATGCGGGTGGCACCGGGACGCCCCCATGTTGCACCCTCAATACCATTGTACATGTAGCAATAGCATTGACCTTCGGAATACTGGAAGCTTTTCTGCTTTTCTCCTGTTACTTTCTCATTATAAAAATTGTAGTATTCACTTATTTCTTCTGTATCATTATCGCCCGCGGTAAAGCGAACAAAAGAGCAAAAAGCGTCAGGAATTTTAAAGGTTGCTGTGGTACCAGGTTGGATATCATTTAAGGATATTGGCTGCTCATCGACCTGAATAAGCGTTCCTTCTTTATCCGGTTCATAAAACCAGGCTTTGACGTTCGTTAGTGTTGCACTGGTTTTTTTATTTTCAAAGGCCATCGCTTTCTTAGCGAAATGCTTATGGCTAACCGTATAGTCCTTCCACTTCGTTTGATCCCAGCTATTCCCCTTATTTCCGTTCCCATTATTTCCGTCATAGTAGTTGCCGCCGATATAATTCGAAGCTGTTGGATTGAACGACATATCCTGTAGCTGATTATTATTATCTACTTGAACAATTATTATTGTGGATGTAGGTGCCTCGTCTGCAATTGCATCATTCTCATATCCGCGAAATTCAAGTCCACCCAACCCGTTATATGGATAGTGATCGTCCTTATTCAGGACCGCAGAATAAATTTTTCTTCCGTCCTCCGTTTCGTCAGCTAGCTGCATCTCAAGATAATATTTTTTATCACCGTTTACGCTACCGTTCTTTCCAACAATGGCATATATTTTTACCTTTTTATAATTTTCCCAACCATTAGGCACTGCAAAATAGAGCGTGTAAGTATCCGGCACTCCCGTCTTACTAACTGCCTGCACGTTATCCACGCTTTTTGCGGCGTACATCTTCTCCGGCTGTTCGGTCGGTTCCGGGGTGGCGGTGGGGGTCACGGTCGGCACAGGGGGGTGGCCGTTGCGGTGGCTGCCGGTTCCGGGGTCGGGGTAGGTTCTGCCGTGGGCTCCGGCGTTTCGGCCGGGGCGGGCTGCTCCGGCTCGGCGCTTTGTTCCGGGTCCGGGGTGGCGGCATCCGGCACCGGGGTGGCGGCGTTCTGCTCCGGCGGAACGGTATCCTCCCGGAGGCCGTTCCCTGCTCATCCTCCAGCAGCTCTACTTCGTCAGGTGCGTCGGGCAGAGGATCCACCTCGGCGTATACAGGCAGGGCCATTGCCATAACCAGGCAAGCGGTGACAAGCAGCGCTGTCAGCCGGCGCGCCCAACCTGTTGTGTTTTTTCCTGTTCTATTCAATCTGCTCACCCGTCTTTCCCGCTGGCTTGATGGAAGCACATTGTTCCACAGGGGATCCCTGTGAAACAGTAAAAGAAGCTGGCTTCTTTTACTTGCGCAACCGTTGCCCTGTTGTTTTCAAAAAAAACCGCATCGAGTCTTCTCATTGCGCATTTACTTTTCAGTATTAAAGTATAGCACCTTTATACCAGAAAGGCAATACAATCCACGTAAATTCCTGTTTTTCAGCACTTTTACTGATTGCGTTTTCCTCCAATTATGTAATATATTCAAAGCCTTTGTATAATTTATTCCTGATTTTCTTTTTGGCAGCGGTCATTTTTATATACTTTAACCGCGTGTTTATGATTCTCTGCGCACACAGAGCGCAACTTTGCGGCAAAATTCGCCTTTTTGTTGCATTTTCCTGTTTTTGCGCAATTATTTGTTTCGCATGCGCCTGTTTGCGGCGGGGCCTGGCGGCTGGGTGGGCGCCTTGTGGGAGGGAGGGCAGGTTTGCGGCGCACGGTTCCCGTTTTTTGCGGCGCGATGGGTACACCGCGCCCCTGCAAACGGTTTGCGGCGGCGGGTGTGTGTGGTGGATTGCACGCCCGCCAACGGGACGCCGTTCTCCCTTTACAACGGGGTGCGGGTTTGCTGCAGATATGCCATTCGCTTTTTTGTCCCCCCTGCCCCGCCCCTGATTCCCGGTTCCCCCTTGCCGATTTCTATTTGCGCCAGCTCCTGAGGTGCATCTGAGAGCAACGAAAATAGCGGATCTTTCGCAAGCACAAAATCCGGCTGCGTTTACTGAAACAGACGAGCTTTTTTGACGTTTCAGACAGGACTAAGGTATATCTGAAAAGTCGAAAATTTAGTCTATTTCTACAAACACAGCGGGATTTTGCGTTAAAGCGCCTTGGAATCCACAAAGGATTCCTGCGGCTCTCTGCCTTAAATCCTGCTTGTGTTTGCGAAATATCCGTCATTTTCTTTGTTTTCAGATACACCTCCAGCTCCCAGCTTTCAATCTATCCTGTGTAAACTGCAACCCCTCACGCGCCATTCTGTGCGGCACTTACCTTATAATATAGGGGTGCTGCCCTGTGTGAATTTGCAACTGATCTATTTGAAGCAGCTGTGAGCTGTTGCAATTTTGCACAGGGTATTGCCCGCATTCTGTGCCGAACATTCCCGAAACGTGTTGGAAAAACGCACAGGATTGCCTTGTTTCCCTATGCCGTTTACCGTTGGAAAAACGCACAGGTTACCCCCGGAACAGTTGCATTTTACACAGGGTATTCCCGCTCCCCTGCCCTACCGTGACCCGCGTACCTGTTGGAAAACCACACAGGATAGGCCCGTTTCCCTTGTTGCAATTTACACAGGTTTGGCTGTTTTTGGCTTATTTGCAACTTTACGCAGGTTGCTTTCCGCACAGGAAAATGGTGGTGGAATGCACAGGCTGCAGTTGGTTGAACACACAGGTTTGCGTTGTTAAATTACACAGGCTCTACCTATTACTAATATAGAACTAAACAACTAAGCCATAATAACAACCAGAGGTAAGCCGGGAGATGGGGAGAACGGGAAAAAACTGGTGTTGCCATTCCATCAGGTTACAGAACCCTGAAACAGCAGAACAGAAAAGCACAATAAAACCCTGTGTAACCTGCACCCGGGCTGCAACCCCAACAGGATATATGGCAAACCACAACGCAGGTGTTGCATTTTGCACAGGGTAATGGCGGTGAAACCCTGTGTAAATTTGCAATTCTTGCGCTGGACAACAGGATTTGCTATAATGTTTAGCATGATGTGCGTGACCACCCGGGATACAGCAACCGATATAGGAGGCCCCTGCTTATGGCGGCAAGTAAACAGAAAAAAAATGATGATCCGTTTGTCGTTACGTTTGAAGAACGCGGGGACCAGACCATCGTTCGCAAATCCAATGACCTTGTACAGATGACGCGCAACAACCTGACGCTGAGCCAGCAGCGCCTGATGCTGCATATTTTTTCGATGATTAAGCCGGAGGATACGGACCTGCCCTCTTATGAGCTGAGCATTTATGATTTTATCAAGATGACCGGCATGGACCCGCACAGCGGGGCGCTGTACAAGCAGGTGCGCAAAAATATTGAGGAGCTGGCCAACGCGCCCATCCAGTGGATCAAGAATAACGGAACTTCCACGGTGGAAACATTCCGCTGGATCGATAAAGTGCGCATTGATGAGGGCCGCGCGCGCATGACCATCACGCTAGATCCGGTGCTGAAACCGCACCTGGTGCAGCTGAAAACCCTGTATACCACCATGGATGTAACCTACACCATGCTGATGCGGTCCACCTATTCCATCCGCATTTACGAGCTGTGCAAGAGCTACCAGAGCCTGTACCTGAAAAAGAAAGCGGCCGGGGAACCGCTGGTATGGAACCTGAGCATGCTGTATGAACAGCTTTCGTATACGGCCAACCGATGGTCGGATTTCCGCCGCCTGGCACTGGAAAAGGCAAAGGCGGAAATTAACGAATAGACGGATATTATTTTTAATTACGATGTGTACGAAAAAAAAAAGGGCAGAAGGTTCTTTCGCTGGTGGTAACGATTGACCCGGTGGATGATGCCGCCGCACAGGCCAACCTGGACAGCATCAACAGCACAGTGCGCAAAAAGAGCAAAAGAAGGGCCGCCCCACCGTGGCGATTGAGGATTCGCTGCTGGATGATCCCAGCGTGATCACCTTTGATTATGTTTCGGCACCGGAAACAACGATCCCCTATTCCTTTGGACGCCACCGCACCGAGCTGCGGGAGGAAATTGTTGTGAAAGCGCGCATGGATCAGCTGCGCGCGGAGATTACGCCTGAAGAGCTGCACGCGGTGGAAGTAATCATTGATGTGTTGGCAGATGCCTGCTGCACCATCCAGGCAGGCGATGGCGAGCAGGACGGCGGCAACAAAACGGTGTTTGGAAAGATGAATGCCATCATCCTGGATTGCGGCGGGCTGACCAGTTGGCTGGCCGGTGTGGCACCCCGCTATGCACAGGAGATCATTCCCCGGTCGCAGACGATGCGCAGCCCGGCGCGGTACCTGAACAAGGTGCTACGCGAGGATATGGATAACTATCGCATTTATATTTTCCGCAAGGCAAAGCCGGCAGCAGAACCCAAAGAGGAGCTGTTGGAAGCGGAGTACCATGTGATGGACGAGCCGGTGCAGCAAACCATGCCGGAGCCTGAGCCGCCCAAGGTAGAGCTGATTCCCGAAACGATTGTAAAACGGCAGGATATGCGAAAAGAGTTTGCAAAGTTTGTAGATGATGGATACCTGGAAAAGACGTTGACGAGCGGCCAGCGCGGCGCTTACCACGAAATTTACCGCCACCTGGCAGCACGGTGCGTGCCATCGCCTTCCAGCCTGCGCAATGGGCTGAAAGACGAAATGCGGCTGCATTACCTGGCCTGCATGAATGAAGTGATTGAAAAATATGGCAGCCTGACCCCGTTGATGGAAGCTATGGCGCATGAACTGGACTTTGATGTGTTTTGGGCAAAGGCCGCCAAGGACCCCAACGTGAATAACCCGATGGGGCTGTTCTACCACATTATTGAAGAACGCGCGCTGAACCCGATCGGCACCATAATGAACGACCAGGCACAACGGCAGAAGGTTGCCGCCAAGGAAAAAGGTGAAAAGATAAGTGGCACAACGAAAGCTGGATGGATGCTTTTGAGGAAGATATCCCGGATGACAGCGAAGAGTAATTGAGATGAAGCGGAGCGGAACATCCGGGAGCGCTATTATAATAAGGTAAGCAGCGGTTGGCAGATTGCTGGCCGCTGTTTTTTTGTTGGGGTGCAGCTGAGAAATGGAAATATCCGGCGTTTTTTGATTTCAGATAGACCTTGGGCAACACCGCACAATTCCGCCTTGCGGCTTAAGCACCGCTCCGGCAGCTGCGGCACGGCATCTGCGTTGCCAAAATGCTCGATAAGACATCCAGTATTATCTGCGCTTTTGGCTTGGCAGCTGCCGCACCTCGCTCGCCGTATCGGCACTTAGAATTATGCGGTATTGCCCTTGGGATAATAGGTGAGAAGGAAGGTACGTGAGCGGGAATGCCTGGATGAAGTGAAGAAGGATGGGAAGAAAAAGCGGCAGAGAAAAAGCGTGAACAGCAACGAAGAGATGCCTGCATAATATTCGTCAAAATATCCGTTGACACGCGCGAAGCATATGATATAATAGAAGCTATAACAGCAACGAAGAGATGCCGCACGGCATGGGGTACCCGTTTTTGCAACCCGCAGTTAGATTAAGATACCGGCGTGCGGTATCGCAAAAAGAATCGAACAAAAGGCAAAGATTAACCGACAGCAACGAAGAGATGCCTACACAAGGGCGCTCGCAAGGAGGAAAACAATGGGATATTGTATCTCAGTCTGCATTGAAAAAGGCGGCGTGGGGAAAACCGTTACCGTCTGCAACCTGGCGGCGCTGATGGCGCAGGACGGCAAGCGGGTGCTTGTTGTGGATATGGATGCCCAGGGCAACTGTACCTATACCCTGACGGGCGCCCGTGTAACCGATAATACTTTTTGACCGCGCTGGCGTGTATGATATGTTCCGTGCCTATGGCATCAGCGGCACGCAGAACTATATTTCCCGCACGCAGTTTGATAATATTGATATAATTCCGGCAAATGGCAACACCCCAATGGCGGCCAAGCAGCTGCAAATCCTGGAACAGTCCGAAAGCACCAGTATCAATATGTTTTTGGCCATGTGCCTGGCACAGGTTGCCAGCGAATACGACTTTATTTTGATCGATACCCCGCCGTCCCGCGATGTAATGGTGACCAACGCCCTGATGGCCAGTGACTTTGTGCTGATCCCCTGCGTGTGCGATGACTACAGCCGTGACAGTGTGTACCGCACTGTGGCAATGTGCCAGCAGTTGGAGCACGATGAGGGCGAAAAAATTGATGTTTTGGGCATTATCCTGACTATGGTGGAAAAAACTGCCCTGACGGAAGTGATCCGCAATGAACTGCGGGAAAGCCAGCTAGGCAGCAAGCTGTTTGCTGCCGAAATCCGTAAGGGACAGGCTGTAAAGGATAGCACCCGCCTTGGTGCGCCGGTTGTGCTATGTGCACGCAGCAGCAACCCGGCAAAGGATTATGCAAAGGTGTATGCCGAGCTAAAAACGCGCGTTGAACAGGAGGCAGAGTGATGGCAAGCAAACTGGACCGACTGCAGAAGAAAGGCTTTAAAGTAAACGAAGCAGCGTTAAATAAGATCGCGCGCGGCGACCAGGAGCCGGGCGGTGAATACAGCGAGATCAATATCAATGATATTGAAGAAAACCCGGATAATGCCCTTTACCGTGAGCTGGATACCGAGGAAGATATTGCGCTGCTGGCCGATGATATCCGCCGCGCGGGGCTGCTGCACAACCTGGTTGTGTTCCCTAAGACAGGTGTTGGCGGAAAATATGTGCTGCTTTCCGGCGAGCGCCGCCTGCGTGCGCTGCGCCTGTTGGTGGAGCAGGATAAACGCGAGCAGGAAGAAAAGCAGCTGCCCAACCGCATGAGTGAATGGCAGAAAGTGCAGTGCAAAGTGGTGCGCAACTTGACGGAAAACGAAAAAGTTGTGTATATTGACAGCGCAAACCTGCAAGTGCGCGGCGGCATCAGCAATGAACGTGTGATGCGCCAGGCGGCGGCGCGTTTTGTGGAAAACCTGCAAAAAGCACCGTATAACCTGAGCGCAGCGGAAGCGAAAAAGGCGCTGAAAGAGGTCAGCCCGCTCAATTCCCGCACGATTGATAAGGCGCTTTCGATTCAGAATGATCTCAACCCTGATCTGCGCCGCTTGCTGGATGAGGAATTCCTGAACCGAGCCGAGTGCGAAACCTATCTCCGCTTGACCCTGGAAGAACAGGCCCGTGCAGCCGCAGTGTTTTTGAAAATCGCAGCCCTTGACCCACGCAGCCATGAGCGCCGCGCCATTAAGGACGCATTGACCACCGCCATGTTGGATGTAGCAGTGGAACGCCGCAGTATGCAGGAGCGCGAGAGCGTATTTGCAGCAGCGTTGCAAAATGCACAGGATGCAATCGGCCAGGCCAAGACGCAGGAAAACAAGGCGGCGGCAGTAGATAAAGACCACAACTTTATTTCGGCCAAGCTGCCCACCACGGCCCGCAAACTGCGTAAAATTGCAGCGGCAAAAATATTGAAGCTAAGATCCGCAGTTATACGGCAGAGGACCGCAAAGCAATGTCGGACCAGATGCAGGAGCTGATTGCGGCAGCGCAGGAGCTGAAAGCACTGATTGATGCTGTGGAATAATCCAGATCCACGAAAGCAGCAAACAACAAAAATCCATGCAAATAGGAATACAGGAATCCACGATATGAAACAGCGAATTGTCATCCGGCTGCACCTGGCTGTGCGGGCAGTGCTGCAAAGCGAAGCGGACTGGCGCGGCACGCGGCTGGGCACCCTGACATCGGAGCTGATCCATGAACAGGCTGCAAAAGCGCGCCTGTGCGGGGTGCAGAATTACGAGTTGAACCCCGTCAGCAGCCGCTATGTTCCCGTTACAAACGGGACAAAATATAAGCAGACATCTGGCCTGGAGCAGATCTCCATCTATCTGAATGATGAGGATATGCAAACCCTGAAAGAGCTGGCACTGGCCAACGATAGTGTGCGTGTGATCAACGGCAGGCAGGCAATCACCTACCGATATGTTGTTCCCGGAATGCTGCTGAACGACCCGGTGTTTACGGGGCTGACAGAGCAGAACAGCACGGCAGGGTAAGCACTTCAAAATCTTGAGGCAATACCGCATAATTCTAAGTGCCGATACGGCGAGCGAGGTGCGGCAGCTGCCAAGAAAAGCGCAGATAATACTGGATGCTGCAAAGGTGAGCGCCGCCAGTGGCGGAAACAGCGAACCGAAGCAGGGGCAGCGGTCGCAGAGTGCGAGGGGCTTTTGCCCCGAAGCACGATGCGGGTACCGCAACCCGACATTATCGAGCATTTTGGCAACGCAGATGCCGTGCCGCAGCCGCCGGAGCGGTGCTTAAGCCGCAAGGCGGGAATTGTGCGGTGTTGCCTTGAATAAATCAAAGGCGGCACTGCGTTTTTTGAAAGACGCGGTGCCGTTTTGTATGCAAAGCAGCCTGAAAATACTACAAAACATAAACCTGTGCGAAAGTACAACAAAACGGATAGAAGGTGAGAATAGGAAAAAAGGAGAAATATGTTGGAATTTTACACAGGTTTACAGAGCAAAACATGAGGAAAAGCGCGATGCAGCGTTTGCAAAATAAAGCGGATTTTGGGTGAATCAGGTGCGGGGAACCAAAAAAGAGGGAAAACCTGTGTAAATGGCAACAATCTGCAGGGTGAATTACCTTTTTATAATACGACAGGGATAGTAATACCCTGTGTAAAGATGCAACACTGTACGCTGCGAAAGGGAAGAGTTGCAATTTTACACAGGGTATTGGTTATTCTGTCAGGCGGAGTAGAAGGGAAACACTAAAAACAAAATGGCATATATGAGCCGTATTATACGATTTGAATTAAAACAGCCGACCAAACGATGGGATTTGGCGGGATAGGGAGAAAGGCGAAAGTTGATATGGAGAGAGCGAGGGCAGAGGTTGGCATGCTGCTTGATAGACAAAAACGTGTAAACGTGATGTGAAATGGGGGGAATACAACGCTATTTTTGTAGTAAACTTATTAAATAATACAATTTGTATTTCGGTACAGAGAATCTCTTTGGAAACCAAGCGGGAATAATTTGACGATTTAAGCAATAGTAGATGGCCTGCAACTTGAGAAAGTATTACCTTCGCATCGGCGAAAGACAGTCAAGATAAATGCGGAATGGTTAGTAGCAAGGAGAAAATGACTGCCGGACGCCGCGGAAATCGGGCAGCATAAAAACATGAATTTTTCAGATACACCCTAGAGGCAGCCTGTGGAATTCACCCTTCAAGCATTGGTGGTGACAGGTGTAAACAGCGCCCGGTCCTCTCCGCCGCTCCGCGGCATCTTTCCACCCCGCGGGGAACTGCCCTTAAGAGAAGCATCGTCTCCTGCAAATATTTTAGCGGGCACAACACAAACCAACAAGGTTCTCCGCGGCGGGAAGGGGAAATCCCGCCCCACAGGTTGTTTATGGGGTGGATGTCTGATATAATAATCCGCAGGGGAAAATTCCGTCCTACCACCCTGCACAAAAATCCATCCCAGGACATCATTCCAACCCACCAAAAATCCAGAATGTTCCCCCGTCCGAACCACCCACTCGCAAAATAAAAGCTACCCGCCGATCCTAATGAAACGCTCAACCCCCAGAATATGATGCACAAGCTGCCCCAAAACCGCCAAACAGTATCCCCAAAATACGCAAAAAGCTAAGGCAACACCGCATAATTCCCGCCTTGCGGCTTAAGCACCGCTCCGGCGGCTGCGGCACGGCATCTGCGTTGCCAAAATGCTCGATAATGTCGGGTTGCGGTACCCGCATCGTGCTTCGGGGGCAAAAGCCCCTCGCACTCTGCGACCGCTGCCCCTGCTTCGGTTCGCTGTTTCCGCCACTGGCGGCGCTCACCTTGCAGCATCCAGTATTATCTGCGCTTTTGGCTTGGCAGCTGCCGCACCTCACTCGCCGTATCGGCACTTAGAATTATGCGGTATTGCCCTAACCATCATTCCGTGATTTTTGTCTTGCCCTTGGGGCAAAAAGGCTTTATACTGGTATACAAGTGGTAGTCTGCCCCAGTGTAAGGGCAGGCAGAAAGAACGGTTTTGCCCTGAACACGGATGGGGGCTGCAAGATGTATAAACTGATTATTATTGATGATGAAGAGAAGATTGCCAGCGGAATGGCCCAGTTGTTCCCCTGGCAGAACATTGGGTTCGAGGTGGTGCAGGTGTTCACCAGCGCACGCAAAGCCCTGCAATATATTGCCGAAAACCCGGTGGATGTGGTGCTGACCGATATTGAAATGCCGGATATGAACGGCCTGGAGCTGAGCCATCGGCTGATGGAATACCCCAACATCCAGAAAATATTTTTCAGCAGCTACAGCAATTACGAATACTTCCGCGCGGCGCTGCAAAACGGCGTGGCGGATTACCTGATGAAACCGGTGGCCTACAGCGCCCTGCTGGAATGCTTTGAAAAGGTCAAAGCCCGGCTGGATGCGAGCAGCGCCGTGCAGGAAACCGCCCCCAAGGCCTATTACGACCAGATCGTGTACGATGTGCAGCAATACTTAAAAGATGATTACCGCACTGCCACGCTGGAAGAAGCCGCGGCCAAGGTTTCCTTGAGTCCGGCTTATCTTTCCCGCGTGTTTAAGGAAAAAAGCGGAACCAGCTTTTCGGAGCTGCTGCTCAAGACGCGGATGGAAAAAGCATGTGAGATGCTGGCGGATATCCACTATAAAAGCTACGATATTGCCTATTATGTCGGGTACGATAACCCCAAAAACTTCTCCCGTGCGTTCAAAGCGTATTATGGGCAGAGCCCATCGGAATACCGCAAATCCCGCCTGGATGGTGCCGCGCTATGAAGGGAATGAAGCGGAAGTTCTTTTTGAAGCGCATGTGGAACTTTGTGGTGGTCATGCTGATCCCGGCGCTGCTGCTGGTGGCCGTTACCACCTACATGACCTTTGTGACCCAGATGCACCGTATGACGCAGGACAATGAGCGCGGTATTGAGGCTGTGCGCTCCAACATCTCGCTGGTGCTGGATTCGGTCCTGGCGCAGAACAGCTACATGACCGGCATGACCCGCACCAACATGGTGCTGAACAAAGCTCTGAAAAGAGAAAGCCTTGCTTACACCGATGCCATCTACCTGCGCAGCCTGGTATCCTCACTGAACAGCATGACCAACGCGTATGATTACGTGGATTCGGTTCTGATCTATATGGATGGGTACGACCGTGCGCTGACGTCCAGCGGGCTGGTCAACCTTTCGGCGGATGATTACAGCGGCTGGTACAGCGTGTATTCCTCTATGTCGGATGCTGAGCGTACCTGCATTGCCCCGGTGGTGGTGAACGCAGGCAAAGCCAGCGAGAGAAGGCAGCTGGTAGTGTGCGCCCGGATGATGACGATGGAAGGCTGTGTGGCCGTTACCCTGAACATCAGCCACTTGCAGGAAATAATTGCCGTGCTGCGCCCGTCCGATAACCAGCACCTGTACCTGGTTGACGGCAGCGGCCGTCTGCTGGGAAAGGCAGGGGACGCAGGCGCGGGGGAAGAGCTGCAAAACCTGATGGGCAAAACGCTGAGCGGGGCAGGGAACACGGCGGAACAGGAGCACGAGTTCTGGATCAAGCTGGATGACCGGACTGCCTGTTGAACTGGCAAAGCTACCAGAACCCGGATTTCTACATCGTATCTACCATTGACCGGGCCATGATCCTGGAAAAGCTGGGCGAACGGTTGATGCCGCTGCTGCTGATGGCGGTTGTGGCGCTGTACGCCATTGTGTTTTTGGCATACGTCAACACCAAGCGCAGCTTTGACGAGATCAACCTGATGCTGCAGATGTTTGAGGATGCCGAGGCGGGCCGCACCATCCAGCGCCCCCAGCGCAAGGTAAATGATGAATATGACGTTATCATGAACAACATCCTGATGATGTTTTTGAACAACACCTACCTGAACATCCAGCTGAAAGAAAAGCAGTACCGCCAGCAGAACGCCGAGCTGACCGCCCTGCAGTTGCAGATCAACCCCCACTTTTTGTACAATACCCTGCAAACGCTGGATATGGAAGCCCGCAAGCTGAACGATGATGGGCGCATCAGCGCGGTGGTGGGGTATGTATCAGATATCCTAAAGTATTCGCTGACCAACCCGCAAAAGAGCGTCAGCCTGCGGGAAGAGCTGGACTACCTTAAAAATATGTGGAAGTGCAGCACTACCGCTTTGGGGACCGCTTTATTATTTATTATGAAGTGGACGACGATGTGATGGACGCCGAGGTATTCCGCCTGATGCTGCAGCCCGTGGTAGAAAACAGCCTGCTGCACGCCCTGCGCGGCAACGAGCGCGGTTACATGAAGGTGCGCGCCCGCCGCATTGGCGATAAGGTGAACCTGCGTGTGATCGATAACGGCGACGGCATGACAAGGGAAGAGCTGGAAGCGCTGCGCAAACGCATTGCGGACCGCAACAGCCGCAGTATTGGGCTGACCAACCTGGACCGCCGCCTGCGCCTGCGCTACCCGGAGGAAACGGGGCTGCGCATCTGTTCCATAAAAACCTTGGCACCAGCGTGTCGTTTTGCATCCCGTACAAAAAATATACCCCGGATGCCCCGCAAACGGGTAAAACAGAATAATAAAATGCCGGGCAGGTATCTTAAATTGCGCCAAAACGCAAGAGATGATACCTGCCCGGCGTTTTGTGTCAAATGATGAATCCTTTTAGCAAGCGTGAGTCCTTTTATAAATCTGCCAAACAAATTATAATAAAACCATGATAAGGCTCGACGAAAAGGGCCGATTTAGAAGGAGGAAAACAATATGAAAAAAGCAACTTATGGCCGGTATGATGGCCGCCAGCATGGCATTGTCTCTGGCCGCATGCGGCGGCAGTGCTGCCAGCAGCGCAGCCCCGGCAGCCGACAGCACCAGCGGCGCTGCCTCTACCAGCACCGCAGCTTCCACTTCCAGCGATGAACAGGTGACTTTGCGCTTTGCCTGGTGGGGCGGCGATGAGCGCGCCAACGCCACCATGGAAGTCATCAACAAGTTCATGGAAGAAAACCCCAACATCAAGATCGAAGCCGAGTATGGCTCTTCTGACGGCTACCATGATAAGCTGGCAACCCAGCTGGCATCCGGCACCGCCGCCGACATCGTGCAGATTGACCCCGAAACGATGCCCAGTTTTGTTTCCACCGGCGATTACTTCCTGGATTACAAGGACTACGACTTTGATCTTTCCAACTTTGACCCTAACTACATTGGCCTGCGCGTGAATGGTAACTATGACGGCACGCAGCTGGGCCTGCCCACCGGCATTGCCGGCCCGGCACTGGTTGTGAACGAAGAGCTGGCCGAAAAGTACGGCATCGACTTCAACACCCAGTACACCTGGGATCAGTTCATTGAATGGGGCAAACAGGTCCATGAAGCAGACCCCGATACCTACCTGCTGTGCACCAACAAAGAGTATGTGACCAACCTGGTGTTCTTTACCTACATGAAGCAGCTGACCGGCAAGACCATCTTTGACGCTGACTCCAAAGCGTTCAATTATACCGAGGAAGATATCCAGAACTGCCTGGATCTCGTCAAGAGCCTGTACGACAACAATGTCTGCGCACCGGCTTCCTACTCTTCCGCTTACAGCAACGACGACCTGCAGTCTGACCCCAATTGGATCGCTGGCAAGTACGTCTGCACCTTCGCTTACATCTCCACCATCAATGTTATGACCGCCGCCAATGAGGGCGCAACCTATGGCACCGGCTACCTGCCCCTGCTGGATGGCGCTAAGGACAACGGCTGGGCTTGCAACTGCCCGCAGGTCCTGGCAGTTACCTCCACCTGCAAGGCTCCGGAAGCAGCCATGAAGTTCCTGGATTACTTCTTTAACAGCGATGACGCCGAAAGCACCCTGGCCTGCGTGCGCAGTGTTCCCCCCGACGGAAAAGGCCCGTGAAATCTGCGAAAAAGACGGTACCCTGGACCCGAACATGATGACCGCCGCCAACATTGCCAGCGGCTACAGCGGCCTGACCAACGACAAGTACTCCTCCGCACCGGAATCCAAGCAGATCATTGCTGATACCATCGAGGCTGTCGGTTACGGCACCACCGACCCCGCAAGCGCTGCATCCGATATGTACAAGCAGCTCTCCAGCTACATCAGCGCCCAGTAAACCTCAGCGAACATCAAAAACGGGTGTCTCCCACCGAGGCATCCGTTTTATTAAAGTGTACCTGAAAAGTCGAAAATATAGTCTATTTCTACAAACACAGCCGGATTTGGCGTTAAAAAGCCTTGGAATCCACAAAGGATTCCTGCGGCTCTTTGCCTTAAATCCTGCTTGTGTTTGCGAAATATCCGTCATTTTCTTTGTTTTCAGGTACACCAGTAAAAAGGCGGATTTTTTCCAAAGAGGTGTGATCCTATGACAAAACAAACCAAAATCAAGCACTATACCAAGCGCGATTACGCGGCGTTTGCTTATCTGGCCCCGTGGATCATTGGTATGCTGGTCCTGCAGCTGTACCCGTTTTTAAGCTCGCTGGTTTACTCGTTCTGCAACTACAAAATCACCGGCACCCCTCGTTCACCGGCCTGAGCAACTACATCCAGTTGTTCACCATGGATAATGAGTTTTGGAACTCCTTGAAAGTTACCCTGGCCTACACACTGTACACCGTGCCCGGTAAGCTGGTTATGGCATTGGCTGTTGCGGTGTTCCTCAACCGTGACATCAAAGGCATCAACCTCATCCGTACTTTGTACTACATTCCGTCCCTGTTCGGCGGCAGCGTTGCTGTTGCTCTGCTGTGGAAGATCATGTTCATGGATAACGGCGTTATCAACGCCATCCTGACCACCCTGCACCTGCCCAACGTACAGTGGCTGGGCGACCCCAACCAGGCCCTGCGCACCATCTGCATGATGGAGATCTGGCAGTTTGGTTCTTCCATGGTCATGTTCCTGGCCGCGCTGAAAAACGTTCCGGCAGATTTGTACGAAGCTGCCGAGATTGACGGCGCAAGCAAGGTCAAGATGTTCTTCAGCATCACCGTTCCGCAAATCACCCCCATCATCTTCTTCAACCTTATCATGCAGACCATTCAGGCTTTGCAGAACTTCACCTCCGCCTTTGTCATCACCGATGGCGGCCCCATGAAGGCTACCTATGTGCTGGGCATGAAACTGTATAAGGAAGGCTTCTCCTACTTCAAGATGGGTTACGCCAGCGCCATTTCCTGGATCATCTTTATTGTGATCATGCTGATCACTCTGGTGCTGTTCGCAACCTCCAAGTGGTGGGTCTTCTATGGCGACGAAAGCTGAGAAAGGGCGCGTGAGCATTATGACAAAACAACAAAAAAAGACCCTGAACCTGGTGCTGACCTATCTGGTCATCATCCTGATTGGCTGCGTGCTGCTGTTCCCCATTGCATGGATGATTTCGGCCGCGTTCAAAACCAACGATGAAATTTTTGGCTCCATTGCACTGATGCCCAAAAGCTTCAGCTTCCAGAACTTTATTGACGGCTGGAAAAGCGCCGGTATTTATACCTATGCAACCTATTTCATCAACTCCTTTATCATGGTCATCCCCACCACGCTGCTGACCATCGCTTCCAGTGCGCTGGTTGCCTATGGCTTTGCACGGTTCAACTTCCCGTTCAAAAAGCAGCTGTTTGCCATCCTGATCGCCACCCTGATGCTTCCCAACTCGGTCATCATCATCCCGCGTTACGTTCTGTTCAACAAGTTCGGCTGGGTCGATTCCTACATGCCATTCTGGGTGCCCGCCCTGCTGGCCTGCTACCCATTCTTCATCTATCAGCTCATCCAGTTCATGCGCGGCATCCCCCGCGATCCGGACGAATCCGCCTGCATTGATGGCTGTGGCACCTTCCGCATCTTCTGGCAGATCCTGCTGCCGCTGATGAAGCCGGCCCTCTTCTCCGCTGGCCTGTTCCAGTTCCTGTGGACCTATAACGATTACTTCAACTCCTTGATCTTCATCAACTCGGTCAAAAAATACACCATCTCGCTGGCGCTGCGCCTTTCCGTTGACGCGGAAAGTGTTGTGGTGTGGGGCCGCGTTATGGCCATGGCCTGCGTGGCGGGTCTGCCGCTGGTTCTCCTCTTCTTTGCCGCACAGAAATATTTTGTGGAAGGTATTGCAACCTCCGGCCTGAAAGGCTGATTTTCGTTTTCCTCCTTTTTGTTTGTTCCTCCTAAAAATCATTGACCCGTTGCGGGCCGGCACTGCCCGGCCCGCATTTTTTGTTGAGGTATCATAATGAAACTGGATCTGAATTTCCAAACATTAAACGTCAGCTTTGCCTGCCGGATCGAGGATGCCTGGGTGCCGGTGCCGGAAACTGCCTGCACACAGTCCGGCTTTGACTGGACGCTGAACGGTGCGCATTACAGTGCGCAGTTCACCCCCGCTGGTGATACGCTGTGCTACACCCTGCAAATGGATGCGCCCAACCCCACCCAGCTGCGCATGTGGCTGGCTGTGCCGGGCAGAGCGATTATTTCCATGTGATCCCCTGCAATATTTACGGCGATAACCACGCCGCGGAAGCCAAACCCGGCGAATTTCCATTGCTGACGAAGGACCACCGAGGTGGCGTTCTGTGCGCCGCTGTGGGAATTCCGTGCGGACCGCGCCGCCATGCCGCTCGCCGCCCTCTGCTGGGACGGCGGAGTGGCCGCCGCTGCGGTGGAACCCTACAGCGAAAGCGAGGCCGGGATCATCCGCAACGGTGTGTTTGCCGCTTTGCCGGATGCGTTCGGCATCAGCCTGGGGTACACCAACGACCCCACCACCTTCAAAAACCGCTCCACCCCGGCGCCGTCCACCCGCAGCATGGCCTGCAAGGCGCAGACCAGCGGCAGGATTTACCTGCACAGCGGCCCGCGAACCGAGATGCATGAGATCATCCGGCAGGAATACGCCCGCCACCAGGACCGCGCCGTCCCCCGCAATACCCTGCGCCAGGCCGTGCAGGGTATGCTGGACACCTTTGCCTACCAGAACTTTGACGCGGCGGCGGGGGAGTATACCAACCGCTGCTGCCGCCCGCCCAGGGAGACCGAGATGCGCCCCTGGCGGCTGGTGACGGAGATCGGCTGGACGGGTGGCGGCGTGCTGGCCTATCCGCTGGTGCTCTGCCGCGATGCCCTTGGCGCGGATGCCGAAGCGCCGCTGGCCGCGGCCATGAGTGGCGAACAGCTGTTTGACCGCATTGCCGATGCGTATAACGAAAATTCCGGCCTGCTGAACGACCTGATGGCACCCAATGCCGCGGGCAGCCAGGTGAACGGCTGGTGGACCGGGTACGGCCTGGTCAAAGACTGCCACTGTGCCTATACAGTGGGCAGCGCCGTCCACTACCTGACCAAAACGATGGATTATCTGCACCAAAACGGCAAACCCTGCCCGGCCAAATGGATGGATGCAGCCCAAAAGGTGCTGCATACCGTCATGGATCTGCAGCGCGCAGACGGCGCTTTTGGCTATACTTACTCCACCCAGGAACGCAAAGTGCTGGATTGGAGCGGCTTTGCGGGCTGCTGGTTTGCCCCGGCGCTGGTTTACCTCTACCGCCTGACCGGCGAAGAACGCTGCCTGCACTCCGCCGAAAAAGCGCTGGATTACTACCATACCTTTGTCAAGGACCTGAACTGTTACGGTACCCCCATGGACACCTGGAAAGCCGTGGATGAGGAGGGCAACCTGGCCTTCATGCGCGGCAGCCGCCTGCTGTATGAGCAGACCGGCAAGGCCGAATTCCTGCAATATATGAAAGACAGCGCCGGGTACGAGTTCCTGTGGCGCTATGGCTACAAGACCTACCCGGAGCACACCCCGCTGAACCAGGGGTGGTCCGCCTGCGGCGGCGCCGTTACCTCGGTTTCCAACCCGCATATCCACCCCATGGGGGTTATTATTGACACTGACCTGCGCTATCTGGCACGGGTGACGGGTGACAGCTATTACGCCAGCCGCGCGGCGGATTCTGCCGCCTGGATGCTGCAATGCCTGGAACTGTACCCCGCAGCCACCGGCTATGGCCGTTACGGCATTTTGTCGGAACGCTGGTGCCCCAGCGATGGGCTGGATGTGGAGCGCTTCAGTGATGGCAGACCGTTCAGCAGCTGGTTCAGCCACAATCTGTGGGCTTCCGCCTGCGTGCTGGAAGCTGCATGTGAGCTGCTGCTGGAAATCGAACACAAGAAAGGATAAAAGCAATGGACCGTTATGTGACCGATATCAAAAATGGCTGCTACCAGAACCCGGTGCTGCCCATGGATTTCAGTGACCCCGACGCCATCCGCGTGGGGGAGGACTATTACCTGATCTCTTCCAGCTTTACCTACCTGCCCGGCGTGCCGGTGCTGCACAGCAAGGATCTTGTCCACTGGGAGCGCATCGGCAACTGCGTGGAGCGTCTGCCGTTTGACCGCTATGCCCAGCCCGCCCATGGCTGCGGCACCTGGGCCCCGGCGCTGCGCTACCATGCGGGCAGGTTCTATGCATTCATTCCCCTGCCGGACGAGGGCATTTTTTACACCGAAGCCACCGACCCTGCCGGCCCCTGGAGTGCGCTGCACTGCGTAAAATCTGCCAGCGGGTGGATCGATCCCTGCCCCCTGTGGGACGATGACGGCAGCGTGTATATGGCCCACGCCTTTGCCAAAAGCCGCTGCGGCATTAAGCACAAGATCCAGCTTTCCCGCCTGGATCCCGAAACGCTGGAAGTGGTGGAGGACGGCCCCATCGTGTTTGATGGCACCCTGAGCCAGCCCACCGCCGAAGGCCCCAAAATGTACAAGCGCAACGGCTGGTATTACATCTTTATCCCGGCAGGCGGTGTGGAATACGGCTGGCAGACCGTGCTGCGCGCCCGCAATGTGTACGGCCCGTATGAGGAAAAAATCGTCATGCACCAGGGGGCCAGCTCCATCAACGGCCCCCACCAGGGCGCGTGGGTCACAGCGCCGGACGGCAGCGATTGGTTCCTGCATTTCCAGGACCGGTTTGAACTGGGCCGCGTGGTACACCTGCAGCCTATGTGCTGGCACAGCGATTGGCCGTTCATCGGCCTGGAACAAAACGGCGATGGCATCGGCGAGCCGGTGACCGAGTGGGACTGCCCCAAAGGCGAAGCTGGTCCCGGCCTGCAAATAGGGGACAGCTTTACAAACGGCAAGCCCGGCCTGCAATGGCAATGGCAGGCCAACCCCCAGCCCGAAGCCTGGCTGCGCCCGGTGGCGGGGGATGCACTGCATCTGGTCTGCGGGGCCAGCGGAAGTTTGTGGCGGCAGCCCAATGTGCTCAGTCAGATGCTGCCTGCAGCGGATTTTACCGCAAACGTTACCCTTGGCCTGGCCGGGTGCGGCGCCGGAGCTAAAGTAGGGCTTAGCGTGATGGGGCAGAAATATTCCGCCATTGAGCTCTGCCGCACCGCGCAGGGCTGCACCGTGCAGTTGGTACAGGGCATGGTGAAAGACCTTGCCCCCACCGGCGATGCAGAAGAAACGACCCTTGCCGAAAAAATGGTTGACACGGATGAAATAACCGTTACAATGAAAATAACGGCTGCCAAGCAGGTGCAGTATGCCCTGCTGGCAGCAGATGGCACCGCAGTGCCGCTGGGGAGCCCAACCCGTTGCCAAAGCAACCTGGACCGGCGCGCGCCTGGCCCTGTACGCCCGCGGCGGCACCAAAAAAGGATGCTGCCTGCATCAAGCAGCTGAACATTACATTTTAACCGGGCTTTTGGCGGCAGAACACCGCAGATGCCCGCGGCAAAAAGGAGAGCAAACTGGCAATGGCAAGTGTTACCATCCGGCTGAACAGCATTGGTGAAGTGAAAGAGTTTAACCGCATTGCGGTCACTGTGCCCGGAGATGTGGACCTGCATTCCGGGCGCTACTGCGTGGATGCAAAATCCATCATGGGTATTTTTGCCCTGAACCTGGCGCGCGAACTGACGGTGGACAGCCCAACCCTGAGCGAGGAAGAACTGCACAAAAAGTTTGCGGCCTTTTTGGTGGGCTAAGGCGTATCTGAAAACCAAGGGCAACACCGCACAATTCCCGCCTGATGGCTTAAGCACCGCTCCGGCGGCTGCGGCACGGCATCTGCGTTGCCAAAATGCTCGATAATGTCGGGTTGCGGTACCCGCATCGTGCTTCGGGGGCAAAAGCCCCTCGCACTCTGCGACCGCTGCCCCTGCTTCGGTTCGCTGTTTCCGCCACTGGCGGCGCTCACCTTTGCAGCATCCAGTATTATCTGCGCTTTTGGCTTAGCAGCTGCCGCACCTCGCTCGCCGTATCGGCACTTGGAATTATGCGGTATTGCCCAAGAAAATGACGGATACTTCGCAAACACAAGCAGGATGTAAGGCAAAGAACCGCAGGAATCCTTTGTGGATTCCAAGGCTTTTTAATGTAAAATCCGGCTGTGTTTGTAGAAATAGACCATATTTTCGACTTTTCATTGGACACCCAAACATAAAACAGGGCGGTTCACACAGAGCCGCCCCTTTTTTGTGTAGAAGATGCGCGACACTTTAGGCAATACCGCACAATTCCCGCCTTGCGGCTTAAGCACCGCTCCGGCAGCTGCGGCACGGCATCTGCGTTGCCAAAATGCTCGATAATGTCGGGTTGCGGTACCCGCATCGTGCTTCGGGGGCAAAAGCCCCTCGCACTCTGCGACCGCTGCCCCTGCTTCGGTTCGCTGTTTCCGCCACTGGCGGCGCTCACCTTTGCAGCATCCAGTATTATCTGTGCTTTTGGCTTAGTATCTGCCGCACCTCGCTCGCCGTATCGGTACTTAGAATTATGCGGTATTGCCTTTAATAAAAAGCGGGCTGCTGCCCCCCACTGCAAGCCGCAGCACCCGGAACATAAAATAGGAGGAAAGCATGACCTGTACCCACTACAACTTCCCCGTGCCGGAAGAAAAAATGGTGCGTGTAATTACCGATACCGACCTTTGCAACGAAGCGGACGATCCGTTTGCTGTTGTGCAGGCACTGTTGAGCCCCAAGTTTGATAATGTCGGCGTAGTGGCCGCCCACTTTGGCACCCGCGACCCCAACGGAATGCAGAAAAGCTGGCAGGGTCTGAAAGACTTGACGGTCCTGATGCAGCTGACGGTTCCGGTGCTGCACGGTGCGCCCCACGCTTTGCCGGATGCCGCTACCCCGGTGCCCAGCGAAGGCGCGAAGCTGATCATCCGTGAAGCGATGAAAGAGGATACCCGCCCGCTATTTGTGCTGCTGCTTGGCCCACTGACCGATTTGGCCAGCGCCTATTTGCAGGAACCCCGCATTGCGGGCCGGCTGACCGCAATCTGGATCGGCGGCGCACCGTACCCTGTGGGCGGGCCGGAGTTCAACCTGGGCAATGATGTCAACGCCGTCAACGTGGTGTTTGGCAGCACCATGCCGGTGTGGCAGGTGCCCAAAAATGTGTACGAGATGATGCCGGTCAGTATGGCGGAACTGGAATACCGTGTGCGCCCCCAGGGAGCCGTGGGCCGCTACCTGTTTGACCAGCTGGTGGCTTACAGCCAAACGCCGGAATCCCGCGCCAGCGCGTTCCGCGCACGGGCGAAAGCTGGGTTTTGGGCGATAACCCCGCCCCCGGCCTGCTGCTGTATGAACACCGCTTCCAGTTTGACTGGGTGCCCGCGCCCTATGTAACGGCGGACCAGACTTATGCCGCCATCGGCCGCAATCGGCCCATCCGGGTGTATAAGGGGATCGACAGCCGTCTGATCCTGGATGATCTGTACGCCAAGCTGGCGTTGTTTGCCCAGTATATGGCGCAAAAGGGGGAGTGAACCATGCTGACTGTGACCGGCCTCTGGTTTGACCATGAGCGAACCCCCGTTGGGCTGGACCATACCCCCGTGTTCGGCTGGCAGCTGGAAGGGAACTGCCGGAACATCCGCCAGACGCAGTACCGCCTGCAAGTTGCCATGACCCCGGATTTTGCCGCGTTGCTGTACGATGAAACCTGTGAAACCGGAAACTCCACCGCGGTGCACGCGGCGGGCCTGACGCTGCAATCGCTGCAAAAATATTACGCCCGTGTGCAGGTTTGGGCCGATACCGCTGCTGGCCCCCAGCAGACCCTGTGGAGCGAACCGGCGGTGTTCATCACCGCCCTGCTGGACCCGGCAGCCGAGTGGAAAGCCGAGTTTGTGAGCGCGGAGTCCCCCCGAAACCTGCCCCGAAAACTGTAAAGAATCCTCCGCCGGTACAATGGTGCGCGGAGCGTTCACCGTAAAGGCGGGGCTGCGGGCCGCGTATGCCTGCACCACGGCGCTGGGGCTGTATAACGTTTACCTCAACGGCCAAAAGGTCAGCACCGATGAGATGACCCCCGGCTGGACAAGCTATAACCGCCGCCTGCTCTACCAGACCTATGAGGTCACTGCCATGCTGCATCCCGGCCTCAACATGGCCGGGGCAATGCTGGGGGCCGGATGGTACAAGGGTGTGATGGGCCTGACCCGCTCCCGCAACAACTATGGCGATACCACCGCCTTTGCCATGCAGTTGACCCTTGTGTATGCCGATGGCACCCGTGAAACCGTGAACACCGGCCCAGCATGGCAGGGAACGAAGGCACCCGTGATATTCTCAGAGATTTACCACGGAGAAACATACGATGCCGCGCTGGAACTGCCCCGCTGGGCCGAATGCGAAACGCCGGAAAACACCCCCCAGGCAGGCCGCTGGCACGCCGTGCACACCGTGCCGTACCCTGCCGCCAAACTGGCCGCCCAGGCCGCAGGCAAGGTATGCGTGCAGCAGCGCATCCCGGCGCAGCGGGTGTTTACCACACCGGACGGCAGCACCGTGGTGGATTTTGGCCAGAACATGGCGGGCCGGGTGGAAATTACCGTGCAGGGCACAGCCGGGCAGGCGGCTGAACTGCGCTGCTTTGAGGAGCTGGACGCCGACGGCAACCCCTACCTGGCCAACCTGCGCAAAGCCCGCACCACCATGCAATATACCTTTGCCCGCAGCCAAACGGTGACCTGGCAGCCGCAGTTTACCTATATGGGATTCCGCTATGCGCTGGTGGTGCAGTGGCCGGGAAAACCGGAACCGGCCAATTTTACCGCCTGCGTGCTGCACAGCGCCATGCAGTCGGCGGGGGAGTTTAGCTGTTCCGAACCGCTGGTGAACCAGTTGAACCATAACATTTTGTGGGGGCTGAAAAGCAACTTTTTGGATGTGCCCACCGATTGCCCCCAACGCGATGAACGCCTTGGCTGGACCGGCGATGCACAGATTTTTTTGCGAGACCGCCTGCTGGCTGGCCGATACCTGGACTTTTTACAGCAAGTGGCTGAAAGACCTTGCCGTGGACCAGCTGCCGGACGGCGGTGTGGCCAACGTGGTGCCTAATATTGAGGAAACCCACACCGAGGCCAACTGGCTGATGAAAAACTGCCCATATGGCGCTTCCGGCTGGGGCGATGCCGCGACTGTGATCCCTTGGGTGCTGTACCAGATGTATGGCGACGATACCATTCTGCGCAGCCAGTACCCCAGCATGAAGCGCTGGGTGGATTTTATGCGCGCCAACACCAAAAACGGTCTGTTTGATTTCAAGATGCAGCTGGGCGACTGGGTGGCGCTGGACGCCGAACCGGGCAGTTATTTTGGCGCAACCCCACGGCGCTGACCAGCCAGGCGTACTATGCGCTTTCGGCTCAGCTGCTGGCGCTGGCGGCGGAGGTACTGGGTAACCGGCAGGATGCAGAGCTTTACGCGGGGTTCACCGCCAGGCAGCCCAAGATTTTGCCGCAAACTTTTTTACTCTGGATGGTGCAATGACCGCCCAGACCCAGACGGCCCATGTTCTGGCCCTGCGCTTTGGCCTGACCCCGCAAAAGTGGAAGCAGAAAACGATCCAGCGCCTGCTGGAACTGTTGGAACAACCAAACGGGCATTTGGTTACCGGCTTTTTGGGCACACCGTATTTCTGCGCGGCGCTCAGCCAGAATGGCTGCTGGCAGCAGGCGTATGACCTGCTGCTGAAAAAGGATTACCCCGGCTGGCTGTATCAGGTGCTGCAGGGGGCCACCACATGTGTGGGAACACTGGGATGGCCGCCGCCCGGACGGCACGATGTGGTCCGCGGGGATGAACTCTTTCAACCATTACGCATACGGCGCGGTGGGGGCATGGCTGTACGGCGAGTGCGCCGGTATTGGCCAGCAGCCGGGCACGGCAGGTTTTTGCGCCGCACGGCTGGCCCCGCGCCCCGGTGGCGGGCTGCGCTGGGCCCAGGCCTGGCACCAGACCCCCTTTGGCCGCTATGCCCTGCGGTGGGAGATTGATGACGAAAAAATCACCGTTACGGCGGCAATTCCGCCCAATGCAGCGGCGGAGATCTGCCTGGAACCCGGTGCCAAGCTGCTGGAAACGGACGGCCTGACCTTTGCGGAACAAAACGGATGCCCTACCGCCCAAGTGGGCTCCGGCCAGTATCGGGTCAGCTATACGATGGAGCAGTAATTGAACCAAAGCGTTCCTTTATGGTACAATAGCCCCAAAGAAATACAACGATTACCCGCGGGAATAGAAAAAGTACTGCAGGCGAAAGGGAAAAGGGAAACATGCAAATCAAATCTGTTGCTGTTCTGGGGGCCGGTGCAGTCGGCTCTTATGTCATCTGGGGACTCAGCTCTCGCAAGGATATTCGCCTTGCTGTAATTGCCGAAGGCCCGCGTGCCGAACGGCTGAAACAACAGGGAATCACCATCAACGGCACCACCTACCGCCCGCAGGTTTGGACCCCGCAGGAAGCAAACGGCGTGGATCTATTGGTGGTTGCGCTGAAATACGGTGCGCTGCCCGGTGCACTGGACAGCATTGCCGCCGCCGTTGGCCCCAACACCACCGTGATGAGCCTGATGAACGGTGTGGACAGTGAGGAAATCATCGCCGCCAAAATCGGTGCGGAACATGTTCTGCCCTCCCTCATCAAGGTGGCCTCCCACAAGGAAGCCGACGGCTACCACTTCAACCCCGAAACCACCATCGGCATTATCTATGGCGAGCTTGCCGCACCGCTGAAAAGCGAGCGCGTGCAGGCGGTGGAAGCATTGCTTGCCGGTACGGGCATTCATTCCCGCGTTACCCCGTATATTAAGGAAGAAATCTGGAGCAAGTTCCGCCTGAATGTCTGCAACAATCTGCCGCAGGCCATTTTGGGCGCGGGCGTTGGCTGTTACCAGAGCAGTGCCCACATGAAAGCCATCAGCGATGGTTTGTGCCATGAGCTGGAGGCCATTGCCGTGGCAAAGGGCATTGATTTGAGCAAGGTGGATGCAAGTTCCCGCCATGGCAGCCTGGTCCCACCTGCAACGCGCTATTCCACGTTACAGGATCTGGATGCCGGGCGGCACACCGAAATTGACATGTTCTCCGGTGCGCTGATGCGGATGGGACAGGAACTTGGCATTCCCACGCCGTATAACGAGTATACCTATCACGTGATCAAGGCACTGGAAGAAAAGAACGATGGCCTGTTTGATTATGCGGCCAAGGCAAGCGATTTGACCTGTGCCAAATAAGCGGGCGAGAGGGAAAAGCATAAAAGTGTTCTATCGGATGCGCCATAGCCAGTGCGATTTGCTGCTGACCTGCTGCACGGTAATTTTGCGCTTTGAGGATGGGCGCATCAAAGCCCAGTACCCTATGGATGCAGCCGGGGCAGAAAAGGTGAAACACCTTTTTACCGCAAAACCGGACGCACAGGAAGAAAAAATTAACAACGACAAAAATAACAATAATACGCGAATAAAAACGCCAGAGCAGCAACCCTTACCGGGTGCTGCTCTGGCGTTTTTGCTTGCTGTTCCGTCTGCCTTTATGGGGTTAAAAAGGCAGGGGATTACTTTTTAATCTTGATCAGCTGGGCGTTCAGGCTGGGCAGGAATTTATCCCCCAGCAGGTCGGTGGAGATCATGCCGCTCATGTGTTCGGGGCTCATGCCGCTCATCATGCTCCACATCCCTTGGCCGGGTTTCAGGTCAAAGTTGGTGACCAGCTTTACGGCCTTGGCAACGATGGCAAAAGCTTCCTCGTTCTTGGCCAGCTCTGCCATAGAGTCCTTGATAGTATAGTACCCTTCGGGGAATTCCATCGGGGATTCCAGGTCCAGGCTGCCCATCTGCTTAAACCAGTTGGCAACACCCTCCTGGCGCTCATTGAACTCCGGCAGGGTGTAGCAGGCGGGCTCTTTCTCTACCTTTTCCAGCGTGATGGAATCCTTGGCGGAACCGGCCACGGCCAGCAGGGTGTTAAAGCCCTCGGCCAGCGCCACGGTAAAGTGGAACACGCGGTGGGCCTGCTGGGTGCCAACTTCCTTTCCGTTCAGGTACAGGGTCACGCAGTCCTGATTGTAGTAAACCTTGACTTCGGTGGTTTCCCCGGCGCGCTGGGCATAGCGGCGGCCGTTGATGTGCACCATCGGGTCCTTGGTCCAGTATGCCTGGTACAGGTAGAAGCTGTCCTTGCGGGTCTTGCGGTCAATGGTAACAAGGCCCTTGTTGTTGCGGCCTGCCACGCCGCCCTCGTTGCGGGCTGCGCAGCCAAAGTCGAACATGTTCCATACATGGCTGGCCCAGATCCAGGGACGATCCTCAAAGGCCTGTGCCATATATTCATGGTATACGGCCTGGTATTCCTCGGTATAATCTTTGCACTGGGGGTGCTGCTGTGCCAGTTGATGATGCCTTCGCAGCCGTATTCCGAAACGCCAAGGCAGATATCGGGGTGCTCGGCGTGGAACTTGTCCAGCCAGGGACCATTGTCCTCAATCTTGCCGCCATACCAGCCAAAGTAGTGATTGTAGCTTTCCAGGTCGGTGATGTGGTGCATGGGGCCGTCGGTCGGGGTGTGCGAAACATGGGCAATGGTGGTGAAACGGGTGGGATCCAGCTCCTTACACAGCTTCTGCAGGTCGTGGTGGCGTTCCACCAGCTCCTGGCTGATGCCGCCAATCAAAATTTCGTTGGAAATGCCCCAGAACATGATGGACGGGTGGTTGTAGTTCTGGACGATCAGCTCGGTCATCTCGCGGCGGCAGTGTGCGTGGGCATCCTCGCCGGGTTTGAACACGCTGATGAACGGAATCTCGGCCCAAACGGCAAAACCGATGGAGTCGCAGGCGTTATAGAAATCCTGACTGTGCTGATAGTGGGCCAGACGAATGGTGTTGGCACCGACCTCCTTGATCATCTGGGCATCCTCGTAATGGTCGTCAATGCTCAGAGCGTTGCCTTTGTACAAGCGATCCTGATGGCGGGAAACACCGCGCAGCGGGGTGGGCACGCCATTGATGGAAAAGCCGCCGTCCGGGGTGACGGTGTAGCTGCGCACACCAACATTGACGTACAGATCATCATAGGATTCATTGCAGCGCTGCAGGCGGGCAATTACGGTGTACAGGTTGGGCTCGTCCATGCTCCACAGCTCAGCATCAGGCACATACAGGGTAACGGCGGTGTTATCAGCCGGGCGGGTGGCGGAAGCAACCTCAAATCCATAGAGATCTTCAATGCTGTACTGCACGGTAAAGTTTTCGTCCGGGTTGGTCACATAGCTTTTGATTTCGAACGTGGCGCCGCCGTCCGCTGCCGGTTTGGGGGTAACTTTAATGCCGGGGCCGCCGAAATAATCCAGGTCAAAGTGGGTGTTGGGCACGCTGATCAGGTTGACGCCGCGGTACAAGCCGCCATAGAACGTGAAGTCGGCGAAAGAGGGATACATGGACGGCGTATCTTCGTTGCTGACTTCAATGGTCAGCTCGTTCTCGCCGTCATGGCACAAATCCGTCACATCAGCGCGGAAAATGGAGTAACCGCCCTCGTGGGTGGTGGCAACCGTTCCGTTGACCTTGACGGTAGCGGAAAGGGCTGCGGCCAGAACTTCAATATAGGTGCGGCCGCCGGCCAAAGGCTGCTTGGGCGCAGTAAAGGTGCGGGTGTAAACGCCGGTGGTGCGCAGATAGCTGCCGTTGCCGTCCATGCCATCCACCGCGTTCCAGGTGTGGGGCAGGGTAACCGCTTCAGCCGGGCGTTCGCCCTTGGGGAAGGTCAGGGTCCAGTTTTCGTTCAGGGAAATTACGTTACGCATGGCAAATCTCCTGTCTTGTTGTGGTTTGTGGTGCGGAAGGTTATTTTATGATAGGTTTATTGTACCACAGCGTCCGACAGAATTTTAGAAAGTTTTTATGATGAAATAGTAGAATTTTCAGTAGAATGATTTGTAAAATGCAGGACTGAATAAAAACTGCTTGCAGTGCTTGCAGCAGTTCTTTTATGGTACTTGATGATAAAAGGTTGCCGCCTGCATTTTTCGATAGCGCACCAATTTTGAGCGGCGCACCTGCGCCGCGGTTCAAAAGCAGTGTTCTTTTTGATTTATGGCAATACCGCATAATTCTAAGTGCCGATACGGCGAGCGAGGTGCCGCAGCCGCCGGAGCGGTGCTTAAGCCGTCAGGCGGGAATTATGCGGTATTGCCTAAGGAATCCCCCTGTTTTATTGTCGATCCAAAATGATTTTTCTAAGTCTTTCTAAATCGTCCTCATCCGGATGGGAAAGCGCACGGTCAAAGTTTTCAATCAACGCATCAATATTTGCCGGATGCTCCGGCTGTGCCTTCATTTTCATATAGCGATCCCGTACCGACTGCGGCATTTTCCCCTGACACATATATTCTCCGACCACGGTATTGCTTGGGTCAACAGACTGCTTAACATGCTCAAGGATCTTCTGGAAATATGCCTCACTGCCGCCGAAGCCCGCCGTCCCGAACAGAAAAATCTTTTTGTTTCTCAGCTTTGACAGCAGTTCCAAGGTAGCATTATCCGCGTTGCCTTTATCCGTCCAAAAGCCGACATAGAGCATTTCAGAGTGCAATTCCGGCGTTTCCGGCGCACCGAAATAATCACAGTTTTCTGCCGGAAGCACTGCGCGAATTGTCTCGGCAAGTTTTTTCGTGTTACCGGTCAAGCTGCTGAATATGATCGAATATCTTCCCTTATCCATAGCAAAAGCCTCCTGTCTTATCAAAGCGGCATCGGTGTCCGGGCAATCAGAATGACCGCCAGAATCGCGCCCACAAACGCTGCAGCACCGATGACAGCCAACACCTTTTTGTTGGTTTTCTTCTTCGCTGCTTTGCAGATCAGAGCGGCGCAAGCTACGCAGACAGCCGCAGCAATAAGCGCAATGCCAAGTGTTTCCCATAACCACGACAATTCATTGATCCAGTTCATAACATCACCTGTCTTTCTCCATTCTCTTCCGGATGCGCTTAGTCCATTAAGCCGTATTTTTTATAGGTGTTCAGCAGCTGCTTATAAAAGAGCCGGTTGCCGAAAAACTGCCGATACGTCGCGGACTTCTCTCGACCTTCGGCTTTGAGGCGTTCCATCTCATCCGCCTCGTAAGAGGCTTGTGCCTTGAGATCATTGAGCATCTTTTCAAATCCGCGATTTTTCTATAAGCGCCTTTGGTGCGTGGAAAGGAAATGCCGTTCTCGTACCGGGTAATCATACGTCTGTTGATCCCCAGTGTATCGGCTACTTCCTGCTGGGTCAGCTTCTGCTTCTCCCGTTCAGCCTTGAATTTCTCTCCAAACGTCATTTTGGTGATCACTCCTGCCCACAAAAAGCTTGTGCCATCAAATTGCGCAAGTCTATGGCGAAGGCATTTGAGGTGCGTATCATAATGACTGAGCAATCCAACTGCTCATAGCATATCCTGAATGGCTCATCCCGTCAAGAAACATGGGGAGTCGTACACGAAAAAGTTACATCTTTTGAGCAGTTCAAATGAACAGGCATTTGTACTGCCGAACATCATCCGTACCGGCATACACCGGTGTGAAGGAACCGGAGTAAGAAATACGGAAATAGCTGCACAGTACAGAAAAGGATACGTCCCGGTTACGCTGGGTGTGGACAGGTCGCGGCTTATAATGTAAAAGGAAAAGCCAGAACTGCAGGAAACAAGCAGTGCTGAAGATGTGCCAACCTCATCCAATCCAAATCCCCAATCCCCAATCCCACCTCCGTCCCACCGCCTATTCGGCCTTCAACTTCGACCATATCACATTTTGCAATATTTAGGCTACAAAATGTGAGGAAAAAATAAACGAACTTTGATATGATAGGGATGAAATAAAAGGCTGCTATGGATTATGGGGAAAGGAATGGCGCTTTCTGTTCAATATGCCCACTGACGAGCAGAAAGTGCGTGACCGTAATTTTTAAGCAGGCCAAAAAACGGACAAATACATGAAACAGAAAAGGGAAGGAGCTTGTACATGAAAGTTTGCTACACGGCAGGCCAGGTCAAAAAGCTGGAGAACTGCTTCTCGGTTTCCACCAATGCGGTGGAGATCCGCATCTGGTTTTTGACGGACGATATTCTGCGTATCCGCGCCGGTTTTGATGGGGACTGGGACGAAGCGTCCTACAGTCTGACCATGACCGCCTGGGACTCCCGCACCGACGAGCTGATGAAGGACTGCCGCAAGCGCGTCCAGTCCGCCGCCGCCGCCCTGACCGACGGCGACAAGCAGGCCGTGATCCAGGGCAGCCGCCTGAAGGTGGTTGTGGAAAAGGCACCCTTCCGTATCATGGTATACGATAAAGATGGCAGCCTGCTGCATGCAGACATTCCCGACCTTGCTTATCGTGAGGATTCCAACCACCGCCGCATGCACGCTTCCCAGATCGAAGCCGATGACTGCTTCTATGGCTTTGGCGAAAAATCCGGCGAGATCAACAAGGCTGAAAAGTACATGAACATGGCCCCCGGCGATGCCATGGGCTACAATGCCAAGGAGACCGATTCCCTGTACAAACACATCCCGTTCTACATCAAGCTGAACCGCGGTACCAAACAGGCAGTTGGTTACTTCTACCACAACACCGCTGAATGTGATTTCAACATGGGCCGCGAAAAGCGTAACTACTGGCACCGTTACTCCACCTACCGCACCGATGCCGGGGATGTGGATCTCTTCCTGATCGCAGGCCCCTCCATCCGCGATATCATTGAGCGTTACACCGATCTGACCGGCAAGTCCGTCATGCTGCCCAAAGCAGCGCTGGGCTATCTGGGCAGCTCCATGTACTACCCCGAATTGCCGGAAAACAGCGATGACGCTGTGCTGGAATTTATTGATACCACCCATGAGGAGGACATCCCCGTGGACGGCTTCCAGCTTTCCTCCGGCTACTGCGCCGTGGAAACCGAGCAGGGCATCAAGCGCTGCACCTTCACCTGGAACAACAAGCGCTTTAAGGACCCCGCTGACTGGTTTGCCCAGATGGTCAAGCGCGGCATTCTTGTTTCGCCCAACATCAAACCCGGCATGCTGCTGGTTCACCCCTGTTGGAAGAGATGAAGGCAAAGGATATGTTCCTGCCCGCATCCGATGACAACGCCGGTGTGGACGGCCTGGCGGTGGGCACCTGGTGGGGCGGCCCCGGCCTGTTTGTTGACTTTACCGAGCAGTCCACCCGCGAACACTGGAAACAGTACATCAAGGACGCCCTGCTGCGTTACGGCTGCCGCTCCCTGTGGAACGACAACTGCGAGTATGACAGCATGGTAGACAAGGACGCCAGAGTATATTTTGAGGGAAAAGGCAGTACGATCGGTACGATGAAGCCGGTTATGAGCAACCTGATGTGCCAGCTTTCCAATGAAGCCATTGAAGAGTACGACCCCAACTGCCGTCCCTTCTCTGTCTGCCGTTCCGGCCATGCCGGAATACAGCGTTACGCGCAGGTGTGGGCAGGCGATAACCTGACCCATTGGGATACCCTGAAATACAACATTGCCACCATCCTGGGCATGGCCCTGTGCGGTGTTTCCAACCACGGCTGCGATATCGGCGGCTTCTTTGGCCCCGCACCGGAGGCCGAGCTGTTCGTGCGCTGGGTGCAGAACGGCATCTTCCAGCCGCGCTTCTCCATCCATTCCACCAACACCGACAATACCGTGACCGAGCCCTGGATGTTCAGTGATAAAAAGCAGTACATCCGCGATGCCATCAACTTCCGCTATAAGCTCAGCCCGATGCTGTATTCCCTGATGGTGCGCGCCCACGAAAGCGGCCTGCCGATCTGGCAGCCCACCTTCGCCGTGTTCCAGAACGACCCCGCCACCTATGATGAGGGCGTTGACTTCATGTTTGGCGATTCTCTGCTGGTTGCCAACGTTGTGGAAAAGGGCCAGACCGTGCGCCCTGTCTACCTGCCCAAGACCGAGAACGAAAACGAGCGCTTCTACAACTTCTACACCCGCGAGGAGTACGCTCCCGGCCAGACGATCGAGGTACCGGTCGATATTTCCAGCATCCCGCTGTTTGTGCGCAGCGGTGCTATCCTACCCATGAGCGGCAACCGCCTGCACAACCTGATGACCGAAAAGACCACTGAGCTGGAGATCCTGATGGCACCGGATGTGGATTCCGAGTTTGTTCTGTACGAGGATGACGGCTGCACCAATGAGTACCTGAAGGGTGCTTACCTCAAGACCCGCATTGCCGTGACCGCAGGCGTAAAGACTTACGTTCACTTTACCAACGAGGGCGATTACGATACCGCTGTGGAAAGCATGTATCTGGATATGATCCACCGCGAAAAATCCCCGTTCTATGTGCAGCTGGACGGCAAGGAGCTGCCGCACTTCCTGCACCGCCGCAAGTTTGAGGAAGCCGAGAGCGGCTGGTACTACAGCCAGCGCCTGAAGAGCGTGCAGGTCAAATACCCCAACCCCAAAAAGGACTATGAGGTCATGGTCTCGTTTGAGCAGTTTGATCTGATTGGTATGTAACGCGCCGTAAAACGCGATACAAAATAGAAGGAGGAAACAAAATGTTCAAAAAGATTGCAGCGCTGGCAACGGCTGCTGTGCTGTGCGCCGGGCTGATGGCCGGCTGCGGCGCATCCAGCACCACGGCTGACACCAGCTACAGCGCAGAAAACCCACTGGTTCTGACGCTGGCCCACGGCCTGTCCGAGACCCACACCGTCCATATTGCCATGACGCAGTTTGCTGAGGAAGTGAACGAAAAGACCGATGGCCGCATCCAGGTCAAGATCTTCCCCAACGGCCAGCTCGGCAGCGAAAACGAGAACCTGGAGCAGCTGCAGGCAGGCGTAATCGCAATGACCAAGGTTTCTGCCCCCGGTCTGGCAACGTACAACGAAGCCTACAACGCATTCGGCCTGCCTTACATCTTTAATGATACTGAGGATTTCTACCATGTTATGGACTCCCAGCAGATGCAGGATTTCTTCCTCTCTACCGGCGATGACGGCTTTGTTACCCTGACCTATTACACCTCCGGCGCCCGCTCTTTCTACACCAAAGACAGAGCCATCCGCACCCCGGCTGACCTGAAGGGCCTGAAGATCCGCGTGCAGGACATGAAGTCCCAGACCGATATGATGAACTATCTGGGCGGCATTCCCGTCGCCATGTCTTACGGCGATGTGTATACCTCCCTGCAGACCGGCATCATTGACGGCACCGAAAACAACGAAACCGCACTGACCACCGGCAAGCACGGCGAAGTGTGCAAGGTCTACCCGTTGACCAGCACGCCATGATCCCCGACGTTCTGATCATGAGCGAAAAGGTATGGAAGCAGATCTCCCCGGAAGATCAGGAGATCATTCTGGAAGCTGCCCACAACTCCACCGAGGCCCATAAGGTCATGTGGGATACGGCCATTGAAGAAGCTGTAAAGGAAGCACAGGAAACCATGGGCGTTGAGTTTGTTTACGATGTAGACAAGGAAGCTTTCCGCGAAGCAACCCAGCCCATGATCGAAGCTTACGAAAACGAGTATCCCGGCGTTAAGACCCTGATGGATACGATTGAAGCTGCACGAGAGGGGAATAAAACATGAAACAGTTTTTGGGTAAAGTAAAGTTCTGGATGGATAAGTTCCTCAGCATTGCCTGCGCCGTTCTGCTGTCTTTCATGACCATCCTGGTTCTCATCCAGGTGTTCTCCCGTTATGTCCTCAACAGCCCCGTTGCCTTTACGGAGGAACTGGTGCGCTACAGCCTGATCTGGACCGGCTTTATCGGTGCAGCTTACGCATTCTCCACCCGCGAGCATATGTCCCTGACGCTGGTGCGCGATAAATTCACCGGCAAAGCCCACACCGCTCTGCTGGTTGCCATCGACGGCCTGATCCTGCTGCTGGCGATCTTCGTCATCACCATCGGCGGCTTCAAGCTGGCTGTTTCTGCCAGCCGTGAATTCTCCGCTCTGCTGGGCATCCCCCGCAGTCTGGTGTACTCCATCGCTCCGATTTCCGGCATTTTCATCATCATCGCCCAGATCATCAACATTTATGAAGATATCACCGGCGAAAAAGTTGACTGCTAAGGAGGGCACAGAACAATGAGCATTACACTGACAACCGTTATCCTTTTTGCTGTTTCGGCGTGCTGCTGTTTTTGGGCGTGCCCATCTCCATCAGCATCGTGGTTTCTTCCATTGTAACCGCCATGTCCACCCTGTCCTGGGACCAGATCACCTTTATCACCATGCAGAAGATGAACTCCGGCGTTGAGTCTTTCTCTCTGCTGGCTGTGCCCCTCTTCATCCTGGCTGGCAACATCATGAACAACGGCGGTATTGCCAAGCGCCTGGTCAACTTTGCCCAGCTGTTCGTTGGCAAGATCCCCGGCTCCATGGCTCAGGCCAACATCCTGGGCAACATGCTGTTCGGCGCACTGTCCGGTTCCTCCGTTGCTGCTGCTTCCGCCATGGGCGGCTGCATCAGCCCCATTGAGGAAGAAAACGGCTATGACCCCGCTTACTCTGCAGCAGCCAACATTGCTTCCGCACCGACCGGACTTCTGATTCCTCCGACCTCTGCATTCATTGTTTACTCTACCGTAGCCGGCGGCGTATCCATTTCCACGCTGTTCATGGCTGGTTACGTTCCCGGCATCCTGATGGGCCTGTGCTGCATGCTGGTTGCCTTTGTCGGCGCCAAAAAGGCAGGCATGAAAGCTACCGGTTATGATAAGAGCAAGAGCATCGGCAAGACCATTTGGGACGCTGTGCCCTCTCTGCTGCTCATCATTATCGTTATCGGCGGTATCGTATCCGGTATCTTTACTGCAACGGAAGGTGCAGGTATTGCAGTTCTTTACTGCCTCATCCTGTCCATCATCTACAAGAGCATCACGTTCAAGAGCTTCTTGAAGATCCTGCTGGATTCCGCCAAAACTTCCGGTATCATCCTGTTCCTGATCTCCGCTTCCTCCGCCATGTCCTTTGTTATGGCTTACTCCGGCATCCCGGCAGCCATCTCCAACGGCCTGATGAGTCTGACCAGCAACAAGTACATCATCTTCCTGCTGATGAACATCATCCTGCTGGTGATCGGCATGTTCATGGATATCACCCCGGCAATCCTGATTTTTACACCGATCTTCCTGCCGATCGCTACCAGCTTTGGCATGACCGAGATCCAGTTCGGCGTTATGCTCATCTTCAACATGTGCCTGGGCAACATCACCCCGCCGGTTGGCTCCGTTCTGTTTGTCGGCTGCGGCATTGGCCATGTTTCCATCGAGCAGGTCACTTCCAAGCTGATCCCGTACTTTGTCGCATTGGTGCTGGCCCTGCTGGCTGTTACCTATATCCCGGCACTGTCTCTGGGTCTGCCCAGCCTGATGGGCCTGATCTGATAGCAGGCTTTGCCCCGTAACTCAACAATAGCATAAACAAAAACGGCACCGCTGCCCAAAGGGAAAAACCCGGGCGGCGGTGCTGTTTTTTGCTAAGGTTCCAGATACACTTTAGGGTGTTGAAGCGACCGGCTTCTGCACAATACCTACCAAATAATTCCATAGTTTTTGCTTCCTAATGATTGTCTTGATTTAGTAACTTCATGGAATAATCGTAAAAATCACTCAATTCCTTATATGTCTGTATCTTATTTTTGCGTTTTAGATAATCAGCATAAAAGGCAAAGAAGCAAGCAAGGGCAGCACCAATAATCATCAATCCGTATCCCCATAGTGTACTTCCACTATTTAGCGTAATGATAAGACCAGTTACCGCAATAAGCAGTCCTATAATCATAACCAGGCCGCTTTGAATCAGTTGTATTGCATCTTGGGGGATTTACTTAGAGTCGTGTTGGCCACTTCTTTTTCATCGTTTCTATATCTCCTTTCATAAGGTCATCCAAAGAAACGGAATAAATGTCGCAGAGCATAATTAGATTGTGAACATCAGGATAGCTCCTTTCATTTTCCCAACTTGAAATTGTTTGCCTTGAAACATCGAGGAGCTCCGCAAGTTTTTCTTGGCTAAAACCGCTTACGGTTCTCAGTTCTTTTAGTCGTTTACTTATGTACATCGCATTTGTTCCTTTCTTCTGTATATTCTTTATAACACATTTCCGCAAAAATACGATCAAGTTTACTTTCCAACCACTGTCAAAATCTCTTTACATAGGTGTTTGAAACGCAGAATCAACAATGTTTTTTATACCACCAGAGCGCCTATAGCACCGTGGGAAAGCAGGCGGCAGCCTTTATTGCAGACTTTTTTGATAGCGCTTCCTGCTGAATATGCCGCCAAATTTTTTCAGCCTTTCTTCCTGCCGGGTCTTGCAGGCGCTCTTTTTTTGTGGTACCATGCCCTACAAAAGTAAAAATGGCCGCAAGCGGCAGGGGAGCCCCCTGACCATGCAGCCAACAACAGGAAGGGCACATCATGAAATTTTTCAGTCTCGAAAATCCAATCTGGAAGTTTATCGGCAATTTGGCGGATTTTTTCCTTTTGTCCTGCCTGTGGTATCTCTGCTGCCTGCCGGTGGTAACGGCGGGTGCGGCCACAACGGCGCTGTATTACGTTACCTTAAAGATGGCCCGCGGGCAGGAAGGCCAGCTCATTCCCGCGTTTTTCCATTCTTTTAAGCAGAACCTCAAGCAGGCAACCGCGCTGTGGGTGGGGTACCTGGCGGTTGGTATCCTGCTGGTACTGGATCTGGTGATCTGCCTGCAGACCAGTTCGGTGTTTGCGGGGGCAATGTTTTTTACCAGCGTAGTGCTGCTGGCCTGTTGGGCGCTGTTTATCACCATGCTCTTCCCGCTGGTTGCCCGGTGCGATAACACCATCGGCGCGCTGTTCAAGATGGGCCTTGCCATGGCACTGCGCAATGTAATGCCTGTTCTGGCCGCGCTGATGGTCACCGTAGCATTTTTTGCCGTGGGCGTTTTTGTATTCTGGCCGGTGCTGCTGGTGGCGCCGGGGCTGGCGAGCTACTGCAACGCCTTTTTGTTCAACCGCATTTTTGATAAATATGGCATGACGCTGGAATAACTGCACAATAAAATACGGTTTGGTTACGGCACCCGTGCATTACCCGTTATCCCGCAGGTGGGGGTGGATGGGCAGCCCGGAGTGCTTTCTGTATTCACGGGGAACGCCCGGTGCTGGCGCGGAACAGATCCTTGAAATAGTTGCTGCTGCCAAAGCCGCACAGCATGGCAATTTGGTGATGGAGTTATCTGTCATCAACAGCATCTGGGTGGCCTGGCGCAGCCGGATGTAATTCACATGCTCTTTGAACGTCTGCCCGGTGATCAGCCTGAACTTGCGGGAAAAATAGGTGGGGCTCAGGTTGCAGTATCCGGCCACTTCTTCCAGCGTTAAGGGCTGCTGGTAATTCAGCGCAATGTATTTCAGCGCGCGCTCAATGTCGGCGCTGTAGCCCTCTTTGGGAGACATGGTTTCATGGCTGAAAATGCCATTCCGCAGCAAAAGCAGCACCAGATGCAGCGATTCCAGCTCCAGCACCTGCTCCGAATATTTGCGCGGCAGGTCGTTTTCCAGCAGCATCTGGTCCAAAAGAGCTTCTACCATCGTGCGGGTCTCGGCGTTCAGGATCACCTTGCAGGAACGCTCCAGCGCCTGCTGTACTTCGGTCGGGTCGCCACGCATCATGCCGGCAAGTACATCTGATTTACAGAACACGATAATGCGCTCGCAGCTGGTTTTGCCCTCGTAGCGGGTGCTGTGGGGGTCGCCCGCAGCCACAATAAACAGGTCGCCCGCTTCCAGGTGCCACTGGCCCTGGTTGACGGTGTAGGTGCAGGTGCCGCTTTTCAGGTAAAAAATTTCGCAATAAGTGTGGGTGTGCTCGTAAGACATGCGGAACACCGGGCCGTGCAGAGCACGCTCTACATAAACATCAACAGTTTGCTGCTCCAATTCTTCCGCCGTGCGGGAGTTGGAGTCGTTCTCCATCGGTTCGCGTTCGGGACTCATTGGCAAAGACGTCCTTTCATAAAGTTGTAACTTTTAGCATTGTGCATAAATTGGCAAAAATGTGTTTATGTATTATGGATATATATAATACACTGTTTTTGGGGAAAGTCAAGAAAACTGTGTTTTGTAGCAAAAACTGCATATTTTTTTTAGTATTTTCGGTGCTTTCCAGCAGGTATAATGACAATGTTGAAAGAAAGACGGGGTGCACACCGCCTGAATAAAAATGTTAACGGCAAAGCTGGTTCATCGCTTGCCCAGCTGCCGTTCCACTGCTTGACATTAAGGAGAACACCATATGAAAAAGAAAATTATTGCAGCCACAATGGCCGCCGCTATGTGCGTAAGCCTGGCAGCCTGCGGCGGCAGCACCGCCTCTTCCTCCGCCGCTGAAAGCACCGCTTCCTCCACTGCCGAAAGCACTGCATCCTCTACTGCAGACGCTGCTTCCACCGGCGATGAAGAAGTTGACCTGCGCATGGCATGGTGGGGTTCTCAGGACCGCCATGACCGCACCATCAAGGCCATCGAGCTGTATGAATCCCTGCACCCGAACGTAAAGATCGAGTACGAGTATTACTCCTTTGATGACTATTTCACCAAGCTCAAGACCCTGGTTGCTTCTGACCAGGTGTGGGATATTTTCCAGCTGGGCGGCAACTTCCCCATGTACATGGACAAGATCTATCCGCTGGATGACTACATCGCTTCCGGTGTTGTGGATGTTTCCGGCATCGGCGATGCCAACCTGAAGACCACTCAGGATACTGAGGGCCATCAGCTGGGTATCTCCAACGGCCTGAACTCTTACGGCATTGCTTACGATCCCGACATGTTCGCTGAAGCCGGCGTTGCCGAGCCCACCGATACCTGGACCTGGGATGACTACGCAAACGCTGCCAACACCATCCATGAAAAGCTTGGCATTTACGGCTGCTCCTCCATGCTGACCTCTGAATTCATCGCTGGCTGCTCCGTTTACGTTGCACAGTATGGCGATGTTGGCCAGTACAGCTTCTTTAACCTGGATCTGACCGGCATGGGCTTCGATGACCCCCAGATGCTGACCCCCTACATCCAGATGCGTGCTGACTCCATCAAGAACGAGGTTTACCCCGATGCCGGTGCTTCCGCTGAGATCACCAACATCGAAAACGACTTCCTGGTAACCGGCGAAGCTGCAATGGCTTGGGTTGCTGCCAACCAGTTCCCGACCATGTACAACGTCTGCCAGGAGCAGGGCCGCACCCTCAAGCTGGCAACTCTGCCCCGCATCACCAGCGATGGTCCTTCCGGTGCTGTCATCCAGTCCTCTCAGATGCTCTGCGTCTCTCAGGACAGCCAGCAGAAAGAAGAAGCTGCTAAGTTCATCAGCTGGTTCGAAAATGACCCCGACTGCAACAACATCCTGCAGGGCGAGCGCGGCATTCCTGTAAACGCTACCGTTCGTGAGACCCTGTCTGCCAACGCTACCGAAGGCCAGCAGATCATGTACGACTTCATGGACAAGGTTTCTAAGTTCAAGATGCCGGACAAGGTCAACGTGCTGAGCCCCGACGGCCAGGACGAGGTGGTTGATAATTACCGCAACTACATCCAGCAGGTTGTTGACGGCCAGATCACCGCAGAAGAAGCTGCCCAGAAGACCTATGACGATGCAGCTGCACTGTTCACTAAGTAAGCTTTAACACAAATTCATAATGCTCCGGGCGGGCACGGTCAGGAAGAAAGGGCTGTGCCCGCCCTTTTTTTGAAAGGGAGGTATTCTTTCGTGAAAGGTCAAACTTCCACCTCGGCACTGAAAAGGTTCATGAACAAAGATAATACCGTCGGCCATGTGTTTGCGTTCCCGTGTATCTTTGGTTTTGTCTGCTTTTCCCTGATTCCGGTATGCATTTCCTTTTATTATGCATTCACCAACTACTCGCTCGGCTCCAAAACCGCAGCATTTATCGGGTTCAAGAACTTCCTGCGCCTGTTCCAGGACGAGGTTTTCCTGAAATCTCTGGCCATCACCTTAAAATACGTTTTGATCTCTGTGCCGCTCAAGCTGACTTTCGCTTTGCTGGTGGCGTACCTGCTCACCCGGCCCAGCCGCATGGTTACGTTCTACCGTTCACTGTACTACCTGCCATCCCTGGTTGGCGGCAGTGTGGCCGTTGCCCTGGTGTGGAAACAGCTGTTTGCCCGCAAAGGTCTGTTCAACAGCGTGCTGGCCAACATGGACATGAGCACCATCAACTGGTTCGGCAACCAGAAACTGGCGCTTTACCCGCTGATTTTGATGTCCGTCTGGCAGTTTGGCTCTTCGATGATTATTTTTTGCCGCTGGCTTAAAAAGAAATCCCTGTCAGCTATTATGAAGCTGCCAGGATCGACGGCGCACGTGGATACCAGACCTTCTTCCGCATCACGCTGCCCTGTCTGTCTCCCATCATTCTGTATAACCTGATTATGCAGACCATCTCTGCTTTCATGGCATTCACCCAGGCTATGATCATCACCAACGGCGGCCCCAACAACAGCACCATGCTGTACGCCCTGTACGTTTACAACCAGGCCTTCAAGTACAATGATATGGGTTACGCCTGCGCCATGTCCTGGTTTATGCTGGTGGTTATGGGTCTTATCACGTTCATCATCTTTAAAACATCCAAGTTCTGGGTGTTCAGCGAAGCAAACTAAGCAGGGAAGGAGAGTACGGTTATGCATAACAGAAAAGCAGTCACCAAAGTACTGTATCACGCATTTGTCGTTTTGTTCGGCTTTATGATGGTTTATCCCGTGTTGTGGATGATCAGCGGCTCGTTCAAGGGCAACGCCGAAATTCTGCGCGGCACCCTGTCCCTGATCCCGAAAGAACTGAAGCTGACAAACTATGCCACCGGCTGGAAAGGCTTTGGCGGCACCACCTTTGCAACCTTCTTTACAAACTCCATCTTCATTACGGTCATTGCAACCTTCGGCACCGTCATCAGTTCCTCTCTGGTGGCCTATGCTCTGTCCCGTGTGCGGTTCCGCGGCCGCAAGTTCTGGTTCACCTGCATGCTGGTCACCATGATGCTGCCCACCCAGGTCATCATGATTCCCCAGTATCTGATTTATTATCGCCTGGGTCTGGTTCCCGGCTATGTACCCCTGATCCTGCCTTACTTCTGCGGTCAGGCGTTCTTTATCTACCAGATGATGCAGTTTATGCAGGGCATCCCCAAGGATCTGGACGAAGCCGCTACCATTGACGGCTGCAGCAAATACCAGATTTACAGCCGCATCATCCTGCCGCTGATGAAACCCTCCATTGTAACCACTGTTATCATTCAGTTCTACTGGAAGTGGGACGACTACATGGGCCCCCTGCTTTACTTGAGCCGCCCGCAGTCCTATACTGTATCTATCGCCATCAAACTGTTTGCCGATTCTGCTTCCACCACGGACTACGGCGCAATGTTTGCTATGTCCACCCTTTCGCTGATCCCCGTGTTCCTGATCTTCCTGTTCTTCAACCGCTATCTGGTTCAGGGCATTGGCACCAGCGGCCTGAAAGGCTGATGTTTGTATGAAAACCATCCAGAACCCCATCCTGCGCGGCTTTTGCCCGGACCCCTGCATGATCCGCACCGGGGACGATTATTACATTGCCACATCCACCTTTGAATGGTGGCCCTGTGTCAACCTGTACCATTCCAAAGACCTGGCCCACTGGGAGCAGCTGCCAAGCCCGCTGCGCGAACCCGGCCAGATGGACCTGCGGGGGGACCCCAACTCCGGCGGTATCTGGGCCCCGGACCTGAGCTGGGATGGGCAGTATTACTACCTGCTTGTCACCAACGTGACCACCAAAAAGGGCCGTTGGTACAACACCCATAACTATATGAGCCGTGCCGCTTCCATCACAGGGCCGTGGAGCCAGCCGGTGTACTTGAACAGCATCGGATTCGACCCTTCGCTGCTGCATGATACCGACGGTAAGTGCTACCTGGTCAATATGGTCAACGGCTTCAAAGGCGTGCTGGTGCAGCAGATGGACCCCGAAACCGGCGCCCTGCTGGGCGAACGCCGCAAGGTATACAGCGGCTCCGGCATCGGCTGCACCGAAGGTCCCCGCATCTATCACATTGGCAGCTGGTACTATCTGGTTGTGGCCGAAGGTGGTACTGGGTACTCCCATTGTGTCACGATTGCGCGGTCGGACAACGTGTTCGGCCCCTATGAGACAATGCCGGACAACCCGCTGCTGACTTCGGATCAGAACGATCTGACCGCCATCCAGAAATGCGGCCACGGTTCCTTTGTGGAAACGCAGAACGGTGAATGGTACATGGCACACCTGTGCTCCCGCCCGAACTCTGCACGCGGCAGCCTGCTGGGGCGCGAAACAGCGCTGCAAAAAATCACCTGGCAGGATGGCTGGCCGCGGCGGGCCTGCGGCGGAAAAATTGCCCAAAACGCCGTGCCCGCCCCAAAAGATTTGCCAGAAGTGGAGCTGCCCGCAATGGCGGAACAGGATGACTTTGACGTTCCGGCCCTTGCCCCCGGCTATGCCATGCCGCGCACCCCGCTGGGCGATTGTGTGAACCTGACCGTCCGCCCCGGCTGGCTGCGGCTGACCGGGCAGGAATCCATGAACTCGCTGCACCATGTCACCCTGGCGGCCCGCCGCCAGCAGGAGCACGAAATGCAGGCCGAGACCCGCATGGACTTTGCCCCCGTCTGCCCGGAGCAGATGGCCGGTTTTACCTACTGTTATGACAGCATGAACTTCTACCTGCTGGGCAAGACCTGCGCCGAGGATGGTACCCCGGTGCTGGAACTGTTAAAAAGCGATACTGGTGTGGTGGAAGATGTGTGCGACCCTGTTCCCGTGCCGGATGGCACGCTGGACTTTAAGCTGACCACCACCCCGGACGGCGGCATGGCGCAGTTCTATTACCGCCAGCCGCAGGGGGAGTGGCAGTCCATCGGCCCGGCCTGCCCCACCGATATTTTGACGGACGAGCACTGCCGCGGTTTTACCGGGGCGCATGTGGGTGTGTATGCCCACGATATGGCAGGGCTGTATAACCATGCCGATTTTGATTATCTGAACGTACATTTTGAAAGGTGAACTCCCATGATGCAGGCAAACACCGGCGTCCGGTTTGAAACCAAAGACCCGCTGCTTTCCCAACTGGTCAAACAGGCGGAAGAAAAGTGCCGCCGGAACATTAAAAACTTTGGCGGCGACCCCGTTCTGGTTGAGGGCGGCGGCTATGAAAAAATCTGGCTGGAAACCCAGCCCATGGGCGGCGCAATGTATGCCAGCCGTGATTTTGCCACCGGCCTGAACAACAGCCTGATGTTTATGCGCCACCAGCGTGCGGACGGGCGGATTCCCGGCAGCATTGCGGTGATTGATGGCAAAGTGGTGCCGCAGTTCAACAAGTTCCAGGGCTTCTGCTTCCCGGAACCGGCGCTGGATCTTTACTATCTGGGCGGCAAGGATGCCGAATACCTGGCCCAGCTGGCCAAAACGCTGGAAGCGTTTGACGCCTACCTGTGGCGTGTACGCGATTCCGATGGGGATGGCTGCCTGGAGACTTGGTGCAAGTACGATACCGGCGAAGACCACGCCATGCGTTACGCCGATGCCCCCGACCCGTGGGAGGAGGAAACCCCGCCCCAAGGCTGCACAGCGGTGCCCATTGCCTCGATGGATGTGATGAGCTACTCATATGCCTGCCGCGAAACATTGGCGGAAATTGCACGAATCAGCGGCGATGCCGAGGCACAGGCCCAGTGGGCCGCCAAGGCCAAAGCCGTGCAGGACAAGATGGTGAGCTACCTGTGGGACGATGCCCGCGGCGCGATGTTTGACCGCGACAAAAACCACAACCAGATGCCCACCCTGATCCACAACACGCTGCGCTGCATGTATTGGCACAGCCTGCCGGATGCTTTGGCGGAGCGCTTTGTCAAGGAGCACCTGCTGAACCCGCAGGAGTTCTGGACCAAAATGCCGCTGCCCAGCGTGGCCGCCAACGACCCGCTGTTCCGCAACGTGACCACCAACAACTGGAGCGGCCAGGCTGAAGCGCTGACCTATCAGCGTGCCATCCGTGCGCTGGAAAATTACGGCATGTATGAGCTGATTCCCCAACTGGGGCAAAAAGCTGATGCAGGCCATTGGCCCCCAGTGCCGCTTTGTGCAGCAGTATGACCCCTTTACCGGCGAACCTTCGGTCATCTGTGAACCTGGCCAGCCCCCGCAGGATGCTTACGGCCCGGCTATGCTCTCGGTGCTGGAATACACCGCCCGCATGTACGGCGTAAGCCTGGTGCGGGATACCGTGGTGTGGGGCACCTGCCCGCTGGAATGCCGCTATACCCAAGCCCTGAACGGCCGCAGCTGGGAGATCGTGAACAGTGGTCACGAGGCGGAAGCCTTTGTGGATGGCCGCAAGGTGTTCACCGCTGGCCTCGGCCTGCGCATTACCACCGACCTGGATGGCAATATTCTGGGCACGGCCCGCTACCTGCCGGATGCAGACCCCGCCCAGGTGACGCCGCAATAAAGGCAACACCGCACAATTCCCGCCTTGCGGCTTAAGCACCGCTCCGGCAGCTGCGGCACGGCATCTGCGTTGCCAAAATGCTCGATAAGACATCCAGTATTATCTGCGCTTTTGGCTTAGCATCTGCCGCACCTCGCTCGCCGTATCGGCACTTAGAATTATGCGGTATTGCCTAAACATTATATAATAAGGAAGCGAACACGATGGAATACCTGTATCCCGGTGGGCTGGCCAAAGCCATTACGTTCAGTTATGATGACGGCCAGGTATATGACCGCCGCCTGATCGAAATTTTTAACCAGGCGGGCTTCAAGGGAACCTTCCACCTGAACTCCGGCAACCTGGATAAGGACGGCTATGTGCAAAAGGCCGAGCTGCCTACCCTGTACGCCGAGCACGAAATTGCCTGCCATGGCGTGACCCACCGCCACCCGCGCCAGATGAACCAGACTGAATGGCTGCGGGAAGTGTGGCAGGACCGCCTGACGCTGGAAGAACTGACCGGCGGTATTGTGCAGGGCATGAGCTATGCCTTTGGCGAATACTACCCCGAACAGGTGGAAGCGCTGTGCGCCATGGGCATCCAGTACAGCCGCACGGTGGAAAGCACCGGAAGTTTTGCCCTGCCGCAGGAGCTGCTGCGCTGGAAACCCACCTGCCACCACAATGATAAACTGCTGGAACGCGCAGAAAAGTTTTTGCATGTTCTGGGATATGAAAAAATGCCGCTGTTTTATATCTGGGGCCACAGCTTTGAATTTGAGCGCGAAAACACCTGGCCCCTGATGGAGCAGCTGGCAGAAAAGCTGCACGGCGCACAGGATATCTGGTATGCCACCAATGGCCAGATTGCAGATTACCTGACCGCGCTGCGCAGCACGCGCGAAAGTGCAGACGGCAAGCGGCTGTATAACCCGTCGGCACAGCCCATCTGGTTTGTGGCCGATGGTAAGGTGCGCGTTGCAGAGCCGGGTAAGCTCTGCGAAATTTAAGGCAACACCGCACAATTCCCGCCTGACGGCTTAAGCACCGCTCCGGCGGCTGCGGCACGGCATCTGCGTTGCCAAAATGCTCGATAATGTCGGGTTGCGGTACCCGCATCGTGCTTCGGGGGCAAAGCCCCTCGCACTCTGCGACCGCTGCCCCTGCTTCGGTTCGCTGTTTCCGCCACTGGCGGCGCTCACCTTTGCAGCATCCAGTATTATCTGCGCTTTTGGCTTGGCATCTGCCGCACCTCGCTCGCCGTATCGGCACTTAGAATTATGCGGTATTGCCCTAAGGTGTATCGAAAAATGAAAAACAACGATTACCTGTGAAGATTATCTGGGCTTTCGGCCCAGCTGATACACCCTGAATACTCCCAAGGAGGCCAATCATGATTTATGATATTTTGCAATATGGTGCCGTGGGTGATGGCACCACAAACGATGGCCCTGCCATCCAGAAAGCCATTGATGCCTGCGCGGCAGCCGGCGGCGGCCGCGTGCTGGTGCCGGGCGGCCATATTTACAAATGCGGTTCCATTTTGCTGCACAGCCATGTGGAGCTGCACCTGGAGCACGGCTCCCGCCTGAAAGCCAGCGAAAACAAAGAGGACTTCTTGGAAGTGGAAGCTGCCTACCGCGACCATTACCGCGATACATCGCTCAAAGTGCCCTCTTACGAAAACTGCGAATATGACGGTGAGCCGAAGAATTATTTCATTATGGCTAAGGATGCCGAGGATGTCTGCATCAGCGGCAGCGGCGTAATCGATGGCTCCGAAGAAAACTTTTACGGCGAGATCGATCATAACTTTATTGAGGGAACCTATTACCCGCGCATTCCCATGCTGCTGATGAAAGGTGTGCAGCACCTGACCATCCGTGAAGTCACCCTGACCCGCAGCGCGTTCTGGACCGTGCATATGGTGGGCTGCCAGGATGTGCTGATCGATGGCATCCGCATTTTGAATAACCTGAAAATGGTCAACTGCGACGGCATTGATCCCGACCACTGCCGCAATGTGCGCATCAACAATTGCCATATTGAATCCGCCGATGACTGCATCGTGTTCAAGACCACTGAGAAAAATGCAGATCTTGGCCCGTGTGAGAACATTGTGGTTTCCAACTGTACGCTGACCTCCACCAGTGCCGCTATCAAGTTTGGCACCGAGCGCGTTACGGACTTCCGCAATATTACCGTCACCAACTGCGTTATCTCCCGCACCAACCGCGGCATCTCTCTGATGCTGCGTGATGGCGGCAACATTGAAAACGTGACCTTTGCCAACCTGCACATCAACACCCGCATGTTCTCTGACCAGTGGTGGGGCGAAGCCGAAGCCATCTGTGTGACGGCGGTGGACCGCAAACAGGGCAACAGGGTGGGGCATATCCGCAATGTACATTTTGAAAACATTAACTGCAGCGGCGAAAACGGCATTTTCCTGCACGGAAGCGAGGGCAACAGCCTGGAAGATATCTCGTTCCGCCACATCCGGGTGGACATCCGCAAGCAGACCGCATGGCCCATTGACCATTGGGACCTGCGCCCCAGCGAGGTGCCCGGCATGATTCCCGGAAAAGTGAATGGCTTTACCTGCGTACATGGCAAAAGCATCCGCTGCGAGGACGTCGTTATCCGCAAAGACAGCTCTATGGACCCGTGGTTCGATCAGGATTTCTGTTGGCAGGACACCGAGAATGTGACTGTGGTAAAGTGATGATATACAGCGGCAAAATGCCTGTTTGGCGGCCGTAAGCCGCTGTTAATATTCAAAAGTATCCCCGCGGGGCGCCCGTCCGCCCACGGGCAGGGCCGCAGGCAGCAAGAGTGCCTGCGGCCCTTTTTGCTATCCGTCGGGCGGCCAAGGACGCTATCTCTTACATATGGGGATTGGGTTATTGCATATTTGTACTGCGGTAAGGTTTCTCCACGGCGGGGGCGTTACAAACTTGACAATTTATACCAACCTTTCCCATGCCGCAAAATTGCCCCCAAAATTATCCGCCCAACCCGTGACAGAAAAACTGGAATCCGCTATAATAGGGGTAACCGCAAATTCACATTGCAGGCAACTGCAAGAAAGGGAACCCGATGAACCAAACAACAGCAAACGCCGCAGCCCTTGCGCTGGTTGGCGCACTGGCATTGCAGCTGGCCGCCTGCGGCACGGCGCAGCAGTCTGCCCCGGACAGGCATCCACTCAGCCGGAACCCGTTACCCTGACCATGAGCTGGTGGGGGGACGATGCCCGCACCGAAACCTACCAGCAGGCCATCCAGGCATTTGAGGCAAAACTGCAATATATTACTGTAGAAACCATCTACGGCACCACCGCTGACGAGGATCAAACCGCCGATGTGATGCAGGTGGACTGGACCTGGCCGGGCCAAAATGCTGACCAGTTTGTTGACCTGAACGAATATAGCGATGTGATCGATCTGGAGCAGTTCAGCCAGAGTGCGCTGGATGCCTGCACAGTGGATGGCGCTTTGCTGGCTGTGCCAATGTCGGTGACAGGCCGCATTTTTTATTGGAACACCTGCACTTTTGAACAGGCAGGGATCGATGCGCCCAAAACCTATGAGGAGCTGCTGACCGCAGGCAACACCTTCCGCGAGGTGCTGGGGGAGGAATATTACCCCCTGGCCATGGATGCAGCCGCCCGCATGAACCTGATGGTCAGTTATCTGGAATCTACCACTGGCAAAGCGTGGGTGGTGGATCGCCAGCTGCAATATTCGGCAGACGAGATCAAAACCGGGCTGGAATTTTTGCAGGCGCTGGAAGAAAACCATGTCATGCCCACCCTTGCCGCCCAGCAGACAAACGGGACGCTGGACCAGACCCCCATGTGGCAGAACGGCCAGTACGCCGGTACCTTTGCCTGGGATGCCGACGCCGAAACCTACCGCAGTGCGTTAAAAAATGCCAGCGGCTTTTTGGTAGGGGATGAGATCGCCTTTGGCGGGCAGGCCAACGGCGGATTTTCTAAAGTATATCTGGCCCTTGCCATCAACAGCAGCTGCCAGCACCCGAAAGAAGCAGCGATTCTGGTCAACTTTTTGCTGAACGAGGATATGGGGGCTTCCATCATGGGCACTGCCTGCGGTTTGCCGGATTCCGCCACTGGCCGTGCGGCTGCCACAGCGGCAGGCCTGGTGAACCCGCTGGTGGTGGAAGCCAACAACCGCATGATGGCTTTTGTGGATTTCCCACTTGACCCCACATTTGAAAGCCCGGCTCTGGCCGCTGTGCCGGACGGCTTGTACGCCGCCGTATTGACTGCCTGCAGCAACGGAGAGCTGACAACAACCCAGGCCGCCGAACAGCTGGCGGAGGGGATAACGGCTATGCTGGATAGAACCGTGGCGGAATAAGCGGCTAAAAGAGCAAGGTAACATCATTCTATCATGCCGCAAGCGTGAAGAGTGTTTGTAGGGGACGATGCTTGCTGTCCCGATAACACTACCAGATAAAAATAAAACTCTCCCTCTGGCCATGCCGGTTTGATCCCGTATATCTGGCCGCCGAGGGAGAGTTTTTTTCTTTATTTCTTCTGCTTATTGAAGGTGGGAAAACCGTTTGAAACAAAATAAGAATATGCGCTTGTACGTACTTCTAAAGCGTAAAGCAAACATACGATACAAACGATATATCGACAAAAACACGGCAAAGAAATGACCCGCCAACCGGCCCCTACACAAAAGCACCTTTTGTAAAAGGCTTTGCACGGCCAACTCTGCTATTTTGCTGTCTTCGCATCCTCCCGATCCATCCGTTTCAGCTCCGGCAAAACGGTAATCAGCATTACAATAAAGCACAAACTGCTGCCGATCACGTTGGAAACCGGCTCCGCAGCAAACACGCCGTCGGTGCCCATGCCAAAAGCATAAGGCAGCAGGTAGGTGAGCGGCACCACAATGATGACCTTGCGCTGCAGCGAGAAAAACACCGCGTGGCGGCGCTTGTTCAGCGATTTGAACACTGTCTGGCCCACATATTGCAGCAGCATAAAACCAAAGGTGGAAAAATACAGCTTCATGGCGGGGATGGTATCCACTTGCAGGGTGGGGTCGCTGCTGAAAATGGAGATGAGGAAGTGCGGTGCCAACAGAATGACCGCCCAGATCGTAAGGGTATATACCAAAGCCATCAGGGCCATGGAGACGGCGGCGCGCAGCACCTGCGGGGCGGCGTGCGCCGTAATTGTAGCTGATAATGGGGGAAGAGCCCTCGGTAATGGCATGAATCGGCGTTTCCACCATCTGGCGCACGCTGGAAATGATCGTCATGACCGAGATGTACACATCGCCGCCGGTCACGGAAAGCACATTGTTGCAGCAGATCGTCACCACGCTGTTGGTCAGCTGCATGATGAAGCCCGCTGTGCCAAGGCTGACGATATCGCCGATGCAGCGCCTGTTGGCGGGCAGCTGACGCAAGGGCAGCGGCTGCACGCGGTATTCCGACTTGCAGCGCAGGAAATACACCACAAACGCCGCCGAAAGCAGCTGCGAAAGCACCGTGGCAACCGCCGCGCCGCGGATGCCCATGCCCAACACAAAGATAAACACCGGGTCCAGCACCAGGTTGGCCGCTGCGCCGATCACCACGCTGAGCATACCGGCTGTGGAATAGCCCTGCGCATTGATGAACGGGTTCAGCCCTGTTGTGAGCATGGAAGGGCAGGTGCCCAGCAAGTACAGCATCAGGTCCGCCAGCGCATACTGCCATGCTTCCGGCGAAGCACCGAATAAGACCAGAATGGGCCGGGCAAACAGCAGGCCAATGACCATCAATACACCGGCGCAGCACAACAACAGCGTGCAGGCCAGGTTCAAAATCAGCCCGGCACGGGCCTTATCCCCGCTGCCGCGGGCGATGGCGAACAACGGTGCGCCGCCGCTGCCGAACAAATTGCTGAACGCCGTAATAATGACAATAATGGGAAAGCAAAGCCCCACCGCGCCCAGCGCCGCCGTGCCGATATCCGGGATGCGCGCAATATAAATGCGGTCCACAATGTTATACAGCAGGTTCAGCACCTGCGCCACCAACATGGGCAGCGCTGCTTTCAAGATGTTTTGTGCAATGCCGCCGTGTTCAAAGTCGATCTGCCGCATGGGGAATGGTTCATCCTTTCCGTTTTCACAATACCAGTTTCGAGTATAGCATAAACCGCCCGCAAATACAAAAAAATCCCCGCACAAGGCCGCATAACGCAGCCTGTGCGGGGAATTTTTCTCAGCCGGAAGCTCCGGATGTCTCCGGCTCCACGGCTTCCACTTCTTTGATCATCATCTCGTTGCCCTGCAGCAGGTGGGTATGGGGGCTTTGACAGTGGGGGCAGGTGCGGCCATGGGGCACGGTGGGGTACTGCTGGCCGCAGTCTTCGCACAGGGTAATGGCAGGGATCTGCTCCACGGTCAGCGCGGCACCGGGCAAAATCTCTGATTTGGCGGCGGCCCATTTCCAGCAGTCCTGCAGGTAGCTTTCCACCACGCCGGAAACCTCGCCTAATTGCAGTGTTACCCGCTGGATGCGGGCAACATGGTTTTCTTTGGCCACATCCTCCACCGTGCGGATGATGTGGAACACAATGCCAAGTTCGTGCATTTACTTATCCTTTTTCCCAAAGCGGATCTTCACTTCGCGCTTTGCCATGTAAGGCAGAATGGCCTTGAACTTATCTTCCGACCGCACCATGGTGCTGCATTCAGGCAGGTCGCGGTGCAGGCGGATGGCATCAAACTCGCACTTGGTCGTGCAGACGCCGCAGCCAATGCACTTGTTCGGGTCCACAACGCTGGCACCGCAGCCCAGGCAGCGGGCTGTTTCGGTTTTTACCTGCGCTTCGGTCAGGGTCAGGTGGGCATCCCGGAAAGAACGGTGCGCGTCGATGGCATCATCCATTCCGGCTGCCTGGCGGGGTGCGCGGTCATAATCGCCAAGGGCCAGATTGGTTTTATCCAGCTCATAAAAATCGCGGCGGTTGCGGCCAATGGTCAGGCTGGTGTTGGGCTGCACAAAACGGTGGATGGAGATGGCGCCCTGCTTGCCTGCGGCAATCGCATCAATAGCAAAGCGCGGGCCGGTGTACACATCGCCGCCCACAAAGATATCCGACTGGGCAGTCTGGTAAGTCATGGCATCGGCCACAGCGCCCTGGCCGCGGCCAAGCTGCACGGCTTCGCCATCCAGAAGGTTGCCCCACTGGATGCACTGGCCAATGCTCAGCACAACATTGTCACACGGCAGGGTAATCGTCACGCTTTCATCATAGGTGGGGGCAAAGCGGCCCTCGGCATCGTACAGGCCGGTGCATCTTTTCAGCACCACGCCGCACACATGGCCGTCCTTTGTCAAAAATTCCTTGGGGCCGTACCCGCAGCGGATGGCAGTGCCTTCTTCCTCCGCCTCGGCGATCTCTTCAGCGGAAGCGGGCATCTTTTCCCGCGGTTCCAGGCAGACCATCGTTACATTGCTGGACCCGCAGCGCAGGGCAACGCGGGCGGCATCAATGGCAACATTGCCGCCGCCGATCACCACGGTTTTGCCGGTCATTTTGTGGCTTTCGTCCCCGCCCACAGTGCGCAGCAGCGCAACGGCGGTCTGGATGCCCGCAGCGTCCTCGCCGGGAACCCCTGCTGTGCGGCCGCCCTGGCAGCCGATGGCGAGATAGAACGCCTTGTACCCCTGGGCGCGCAGGTTGGCAAGGGTAACGTCCTTGCCAACTTCCACACCGCAGCGGATGGTAACACCCAGCTCCCGCAGGATGTCAATTTCCGCATCAATCACATCTTTTTCCAGCTTAAAGCTGGGGATGCCGTACCGCAGCATGCCGCCAGGGTGTTCGTTTTTCTCAAATACAGTCGGGCGGTAGCCCTGCAGCGCAAGGAAAGTACGCGCAGGAAAGCCCGGCCGGGCCTCCGCCGATGATTGCAATTTTTGCGGCCACGACCCCTGCAAAGAGGGCTGCACCACCGGCGGAACATAGCGGTGGGCGGCGTTCAGGTCCTGCTGGGCCACAAACTTTTTCACGGCATCAATGGCCACTGCCTGGTCCACGGTGCCGCGGGTGCAGGCATCCTCGCACCGGCGGTTGCAGATGCGCCCGCACACGGCGGGGAAGGGGTTCTCCTTTTTGATCAGCGCCAGTGCATCGCGGTAGCGGCCCTGCGCGGCCATTTTCAGGTAGCCCTGCACCGCAATGTGGGCAGGGCAGGCGGTTTTGCAGGGGCGGTGCCGGTATCGTAGCAGTTGATGCGGTTTTTATCGCGGTAGTCCACCGCCCATTTTTCGGGGCCCCACTTCACGGCGTCGGGCAGCTCCTGCCGGGGATATTCCACCGGGCCGTTTTGGGTGCACAGCTTTTGCCCCAGCTTGACGGCACCGGCGGGCAGAACTCCACGCAGCGGCCACAGGCAACGCAGTTTTGCGGTTCCACTTTGGCAACGTAAGCCGAACGGCTCATATTGGGCGTATTGAACAGCTGGCTGGTGCGCAGGGCGTTGCAGATGTTGACGTTGCAGTTGCAGATGGCAAAAATTTTGTTCTCGCCGTCAATGTTGGTGATCTGGTGCACAAAGCCGTTGTCCTCGGCTTTCTGCAAGATCCGCATCACTTCGTCATAGGTCACATAATGGCCCTTTTTGGTCTCCACCAGATAATCGGCCATATCGCCCACGCCGATACACCAGTCCTCCGGGTCGTCGGCGCAGCCCTCGCCCATGCGGGCGCGGGACATGCGGCAGGAACAGGGGCCGGCGGCATACTTGCCCTGGTATTTTTTCAGCCAGTGGGAGATGTGTTCGATATCCAGCGAGTGGTTTTCGGTCTCGATGGCTTTTTCGACCGGGATCACGTGCATGCCAATGCCTGCGCCGCCTGGGGGCACCATGGCGGTAATGTGTTCCAGCGGCAAAAAGGTCATCCGCTCAAAAAAGGCGGTCACTTCGGGGTGGTCGGCAATCTGCTGTTTGTTCATGTTAAAGAACTCGGCGCTGCCGGGCACAAACATGGGCAGAATGTACTGTTTTTCGCGGCGGGGGTTCTCCCAGTTGTACTCCAGCAGGCCCACGCAACTCATCTGGTACAGCAGCGGTTCCAGCTCTTTGGCGGGTTTGCCGGTGGCTTTTTCCAGTTCCGGCAGGGTCATTGGCTGGCGCACCTTCATTTTCAGGGCAACATCGGCCATTTCGTCAGTCACAATGCTGGCCAGACCCCAATATTCGGGGTCCTCCACCGTCAGGCGGCGCAGCTTGGCGGGCACACGGTCGGTGATCATCTGCCCCAGCTTCATAATTTTTTCCCGCGGCTTTGTGTCCTTGGGGATCTTGAACGGCAGCTTGCTTTCGTCCAGTGGCAAAGCGGTCGGTTCGCTCATGGCTTGCTCCTTTTATTGCTCTGTGCATGTTCTGCTTCGTTTGCATTGCTTTGCAGGCGGTCCGGGTTTGCTGTGCCCTTATGCCTGCCACGCTTTCACCTGCTCCCGCAGCCAATCGGTCCATTCGGCAATGCCCTCGCCGGTTTTGGCGCAGATGGGGATGACCTTTGCGCTGGGGTTGCGCATGGCGATATATTCCCGGCATTTGTCCATATCGAAATCAAAATATGGCAGAACGTCAATTTTGTTGATGAGAACCACGTCGCACACCTGAAACATCAGGGGGTACTTCAATGGCTTATCGTCCCCTTCGGGCACGGATAGGATCATCGCGTTTTTCACCGCACCGGTGTCAAACTCTGCCGGGCAGACCAAGTTGCCCACGTTTTCCAGCACCACAAGGTCCACATCCTGGGGGCCAAGGCCCTCCAGCCCCTGGCGAGTCATCTCGGCATCCAGGTGGCACATGCCGCCGGTGTGCAGCTGGATGGCTTTTGCCCCGGCAGCGGCAATGGCTTTGGCGTCCACATCGGAATCAATATCCGCCTCCATCACGCCGATGCGCAGCTCGTCCTTCAGCGCGGCAATGGTGCGGCGCAGGGTAGTGGTCTTTTGCCGGAGCCGGGTGCGCTCATCAGATTCAGCAGAAAGATCTTTTTTCTCTTTCAGGCTCTGCCGCAGCTGGGCGGCCTGTTTATCATTGGAAGCAAAAATGCTCTGTTTTACTTCCAGAATTTTCACGTTGTCCATGGGGGTGCTCCTTACATGTGTTTATCGCGGTATACTCTTGTTAACAGTTTAACATCCGGGTGGCGAAAGCGCAATGTTAAACGGAGATTTTGGTATTCCCGCCAAATTGGGCAAAAAGCAGGCAGAATGACGGAACGCCGCCACACTGCCTGCAGGGAAAGATAAGGCAACACCGCACAATTCCCGCCTTGCGGCTTAAGCACCGCTCCGGCAACTGCGGCACCTCGCTCGCCGTATCGGCACTTAGAATTGTGCGGTATTGCCTAAGGTTTTATAAAAAGCGGGGGATCAATTCCATGTAAAAGTTGCCATGCCGTAAATATAAATGAACGCAATGGCGGCGGGCACCACAAAGCGGAAGATCGGCTTCATCCAGGGCTGCACTTTTAAGCCTTTGCCGGTGTTGGCCTCCTGAACAAAAAGCGTCCCACCCCAACCGAAAGAGTTGCAGCAGAACAGCGCCAATACTAGTGAACCCAGCGGCAAAATGTTATTGGAAACAATGAAATCCCACAGATCCAGCCAGGCCGTGCCCGCGGCAAACGGCTGGAAATGCAGTACACTGTAGCCCAGCGCGGTGGTCAGCGCCAACAGAAAGATGCCCACGCCACACAGCAAAGCGCCCTTGGGGCGGCTTAACCCGGTCAGCTCCCGCACCATGGCAAGGATGTTTTCGCACACGCCCAACACGGTGGAAAGTGCGGCAAACACCATGAACAAAAAGAATAGCGTGCCCCACCAGCGGCCCCCGGTCATGTTGTTGAACACGGTAGCCATGGTATCAAACAGCAGGCTGGGCCCGGCGTTCACTTCCAGCCCATAGGTAAAGCAGGCGGGGAACATGATGATTCCGGCCAGCACCGCAACCAAAGTATCCAGCACAATAATGTGGACGGATTCCCCCATCAGGGAGTGTTCTTTTTCAATGTAGCTGCCAAAAATCGCCATGCCGCCCATGCCAACGGAAAGGGTAAAAACGCCTGGTTCATGGCGCCCACCACAACGCTGCCATCGATCTTTCCAAAATCCGGCACCAGGTAAAATTTCAAGCCTTCTGCCGCGCCCGGCAGGGGCAGGCTGTGGACCGCCAGCACCAGCATCAGCACCAACAGGGCCAGCATCATATATTTGGTAATGCGCTCCAGCCCGCCCTGCAGGTTAAAGCTTAAAATGGCAAATGCTACCACAACAGTCACCAGCAAAAACACCACATTCACCGTGGGGTTCGTAATCATCTGGGTAAATCCGAAATCTGCGTTTTGGCCGGTAAGAAACTTGATGAAATAATAGATGATCCACCCGGTCACCACGGTGTAAAATGCCATCAGGGCAATGTTGCCGATCAGGCTGGCAATGCCGAAAATCCCCCATTTGTGGCCGGGCTTTTCCAACTTCTGGTACATGTGGATAGGGCTGGCCTGCGCTGCACGCCCGACGGAAAATTCCATCGTCATGACAGGCAGACCCAGCACGACCAGACAAATAATGTACAGCAGCATAAAACTGCCACCGCCGTTTTGTCCGCACATCCAGGGAAACTTCCATACATTTCCGCAGCCAATGGCGCAGCCGGCTGACAGCATGATGAAGCCAAGCCGGCTTCCGAGCCGTTCACGATTCTTCATAAACTTATATTGTTTTCTCCCATTTTTATTTGTGCTGCCGCGCGGGAAAAGGCAGCGGCCCGCACGGCAGCATAGATAACCGCTACCATATTAAATCCATATTAGCTTACCACACTGCCATGCCAACTGCAAGCGATTTAAAGTTGTAAACCGACAAAATACAAAAACGCGCCCCCGCGGCCATCCGTTCTTTGCCCAAAGCCGATGCCGCGTAGGTGCCCATTGTTGCCATGACGGCCAACGCCTTTGCCAAGGATGTGCAGCCGGCCAAAACCGCCGGTATGAACGAGCATGCCGCCAAGCCGCTGGATATGAAACGCTTGTGTGAGATTTTGCACCGGCGGCTGTAAGGATGCCCAGGAAGGCCGAAAAAATTCGGCAGAACATACAAACAGCACCTTGCGCTTTTGGATGCAATGTGCTACAATGAATCGAAAACTGAATATAAAACAGCAGGTGCCTTTCATTGTTTGCCGGACGGCTGATCCTTCCGGCGCTCTGGAAAGGGTAAAAAGGGAAGCGGGTGCAAATCCCGCACGATCTCGTCACTGTGATAAGGGAGCCTGCCGCCAGGGTGCATTTGCACCGGTCACTGAGCATTGCTTGGGAAGGCGGCGGCAGGCGTTGAGCTTTCAGCCAGGAAACCTGCCCGCTGTTGGTACGGGAGCATTGCTCCAGATCACGAGGAATTGGTTGTACCTGAAAAGCTCATGGAAAATCCGGGGGTCTTTTTGCGTTGCCGTTCTGCACACAAAAAGACCCTCGTTTTTTTATGGCAGTTTTGTCTGCAAAGCTGCTGCGCCTGGGTTTTGTTTCCTGTACCTGTTTTTCAGCAAATGGATTTACCATAGGAGAAAGGAAGCAAAACACATGAAACACAACAACCTGAAAAAGCCCGCTGCCGTGCTGACCGCACTGGCTCTGGCCGCCGCCCTGCTGGCTGGCTGTGGTGCGCCATCTGACAGCATGGCTGCCAGCAGTGCCCCCCGCCGAAAGCGAGGCTGTAAGCACCGAAGCACCCGCTGAAAGCGCAGACGAGGGAGATGCAGACGAAGTGGCCGCAAAGAAATGTGCAGACCTGATCGATGCCATCTATGTGCAGGAGCGCACCGATGACACCGACGCCCAGTGCGAAGCTGCCAAGCAGGCATGGGACACCCTGACCGATACCCAGAAAGAGCTGGTGGAAGGCGAGAACGCTGACCCCGACTACTTTGGCCGCAATACCGGCGATGCCAACCTGGACGATTCCCGCAATGGGGATGAGATCGGCGAAAACGAACTGCTGGTCGTCAGCTTTGGCACCTCCTTCAACAGCAGCCGCGTGGCAGATATCAAGGGCATCGAGGATGCCCTGCAGGCCGCTTACCCGGATTGGTCCGTCCGCCGCGCTTTCACTGCACAGATCATCATCAACCACATTCAGGCTCGTGACGGCGAGAAGATCGACAACATGACGCAGGCTCTGGACCGCGCAGTTGCCAACGGCGTCAAGAACCTCGTTGTTCAGCCGACGCACCTGATGCACGGCGCTGAGTACGACGAAATGTGCGAAGCTGTGAACGAGTACGCGGATAAGTTCGAAAGCGTTGCCATTGCTGAGCCCCTGCTGGGCGAAGTTGGCGCTGACGCTACCGAAATCAACGCTGATAAGGAAGCTGTTGCCACTGCCATCACCACCGAGGCTGTTGCCGCCGCTGGCTATGATGACGCCGCCGCTGCTGCCGCCGATGGCACTGCTTTTGTGTTCATGGGCCACGGCACTTCCCACACCGCAAAGATCAGCTACAGCCAGATGCAGATGACCATGCAGACCCTGGGCTATGACAATGTGTTCATTGGCACTGTTGAGGGCGAGCCGGAAGACACCGCCTGCGAGGCTGTGATCGAGAAGATCAAGGAAGCCGGTTACACCAAGGTTGTCCTGCGCCCCCTGATGGTGGTTGCCGGTGACCATGCCAACAACGATATGGCTGGCGCTGACGCAGATTCCTGGCTGAGCCAGTTCAAGGCCGCCGGCTGCTTTGACAGCGTGGATACCCAGATTGCCGGTCTGGGCGAAATTGCTGATGTGCAGCAGATCTACATTGACCATACCAAGGCCGCTATTGATTCCCTGAATGGCTGATTTATGATGCATACTGCCCGGAAGGATCAACGTCTTTTCGGGCAGCTTTTGTTTTGTGCGGACCGGGAAACGCTGTGCGCCAAAATGGGGCTGCGCTGCGGCTGTGCCGCGTCCCCACGCTTTTCTTTGAATTTTTAGGGCAATACCGCATAATTCTAAGTGCCGATACGGCGAGCGAGGTGCGGCAGCTGCTAAGCCAAAAGCGCAGATAATACTGGATGCTGCAAAGGTGAGCGCCGCCAGTGGCGGAAACAGCGAACCGAAGCAGGGACAGCGGTCGCAGAGTGCGAGGGGCTTTTGCCCCCGAAGCACGATGCGGGTACCGCAACCCGACATTATCGAGCATTTTGGCAACGCAGATGCCGTGCCGCAGCCGCCGAAGCGGTGCTTAAGCCGCTAGGCGGGAATTGTGCGGTGTTGCCTTAGCCCCTCTCGCCAAACCATGCAGTGCCCCCGCCAACCTAAAACATTGCAACACTCTTCCGGGTTGGCAATACACGGGGCAAATGACCGCGGGCGGGCAATGCTCGCCCCTGCGACGTAATTTTCTGTTATCCTTTCTTATTATATTTTATTCTATCATTTCAATTTTTTACAATGCGAGGTAACACCTAGTGAAACAAAATCGTGTAATTTCCGGCGCTGTGGCCGCCCTGGTGCTGGCCGCTCTGCTGGCCGGCTGCGGCTCCACCGCAACCGGCGCTTCTTCCGCTGACTCCACCCCCGCTGCCACCGAGGCTGCCGGCAGTGAAGCCACCGCCCCCACCGCAGAACCCCAGACCGAAGCTGCTCTGCCGGACGGCGTGTATACCGCCGAATTTGAAACCGACAGCAGTATGGTGCACGCCAACGAAGCCTGCGATGGCAAGGGCACCCTGACCGTCGCCGATGGCAAAATGACCTTCCATGTCAGCCTGGCATCGAAAAAAGATCGTCAACCTGTACCTGGGCACTGCCGAGGACGCCCCCAGCCACGAGAGCGACTGGCTGCAGCCCACCACCGATACTGTGACCTATTCCGACGGCACCAGCGATGAAGTGTACGGCTATGATATTCCGCTGGACGCTGTGGATACCGACTTCCAGCTGGCCATTTTGGGCACCAAGGGCACCTGGTACGACCATACCGTCAGCGTGCGCAATGCCGAGCCTAAGACCGAAGATGCCGCTGCCGAAACCGCCGCTGTGCCTGCTGATGGCAGCTACACCTGCGCTGTCACACTGGAGGGCGGCTCCGGCCGCGCCACGGTGGAAAGCCCTGCCGCCCTGACGGTTGCCGATGGCACCATGACCGCCGTGATTGTGTGGAGCAGCCCCAACTATGACTATATGCTGATTGATGGAGAAAAGTACCTGCCCACCAACACCGAAGGCAACTCCACCTTTGAAATCCCCGTTGCTGCGCTGGATACCGCCCTTGCCGTTACCGCCGATACCGTTGCCATGAGCACCCCGCACGAGATCGATTATACCCTGACCTTTGACAGCGCCACGCTGACCCCCGCAGAATAATGCAGACGAAACGTTTTGGGCTTTGTGCCGCACTTTCTGCCGCAGCGCTTTTTTGCTGTTGGCCGGCTGCGCGGGCAGCGGCAGCACGGCTGCCCCCACCCTTACCGTGGAAAGCAGCTACCCGCTGCAATACGCCAAACAGTTTACCGTGGATGAATGCACCGGCGGGTACGAGCTGATCACCATTGCGGACAGCCAATATCTGGTGGTGCCGCAGGGCGCTGCCGTTCCGGAGGATCTGCCCCAGGGCACCGCCGTGCTGCAACAGCCCATTGAGAATATCTACCTGGTTTCCACCTCCGCTATGGACCCCATCATCAGCCTGGGCGCGCTGGACAGCATTGCACTTTCCGGCACCAAGGCGGATGGCTGGTACCTGCCCGAAGCCAAAGCCGCCATGCAGGCGGGGCAGATTGCCTATGCGGGCAAGTACAGCGCCCCGGACTATGAGACGATCCTCGCTGCGGGCTGCGACCTTGCCATCGAGAACACGATGATCTACCATACGCCCGAGGTCAAAGAGCAGCTGGAAAAGTTCGGCATCCCCGTTTTGGTGGAGCGTTCCAGCTATGAAACCGACCCTCTGGCCCGCATGGAATGGGTCAAGCTGTACGGCATTCTGCTGGGCAAACAGCAGTAGGCGGAACAGCTGTTTGACACCCAGGTACAGCGCGTTGCCCCGCTGGAAAACCAGCAGCCCACCGGCAAAACGGTGGCGTTTTTCTCCATCACTTCCAACAACCTTGTCACGGTGCGCAAAGGCAGCGACTATGTGGCCCGCATGATCGAGATGGCGGGCGGCAGCTATGTGTTTGCTGATTTAACGGACAACGGCAACAACCTGGCCACCATCAATCTTTCGCTGGAAGATTTTTTACGCCGGTGCCAAGGACGCCGATGTGCTGCTCTACAACAGCACCATTGAGGGCAGCATTGCCAGCACCGAACAGCTGGTGGAAAAATGCCCGCTGCTGGCGCATTTCAAGGCCGTGCAGAACGGCAATGTGTGGTGTACCGCGCAGAGCCTGTTCCAGCAAAGCATGGAGCTTCCGGATTTGATTCTGGATATGAACCGCGTGTTTACCGAGGGCACCCCGCGGACAGTGAACTGACATTTTTAACGCAGGTAGAATAATTTTATTGCAGAAAGGCATCGCCATGCACACCAAGCGCCTGACAATTACATATGTAGCCCTTGCGGCGGCGCTGCTGGGGCTGTTTGCGCTCAACCTGTTTTGGGGCAGTGTGGCAATTTCGCCGCGCGGCGTGGTGCAGGCGCTGCTGGGCCGCGGGCAGGATGAACTGGCCGCCAATATCCTATTGCAGCTGCGCCTGCCGCGCGCCGTCATGGTCGTGCTGCTGGGGGCGGCGCTCTCGGTAGCGCGGTATCTGCTGCAAACGTTTTTTGCCAACCCGATTGCCGGGCCGTTTGTCATGGGCATTTCCAGCGGGGCCAAGCTGGTGGTTGCGCTGACGATGGTGGTATTTTTTGAACCACGGCCTGCTGACCAACTCGCTCACCCTGATTCTGGCCGCCTTTGCTGGATCCATGGCTGCCATGGCCTTTGTGCTCAGCGTGGCGCGCCGGGTACACCGCATGAGCATTTTGGTTATCTGCGGCGTTATGATCGGCTACATCTGCTCGGCCGTCACCGATATTGTAGTGGCCTTTGCACAGGATTCCAACATCGTCAACCTGCACAACTGGTCCATGGGCAGCTTTTCCGGCATGACCTGGGGCAATGTGGCCGCCGCTGCGCTGGTGGTGCTGCCCTGTTTGCCGCGGCCTTTTGCTGGCCAAGCCGATGGCCGCCTACCAGATGGGGGAGCAGTATGCCCAAAGTGTGGGTGTGGCTGTGCGGCCGTTCTGCGTGGCGCTGGTGCTGCTTTCCAGTTTGATGGCCGCCTGCGTCACGGCGTTTGCGGGGCCCATTTCCTTTGTGGGGATTGCGGTGCCGCACTTGGTCAAGCAGGCGTTGGGAAGCGCCAAGCCGCTGCATGTGCTGCCGGGCTGTGCGCTGGGTGGGGCGGCGTTCTGCCTGCTGTGTGATTTAATTGCCCGCAGCCTGTTTGCGCCCATGGAGCTTTCCATCAGCTCCGTCACAGCGGTATTTGGTGCGCCGGTAGTCATCTGGCTGTTGGTGCGCCGCCAAAGCGGGGAGGGCCGGGCATGAGCGAAGCATTTTACTGCCAAACGCAGGATCTTGCCATCGGGTACGGCAAAACGCCGCTATTACAAAACATTGGCATTGGCGTGCAGCGCGGGCAGATCTTAGCGTTGATTGGCCCCAACGGCGCGGGCAAATCTACCCTGCTCAAAACGCTGGCCGGGCAGCTGGCGGCGCAAAGCGGCGCTGTGCTGCTGCAGGGCCAAAACCTGACAACCTACACCCCCAATGCCCGCGCGCGCAAAATGGCCCTGATGCTGCCCCACACCCGCCACACCGAGCTGACTACCTGTTTTGATGTGGCCGCTGCCGGGCGCTACCCCTACACCGGACGGCTGGGCATCCTGTCCGAGCAGGACAAACAGCAGGTGCGGGATGCTCTGCATCTGGTGCAGGCGGATGAGCTGGCCGACCGGGACTTTACCAAAATCAGTGATGGCCAGCGCCAGCGCGTTCTGCTGGCCCGCGCCGTCTGCCAGCAGCCGGAGATTATCCTGCTGGACGAACCGACCTCTTTTTTGGATATCAAAGGCAAAATTGAGCTGCTGACCATCCTGCGCCAGCTGGCACAGGAAAAACAGGTGGCCGTCATTGTCAGCCTGCACGAGCTGGTGCTGGCGCAAAAATTGCGGATACCGTGGTGTGCGTATCGCCGCAGGGCGTTTCCGGCGTGATGACACCGAAAGACGCGTTTGCCGCAGAGAACATCCGCACACTCTACCGCCTGACCAAAGAGCAGTATGAAGCACTGTACGGCCCCCAGCCGGAGCGTGAACCCGAACGGAGACCCGCCAAACAGGAGCCGCCCAGGTTTGAACATTACATCCGCAGCGGGCAAAAGCTGCTGCGCTGCGGCTACACCACCGGCACCTGCGCCGCCCTTGGCGCTGCCGGGGCCGCCCGCCTGCTGCTGACCGGTAAAGCGCCGGAATCCGTCGGCCTGCGCGCCCCAAAAGGGATTGTGGTGGAAGTTGCGCCCATCTACTGCCGCAAAACAGCCGCCGGCGCCCAGTGCGCCCTCCGTAAGGACGGCGGGGACGATGTGGACGTTACCACCGGCCTGCCGGTCATAGCCGACATCACCCTGCTGCCGGATGCCCCCGGCCAGGTCACGATTGACGGCGGCCCCGGTGTGGGCCGTGTGACGAAGCCCGGCCTGGACCAGCCGGTGGGGCAGGCGGCCATCAACCATGTACCGCGCCGGATGATCACCGATGCCCTGCACGCGGAGGCCGAAGCAGCCGGGTATGACGGCGGCTTTGACGTAATGATCTCGATCGAGGGGGGCGAGGAAGCCGCCAAACGCACCTTTAACCCCCACATCGGGGTGGAAGGCGGGCTTTCCGTCCTGGGCACCAGCGGCATTGTGGAGCCCATGAGCCAGCAGGCCATCCTGGATACCGTGCAGCTGGAGATCCACCAGGCCGCCCTGCGGGAGCAAAGCCCCAAGCGGCTGATCCTGGCCCCCGGCAACTATGGGCTGGACTACCTGGCCCAAAACCTGCCGGAATACAGCAGCATCCCGGTGGTCAAGTGCTCCAACTTTATGGGGGATGCGCTGGATATGGCCGCTGCGGAGCAGTTTGCAGAGGTATTGCTGGTGGGGCCATCGGCAAGCTGGTCAAGCTGGCGGGCGGCATTATGAACACCCATTCCCGCATGGCGGATTGCCGCACCGAACTGTTCTGCACCCATGCGGCGCTCTGCGGGGCCAGCCAGACCACCTGCCGCGCCCTGATGGACGCCGCCACAACGGACGCCTGCCTGGACATTCTGGATGCCGAAAACCTGCGGGAGCCGGTGCTCGAAAGCCTATTGCAGGCCATCCAGCTGCATCTGGACCGCCGTGCGGCGGGGGCGTTCCGGTGGGGGCTGTACTGTTTTCCAACCAGGCCGGGCCGCTGGGCCAGACTGAGACCGCTGCCCAGCTGCTGCAAAGCTGGCAGAAAAAGGAGCAATGAGGTATGGTACATTTTGTGGGCGCAGGCCCCGGCGCACCGGATCTGATCACCCGGCGCGGTGCGGCGCTGCTGCAAACGGCGGACTGCATTATTTATGCGGGCAGCTTGGTCAACCCGGCGTTGCTGGGGCTGGCCAAAGCCGGCTGCGCCATTTATAACAGTGCTGAAATGACATTGGAACAGGTGCTTGCCGTGATGCGCCAAATGGAAGCCGAACACAAAACCACTGTGCGGCTGCACACCGGGGACCCCTGTTTGTACGGGGCCATCCGGGAGCAGATGGACGCGCTGGATGCCGACGGCATTGCTTACGATGATACGCCCGGTGTTTCCAGCTTTTGCGGTGCCGCCGCCGCGCTAAACGCCGAGTACACGCTGCCCGCCGTTAGCCAGACGGTCATCATTACCCGCATGGAGGGCCGCACCCCGTGCCGGAAAAGGAAAAGCTCGACAGCCTGGTCAGCCACGGCGCTACCATGGTGATTTTTCTCTCCATCGGCTTAATTGATAACGTGCAGGAAGCACTGCTGCAGGGGGCATACACCGCAAGCACCCCCGCCGCCGTGGTGTACAAGGCCACCTGGCCGGAACAGAAAACCGTGCGCTGCACCGTTGGCACCCTGGCCCAAAGCACCAAACAGGCAGGCATTACCAAAACGGCCTTGATCGTGGTGGGGGATTTCCTTGGCCGCTGCTATGCCCGCAGCAAACTGTACGACCCCGCCTTTACCACCGAATACCGCGAGGGAACCAAACCGTGAACTGTGCGTATCTTGCCTTTACGGCCAAGGGGCTGGCGCTGGCGCAGCAGCTGGCCCAAACCTGCCCCGGCTCCGTCAGCCGCTGCGGGCTGGGCGGGGTGACGCTGGCCGGGTGGGTGGCCCAGCAGTTTGCCGCGGCGGATGCCCTGGTGTTTGTGGGGGCGGCGGGCATTGCGGTGCGGGCCATTGCGCCTCACTGCCGCAGCAAGGCCACCGACCCCGCCGTTGTGGTGCTGGATGAATGCGGCCGCTTTGCGGTGCCGCTGCTCTCCGGCCATCTGGGCGGCGCAAATGACCTGGCCTGCCGGCTGGCTGCCGCCTGTGGTGCGGTGCCGGTGATCACCACGGCGACCGATGCCAACGGCCTGTTTGCCGTGGATGAGTGGGCCAAAAAACAAAACTGCGCTGTGTGGGAAACCCCGCGCATTAAATTCGTCAGCGGGGCACTGCTGGCCGGCAAAACGGTGCGGTATGCTTCCCCTGGGCCATTGCGGGCACCCCGCCCGCCGGTGTGGCGGAAGCCGAAGAACCGTCTGGTGCTGATTTTGCCCTGACAATGACCCCGCAGGGGAACGCTTTGCATCTGATCCCCCGCATTGGCGTGCTGGGCGTTGGCTGCAAGCGCGGTACCACCGCCGCCCAGCTGGAAGCCGCGTTTGCAGCGTTCTGCGCCGATACAAATTTGGCCCCGGTCGGAATTACCGCCGCCGCCAGCATTGATCTAAAACAGAACGAACCCGGCCTGCTGGAGTTCTGCCGCAGCCACGGCTGGCCGGTCAGCTTTTATTCCGCCGCCCAGCTGCGCGCTGTGCCCGGAACTTTCAGCGCCTCCCGCTTTGTGCAGGGAGTAACGGGTGTGGATAACGTCTGCGAGCGCGCCGCCGTGCTGGCTTCCGGCGGCACGCTGCTGCTGCCCAAATATGCGCATACCGGCGTGACCTTTGCCGCCGCCGTGCGCCCCTTTGCCCCGGATTGGAGATGGAAAACCGATGAAGCGTAACCTTGTATCCGTTGTGGGCCTTGGCCCTGGCGATGCCCAGTTTTTGACTGCGCAGGCCCGCCATGCGTTGCAAGAGGCTGATGTGCTGTGCGGTTACACCGTTTACATTGACCTTGTGCGCCCCCTGTACCCGGAAAAAGAAACCTATGCCACCGGTATGACCAGAGAAATTGACCGCTGCCGCTGGGCGCTGCAAACGGCCCAGACCGGCAAAACGGTGGCGCTTGTCTGCTCCGGCGACGCCGGGGTGTACGGCATGGCCAGCCCGTTGCTGGAGCTGGCGGCGGAATACCCCGATGTGGAAGTGGAGGTCGTTCCCGGCCTGACCGCCGCATTAAGCGGTGCCGCCGTGCTGGGCGCACCGCTGGCCCATGATTTCTGCGTGATCTCCCTTTCGGACCGGCTGACGCCGTGGGAGATGATTGAAAAGCGGCTGGCCTGCGCCGCCATGGGGGATTTCTGCGTGGCGCTGTACAATCCCTCTTCCAAAGGGCGGCCGGATTACCTGCAAAAGGCGGTTCGCATCCTGTTGCAAAACGGCAAGGGGCGGGTACCCTTTGCGGTGTGATACGCAGCATTGGCCGCACCGGCCAGCAGAGCAGCCAGATGACACTGGCCGAGCTGGAACACACCACCGTGGATATGTTCACCACGGTGTTCATCGGCAACAGCGCTACCCACCAGGTCAGCGGGTGGATGGTAACGCCGCGGGGGTACCACGGGGTATGAGGATCGTTGTGTTCAGCGGCACTACCGAAGGGCGGGATTTCTCCCGCGCCGCTGCCGCGTTGGGCATTGCCGTTACCGTCAGTGTAGCAACCGACCTGGGGGCAGAGGAACAGGGCCAGGCCCCCGGCATTACCGTACATTCCGGCCGCCTGCTGCCCGGCGCCATGGCGGAGCTTTTGCAGGGCGCAGCTCTTTGTGTGGATGCCACCCACCCTTATGCGGTGGAAGCCACCAAAAACATCCGCGCCGCCGCCAACGCAGCCGGGGTAGAGTACCACCGCCTGCTGCGCGCCGCCAGCACCTTGCCGGCCGGCAGTGTGGTGCTGGGCAGTGCCGCCCAGGCCGCGCAGTATTTAGCCGCAACGCAGGGCAATGTTCTGCTCACCACCGGCGCCAAGGAGCTTGCGGCCTTTGCCGGGCTGGATGCCGCCCGCCTGTACCCCCGGGTGCTGCCGACCGTGGCAGGCATCACGGCCTGCGAGGCAGCGGGCATCCCGCACCGCAACATAGTTGCGATGCAGGGGCCCTTTACGCTGGAACTGAACCTTGCACTGATGCAGCAGTTCCACATCCGTTACCTTGTCACCAAGGACGGCGGCAGCGCGGGCGGCTTTGCCGAGAAAGCCCAGGCTGCTGCCCAAAGCGAGGCCACGCTGGTTGTGCTGCGCCGCCCGGAGGAATGCGGCGAGACCGCCGAAGAAATTTTGCAACGATGCAGGGAGCTTATGAAGATTACATTGGTTGGCATGGGCAGCGGGTTGCCCGGCAGTTTGACTGCCCAGGGCTTGCAGGCCCTGCAAACGGCAGGGCTGATTCTGGGGGCAAAGCGGCTGCTGCAAAACCTGCCGGATGGCTGTACCCCCAACCGCAAGCCAATTTACCTGCCGGATGAAGTGCTGGCCTGCCTGCAAGCGGAGCCCTGCCAGACCGCCGCGCTGGTTTACAGCGGGGATACCGGCTTTTATTCCGGTGCTGCGGCGCTGGTGCCCAAGCTGCGGGCACAGGGGGCGGAAGTAACGGTGCTGCCGGGGATTTCCAGCGTACAGCTGTTGGCCGCGGCGCTGGGCAGGCCGTGGCAGAACTGGCACCTTGTCAGCGCCCACGGATGTGCCTGCGCCCCTGCGGCAGAGTGCCGGAGCGACCGCCCGACCTTTTTTTTGACGGGCGGGCGCAATACCAGCCCCGCCGCGCTGTGTGAGATTCTAGCCGCCGCAGGCTTTGGCGCGGTGCAGGCCACAGTTGGTGAGAACCTTGGCACCCCGCAGCAAAAGGTCATCACCGATACGGTGCAAACGCTGGCGGGCGGCAGCTTTGCGCCGCTCAGCGTGCTGCTGGTGGAGCCCTGCCCCAAACCGCAGCCCCGCGTGCCCGGCCTGCCGGATGAAGCCTTCATCCGCGGCAAAACACCGATGACCAAGCAGGAGGTGCGCGCCGCCGCGCTGGCCAAGCTGGCCGTTGCCCCCACGGATACCCTGTGGGATGTCGGTGCCGGAACGGGCAGCGTGAGCGTGGAAATGGCGCTGGCCGCCCCATGGGTCAGGTGTACGCGGTGGAATGTGATGCCGATGCCTGCGCGCTGGTTCGCCAGAACCAGGCCAAATTTGCCGCCAGTAACTTAACGCTGATCGCGGGCAAAGCCCCTGAAGCGCTGCAAAATCTGCCCGCGCCGGATGCTGTTTTCATCGGCGGCAGCAAGGGCAATATGCAGGCCATTGTAGATGCCGCCCTGGCCGCCAACCCGCAGACCCGGCTCTGTATCGCCGCCATTGCGCTGGAAACCTTGCAGCAGAGTATTGCCGCCCTGGCCGCCCACGGGCTGGCCGCACAGGTGACCCAGATTGCCGTAAGCCGCAGCAAGGCGGCAGGCAGCCTGCACCTGATGATGGCCAACAACCCGGTATTTTTTGATCGTGAGGGAATGAGAATGCTGCAGCTGCTTTTGGCCGCGCCCAGTTCCGGCAGCGGAAAAACCACCGCCGCCTGCGCCCTGCTTTCCGCCCTGAAAGCCCGCGGGCTGGAGCCCTGCGCGTTCAAGTGCGGGCCGGATTACATTGACCCCATGTTTCACCGCGCCGTGCTGGGGGGGTGCCCAGCCACAATCTGGACCTGTTTTTCTCCACCCCGCAGACCGTGCGACGGCTGTACACCAGCGGCGCGGCGGGCCATGGCAGCGCGGTGTGTGAGGGTGCCATGGGCTATTATGACGGCCTTGGCGGCGTGAGCGCTACCGCCAGCGCCTGGCACACCGCCGATGTGCTGGACTTGCCGGTGCTGCTGGTGGTGCGCCCCAAAGGGGGCCAGTTTAACGCTGGCCGCCCAGCTGCAAGGCTTAAAAGCGTTCCGCACGCCGCACCACATTGCGGGCGTTCTGCTGAACGACTGCACCGAGATGCTGTACAAGCTGCTGGCCCCCATGCTGGAACGGGAAACCGGCCTGCCGGTGGTGGGCTTTCTGCCCCCCATGCCGGATGCCGCCATCGAAAGCCGCCACCTGGGGCTGAAAACCGCGGGCGAAATTGCTGATTTGCAGCAAAAATTCAGATTTTGACCGCCGCCGCGCAAAAAAAAATATCGACTGGCCGCGGCTGCTGGCCCTGTTTGACCGCCCGGCCCCAATGGCCCCTGCGGTTCAGGCCGCAGCCCCCACCGTGCGCATTGCCGTGGCACAGGATGAAGCGTTCTGCTTTACCTATGCCGAAACGCTGGAAAGCCTGCAGGCCGCAGGCGCAGAGCTTTGCTATTTCAGCCCGCTGCGAGATGCCGCGCTGCCGCAACATATCGGCGGGCTGTACCTGCCGGGCGGCTACCCGGAGCTGTACGCCGCCCAGCTGGCGGCCAACACCGCCATGCGCTGCGCCATAAACACCGCCGTGCAGCGCGGCCTGCCCACCGTGGCGGAATGCGGCGGCTTTTTGTACTTGGGCCAAACGCTGGAAGATGACGCCGGAACCGCCCACCCCATGGCGGGTGTGCTGCCGGGGCAGGGGTTCCGCGTGGGGCGGCTGGTGCGCTTTGGCTATGCCGCGCTCACCCCGCAGGCGGACAGCATGCTCTTCCGCGCGCAGGGGAGCCAGTGCCCGTGCATGAGTTCCACCATTGGGATTCCACCTGCAACGGCGCCGCTTTTGCCGCCCAAAAAGCCAATGGCCGCCATTGGGACTGCGGCTTTGCCAACGGGCATCTGTATGCGGGGTTCCCGCATCTATACTGGGCGGGCACCCCGCTGCCGCAGCGCTTTGTAACGGCTGCGGCGCAGTATGCCCAAACAAAAACAGGGAGAACGGTATGACGGAACCTGAACTGAACACACGGCTGCAAACCATCACCCCGCCCGATGAAGCTGCCCGCGCCGCGGCGCACGCCCACTGGGCCGCGCTGGCCAAACCGCTGGGCGGGCTGGGCAGCCTGGAAACCATGCTGGAGGACGCCGCCGCCCTGACCGGCACCCCGGAGCTGGATTTTGCCCGCCGCGCCGTGCTGGTGCTGTGCGCCGACAATGGCGTGGTGGCCCAGGGCGTGAGCCAAACCGACGCCAGCGTGACCCGCGCGGTGCTGCAAAACCTGCCGCGCGGCGCACCAGCGTGTGCCAGATGGCAGCTGCCGCCCATTGCAGCGTTGTGCCGGTGGATATGGGCATTGCCGGTGCCCCGGTGCCCGGCGTGCAGGACTGCCGCATTGCCCCCGGCACCAAAGATTTTACCTGCGGCCCGGCTATGACCCGCGCCCAGGCCGTGCAGGCCATCGGCTGCGGCATTGCGCTGGTGCGCGGACAAAAGCAGCAGGGAGTTCAACTGTTAGCAACGGGGGAGATGGGCATTGGCAACACCACAACCTCCAGCGCCGTGGCAAGCGTGCTGCTGGGTGCCCCCGTGCAGAGCATGACCGGACGCGGGGCCGGGCTTTCGGATGCAGGGCTTGCCCGCAAGATTGATGCGATCCGGCGCGGCATTGCCCACAACCAGCCCAATCCCGCTGACCCGCTGGATGTGCTGGCCAAGCTGGGCGGGTTTGATATTGCCGGGCTGTGCGGCGTGTTTTTGGGCGGCGCGCTGGAGGGTGTGCCCATTTTGATGGATGGCTTTATCAGCAGCGTGGCGGCGCTGTGCGCGGTGCGGCTCTGCCCCGCGGCGGCCAAGGCGGTGTTTGCCAGCCATGTTTCGGCGGAGCCTGCCGCCCATATGGTGCTGGATGCTTTGGGCAAAGCGCCGCTCATCACCGCCAACCTGCATCTGGGCGAGGGCACCGGCGCGGTGGCTTCCATCCCACTGTGGGATATGGCTCTGGCCGTCTACCGCGGTTGCTATTCCTTTGCGGAGGGCGGCATTGCGCCGTATACCCCACAATGCTGACGCTGGTTATCGGCGGCGCAGCCAGCGGCAAAAGCGCCTATGCGGAGCACCTTGCCGTGCAGAGCGGCAGCCCGCGCTATTACCTTGCCACCATGCAGGTGTGGGATGCCGAGTGCGCCGCGCGGGTGGCTAAACACCGCGCCATGCGGGCGCAAAAAACAGTTTGCTACCGTGGAATGCCCCCAAAACCTGCACTTGGTCTGCCTGCCGCAGCAGGGGCACCGCCCTGCTGGAAGATTTGGGCAACCTGGCCGCCAATGAGCTGTACCGCCCCGACGGCAGCTGCCTGCCGCCCAAGCAGGCGGCGGAAAAAATGCTGGCGGGGGATCGAGGCAATCGCCGCACAATGCAACCATCTTATCATCGTCAGCAACGAGGTATTCAGCGGCGGGGCGGACTATGCCGGGGAGACAGACCTCTATCTGCAGGCCCTTGCCATGGTCAACAATGCCGTTGCCGCCAAAGCCAACGCCGTCTGCCGCGTGGTGTGCGGCCTGTCGGTGTACTACAAAGGAGGAGAACGCCCATGACAGTTTTGCAGACGATCGCCGTGGCATTTGCCATGTTCTCGGCTGTGCCGGTGCCGCAGTTTGACTGGAACGAGAAAAACATGCGGTATTCGCTCTGTGCCTTCCCGCTGGTGGGGGTGCTGTGCGGCGTGCTGTGGTGCGTGTGCGCCAGCCTGCCGCTGCCCGCCATGATGTGCGCGGCGGGCTTTTGCCTGATTCCCATCTGGGTCACGGGCGGCATCCATCTGGATGGTTACGCCGATACCTGCGATGCCCTTTGCAGCTATGGCGATACCCAGAAAAAGCTCGATATTCTCAAGGACCCGCACTGCGGTGCGTTCGCCGTGATCCGGCTGTGCAGCTACTTTGTGGCCTACTTTGCGCTGTGCTGCTGCGTGCAGTTTACCCCGCAGGTGGGGGCTGTCTGGCTGCTGGCGCTGGTGCTGGAGCGTGCCTGCTCCGGTTACGCAGTGGCGGCCTTTCCCCTGGCCAAAAATACCGGCCTTGCGCATACATTTGCCACGGCGGCGGACCGTACCACGGTGCGCCGGGTGCTGGGATGCCTTAGCATTGTGCTGGCAGTGGCACTTTTTGCGCTGGGCGGCGGCGTGCTGGTGCTGGCGGCGGGGGTTGCCCTGTGGCGCTACCACCGTGTGGCGGTCAAGCAGTTTGGCGGTATTACCGGGGACCTGGCCGGGTGGTTTTTGCAAAAAGCGGAACTGTATATGCTGGCGGCCCTTGTGTTTTGCCAGTGGAAGGGGTTTTTGTAACATGCTGTTTATTACCGGCCCGCTGTACAGCGGCAAGCGTACCTTTGCCAAACCCTTTGGCGGGCGGCAGATTTACGAGGTGCAGACCCTTGCCGCCAATGCCGAAAGCCTGCCCGCCCTTGCGAACGAGCTTGCCCAATATGACGTAGTAACCGCCACCGAGGTTGGCGGCGGCGTGGTGCCCATTGACCCCGCCCAGCGCGCCGCGCGGGAAGCCGCCGGCCGCCTTGCCTGCCTGCTGGCTGAGCGGGCCGACTGTGTGGTGCAGATGTTCTGCGGCCTGCCCACCGTGCTGAAAGGGGAGCTGCCGCCATGCTGATCTACCTGCTGCGTCACGGCTTAACGCAGGATAATCAGGAAAAGCGCTACCAGGGCAGGCGGGATGTACCGCTGTGCCCGCAGGGCCTTGCCCAGCTGCGCCGGGCGGATTTTGCCCCCAAAACGGTCATGATTACTTCCTTGCAGCGCACCCGGCAGACGGCGGAAGTGCTTTTCCCCGATGCGGAACTGGTTGTGGCGGATGAGCTGAAAGAGATGGACTTTGGCGTGTTTGAGGGCCGCAATTACCGGGAGATGGAGCACGACCCCCAGTACCGCGCCTGGGTGGAAACCGGCTGCGAAGGCCGCTGCCCGGGCGGGGAAAGCAAGGCGGAATTCTGCCAGCGTGTCTGCACAGCATTTGCCGCGCTGGTGGATGCCGCTTTGGCGGCGGGGGAACCGCAGCTGGTGATCGTTGCCCACGGCGGCACCCAGATGGCGGCGCTGGAACGGTTCGCCGTGCCCCATAAAAACTATTATTCCTGGTGTGCCCCCGCGGCGGGCGGCTTTGTGCTGGATGCCGCCGATTGGGTACACCAGAAAAGCCTGCGCGTGGTCAAAACCGTGCAGTATACAAAGGAGTTACCATGCTGATTTGCTGGGCCGTTTTGGGAGGCTTTGTGCTGGATGCCATTTTTGGCGACCCGGCTTGGCTGCCGCATCCCGTTGTGCTGATGGGCAAAGCCATCACCGCGTTGGAAAAACGCCTGCGCGCACAATTTCCCCAAACGCCGCAGGGGGGAGCTTTGCGGCGGGGCGGTGCTGGCCGCCATTTTGCCGGTAGGCACGTTCCTCATCACCGCGCTGGTGTGCAGGCTGGCGGCGCTGCACCCGCTGGCGGGGCTTGCCGTGCAGATGTTCTGGTGCGCTCAGGCATTGGCCGCTAAGGGTCTTGCGCAGGAAAGCCGCAATGTGTATAAAGAGCTGCAAAAGCAGGATCTGCCCGCCGCCCGCTAAGCAGTGGCCCGCATTGTGGAGCGCGATACCCAAAACCTGACGGCGGAGGGCGTGACCAAAGCCGCTGTGGAAACCGTGGCCGAAAACGCCAGCGATGGCGTGATTGCCCCGCTATTGTACATGCTGCTGGGCGGCGCGCCGCTGGCGCTGACCTATAAGGCCATCAACACGATGGACAGCATGCTGGGCTACAAAAACCAGAAATACCTGTATTTTGGCCGTGCCGCCGCCAGATTGGACGATGCCGCCAACTATCTGCCCAGCCGCCTGGCCGGGCTGCTGTGGGTTGCCGCTGCCGCCCTGACCGGCAGCAGTGCCCGCGGCGCGTGGAAGATTTGGCGGCGGGACCGCCGCAACCATGCCAGCCCCAACAGCGCCCAGACCGAAAGTGCCTGCGCCGGTGCCCTGGGCGTGCAGCTGGCGGGCCCCGCCTACTATTTTGGCGAGTATTATGATAAACCCACCATCGGGGATGAGCTGCGCCCCGTGGAACCAAAGGACATTCTGCGGGCCGACCGCATGATGTATGCCGAAAGCCTGCTGGCTTTGGTGTTGGGCATTGCCCTGCGCCTGCTGGTGCTGGCGATGTAACAACGAAAAGGGGAGAACGGAATGGAACTGGTACATGGCGGTGATTGGGCGGGCTACCGCGCCCGCTTTGGGCATGATGCGCTGGATTTTTCGGCCAATGTCAGCCCGCTGGGCCTGCCCCAGGGCGTGGCGGATGCTATCGTTGCGGCTCTGCCCACTGCGGACCGCTATCCGGATCCCCTTTGCCGGGAGCTGCGCACGGCACTCAGCCGGGCGGAACAGCTGCCGGAACCGTGGATCTTGTGCGGCAACGGGGCGGCGGATCTGATCTACCGGCTGGTGTGGGCGCTCAAGCCCCGCCGCGCCCTGCTGCCCGCCCCCCACCTTTGCCGAGTATGCCGCCGCACTGGAAAGCGTTGGCTGCGAAGTAAAGCGGAAAACCCTGCATGAGGCCGATGATTTTGCCGTAACCGAAGCCTTTGTGCAGGCAGTGAACCAGAGCATTGACCTGGTGTTTTTGTGCCAGCCCAACAACCCCACCGGGCAAATTACCCCGCCGGAGCTGGTGCAGCGCCTGGTGCGCCGCTGTGCGGACTGCGGGGCCGTGCTGGTGGTGGATGAGTGCTTTCTGGACTTTTTGCAGCAGCGGGATGCCCTGACGGCCAAACCGCTTTTGCAAACCGCGCCCAACCTTGTTATTCTGAAAGCGTTCACCAAACTGTACGCCATGGCTGGGGTGCGGCTGGGGTATGCCTTGTGTTCCAACACGGCACTGCTGGCCAAAATGCAGGCCGCGGGCCAGCCGTGGGGGGTATCCAGCCTGGCGCAGGCTGCGGGCACTGCCGCTTTGCGGGAAACCGCCTATGCCGATGCCGTCCGCGCCCTGATTGCCGACCAGCGTCCCAAACTGGCGGCCGGGCTGCGGGCACTGGGGCTGCAGGTGATCGAGGGCAGCGCCAACTACCTGTTGTTCCGTGCGCCGGAAACGCTGGGTGCGGCCTTGCAGCAGCGGGGCGTCTGCCTGCGCAGCTGCGGCAATTACCCGGGGCTGAGCGCCGGCTGGTACCGCACCGCCGTGCGCACCGCGCCGGAAAACGAACAGCTGCTGCAGACCATGCGGGAGGTACTAAAATGAGCAAAGCAAAATGTATTATGGTGCAGGGCACCATGAGCGGCGCGGGCAAAAGCCTGCTGTGCGCGGCGCTCTGCCGCATTTTTGCCCAGGATGGCTGGCGGGTGGCCCCGTTCAAAAGCCAGAACATGGCGCTGAACAGCTTTGTGACCCGTGACGGGCTGGAAATGGGCCGTGCCCAGGTGGTGCAGGCCCAGGCCGCGGGCGTGGAACCGGACGTGCGGATGAACCCCATCCTGCTCAAGCCCAGCAGCGACATCGGCAGCCAGGTCATCGTCAACGGGGAAGTGCGCGGCCAGATGCCGGCGGCGGAGTATTTCCGCCGTAAAAACAGCTCATCCCCGATATTCTGGCGGCTTACAACAGCCTGGCGGAAGATTTTGATATTATCGTCATCGAGGGCGCGGGCAGCCCGGCAGAGATCAACCTGAAACAGGACGATTTTGTGAACATGGGGCTGGCCAAGCTGGTCGATGCGCCGGTGCTGCTGATCGGGGACATCGACCGGGGCGGCGTGTTTGCCCAGCTGTTTGGCACGGTGGAACTGCTGGAGCCGGACGAACGGGCGCGCATCAAAGGGCTTATCATCAACAAGTTCCGCGGCGATGTTGGGATTCTGCGCCCCGGCCTTGCCATGCTGGAAGAAAAACCCACCTGCCGGTGTTTGGCGTTGTGCCGTACTTAAAGGCGGATATTGAGGACGAGGATTCGCTTTCCGACCGGCTGCAGGTCAAAAATGCCGTTAAGCCGCTGGATGCTGCCATTGTGCGGCTGCCGCATATTTCCAACTTTACGGACTTTATGCCGCTGGAGCAGCACCCGCTGCTTGGCGTGCGCTATGTGCAGACCACCCGCGAGCTTGGCGCGCCGGATTGCGTGATCCTGCCCGGTACAAAAAATACCGTGGACGACCTGCTGTGGCTGCGCCAGTGCGGGCTGGAAGCAGCCATCAGCAAGCTGGCCCAGCGCGGTACGCCGGTGCTGGGGGTGTGCGGCGGCTACCAGATGCTGGGCCAGACCCTGGCCGACCCGGAAGGCACCGAAAGCGGCCGCCCGCAGACCCTGCGCGGCTTTGGCCTGCTGCCCACCCAAACCACCTTTGCCGCCGAAAAGCGCCGCACCCAAAGCCAGGCGACCGTGATGGCGGAGCCCTTTGCCGGGGCGCACCTGACCGGGTACGAGATCCACACCGGGCGCACCACTGTGCAGGGAGCGCCGTTCTGCACCCTGGCGGACGGCACCCCCGAAGGCTGCGTGCAGGGCCAGGTGTTTGGCACCTACCTGCACGGCCTGTTTGACAGCGGCGAGCTGACCGAGCAGTTTGCCGCCTATCTTTGCCGCCGCAAGGGCATCGACCCCGCCGCGGCAGCGCCAATCTCCATGCAGGAATACCGTACCCAACAGCTGGATCTGCTGGCCGATGGGGTACGCCATAACCTGGATCTGGCCGCCGTGTATGCGGCTATGGGCCTTGCACAGCCCGCCGAAAGGGGAAATGACCAATGATGCCGCAGCACCACCTGCCCGCCGATATTGAACGCACCAGCATGAAAATTATTGCCGGGGAGCTGGCCCAGCGCGGGGCTGGACATCCCGCCGGAAAACGCCCCTGTAGTCAAGCGGGTCATCCACACCACCGCGGATTTTGACTATGCGCAGACCCTGCACTTTACCCCCGGCGCGGTAGTCGCCGGTATTGCTGCTATGCACGCCAGGGCAACGATCATCACCGATACCAACATGGCCCTGGCAGGCATCACCAAGCCGGGCCTGGCCAAGCTGGGCGGGCAGGCACTCTGCTTTATGGCGGACCCCGCTGTGGCTGCAGCGGCCAAACAGGCGGGCACCACCCGCGCCGTGGCCGCCATGCACAAGGCTGCGGCCGAATACCCCGGCGCCGTGCTGGCCGTGGGCAACGCCCCCACCGCCCTGCTGACGATTGCCGAGAAAATTGAAAACGGCCTGCGCCCGGCGCTGGTTATCGGTGTACCGGTGGGCTTTGTGAACGTGGTGGAAAGCAAGGAGCGCCTGTTTGCCGTGTGCGAAAGCCACGGCGTGCCCGCCATTGTTGCCATGGGCCGCAAGGGCGGCAGCAACGTGGCTGCGGCCATCTGCAACGCGCTGGTCTATTCCGCCGCCGAAATGCTGGACCCCACCGCCCGCGGATGGAAATAAGCAGGAGAATATCGCCACAGCCCGGTACCGCACTTTTTGGAGCAAAGCGGATACCGGGCTATTGTTATCTCACGGCGGCATTATAATGGCAGTATCAACGATACAATCAAAATAAATGGGAACGCTCTTCTTACCGCGTGAAAAAGGGCACCAAAAGCAACAGCCACAGCGGGCTTGCCCGTTGTGGCTGTTGTATTGCTTCTGCGTTTTGATTATGATAGGGAAAAAATGAAGCAAACCGTATGCTTATAAAGCGAACACCATTGCATCTCCTGGCGCAAGCCCCCGTCACTCACTTTTCCACCGCCATTGCGATCTGCTCGCGGGTGATGGGCAGCTCATAAAAGCGTTTGTGGGTGGCGTGGTAGATGGCATCGGCCACGGCGGGCAGCGGGGTGTTGATGACGACCTCACCGATGGACTTTGCGCCAAACGGGCCGGTGCCCTCGTAGCTGCTCTCAAAACTTACGTCAATATGTCCAATATCAGTGCGGCAGGGGATCTTGTACTGCATCAGCGAGTTTTCCTGCGGCATGCCGCGGTCATCGTAGGTGACATTCTCGGTCAGCGCCATGCCGATGCCCTGCAAAATGCCGCCCTCGGCCTGCACGCGGGCCAGGTTCGGGTTTACAGGGGTGCCGCAGTCAACCGCGGCCACATAGTTCACCACCTGGGCTTCGCCGGTTTCCAGGTCAACTTCCACTTCGGCGGCGCCAACCATAAACGGCGGGGGCGAAATCTCCGAGCTGTGGGTCACGGTGGCTTCCAGCGCCACCGTGTTGCCGCACTGGGATGCCGTTGCAATGCTGGCCAGCGGCACGCGCTGGGTGCCGGCCTCGCTTGTCACGGCATCGCCGGTAAACAGCACGGCGGCTTTGTCCAACCCAAGCAGCTGTGCCCCCAGAGTGCAGATCTTATCTTTCAGTTCCAGCGCACACTTTTCCACGGCTTTGCCGGTCACATAGGTTGTGCTGGACGCATAGGAACCGGAATCATAGGGGAAGAATCGGTATCTGCGCCCAAAACCGCAATGTTTTCCAGCGGGCATTCCAGCACTTCGGCAGCGATCTGCGCCAGGATCGTATCGCAGCCGGTGCCCATATCCGCTGCGCCGATGGAAAGGGTATAGAACCCGTCATCGTTAATTTTCAGCGTGGCACTGCCCACGTCCACATGGTCGATGCCGGAGCCCTGCATGGCCATGCCCATGCCAACAGCACGCACCTTGCCGTTGCCGATCTCGCGCACGGGGTACTTATGGTCCCAATCCATCCTGTCATGCACGGTTTTCAGGCAGCGGTCCAGCGCACAGCTGGTGTTGACCTGGCCATAGTAGGCGGGCATCACATCGCCCTCATGGACGATGTTGCGCTGGCGGATCACAAACGGGTCGATGCCCAGCTTGTCGGCCAGCTCATTGACGGCGGACTCCACCGCAAACAGGCCCTGGGTTGCGCCGTACCCGCGGTACGCACCCGATGACATGTGGTTGGTGTAAACAACATCGCTGACAAAGCGGAACGCTTCGGCCTTGCCGTACAGCGGGATGGACTTGTGGCCGAAAGCCCCACCGTTGTGGGGCCGTGCTCACCGTAAGCGCCGGTGTTGGAAAGGGTGTGCAGGTCAATGCCCTTGATGATGCCGTCCTTTGTTGCGCCCAGCCGCACGTGCATCTCCATCTCATGGCGCGGGGTTGAAGCCGTCTGGCTTTCAAAGCGGGTATAGATGATCTTGCTGGGCTTCTTCGTTTTCCAGGTAACAAAGGCAGGGTAGACCTCGCACACCGACGTCTGTTTTGCGCCGAACCCGCCGCCGATGCGCGGCTTGGCAACGCGGATCATGGATTTGGGGATGTGCAGGGCGTTTGCCAAAATGCGGCGGCAATGGAACACGATCTGCGTTGAGCTGAGCACATTCAGCCGCCCGTAAGCATCAATGCTGCAATAAGTGCGGAAGGTTTCCATCATGGCCTGCTGGCAGGCGCGGGTGTGGTATGTATGGTCGATGACGACATCGCACCCCGCCAGCACCGCCTCAATATCGCCCTCGCCGGTCTCATCGTGGGCGCAGAGGTTGCGGTTCTTGTCAGCTCCGATGCCGGGAACAAGGGCTTCCCAGTTATCCTCCGGGTGCACAAGAATAGGGTTATCGAGCGCTGTGTGGAAATCCAGCACCGCGGGCAGAACTTCATATTCCACCTTAATCAGCTTCATCGCCTTATCGACGCATTTTTCGTCTTTGCCCGCAAGGATCGCAACAACATCCCCGGCAAAGCGGACATGGCGGTCGATCACAAGGCGGTCGTAAGGGCTCATTTCGGGGGTAGGTCTGGCCCGCCTGGGTATAGCGGCGGGCGTTCTGGTCCACATCTTTCCAGGTGTAAATCACCTCCATGCCGGGCACAAGCATGGCGCGGGAGGTATCAATATTTTTGACGATCGCATTGGCGTGGGGGAGCGCAGCAGCTTGACGATGAGACAGTCCTGCGGGATAACATCATCCATGTACACAGGCTGGCCGGTTACAAGCTGCATGGCGTCCTTCTTGCGCACAGGCTGGTTCACAGTTTTCATTGGGCAGCCTCCTTTGATTTTTTCCACGCCAAAAAGTTCTGGATCCCGCGCAGCTGGCCTTCGTACCCGGAGCAGCGGCAAAGGTTGCCCGCAAGGTATTCCTTGATCTCCTCCTCATTGGGGTCGGGTTTTTCGCGGAAAAGGGCCAGCGCATTCATGATAAAGCCGGGGTTGCAGAAGCCGCACTGCTCGGCCCCCTGGTCAGCGATGAACGCGCCGAACTCAGCGGCTTCCTCCTGCAGGCCCTCCAGCGTGGTAACGCTGCGGCCATCCACCCGCGCCGCCAGTACAGAGCAGGAAAGCACCGGCTTTTCGTCCAAAAACACGGTGCACAGCCCGCAGTTGGCGGTTTCGCACCCGCGCTTGACGCTTTTGCAGCCTAAAGAGCGCACCAGATCAATCAGCAGGGTATCGGGGGCGATCTCAGCAGCTGTTTTTTTATGGTTCAACGTAAAATGAATTTGCATCAGAGCACCTCCAGGTTCCCCAGTGCCTGTACGGCACGCTTGACAAGCACCCCCACCAGATGGGTGCGGTAGGCGGCACTGCCGCGCAGGTTGCTGCCGGTGGGCACCGCAGCCTGTACGGCGGCGGGCAGCTCATCCGGGGCGGCCGTGGGGCAGACAAGCATGGCTTTCATGGGGCGTGCACCGATGGCAAAGCGGTAGGCTCCATCCGCCGTGCGTGCAGCAGCGCAGGTCAAAATCGGGAAGTCCGTCTGGGTGGCCCGCACAGACTGGTAATGCACTGCAAGCCCCGGCGTCTTTTTTATGTAAACATGGGTCAAAATATCACGGTCATAGGGCAGGGCGGCAAACTGTGCAATGGGCATCCGGCCTGCTTTGTACAGCTCCACATCGCAGTCCAGCGCCAGCAGCAGCGTTAATACGTCTGAAAAGCCAAACCGCCCGTACACGCTGCCGCCCACGGTGGCACAGTTGCGGAACTGCACCCCCACAATATGGCGCACGGCCTCCCGCATGGCGCCGTTGGTGGCCGCGTTCAGCGCGGCGTGGGTTTCCAGGCTGCGCAGCGTTACCATGGCGCCAATGGCAAATTCGGTATCGGTTTCTTCAATGGTATCCAACCCCAGCGCAGATAGGTCAATGGCTGTGCCAACGCTGATTTTTTCCATTTTCAGCCACAGCATCCCTCCCAGCACCCGGTTCGGGCGCTTCTGGTTCAGCTGCCATGCTTCTTCCAGTGTGGCGGGGCGGGCATATTCTCGAATCGTTATCATAGAATGCTCTCCGTTTTTTTGGGTAAAATCATACTTTTGTGTAGTACCACTTTTATTTTACCACAAATTCTGCTATAATTCCGTTGTTGTTTGAAAAACACAACGGAATATTGGTTTTAGAAGGAAGTAAGAAACATGAAAATGACCAAAATGACCGCCCTGCTGCTGGCCGCCGCCATGGCGCTGACCGCCTGCGGCAGCACCGCTGCTGCCAGCAGTACCGCAGCCAGCGAGGCTGCTTCCGTAGAGGCTACCGCAGCCCCGGAAGCCACTGCTGCACCGGAAGAACCTGCCGCCGAAACGGCGGTTACCTACCCGCTGACCGTTACCGACCAGCTGGGCCGTGAAGTTACCATTGAGGAAGAACCCAAAACCCTTGCCAGCGGCTACTACATTTCCACCAGCCTGCTGATTGCGCTGGGCGTGCAGAACGAGCTGGTTGGCGTGGAAGCCAAAGCCGACAAACGCAACCTCTACAGCCTGTCCGCCCCGAAGATCCAGTCCCTGCCCAGCATTGGCACCGCCAAAGAGTTTGACCTGGAAGGCTGCGCTGCGCTGGCCCCGGATCTTGTCATCGTGCCCGCCAAGCTCAAGGATTCCATCCCCCAGATGGAGGAAATGGGCCTGACCGTGCTGGCTGTTAAGCCGGAAAACCAGGCCGGCCTGTTCGGCGCGATCGAGCTGCTGGCACAGGCAACCAACACCACCGCCCGCGGCGAGGAGCTGGAAATGGCCATTGACAGCAACCTGGCCGCCCTGGCCGAAGCCGTTGCCGGCACCGATGCCCCCAGCGTTTACCTGGCAGGCAACAGCTCCGTGTTGGAAACCGCAGGCCCCGCCATGTATCAGAACACGATGATCGAAAACGCCAACGGCACAAACGCCGCCGCCAGCGTGGAAGATACCTACTGGGCCGAAGTTTCCTATGAGCAGATCCTGGATTGGAACCCCGATTACATCATTCTGGCATCCGATGCTGAATATGACGTTGATTCTGTTCTGAACGATGCCGCCCTGGCGGACTGCACCGCCGTCAAGGAGAGCCATGTTTACCAGCTGCCCCACGCTGTTGAGGCTGTGGATTCCCCGTGCCGGCCAGCTTCCTTGGCAGTGTTTATCTTGCCAGCGTGCTGCACCCGGAGCAGGTGACCGAGGAGTATTACCACGCCGCTGCCGATGAATTCTATGGTAGCTTCTATGGCTTTACCCCCGAATCTTATGAATAATAACCGCAAACGCACGGCGCTGTGCCTTCTGGGCGCAACTCTCTGCGTTTTTATGGCCTTTGGTGCGGCACTTTATTTCGGCCGTTATCCCATAACCCTGCAGGCACTGCTGGCGGGGGACGCTATGGCAGTGCGCACCTTTACGGTACTGCGCCTGCCCCGTGCCGTGATGGCGCTGGCGGGCGGGTTCGGTCTTGGCGTGGCGGGCTTTGTGTACCAGACTGTTTTCCGCAATCCACTGGCAAGCCCGGATATCATTGGGGTATCATCGGGGGCCAGCGTTGGCGCGGCATTTGCCATCTTGTTTGTCTCTTCGGGCACGCTGGGCACCACGGTCTGTGCCTTTGCGGGCGGGCTGGCGGCGGTGTTCCTCTCACTGGGGCTGGCCGCCGCCGCGCCGGGGCGCAGCAAAATGTCGCTGGTGCTGGCGGGCATCGCCGTCCATGCGCTGGCGCAAACGCTGCTGATGCTGCTAAAGCTGACCGCTGACCCGGAAAAAGAGCTGGCCAGCATTGAATATTGGATCATGGGCAGCCTGGCGGGGGTAACGCAAAGCCGGGTGTGGTTCCCCGTTCCAATGGTTATTTCCTGCTGCGCCGTAATTTTTGCTTTGCACCGTCAGGCGATGCTTTTATCCGTGGAAGAGGATGAAGCGCGGCTGCTGGGGGTTCCGGTGGGGCGGATGCGTTTTCTGCTGCTGACATTGGCAACGCTGGTGGTGGCCGCGGTTGTCAGCATGACTGGGCTGATCAGCTTTGTCGGGCTGCTGGCCCCCACAGCGCCCGGCTGCTGGCGGGGCACAACCGGCGCTCGGCCTGCCTGCTGAGCGGGCTACTGGGCAGCGCCCTGCTGCTGGCGGCGGATACCATTGCCAAAACGGTGGCGGCAACCGAACTGCCGGTCAGTATCTTTACCTCGCTGCTGGGTGTTCCGTTTTTGCTCTACCTTATTATAAAGCCGGGGAGGGAGACGCGGTAATGTTCACTGTGGAGAATCTGGCCGTCCGTCTTGGCGATAAGAACATCCTGCAAAATGTTCATTTTACGATAGATACCCCCGGCCAGCTGGTGGGAATATTGGGGGCGAACGGCAGCGGAAAAACCACCCTGCTGCGCGCAGTGGCCGGGCTTTTGCCCCATACGGGGTGCTGCCTGATGGATGGTGTGCCGCTGGAAAGCCTTTCTACCAGGTGTCTGGCACAAACGGTCAGTTACATCCCGCAGCAAAGCGGAATTTCGGTGTCCATGTCTGCACGGGAAGTTGTGCTGATGGGCTGCAACCCCGCCTTGGCGTGCTGCAAAGCCCCACCGCTGCCATGTGTGCGGCAGCGGAAGAAGCCCTGCGCACGGTAGGCCTGGCGGATAAAGCCGAGCAGGACTACCTGACGCTGAGCGGCGGCGAACGCCAGCTCTGTATTCTGGCACGTACCTTTGTGGAGGATGCGCCTTTGCTGCTACTGGATGAACCGGACAGCGCCCTGGACCTTGCCAACCGCAGCCATATGGCGGCGCTGCTGGCAGAATTTGTGCATGCAAGCGGTAAAACAGCGCTGATCTGCCTGCATGACCCCATGCTGATGCTGGACTGGTGCGATACGCTGATCGTGCTGCAAAACAGGCAGGTTGGAGCCATGCTGTACCCCCAGAACCGACCCGGTTGAAGCGCTACAATCCGCGCTGGCAGCAGTATACGGCCCGCTGGAACTGGTGCCCGTGACCGACCGCACGGGCCGGGTGCGGCTGGCGCTGCTGCCGTTATGAGGAAAGAAAAATGAAACCGAAGATTCATGTGATGCTCTGCGATGATATCGGCGAGCGCTTTTTTGGCGAAGGCCCCTGCCGCCTGCTGCACCGGATTGAAGAGACCGGCTCACTGCGGGCGGCGGCACAGGCCATGGGGCTTTCCTACTCCAAAGCGCTGCGCATGGTCAAGCGGGCGGAAAAAAATTGGGCTTTGCGCTGACCCGCAAAACCATTGGCGGGCGGGGCGGCGGCGGCAGCACCCTGACCGCCGAGGCCCGCCAATTTTTAGAAAGGTATGAGGCCTACCGTGATGCCTGTGTACAGACCAGCCGCGAGCTCTATTCTGCGTTCTTTCCTGGCCAGCGGTAAGCGCCACTTGCTGCTGACCGGCGGGCGCGGTACGGGAAAAACCACCCTGCTGCGTGCGCTGGTGCCATTGCTTTGCCCCGGGGCACAGGAAATTACCACAGAAGCGTACCCTGCGGACCGTGTGGAAATTCGAGAAAGTGTGGGCGGAAAAATAGCGGTGATCGGCCGCTTTGACCCGGCACTGCCCCCAGGCGAAAACCGGATGCGCCCCGTGGCGGACGGCTTTTTGCTGCTGGGAGTACCCGCCCTGCACCGCATGGCGGCAGGAGAGAGCGAATGGGCGGTGCTGGATGAACTCGGTTACCTGGAAAATAGCTGCCCCGAATTCCGGCAGGCAGTGGAAGCGCTGCTGGATGCAAAGCGCGTTCTCGCTATTGTGCGTAAGCAGGATACCCCATTTTTAACCGCACTGTGCGCCCGGCAGGATGCCTTTGTGGTGGATTTGGACGATCCCGCGCCCGCTCTCGGCTGCGTGGTCATGGCGTCCGGGCTGGGGCGGCGGTTCGGCGGAAACAAGCTGATGGCGGATTTTTGCGGTGCACCGCTGATCGCCAATGCGCTGGCTCTAGCCGCCCTGCCGCTGCTGGCCTGCCGCATTGTCGTGACCCGCTCGGAAGAGGTTGAGGCGCTCTGTAACGCGCAGGGCGTCCCCGTTCTGCGCCACGCGCAGCCCTACCGCAGCGATACGGTCCGGCTGGGGCTGGCGGCATTGCTGGGAAAAGAGCCCACTTTGCGCGGCTGCCTGTTTCTGCCGGGGGACCAGCCGCTGCTCACGCAGCAAAGTGTGGAAGCTCTGGCGCTGGCAGCGGCCCCCGATGCCATTGTGCGGCTGTGCGCTGCCGATGGCACCCCCGGCAGCCCAGTGCTGTTCGGCGCGGATTATTTTTCGGAGCTGCTTCACCTGCCGGATGGCCGCGGCGGCAATGCCGTTGCGCGGGCCCACCCCGGTTCCGTCTGCCTTGTGTCCGCCCGGAACGATGCCGAACTGAGGGATGTGGATACGCGGGAGGACCTGAACCAGCTGCGTCAGCTGACAAACAGATAAAAATACCGTGCAGTTGAAAAAAGCTGCACGGTATTTTTTATTTCATCACCTATTATATGATTGTAAACTGGCAGGCCCGCATGGCATCCAGCGCGGTCTGGTGGCTTTGGGGCGTTACCCCGGCGCAGCAGTCCGACAAAACTTCGATCTCTGTTTCCGGGAAAGCTGCACGCAGTACCATGGCGTTGCTAATCACGCAGATATCGGTGCAGTAGCCATAAATAACAATTTTTTCAATATCTTCAACAGCCTTGTTGTGTGCCATCAGTTCATCCAGAATCTCACTGGGCAGCATATAACTGCCGAACGTGGGTTTGTCCACAATATGGCACACTTCCGGCTCGGTGTCCGCCATGACGTTTTCCAGTTCGGGCGCAAAATTCCAGCCATCCTCACCCTCAATGCAGTGCTCGATCGGCAGGCTGCGGCCCTCCCGCGTGGTCAGGTAGTTGTCCTGGTGGGTATCACGGGTAAAGAACATCCAGTGCCCGGCCTGCGCGTGTGCCCGCGCGGTCTCTGCCAGGTGCGCCACATTGGCCTGCGCCTGTGTGTTGGCCAGTGTCCCGGTAATAAAATCTTTCTGCACATCAATCACAAGATCAAGGGTGATTTTTTCGTCATTCATAGCATTTGCTCCCTGTCCACAGTATTTTCTCCAAGGTGTCTTTACATCTTAGTATACAGCATTTCTTTGCCGCCGTAAAGATTTTCGTTCTTGTTAAAAATGATCCAGCAGACTTCCGAGCGTATTGTACAGTATCAAAATGAGATGAAAATCTTGATACTGTACGGTGTTATTGGTTTGATGGCGACAGTGGATTCTGCGCTTTTTAGTAGTAGTGCAATTCGTGTGATAAAGATGATTGTTCTGTCTCTCCTCTATATTTCGCTAAACAGAGCTTTAGCGAAATTACGTGTCTGGCTTAAACATTCTGCCCATCGCCCCATTCCTATCTCTAAATCTCCTCGTATAATAAGTTTTAAAGTTAATAATTTCAGGTATAACTTTATAACCGTTGCACTTCATGCCAGCGCTTTTGTGACGGTGTTCAACATTCTGCTGTGGACCGTGGGTTCCGGCATGGTTTCCGGCAGCCATTCTTTCGCGGTGCTGCTCTTTGCTGCCGCATTAGCTTTGGCTAACTCAATGAAATCGTTCTATCACACTATAAATGAATATGCCATCCATTCTGCACCGGGGAAACGGTAATTTTTCTGCAATATGCAGCCCCCTGCGGTATAGGGAAAGCAGAACGCCCCGCAAATCTGTACTGCCGCAGCACAGGCCTGCTGTTTTCTATCTGATACGGAAATACCAAAACTCCCCCGAACAGGTGCGGGAATCGGGGATGCAGAACAAAACTGTTTTTGCATAGAGGACATATCGGGAAAGATTCTGCACCTTTTGACTTTGCAGCGCCTGCCGCCATCCTGGCTTCCTGTGCCATGGATAGCCGATTTTTACGCTTTTATCATCGGAGGAGTCTTTACCGTTAAACTGTATATATATTCGAGCTTTTGCGTTATATATACAGTTTTGGCGGGCTTGCATACGTCGTTTCCACTCCCTATACTTTGTGTATTTCATTCAAGGACAGATATTTTGTTCTGTTGTTCCTCACCTCTACTATTTTGCTGCATTTCCATTGCCTTTTTGCGTTTTGGTCTGTGTTTCGGCCATCTCGCTGTGGCCGTTATGCTTTTTCGCGCCGTGTTTCACTTGATGAGGTGGGCATCCCTTTGGGCTTATGTATGTTCTCCGTCCGCCTCCATTCGTCTCACTTTTCCTTTTTCCGCACATAAACAGTCCACCACATCCCCCTGTACGCTGCTTGTTTCCCTACCATTCCGCAGTGATCCCATGATTTTGCGCCGGAAGCGCTTTCCCACGTTCCAGCGGCAGAGCATTGCTCTTTGTTTCAACCATCACAGCGATTCACTAGAGTGTTAAGCCGTTAAACTACCCATACAAAGCCCGCCCCGCTGGAATTTCCAACTTTCCAGGTCGGCAATACTGCATTCATTCCCATATTTTCTCTTTTTTTTGTTCTCGTCACAAGGACACATTTGCTTTGCTTATCGCTTTTTCCCTCATAATCCATGGTCTTATTCTACACATTTTCTCAGCGGCGCCGTTTGTTTTGTATGCAAATCAGATATTTTTATAAAGGTGAAAAAATATGAATAAAAATCGATGACAACCGCAAGCTGCCGCTATATAATAAGATAATTATAAGGCGGCTGGATTGTCAGTCAGTACCGCCGCCAGGAACAACGCATGTGCACACTATGGCCACAGAGCAGCCGTCGGGGCGCCATTCCCTGTGCGGCGGCCGTGCACACGAAAGAAGGAAAATGTAATGGTTAAATTTATCCTGAAGCGCATCGGAACCATGATCATTGCCATGTTCATGATCATTCTGATCACCTTCACCCTGATGCACTCCATTCCCGGTGGCCCGTTCACCAACACCAAGGGCGTGCCGGAAGAGGTTACCCAGGCCATGGAAGCTAAGTACGGCCTGGACCAGCCCATGCCGGTGCAGTTTGTCAAATATCTGGGCAACCTGCTGCATGGCGATTTCGGTCCTTCCTATAAATATACCGGCAAAACCGTCAACGATTTTATTGCCACCGGTGCGCCGGTATCCGCCAAGCTGGGCCTTGTCACCCTGGTGTTTGTGCTGCTTACCTCCATCCCCATGGGCATACTGGCCGCGCTGAAAAACGGCAAATGGCAGGACATGCTGCTGATGGCCATTGCCACCATCGGCGTTACCATTCCGTCTTTCGTGATCGCCTCCATGCTGATCTATGTATTCTCCTTTAAGCTGAACGTACTGCCTACCTTCGGCCTGGACAGCTGGAAGAGCTACATCCTGCCCGTCATCGCCATGGGCGGCTATTCCGTCAGCTACCTGGCCCGCCTGATGCGCTCCAGCCTGCTGGAAGTTATGGGCCAGGATTACATCCGCACCGCCCGCGCCAAGGGCCTGACCGAGTTCGCCGTTGTTACCAAGCATGCCCTGCGCAATGCGCTGATCCCCGTCATCACGGTGCTTGGCCCCACGGTGGCTGGCCTTTTGACCGGCAGCTTTGTTGTAGAAAAGATCTTCGCCATTCCCGGCATTGGCTATTACTTTGTAAACAGCGTGACCCAGCGTGACTACACCACCATCATGGGCGTTACCATCTTCTTTGCTGCGTTCCTGATGGCAATGGTGTTTTTGGTCGATATCTTCTACTGCCTGATCGACCCCAGAATCAAGTTTGACGCGTAATGTTGAGGAAAGGTGAAAACACTTATGGCAGATTTAACCGCACAGAACAAGTGGGAACCGCTTGCTACCGATAACAGCGACCGTGAAAAAATCTGGTCCAAAAGCCGCACCTTTGCAGGTGACGTCTGGTTCCGTTTCCGCCGCAAGCCGACGGCTATCGCCGGTTTTGTGATTATTATCGCCCTGATGCTTTTTGCATTGGTCGGCCCCCTGTTTACCCCGTATGATTACTCCGTGCAGAATCTGGAAGTTGTCAACGTTCCGCCGGTCATGAAGGTTTACCAGATCCCCAACGGCGACTACCTGTACATTACCACTGCCCTGAAAGTCATCTCCGTTACCCCGGACGGCAAACTGAGCGGCCAGTTGCGCAAGGTGCGCGATGAATCCGATAAATCCATGACCATCTTTGATGCCGACGGCACCGAGGTTGCCCTGTATTACGGCGGCAGCCCCTATGTCATTGCCGATGAAGCCACCGGCAGCATCTACCCGTCCAAGACGATGTTGAACAAATCCTACATCCTTGGCACTGACGCCCTGGGCCGCGATGTGCTGACCCGCCTGATGTACGGCACCCGCATTTCCATGCTGGTTGCCTTGATGGCTGCGTTCGTCAACCTCATCATCGGCATTCTGTACGGCGGTATTTCCGGTTACCTGGGCGGCACCGTGGATACGATCATGATGCGTATTGTGGATATTATCTCCACCATTCCCCTGACGCTGTATGTTATCCTGATCATGCAGGTGCTGGGTGCCGGTATCCAGAGCATCATTGTTGCCTTGGGCACCGTGTACTGGGTGGATATGGCCCGGGTGGTCCGCGGCCAGATCCTGAGCCTGAAGCAGCAGGAATTCGTTCTTGCCGCCAAGACCATTGGTTCCTCTGCCACAACGATTCTGTTTGACCACCTGATTCCCAACGCGCTCGGCTCCATCCTTGTTACCATTACCATGCTCATCCCCTCTGCCATCTTTATGGAGGCTTTCCTGGGTTATTTGGGCATCGGCCTGCAGCCCCCTGCTGGCCAGCCTTGGCACCATGTGCAACGATGCATCTGCCAACCTGCGCACCAGCCCGCACGAGCTGTTGATCCCTGCTTTGATGATTTGTGTGATCATGTTTGCCTTTAACTTTGTCGGTGATGGTTTGCGTGATGCACTGGACCCGAAGCTGAAGAAGTAAGGAGAGCAAAATGAGCGAGACGATTTTGAAGGTAGAGGATCTGAAAACCTCCTTTATGACTTCTTCCGGCGAAGTGCAGGCTGTGCGCGGCGTCAGCTTTGAAGTGCATAAGGGCGAGATCCTTGGTATCGTTGGTGAATCCGGCAGCGGCAAAAGCGTTACTTCCATGTCCATCCTGCGCCTGCTGGCTGATACTGCCCGCATTAAAAACGGCAAAATTGAATTTGAAGGCACCGACCTGACCAAAGTCAGCGATAAGCAGATGCGCGAAATCCGCGGCCAGAAGATCGCCATGGTGTTTCAGGACCCCATGTCCAGCCTGAATCCGCTGATTCCCGTTGGCAAGCAGGTTGCCGAAATGATCCATGTACACCACCCGGAGATGAAGCGCGACGAGCTGCAGGCTGCCACGCTGGAGCTGTTCCGCGAAGTACGTATTCCCGAAGCCGAAAAGCGGCTGAAATCCTACCCGCATGAATTTTCCGGCGGTATGCGCCAGCGCGTCATGATCGCCATGGCGCTGGCCAACCACCCCGACCTGCTGATTGCGGACGAGCCCACCACCGCCCTGGATGTGACCATCCAGCACCAGATTTTGAAACAGATGCGCTCCCTGCAGGAGGAATACGGCACCAGCATCATCTTTATCACCCATGACCTGGGCGTTGTGGCTGAGCTGTGCGACCGCGTTGTTGTTCTGTACGGCGGCCTTGTGATGGAGGAAGCGGAGATCAACGATCTGTTTGAAAACCCGCTGCACCCCTACACCATGGGCCTGCTGGCCTCTATCCCCGGCCTGACCAAGGATAAGAGCGAGCGCTTGCAGTCCATCCCCGGCAGCCCGCCGGATATGACCAAGCCCCCAAGGGCTGCCCGTTTGCTTCCCGCTGCCAGTTTGCGCGCAACATCTGCGCAGCCGAGTGCCCGCCGTTTGTCCAGGTTGGCAGCCGTCAGGCACGCTGCTGGCTGCTGCAGCCGGACGCCCCGGCCGAGGGAAATCCTCTGCATGAAAAACTGGCAGAAGCCGAAAGGAAGGCACACTAATGGAACAGCCCATTCTTCAGGTAGAGCACCTGACAAAATTCTTTTTTCTGTCGGCCCGCACGCGGAAGTTCATGCAGTAGATGACGTCAACTTTACGCTGCGCCGCGGCCGCACCTTTGGCCCGGTTGGCGAGTCTGGCTGCGGCAAAAGCAGCTGCGCACGCACCATCATCCGCATTTATGAGCCTTCGCAGGGCAAGATCATCTTCAACGGGCAGGATATCGCCCACCTCAAGCCCCGCCAGATGCAGCCGGTGCGCCGCAACATGCAGATGATCTTCCAGGATCCGTATGCTTCGCTGAACGCCCGCATGACGGTGCGCGATATCATTGCCGAGCCGCTGAAAGCCCACCATGTTTGCAAAAGCAAGCAGGAAGTTGACGAAAAAGTCTTTGCCATGCTGAACCGCGTTGGCCTGACGGCAGAACACGCCGGACGGTATGCCCACGAGTTTTCCGGCGGCCAGCGCCAGCGCGTCGGCATTGCCCGCGCCCTGGTGCTGAACCCCGCGCTGGTCATCTGTGATGAGCCCATCTCCGCACTGGACGTTTCCATTCAGGCGCAGGTCGTCAACCTGCTGCGTGACTACCAGCAGGCCGAAGGTACCTCTTACCTGTTTATCGCCCACGACCTTTCGATGGTGCGTTACGTTTCGGATGATATCGGCGTGATGTACCTGGGCCAGCTGGTGGAAAGCAGCGATTCCGAAGAGATCTACAAAAACCCGCTGCACCCCTACACCAAGGGCTTGCTGAGCTGCATTCCCATTGCGGACCCCAAGCTGGCCCGCGCCCATGCGAGCACCGGTGTGGAGGGCGATCTGCCCAGCCCGGTCAACCCGAAACCCGGCTGCCGGTTCTGTGGCCGCTGCCCCTATGCAAAGCCCATTTGCAGCGAGCAGACCCCGGCCATGAAGGAAGCCGCACCCGGCCATTTTGTGGCCTGCCACCTGTATTAAGCCTTTTTATTTTGGTTTCTCCGCTTCTTGTTCCGGCAGCCTGCCGCAAACGGGTACCGGCGGCCAAAGCGGGATATGCAACATGGTGCTGTTCCGTTTTGGCTCCCCTGCCCGGTTTGCTGCGCCCTGCCGGTGCAAAGGAACGGCAAACATACATTATTTTCTTTTCGAGGGGGATACACATGAAAAGAAAGTCATCAGTGCCGCTCTTGCCGGCACGCTGGCGGTCTCCTTGCTCAGCGCCTGCGGCGCTTCCAATGAGCCCCAGAACATCTCCGATGTTTCTTCTGCTGCCAGCAGCGAAGCAACTTCCACCACCGCTTCCTCCGAGTCTACTGGTGATGCTGCCCAGGAACTGACCTTTGTTCTGAGCAACATTCCCGACGGCCTGGATCCGAGCGTGACCAACAACTCCTTCGCACAGTATGTTCTGATCAACTGCTTCGAAGGCCTTGTTACCTATGACAGCACCGGCACCCTGGTTCCCGGCAACGCTGAAAGCTGGGATATCAGCGACGACGGCCTGACCTACACCTTCCACCTGCGCGACGGCCTGAAGTGGAGCGATGGCAGCGACCTGACCGCTGAAGATTACGTTTACACCATTCAGCGCGTTCTGACCCCGGCCACCGCCGCACAGTACGTCAGCATGGCTACCGATTACATCAAGAATGCTCAGGAGTATTACGACGGCACCGCCACCGCTGACGACCTGGGCGTGAAGGCTCTGGACGACAAGACCCTGGAGATCACCCTGATCCAGCCCACCTCCTATTTCATCGACATCCTGAGCATGTGGACCTTCTCCCCTGTTCAGAAAGCCACCGTTGAAGCCAACGGCGACAAGTGGTCCACCGAAGCAGATACCTATATCTGCAACGGTCCCTTCAAGATCGCCAGCATGAGCATGAACGAAAACGTCATTCTGGAAAAGAACGAGAACTACTGGGATGCTGAGAATGTCTCCCTGCAGAAAGTCACCTTCCGCTACGTTCTGGATCAGGCAACTGCTCTGACCGCTTACGAGTCCGGCGAGGTTGACGGCGTTGCCAGCATTCCTTCCTCTGACTTTGCCCGCCTGAAGGCCGAGAATGCCGGTGTGCAGACCAGCCCCAGCTACGGCACTGTTTACTATGACTTCAACTGCTCTGCCGAGCCTGTGAACAACGTTCTGGTCCGCAAGGCAATCTGCCTGGCCATCGACCGTCAGTCCATCATCGACAATGTTGTGCAGGTCGATGCACAGCCCGCTTACAGCTTCCTGGCCCCCGGCTACTCTGTTGATGGCAAGGATATCACCGAAGGCCGCGAAAGCTTTGGCCTGTCCGCTACCGCTGACGTTGAGGGCGCCCAGGCTGCCTTGGCAGAGGCTGGCTACCCCAACGGCGAAGGCTTCCCCACTCTGACCCTGAGCTACTACGACAACGACACCGTCAAGAAGGTCGTTGAAGCTATGGCTGAAATGCTGAAGAACAACCTGAACATCAATGTTGAAGTTTCCTCCAACGAGTGGAGCATCTTCTATGACGACGTTCAGAAAGGCAACTATCAGGTTGCTGCCATGGGCTGGAGCGCTGACTACGTGAACCCCATGAGCTTCCTGCCCCTGTGCAAGACCGGCGATTCTTCCAACAACCTGTTCTATTCCAACGCCGATTATGACGCTCTGGTTGATCAGGTCAAGGCTGAGAACGATCCGGCCAAGGCTGCTGAGCTGACCCTGCAGGCTGACGCTATCGTTTCCAACGATTACGCTGTTCTGCCCCTGTACTACAAGTCCAACAACTACCTGATGCATGACAACATCAGCGGTTTCTACATGACTGCTTCCGGCAACCTGTTCTTCAAGGATGTGAAGGTCGGCTAATGCGCTGCACGATTGAAACCAGGGACTTTGGTACTATGGTTTTTACGCTGTACCCGGAATATGCCCCCCTCACCGTGGCAAACTTTGTGAAAACTGCACGCAGCGGTTTTTATGATGGTTTGTGTTGGTGCCGCATCGTTAAGGATTATGTCATTCAGGGCGGTTCGCCGGACAATGACATCATGACGGACAGTGATTGGCATATTAAGGGCGAGTTTACGGAAAATGGCGTCAACAACCCGCTCAAGCATATTCGCGGTGCCCTTTCTATGGCGCGCGATGATGACTTTGATACCGCCGGCACGCAGTTCTTTGTTGTTCACAAGGATGCTGCCAAGCTGGACGGCCGTTACGCCGCCTTTGGCGAAATGGAGAGCGGTTTTGATGTGCTGGACGCCATTGCCAACCAGCCCACTTACGGCCCTGAAACCTGGAACAAGCCCAAACAGATGCCTGTCATCACCAAAATCACGATCGAAGATTGATGGTTTTGGCTGACCGGCTGAACTGAACCACAACACCCCCTGCACCGGAAAGCATTGTGCTTTTGGTGCAGGGGGTGCTTTTGTGCTGTCTGTTGTTCGGTTGCCGTTCTCCATCATTTGTACATGAATTTCCGGAATATTTTTCGTCCGTGCGTTCTCTATGGCAACACCGCACAATTCCCGCCTAGCGGCTTAAGCACCGCTTCGGCGGCTGCGGCACGGCATCTGCGTTGCCAAAATGCTCGATAATGTCGGGTAGCGGTACCCGCATCGTGCTTCGGGGGCAAAAGCCCCTCGCACTCTGCGACCGCTGCCCCTGCTTCGGTTCGCTGTTTCCGCCACTGGCGGTGCTCACCTTTGCAGCATCCAGTATTATCGAGCATTTTGGCTTAGCATCTGCCGCACCTCGCTCGCCGTATCGGCACTTAGAATTATGCGGTATTGCCTTTATAGTTCCACCACGTGCCGCACACGCCTTCCAACACGCTGCCGCAAGCCCAGGGCATCAGCGCAAACCATGTGCTGGCAAGACTGCCGTCGGGGTAGGTCTGCACCAGCAGGCCCTCGCAGTGGCAGAACCGCTCGGACATCCAGCCCGCGCGGCCGTAGTCGTACTCGCGGTCAAAGGTGTTGAAGGTCTGCAGCGACCAGCCCACCGTATCCTTTAAACGGGATTCAATATAGGCATCGGGGCGGCGGCGCAGATAGTAGAACATCTCGTCGGCAACTGTGCAGGACATGGGGTGAATGTGCGGGTTGGCCACCGAAGTGATGCTGCCGCCGCAGCTCGACCAGCCGAGGCGGGACAGCGGCGGGACCTGTACGGGCACATTGTAGCAGAATTTAAAGCTGTACTCATAGCACAGTGCGTCCCGCAGGTGGTCGAGATAGACGGCCTTGCCCGTCAACTCGTGCAGCAGCCGCGCGACGCGGATGTAGGCCAGCACACCCTCGCTGTCCACGGCTTTGCTGGTATCCGGCGGGCCGCCGTAACACTCAGCACGACGGATAAAGGCGTCATAGTAGTGTACCTCGCTGCGCTCCATGGCGGGCAGGTCGGCGGTGTCGCCCGTCAGCTGCATCAGCGCAGCCTCAGCGGCCAAGCACCAGGCGCTGCCCAGGGAATCGTATTCCAACCCTGCGCCCGTTTGCTCCGACAGGGTAAACGGGTACTCGCCGTCGCCGTTGCGTGCCGCCGCCAGCCGTGGCACCACGCCCTGCACAAAGGCGAGCCAGTCGGGGTGGTCGATGCCGCGGGCGGCTTCGAGCCGATAGGCTTTTAGGATATAATAAAGCGTCTGTCCGACCAGATAGCCGGAATGCCCGCCCGTGTACATGCCGTCGAACCACCAGCCCCGACAGCTCCGGCCGTTTTCGGCGTCCCAGGTCTCGTTGGGCAGGCCGCAGCGCGGGTCCAAAGAGTTCTGCACAATATTGTCGATGCAGGCAAGGGCCGCAGCGCGGATCGTCTTATCCCCAGGCGGTGCGCCGCCTGCAGGCAGGGCACGGCGGCGGACAGGCCGTTGGTCCAGCTGATGGAGAAGATCTTGTTCTGCTCATAGCTGCCGTCCGAGCGCTCTTTGGTGATGCCGACATAGTTTTTATCGTCGGGCAGCCAAGCGTCGCGGGTAACGGCCCCGGCCAGCAGCTCTGCCGCGTGGGAGGGGGTCGTGCCGGGGCGCGGCGGCGTGTGCCACAGCCCATAGACGGCCTCCAGCGCCGCGTACAGCGTGCGCTCGCCATCCACTGCGACAAAATCATAGAGGTACAGCGGGAAGGCAACGCTCTCCCCCCGCCGCCAGCGTCAAGCAGTTTTCACCCATCGGGGCGCGGGGCTTGATGTTGTGGGACTGCACAAACAGCCAGGGCGCGTTTTCGTACCCCAGCGTGTAGCCGACACTGCCCGTATTCAGTGAGCAGGTAAAGCCTGCAAACTGTGCGAACGTCCCCGCCCTGCCGGGCTGCCAGGGGTGCAGCACGCCGTTTTGGCGCACGAAATATGGCGCAGCCGAGAGCCCATACCACCGTCCGCCGTCCAGCAGGAAGGCTGCGGGGTGGCTGAGGCGATCAGCGCGGACCATCCACCAAGGCGATGCAGGAAACTCCGGTGTACCTGCCCGCAGCCTTGGGTAGCGGTTGTCAACGCGGATCGGGGCCTCGCCGCGATTGCGGCCGTAGAGGAATCCGGGTAAGAAAAAGCGCGGTGCATCGCAAGCAACGCAGTGTTCCAGCTTAACAACGCCGCGCCATGGGGCATCGGCGTTGTTGGTCAGCGTCACCTGCCAGACCGCCGGATCGGCCAAAGTCGAAACGCCGTGGTCATAGGCAAAGTCCAGCGTCAGCGGCGTTTCAGCCAGCGGGCGGTAGTCCTCATCGTCCGCCGACCGGGCCGTGCAGGCAAATTGCATCATCATAGGATTCTCCTTTTTTACTATATCAGAACGCCTTACAGCGGCCAAATGCGGTATCGGCCGCTGAGGGCCAGCAGGGCAAAGAAGTACAGGCAGTTGTCGTAATAGCGGCGTGCGTCGATCTCCGCCTGCGCATAGCCCAGCTCCGCAAAAACGTTGCGATAGTGTGTGGGCAGGGTAACTGCTGCCCATAAATCGGCCCCTTTCGTTGTTCGGTTTTGGCTCAATATAGCAGGTTGCAGCGGTAAAATCAAGGGGGTACCGGGCTCGATTTTCAACAGGGCAACATAAATACAGCACCCCTGCATTCCACTTATTGCAAGAAAAAGCCCCGTCGTTTTCGGGACTTTCGGCTTTTGCAATGCTTATTTTGTGCTATTTTTCAGTCTGTGCAAATTTTGGCGATGCCGAACAAGCGCAGCAGGTAGGAAAAATTCGCGGCACATTATGCACCATTTATCCATAATGATGACACGAAAGTTACAATTCGTTTCTCGAATCGCACAAAAACTGTGTTTTTCTTTCTAGCACATTGCACAAAAAACAATCAACAAGCCTGTAAAAACAGCAGATATTGATAAGATACATAGCAAAAAATGAGAAGCGTGCATTTTCGGAATGCGGTATAATAACGGCAGATGATATGTTTGGCCTGTGATGAGCTCACCAAACATAAGACACAGACAATTCAGAAAAGAGTGAAGCAAACGGTGTTGGACAAGATCGCACCCAAGGACCCAACGGCCAAACGCCCGGGATTTTATGTGCTGCTGGACAAGCCGGTCGGCGGCCTGCCGAGCAATGACGGCGTAGGCCGCCACCCCGTTTATATCAATGGTGACCGCCTTGTAACTTTCGCCAAGATGGTCGGCGGCATTGACGATGAGAACATTCTGGAAATGCTCCGCACGGCCAAGGGCTTCCGCAAGCTCGTGCACAGCGTCGGCGTCAGCATCGTCGGCGACCTGCCCGACAAGGTCGTGACCTTTACCCTCGGCTTCTCCGGGGAACTGGGCAGCAGCGGCAGCCGCAACAGCATGAAGATTACCACCGATGGCACCGAGCACATCATGGTCATGGATGAGCAGCAGTGGTCCGACAGCGACGAGACGCCGCAGGAGTTTCTGTTCGAGCTTGTCAAACCGAAGGACATCGCCACGGCCACCGTCAAGCTCTACTTGAACGACGGCTACACAGTCCCCGAGGTTGACCCCGACCCGCCCGTGGCTTTCGATACGCCCGCCTACGGCGAGATGATCGCCCGCAGCTGCCTGAGCACCGGCAACAACATTCGTATCAAGTGTGTGTTGCAGCAGCTCCGCGATGGCAAGCCCACGACGATCGCCTTCCTGGGCGGCTCCATCACACAGGGCGCGGGTGCGGTTCCCTCGCAGGAAATGTGCTACGCGCGCAAGACCTATGAGGCCATCTGCGAAAGGTACACACCCGACCACGGCGCACATGTCCGCTACATTAAAGCGGGCGTCGGCGGCACGCCCTGCCAGCTCGGCATCATCCGCTATGACCGCGATATCACCCGCGACGGTGCGGTGCAGCCCGATCTGATCATCGTCGAGTTCGCCGTCAACGACGAGGCAGACGAGACGAAGGGCCTGATGCACGAGAGCCTGATCCAAAAGATCTGGTCAGCCCCCAATGAGCCCGCCGTTGTGATGCTGTTCAGCGTTTTTGCCAACGACTGGAACCTGAAGGATCGCTTGGCTCCCATCGGTTGGCGGCATGAGCTGCCGATGGTCAATGTGCTGGACGCCGTCAGCCCGCAGTTCCGCGTTGGTGTCGGTGAGCGCAGCGTCATCACCCGCCGCCAGTACTTCTACGATGTGTTCCATCCTCCAACAGCGGGCACCGCATCATGCGGGACTGCCTCATGTATATGCTGGACCGGCTGGACAAGCAGCAGGAAGGGCCTGCCCCGAAAGAGCTCGCCCCCTACTACGGTTTCGACTTTGCCGAGACGAAGCTGCTGGACCCCAGTGTGAACCCCTTTGACGCGGTCATCGACCCCGGCTGCTTCACCGAGACGGACACCGATTTACAGAGCGTGCCCTTCGACTTCGAGGATGTCAACACCCCCGAGTTCCCCACAACTGGAAGAAGGGCGCGGGCGACAAGCCGTTCACGATGGACATCACCTGCCGCAGCATCCAGCTCGTTTTTAAGGATTCGGGCAGCAAGGAGTTCGGCGCGGCAGTCGTCACGGTAGACGGCAAAGAGGTCGCGGCCTACGACCCGCGGCAGGCCCGTTGGACCCACTGCCATGCGGCCATTATCTTAAAGGAAGAAACCGCGCAGCGGCACCACATCGAAATCAAGATGCAGGAGCCGGGCACGGACAAAGTATTCACCATTTTAGGTTTCGGCGTTCTGTAAAGGACACGGAAGAACAGGAGAAAGCATTATGAAGAGAACCAAGAATCCCGCTAAAGAGGCTGAGTACCGCAAGCGTGCGGCCGACCTCGTTGCGCAGATGACTCTGCACGAGAAGGTCAGCCAGATGCTGAGCTGGGCTCCCGCGATCGAGCGTCTGGGCATCCCCGCTTACAACTGGTGGAGCGAGGGCATCCACGGTGTCGGCCGCGCGGGCACTGCCACCGTCTTCCCCAGGCCATCGGCATGGCCGCCGCCTTTGACGAGGACATGATGGAGCAGGTCGGCAACGCCATCGGCGTTGAGGCTCGCGGCAAGTACAATATGTGCCGCGCCCACGGCGACCGCGACATTTTCAAGGGTCTGACCGTCTGGGCCCCCAACATCAACATCTTCCGCGATCCCCGCTGGGGCCGTGGCCACGAAACTTACGGCGAGGATCCGTTCCTGACGAGCCGCCTCGGCGTCCGCTTTGTTGAGGGTATGCAGGGCAACGATCCTGATTACCTGCAGGCCGCCGCCTGCGCCAAGCATTTCGCCGTACACTCTGGCCCCGAAAGCGACCGCCACCACTTTAACGCCATCGTCTCCAAGCAGGACCTGTGGGAGACCTACCTGCCCGCCTTCCGCGCACTGGTCAAGGAAGCCGGTGTCGAGGCCGTCATGGGTGCGTACAACCGCACGAATGGCGAGCCCTGCTGCGGCAGCAAGACCCTGCTAAAGGATATCCTGCGTGACAAGTGGCATTTTGACGGCCACGTTACCTCCGACTGCTGGGCCATCAAGGACTTCCATACCGGCCACATGGTCACGGACGGCCCTGTAGAGTCCGTCGCACTGGCCGTCAACAACGGCTGCGACCTGAACTGCGGCGACCTTTACGTTTACCTTGAGCAGGCCGTCGCCGAGGGCAAGCTTTCCGAAGAGAAGATCGACGAGAGCCTGACCCGCCTGTATGTGACCCGCATGCGTTTGGGTATGTTTGACGCCGAGGATCAGGTTCCTTATAATAAGGTTGGCTACGATGTTGTCGACAGCGCCGAGATGAAGGCCCTGAACCTGAAAGTCGCCGACAACATCATGACGCTGCTGAAGAACGACGGCACGCTGCCGCTGGACAAGTCCAAGCTGCACACCGTCGGCGTCATCGGCCCCAATGCCGATAGTCGCAAGGCGCTGCTGGGCAACTATGAGGGCACTGCCTCCCGCTACACCACCGTGCTGGAGGGCATTGAAGATTACCTCGGCGACGATGTGAAAGTCCGCTACTCGCAGGGCTGCCACCTCTACGCCGACAACATCCAAGGCTTGGCCGAGTCCAACGAGCTGATGAGCGAGGTCAAGGGCGTCTGCGAGGAGAGCGATGTCGTTATCGCAGTCCTCGGTCTGGATGCCGGCCTTGAGGGTGAGGAGGGCGACCAGGGCAACCAGTTCGCCAGCGGCGACAAGCCGAACCTGAAGCTCCCCGGCCATCAGGAGGAAGTCCTGAAAGCCTGTGTTGAGAGCGGCAAGCCTGTTGTTCTGGTTCTGCTGGGCGGCAGTGCATTGGCTGTCAACTATGCAGATGAGCACGCAAACGCCATTCTCGAAGCCTGGTATCCCGGTGCCCGTGGCGGCGAGGCTGTGGCCCGCGCTCTGTTCGGTGAGACGAACCCGCAGGGCAAACTGCCCGTCACCTTCTACCACAGCGACCGCGACCTGCCGGAGTTTACCGACTACGCCATGAAGGGCCGCACCTACCGCTACATGGAGAAGGAAGCCCTTTACCCCTTCGGCTACGGCCTGTCCTACACGAAGTTCGGCTTCAAGAACGCTGCTGTCAGCGCGAATGAGGCGGGCTCCGACGGCCTTGATGTGACGGTGGACGTCACGAACGAGGGTTCCGTTGCGGGCCGTGAGAGCGTGGAGGTTTACGTCAAGGCCGAGCGCGAGAACACCCCGAACGCCCAGCTGAAAGGCCTTGCCAAGGTTGAGTTGCAGCCCGGTGAGACGAAGCAGGTCAAAATTCACCTGCCGCTGGCCGCCTTCTCCCTCTGCAATGAGGAAGGCACGCCGATCGTTGAGGCAGGCAGCTACAGCGTTTATGTCGGTGCTTCCCAGCCTGATGCCCGCAGCGTAGCGCTGATGGGTCAGGCCCCCGCAAAGCTGACCGTCACCCAGTCCGCAACGCAGGCCCTTGACCTGTGATTGATATTAGGAAGGAGAGACTGAACCATGCCCAAGACCGCACAAAAAAGACGCTTCTGTGGCCACTGTCAAGAAGCAGGGTGCCGCGATGAAGCACATTAAAAAGTACTGGCAATGGTACGCAATGATGTTCATTCCCATTGTGTACTACATCGTGTTCCGCTACATCCCGATGTTCGGCAACATCATTGCGTTCCGCCGCTACCGCGCCGGCGGCAGCATCTTCGGCGATGAATGGAGCGGCCTGAAGTACTTCAACCAGTTCATGAAGGATCAGAACTTCTGGCGTGCGTTCAAGAACACACTGCTGTTGAACTTCAAGTATCTGATCATCAGCTTCCCGCTGACGCTGATCTTTGCCCTGTTGCTGAACGAGGTCAAGAATGTTCACTTCAAGAAGATTGTGCAGACGATCTCCTACCTGCCCCACTTCATCTCGATGGTCATCGTTGCGGGCATGGTCCGCGAGATTCTGTCCACCAGCGGTCCCATCAACAACCTCATCACCAAGCTGGGCGGCGAGGCCATCACCTTCATCTCCCTGCCCGAGTGGTTCACGACGATCTTTGTTACCACGGGCGTATGGCAGGGCCTCGGCTGGGGCACCATCCTTTACTTGGCTGCCATGTCAGGCATCAACACCGAACTGTACGAGGCTGCTGAGCTGGACGGCGCAAACCGCTTCCAGCGGTGCCTGCACGTTACCATCCCCGCCATCCTGCCCACCATCTCCACCCTGTTGGTTCTGAACATCGGCAGCCTGTGCGGTTCCGCCGCTTTCGAGAAGGTCTTCCTGCTGTACACCCCCCACCACCTATGAGACGGCCGACATCATCGCCACCTATGTCTACCGCATGGGCCTTGGCTCCGGCAACTACAGCTACGCAACGGCCGTCGGCCTGTTCCAAGGTGTCATCAACCTGGTCCTGCTCACGGTTGCCAACAAGGTCTCCTCTTGGCTGACCGGCAGCGGTTTGTGGTAATTAGGAGGATAAAATAATGGCAAAAGCAACTACTATGGGCCCCATGAAGATCAAGGAATCCGGCAGTTACCGTGTGTTCAAGGTCTTTAACGCCATCATCCTGACGCTGATCAGCGCTGCGATGCTCTACCCGTTCCTGTACTTGGTCGCCCAGTCCTTCTCCTCTACGCAGGCGATCGTTGCAGGCCAAGTCGGCCTGATCCCGAAGGACTTCAACATCTCCACATATAAATACGTCATCACCGACGGCAAGTTCATCCCCTATTACGGCAACACCATTGTGTACTCCATCATTGGCACGGTCTGCGCTCTGCTGTTCAGCGCCCTGCTGGCCTATCCCCTTTCCAAGGCGGAGCTGTACGGCGGCAAGGCCATCAACAAGTTCATCATTTTCACGATGTACTTTGGCGGCGGCATGATCCCCAACTACATTTTGATGGTTTCCTTGGGTCTGCGCGATACCGTGGCATCCTTCATCCTGCCCGGCATGATCTCCACCTACTACGTCATCCTGATGCGTTCCTTCTTCCTCACTCTCCCCGTGAGCTGGAAGAAGCCGGCGAGATCGACGGCCTGGACTTGTGGGGTGTGTTCTGGCGCATCGCCATCCCCCTGTCCAAGCCCATCATTGCCACCATGACACTGTTCTACGTCGTCCAGTACTGGAACGACTGGTTTGATGCTTTCCTCTACTTGGATACGACCACGAAATGGCCCGTTGCCTACTATCTGCGCCAGCTCATCAGCAGCGCTTCCGGCACAAGTGCTGATGCAGGCGACGCCATGCAGATCGCTTCCAACATCAAGTCCTGCGCCATGGTGCTGACGTCCGCTCCCATCATTTGCATCTACCCCTTCATCCAGAAGTATTTCGTGCAGGGCATGATGCTGGGCGGCGTTAAGGGCTAACGTTTTCGCGTTAGTGCTCTGCGTCCCGTTTTTCCACTGTCTTAAAACCGACGCCGACTCCGGCGCCGGATGAAAGAAAACACCTGTTTTCCCAGGGCCTTCCGGGGAGCAGGAAAAAACGTAATGGAGGTTACGAAACATGAAAAAGCTCACATCCCTCGTGCTGGCTACCGGCATGGTGCTGTCTCTGGCTGCCTGCGGCGGCTCCGGCAGCTCCACGGCTGCAAGCACCACCAACACCGATGGCAGCACTGCTACCACCGACACCGCTGCTGCGGACGAGTCGAACCTCGGCTATGAGTACGGCGAGCACTTCCACTCTGACGAGCCTGTCACCTACACGATGTTCTTCAACGACAACCCCGCCTATCCCATGAACGACAAGTGGATCAGCGAGGGCGTCTTTAAGGCCATCGAGGATGCCACCAACGTCCATCTGGAACTGACCGTCGTTGACAACTCCAACTACACCGATAAGGTTTCCTTGGCCGTTTCTTCCGGCACTTCCCCTACATCATCCCCAAGATCTACTCTGAAACTGCGTATGTCACCGGCGGCGGCGTTGTCCCCGTCTCCGACTATGTCCAGTATATGCCCAACTACTCCAACTTCGTCGAGGAGTACAACATGCAGGACGACTTGGCCACCATCACGCAGGCCGACGGCAAGTACTACCGCCTGCCCGGCCTGAAGGAGACCTCTCTGCAGGATTACACCTTCCTCATCCGCAAGGACATCTTTGACGCTGCCGGCTACGATGTCGCCGAGCTGGAAAAGGATTGGACCTGGGACGAGTTCGCCGACGTGCTGATCGGCGTCAAGCAGTACATGGTCGAGCAGGGCATGTGAGGTGAGAATGACTACATCTGGTCCGATATGTGGTGCGGCCAGACCTCCGGTTACGGTCAGGGCGGCAACCTGCTGAAGCTGCTGGGTGCCTCCTACGATATCAACACCGGCTGGGCCATCACCACCAACTACGGTCTTGTCTATGACGCCGACAGCGATTCCTTCGTTGACGGCTCTGTCTCCGACAAATACAAGCAGGCCTACACTGTCCTGCAGAAGCTCGTCCAGAACAAGGTTCTTGACCCCGAGACCTGGACCCAGGATGACGACACCGCGCTGAACAAGTTCTACCGCGGCGAGACCGCCATCATGTCCACTAACCGTGCCCAGTACGCCACCCAGGATTCCAAAATCAAGGAGCAGCTGGGCGAGGGCAACTACGAGCTGTACCGTACCCTCGTTCCCATCGGCACATCCGACTATCAGGCCGAGAACCAGCGCCTTGAGTGCGGTATCATGATCTCTTCCAACGCTCTGAAAGAGCTGGGCGAGGACGAGTTCATCAAGATGATGCGCTTTGTTGACTGGCTGTGGTACTCTGACGAGGGCCTGACCCTGACCAAGTGGGGCAAAGAGGGCGAGACCTACACCGTCACCGACGGCACCTACAGCCTGACCCCCGGTTACTACTGCAACGGCCTGTCCATCGGACAGACCTCCGATGATCAGATCGACCTGCGTGAAGAGCTGGGCTACGCCTGCGGTAACTTCATGTATTCCGGCAACACCGAGCTGCTGACCAGCAACTTCAGCGAGGATCTGCGTGACTTCTACGACCGTCAGGGCCAGTACCGCAAGCTGCGCCCGCTGGATCCCACCGTTACCTTCGACGAGGATCAGATGGAGATGCTGAACCTGTGGGGCACCCCCATGACCGATACCGTCAACGCTTGGACCTGCAAGTTTGCCATGAATCAGGCCGACATCAACAACGATTGGGATACCTACGTTGCTGAGGTCGAAGCCCAGAACATGCAGAACATCGTTGATATGTACAACGACACCTACAACGCAAGCAAGTAATTTGTTTGGAAACTGACTGTCCCTGCGACAGTGATGCAACTGCCGGGGGCAGCCTCACGTAACAACATGGGGCTGCCCCCGGTTTGCTGTTTATGGTACGCAAGTACCGCGCCCCGGTGACGGGGCGCACCGTGTGTGCCCGACACGGCCATGTCGGACCTGCACGGCACTTCCCGTCACATCCCCTTACCTTTATTAAAAGGAGCTGTTCCTTATGAAACGCACCGATTTCAGCGTCGACTGGCTGTTTGCCGCCTGCGCGCCGGATACTGAGCTGCTGCCTTGGAACGCGCAGTTCACCCCCGTCGATCTGCCCCACGATTGGCAGATTCGCCACGCGGACGATCTGTACCGCGACGGCACGCTGTTCTACCGCAAATATTTCTTTGTCACCGATGTACCCGGCACCCGCCGCATGCTTTGGTTCGGCGGGGCCTACATGGATACGACCGTTTTCGTCAACGGCACCGAAGTCGGCCAATGGAAGTACGGCTACACGTCGTTCTGGTTCGACATCACCGATGCGCTCCATGAGGGCCAGAACGAGGTTCTTGTCCGCTGCAATCTGCGCCACCCCAACTCCCGCTGGTACTCCGGTGCGGGCCTGTACCGCAATGTGGAACTGTGGGAGGCTCCCGACCTCCACTTGATGCCCGATGGACTGTATGTAGCTGCCAAAGAGGGCGACAACGGCGCTTGGACCGTGGCCGTCACTGCCGAGGTGGGTTCCGTCACCGCCGCCAGCGCGGGCCGCACGCTGACGCTGTATCTGACCGATGACAACGGCAGCCTTCTTGGCACTGCCGCCATCCCTGCCGATGCATGGGCCGCTCTCCCCTCCCCGATGGCTGGCGCACGGGCAAGGAAACCGCGATTTACAAAGCCTCGCACACCTTCACGCTGCAAGACCCCGCTTTGTGGGACTTGGACGCGCCGAACTTCTACCACATCACGGCAGAGCTAACCGGCGCCGATGGCGTTACCGACACACTAACCACCCGCTTTGGCTGCCGCACCATCGAAGCCACACCCGACTGCGGGCTGCTGGTGAATCACAAGCGCGTTTTGATCAAGGGCGTCTGCATCCACCACGATTTCGGCTGTCTCGGTTCGGCGTTTGAGTACAGCGCCGCCAAGCGTCAGCTTGAAATCCTCAAGTCCATGGGGGTTAACAGCATCCGCACAGGTCACACGCCGCCCGCGCCGCAGTTCATGGATCTGGCCGACGAGATGGGCATTTTGATGGATGTCGAGAGCTTCGACTGCTGGCGCAGCGGCAAGAACCCTTACGACTACGGCCGCTTCTTTGACGAGTGGCAGGAAAAGGATGTTGCTGCCTGGATCCGCCGCGACCGCAACCACCCAAGCCTGCTGTTCTGGTGCATCGGCAACGAGATCTACGACACCCACGCAGGTCCCGAGGGCGCGGACACAATGCGGATGCTGCTGGCCGAGGTCGCCGCGCACGACCCTGCGCGCAACGGCATCCCAACGCTCGGCTCCAACTACATGCCGTGGGAAAATACACAGCACTGTGCCGATATCATCAAGGTCGCGGGCTATAATTACGGCGAGCGCCTCTACGCCAGCCACCACGAGAAGCACCCCGACTGGGTCATCTACGGCAGTGAGACGTCGTCCATCGTGCAGAGCCGCGGCATCTACCACTTCCCGCTTTCGCAAAGCCTGCTGTCTGATGACGACCTGCAGTGCTCAAGCCTGGGCAACAGCCGCACGAGTTGGGGCGCGGAGAGCTGGGACATCTGCCTGCAGAGCGAGCAACGCTGGCCATTCACGCTGGGGCAGTACCTTTGGACCGGGTGGGATTACATCGGCGAGCCGACACCTTACCACACGCGCAGCAGCTATTTCGGCACGATTGACACGGCAGGCTTCCCGAAGGACGCCTACTACGTTGTGCAGGCCGCGTGGCTCGACCCCAAAACACACCCAATGGTACACCTGTTCCCCTACTGGGACTTCAACGAAGGGCAGCTGATTGACCTCTGCGCTTGCACCAACGCCCACAGCATAGAACTGTTTGTGAACGGCGAGAGCCTTGGCCGCAAGGTGCTGGACTCCGCCAAGGGCCGTACCGCCAGCTGGCAGACAGCCTACCGCCCCGGCAGCGTCAAGGTCGTAGCCTACGATGAAAACGGCAAGGTCGTGGCAACCGACGAGCAGGATTCCTTCGATGACAGCGCTATGGTCTGCCTGCAGGCTGACCGCAAGACGATTTCCGGCGATGGCCGTGAGCTTGCGTTTATCACAATCACAACCCGCGACAAGAACGGCAACCCTGTGCGCAACGCGAACGACTGCGTGACGGTCCGCGTAAATGGCGCGGGTGTGTTGGTGGGCCCTTGACAACGGCGACAGCGCCGACCCCGACGAATACCAGACCGACAGCCGCCGCCTTTTCAGCGGCATGCTGCTGGCCGTTGTGGCGGGCAATGGCCGCACCGGCACGATTACCGTGGATGTCACGGCCCCCGGCCTGCGCCCTGCAGTGCTGACGCTGGACGCCGCCCCGTTTGAAGGCCCCGTTCGCCGCCGTCTGCCGCCGCTGACTTTCGGCGGCAGCACGCAGGAAATCCCTGTGCGCAAGCTGGCCCTGACCGCCGAGCGCACAGCGCTGGACAAGGAGCACCCCGTAACGCACATTACCGCCGCACGCCGGCCTGCATCAGCAACCTTCACCGACATCGAGTGGCAGTTGACCGACGACAAGGGTGTGCCCGCCGTGAACGCGGCCATGCAGCCAGACGGTGACATGCTGACGGTGACCGCCCTGGGCGATGGCACACTGCGGGTTCGCGCCCTGGTGCGCAACGGTCACGATGCGCCGCAGCTGATCTCCCAGTTGGAGTTGTCCATCTCTGGCGTCGGTCAGCTGCACAAGAACCCTTATGAATTTATCTCGGCCAGCCGTTTTGATGCGTCCTTCGGCGACATCGGCAACGGCAACGAGCGCGGCGTTTCCACTTCCCGCACGGGCCGCAGCTGGGTGCTGTTCGATGATATCGACTTTGGCCCCGATGGTGCAGATACGGTGGAGCTGCCAATCTTTGTGCTGGACGGAGAACCGACGACCTTCCGCTTCTGGGACGGCGAGCCCTACGCCGAGGGCAGTACAATGATCGGCGAGCGCGTCTACCACAAGCCCAAGCAGTGGAACGTCTACCAGCCCGACACCTTCAAGCTGGACAAGCTCCTGCGCGGCATCGGCAGGTTTGCTGTGGAGCTGAACGTGAAGGTCCACATCAAGGGCTTTACCTTCACCCGTCATTCTCGCGCATGGGATACCCTGGCTACGGGCGCGTGCGATGCCGTCTATGGCGATTCCTTTACCCGCGACGGGTCGCGTGTGCTGGGCATCGGCAACAATGTCTCGCTGCTGTTTGACCGCATGGACTTTGGCGAGACCGGCTGCTGCGGCATCCGCATTACGGGCCGCAGCCCGTTGCCCGCCAACACGGTGCATCTGATGTTTGCCGCTGCAGACGGCGGTGAGACCGAGCGCCGTGTGGTCGAGTTTGGCCCACAGGCCGATTGGGGCGAGCAAACCTTCACGTTTGAGCCCGTCACAGGGGCGCGGCAGGTCACGTTCCTCTTCCTGCCCGGCACGCAGTTTGACTTTGATTCCTTTACATTTATTTGAGGCAACTACCTATGAATCACGAAATTTATGCGGACCATGCCGCCACCGCGCCCATTGAGCCGCTGGCGCTGGAGGCCATGTATACCGCATACCAAGAGTACGCGAACCCCGCCGCACTCTACCGCAGCGCCCTGCACACCAAGCAGACCGTGGAAAAAGCACGGCTGACCGTGGCGGAAAATCTGGGCTGCACCCCCGACCATATATTTTTCACCTCCGGCGGCAGCGAGAGCAACACCTGGGCCATCCGTGGCACGGTGCCGCAGGGCGGCCATGTGGTCACAACGCCCATCGAGCACCACTCGGTTCTGAACGCCTGCGCGTCAATCCGGGACGACGGCGGCCGCATGACAACGCTGGAGGTTGACGGGTTCGGCCGCGTTGTACCTGAAAGCTTGACCCGCGCCCTGGCGGCCCACCCCAACCTGGTCAGCTTGCAGTACGCCAACAACGAGGTAGGCGTTGTACAGAACATCCCCGCGCTGGCAGCGCTCTGCCGTGAGGCGGATGTGCTGCTGCACGTTGACGCTGTGCAGGCTGCGGGACACCTGGCCATCCCGCTGGACGGCATCGATTTTCTGTCGGCGTCGGCCCACAAGTTCGGCGGGCCGAAGGGCATCGGCTTCTTGTATGTGCGCGAGCCTCGCAAACTGCGCCCGCTGATTTACGGCGGCAGTCAACAGTACGGCCTGCGCCCCGGCACTGAGCCCGCAGCGCTGATTGCGGGCTTGGCCGCAGCGTTCAAGGTCACCTGCGCCGAGCGCCGCCAGCGCACGGCCAAAAAGCGTGCCCTGGCCGAGGAGTTTTGGCAGACGCTGCATGCTGCCCGGCCCGAAGCACGGCTGCACACCCCTGCGGACGGCCTGCCGGGCCTGTTGAGTGTTGGTCTACCCGGCCGCAGCGGCCAGCGGCTGACCTACCAGCTGGATGTAGCAGGGGTCAGTGTCTCCCCCGGCGCAGCGTGCGACAACCGCGGCGTGCAGGAACCCTCCCACGTTTTGATGGCTCTGGGCGGCACTGCGGCCGAGGATGCGCTGTCGACCTTACGTTTCAGCTTCGGCAGTGCAAACCGCCCCGGCGACGGCAAAGAAGCTGCGGAACGGCTGATAAAAATTCTGGAACAACAATAATTTTATTCACATATATAGGAGGTTTTACCATGGCATTTACCAAGTGCTGGCTGGCATATCCGGAGATTAGGGGCTGCCGTTGCGACGCGATTTCTCTGCATACCGAGCTGACGGGCGAAACCATCGACCGCGCCAAGGCAGAACTGGCCGAGGGCTTCAAGGGCCTGTACGGCGCAGCGCTGACCGAGGGCGACGACATCACCCTGGCGCTGGACATGGCCCTGGACCCTGAGGGTTACCGCTTGAAGGCCGCCGACGGCCATTGCACTATCGAGGGCGGCAGCGAAATAGGCGTTTTGTACGGCGTTTTTGCACTGCTGCGCAATCTGCAGACTGCAGGCAAGGCGTGGGCGCAGTTCACCGCCGATGAGGAGAAGGCACCATCCAACCGCCTGCGCATGCTGAACCACTGGGACAACATGGACGGCAGCATTGAGCGCGGCTACTCCGGCGATTCCTTCTTTTTTCAAAGATTCCGAAATTCTAATCGATGTACCGCGTTTGACGGCTTACGCCCGTATGCTCGCGTCCGTGGGCATCAACGGCATCACAATCAATAACGTCAACGTCAAGGACGCCGCCAGCTGGCTCATCACCGACCGCTACTTCGGCGCCCTGCAGGAGTATCTGAAAATCTTCACCCCCTACGGCGTCAAGCTGTATCTGAGCATCAACTTTGCTGCCCCGATGGAGCTGGGCGGCATGGACTCCGCCGACCCCTGCGACCCCGCCGTGGCCAAGTGGTGGGCGGATAAGGCCCAGGAGGTCTGGGCAAACCTGCCCGGCTTGGGTGGTTTCCTGGTAAAGGCCGACTCCGAGGGCCGCCCCGGCCCCTTCACCTACGGTCGCAACCAGGCCGACGGCGCAAACATGCTGGCCGATGCCGTGGCCCCCTGCGGCGGTCACATTGTCTGGCGTTGTTTCGTCTACAACTGCCAGCAGGATTGGCGCAATACCAAGATTGACCGCGCCCGCGCAGGCTACGACTATTTTATGCCGCTGGACGGCACCTTCCGCGACAACGTCACGCTGCAAATCAAGAACGGCCCCATGGACTTCCAGGTGCGCGAACCGGTCTCCCCGCTGATTGGCGGCCTGCAGCACACCCACATTGCCGTGGAGTTCCAAATTGCGCAGGAGTACACGGGCCAGCAGCGCCACGTCTGCTACTTGATGCCCTGGTTCCGCCAGATTTTGGACTTCGACATGCACACCCGCCCGAACGGCGACGCCCATGTGCGTGCGCTGATCCAAGGCGCGGGCAACGGAATGGTGGCCGTGACCAACACCGGCAACGATGAAAACTGGACCGGCCACGACCTGGCCGCTGCGAACCTCTACGGATTCGGCCGCTTGAGCTATGACACCACGCTGGACCCCGCCGTGATTGCCGGCGAGTGGCTGCGGCTGACCTTCGGCAACAATGAGCCTGTGGAAAAGACGCTGCACCGCATTTTGATGCAGTCCTGGCCCACCTATGAGAAATACAATGCTCCCCTGGGCGTGGGCTGGATGGTCAACCCCAACTACCACTACGGCCCCAACGTTGACGGTTATGAGTACAGCCGCTGGGGCTGCTACCACCGCGCCTCCTTCGACGGCATTGGCATTGACCGCTCGCCCACGGGCAGCGATTACTGCCACCAGTACGCCCCCGAACTGGCCGAAATGTACGCCAATGTGGAGACCTGCCCCGAAGAGCTGCTGCTATTCTTCCACCACATGCCGTACAACTATGTGCTCAAGAGCGGCAAAACGATCCTGCAGCACATCTACGACACCCACTTCGAGGGTGCCGAGGACGCCGCGCGGTTCTACGACGAGGTTGTGACGCTGAAGCCTTACCTGGATCCTGCCGTGTACGCCCGCCTGGAGGCACGCTTTGCCCACCAGAAGGAGCACGCCTGTGAGTGGCGCGATGTCATCAACACCTACTTCTACCGCAAAACGGGCATCGGCGATGCCCACGGCCGCAAAATTTACGAATAATTAAAAAGTGCGCCGCCGCGTGGAACTTTCACGCGGCGGCGCTTTTTATGCCTGGGAGGCCATCTGGCGGTACTCGGTAGGGGTATAGCCTATCTGCGCCTTGAACAGGCGGTTGAAGGTTGCGATCGAGTTGAAGCCCGACCGCATAGCGATCTCGGTGATGGGGATCGTATCGTCCACCAGCAGTGCTTTGGCATAGATGATGCGGCGCGCCACCAGGTAATTGTGGCAGGTCATGCCCGTGTTTTCCTTGAACAGGCGCGAAAAATGGTAGACACTAAACCCCGCGCGGGAGGCCAGATCCTCGACCGAGAGACGCTCGGTGCAGTGGTTGTTGATGTAGGCGCACAACTCTGCAAAGCGGCGCATGTGGTCCTGCTGCTTGGGGTAATCCAGCACCTGCTCGCTGTTCTGGCGGTGCTCATACCGCCCGAAGATCGAGAAAAAGTGCAGCATCAAGGCCATGATCTCGCTCTCACGGTAGACGTTCGTGCTGAAATACTCGCCCTCTATCTGCGCCAGCACCGCAAACAGCTGGTCGGCCAGTTCGGGGTCCTCCTGCCGGGTGACAAGGCGGAAGGGGTAGAACGTGTTGAACAACTCGGCCATGTCCTGTATCTGATGAAAGTACGATACGCTGTAGTTCATGATGTATCGCTCCCCCGTTTTGGGTGCGCGAATGCTGTGCAGCTCGCCCGATGCGATAATCAGCACATCATGGGGCTGCAGCGTCACGGTCTTGCCCGCAATCGTAACCGTGTAGGTACCCTCGATGGGGAGATGATCTCGCCAGGGGCATGCCAGTGCAGTGGGAAATCGGCGTCCTCCATGTTGTGGTAAAAGCGGATCGCCGTTGAAAAGCGGAAATCGACAGTTTCAGTCGTACCGTCCAGATTCTCTATTTTGCCGGGGCTCACACTGCCGTATTTTTTGAGCAGTTCTACTTCCATAGTTTGTTTTCCTCGTGGCCTGCTGCCGTAAAAAGGTCGTTTCTTTTATTGTATCGCGGTTTTCCGCCCTAGTCAACAGGTACGGGGATGGAGTTCCCCCGCTAGAGTTTTATAATAAACGCAAAGCTCCAAAAACAGAGCTTTAGCACAAAAAGTACAAATATTGTCTATCAACATTCTTGGCATCAAGCATTCGGGAAAAACCGAAGTATCAATTACACCTGATACGGTGCTGTCCGGGGAAATAACGATTTTAGCGTTGGGCGAATACAAAGCGCTGCAAAAGTGCTTCCGAATCTGAACGGACGGTGAGGGTATGTGGAAGGTGTAGTTTTTTTTGATCGCTGGGACAGCGTTAATGTTCCTGTTCGGCTGGTTTTTGATGAAGCGGCTGGATCGCTTTCTGGATGAAAATCTGAAGAGCAGTCTCCATATCTGATGCCAGGTGTCCGCGTGTCGCAGGTGTTGTCTGGCTGCCTGATTTTATTGGGTGTTTTACTTGTAGGTATTATTTGCGTTTTACTCGTAGAATTCGAAGAAGGATATACAGGCATGAAACTAATTTGCTCTTTATTTATCACATTCTTAAAAATCGGTGCGTTCACCTTTGGCGGCGGATACGCTATGATTGCGCTGCTTGAAAATGAGTTCGTTGAAAAGAAAAAATGGCTTGAAAAAAGCGAGTTTCTGGACATGGTTGCGGTAGCCGAATCCACGCCAGGACCAGTCGCCATCAACAGTGCGACTTACATTGGTTACAAAATTGCAGGATTTGCGGGTGCAACCATGTCCACACTTGCTGTCAGCATTCCATCTTTCTTTGTAATTTATGGTATCTCGCTGTTCTTTGATCAGTTTCTCAGTTTGCGCTGGGTTTCCTGCGCATTCCGCGGGATTCAGGTATGTGTGATCTATCTGATCCTTACCGCAGGGCTGAAAATGCTTAAAAGTATTGACAAAAATACACTAAACTTGACGATTCTCACGTTGGTCGTGGCTTCCATGCTCTGCTGCTCGATCACAGCAGTTTCGTTTTCCTCTGTGTTTTACATCCTGATCTGCGGCGCGGTCGGGCTTGTTGTTTTCTTTCTGCGAAAAATCCGGAAAGGAGATGGGAAAACGTCATGATATATCTGCGTCTCTTTCTGAACTTTTTGATGATCGGTGTCTTGTCTTTCGGCGGCGGCTATGGAATGGTTTCGCTGGTACGCGAAAGGGTGCTTTCCAACGGCTGGCTGACAGAGAACGAGTTTCTGAATTTTATTGCCGTATCTGAATCCACACCGGGACCCCTTGCCGTGAATATGGCAACCTTTATCGGCTCAACACAGGGCGGAATCCTCGGTTCATTTGCTGCAACGCTGGGCGTGGTGTTGCCGTCATTTTTGATTATTCTCTTAATTGCATCCGCACTAAAGAATCTGATGAAATATGCACCCGTCAACGCCTTTTTATCGGGAGTTCGTCCGTGCGTTGTAGCGATGATCCTTGCGACTGCGCTCAGCATGGCGCTGTCTACGCTGTTTGGCCTCACAGATTTACAGGCCGGATTTGCGCTCGATTTGCGCTCTATCGCAGTATTTGCCATGCTCGGAGCAACGCATCTGATTTGTAAAAAAATCAGAAAAACAGCTCCATCGCCAATTCTGATGATCCTGTTTTCGGCAGGCCTCGGAATTTTGTTTTGGTGCATATTCTAGCATGGCGATTGATTTTATTTCAAACTTCAATAGCAATTCCTGCTGAACCGCGCTTATTTCATTGCATATAATTTCGAGCGACATCACCCTTCATTCATGATGCCGCTCCGCACTTCGGCCATACCATTCTGCCACAAATGACCAATGTCCAAAGTAGGAAAAATTGAGTAAATTCCGACACTTATTTTATGCAGTTCTATCTTTATGAGATTTCATCAACATCATAATACTTAAAATCCCGGAAGCAGGCACTTCCTCCTGTTTCCTCTGCCGCATAGCAGAACAGACCAAACCGGCAACCAGTAAAATGATCCAGTTTGAAGTACAGCTTATGCACGGTTCCGATGGGTAGCCAGTCTCCCTTATTTACCCGGTAATAGCAGCGTGCTTCATCCTTCATGTTACAGAAATCTGCTTCAAGACGAAAATCCATCTGGTGTGATTCAACAACAGTTCCTTCCGTCATATCCAATATACCATCTTCTTTTTTATCCAGCATAAGGACTTCATATTTTCCATGATGTTTTGTAATGCCAACTGCAGCATAACAGCTCTGCAACGCACACAACCCTGCGACATCGCCCTCTTTCAATGCAGAAGCATCAACAGTAACCTCAGCTGCGCAGGACGGATAACTCATCCTTTGCGTAAGCGTATTTACTGCCTGTGTAAGCTCTGTACAAACTTCCCGTGTTGTAATTGTATAGGTTCCCTGCAATGCATCCAGATGATAGTACAGTGGATCTGGATCATGATTAAACTGCCAGCGCGGAAGCAGCCCATTACAGAAATCATCACTTCCCACTAATGGCTGATAAATATATCCTGGTCTGGTACTGTGAACCTCTATTTCTTCCGGCACATGTCCGTTCTGTCCAAAAACGGAAAATGATCCTTCCAGGTAACCGGAACCAGAATAGGAATCCGTCCAACTGCTCCGGAATCCTGAAACAGCATTGCATACCACTTTCCATCCGGCGTATCCACTATTCCTCCCTGTGCCACGCCCTGTCCACAATATCCACGATCATCACAAAGTACATCTCCACCCGTGAATTCTCCTTCCAGAGAATCACTGTAAAAGCATGCTTCCGTCCGCATCCAGCGGTCTCTCAGGGAATGAATCAGAAAAATATAATAATAGCCGTTTATTTTTTGAATATGAGAACCCTCATAGCCTAGCTCCGGGTTCTTATGATCACTGACTAAAAGACGATGTAATCCGTCCTTCTTTGGTGCAGTCAAATCTTCATTCAATTCTGTAATCCAGATTTCATCATTTCCATATACAATATAGTTTCTGCCATCCTCATCAAATAATAAAGAGCCGTCATGATAAAAGCCTTCTATCAGCTGCTTTTTCCATGGACCATCTATTTTTTCCGAAGTATACAAATAAGTCTTACGAGTATCATTTGCCACAAAGCAGATATAAAATCGGCCTTCATGACAGCGCAGGGACGCTGCCCACATGCCCTGTCCGTAAATATTCTGACCGCTTTTCAGTTGCTGCGCATCCGTATGATCCAACGTCTCATAGACATAAGTCGCATGCTCCCAGTGCACCAGATCAAAAGACTGCAGAATCTCACAGCCCGGCATAAAATGCATGGTTGTGGATACCATATAATAGGTGTCTCCCACGCGAATCACGTCCAGATCTGGATAATCCAATCTTGTTATAGGATTTACATTCATTGTTTATTCCTTTCTGTTTTATCTCCATATTCTTTCTTTGTTCTATTCTATTTTTACTATTTTATCTTTGTTTCTTATCCGTCTGCCTTTTCAACTCTTCTCTGCCCCATTTCACTATTGCTAATATCACAATCTCACAGTAAAATATAATAATCAAAAACGATCCTGCACCATGTTATTCATCAGAAATTTCCGGTTTGCACAGATTTACCGGGAATAAACAGAAGGAGACCAGCATGAAGGAAAACCGGAGAGACTATGAAGAAAAGTCTGTAAATAATAATCTTCTATGATAATGATCGAGCTGGAAGCGCTAAATTGGAGCTTCCAGCTCTTGCTATATATATACAACATGATTTCGGGCATGTCAAGAGCAGACGTCAAAAACGTCCTTCTCATCATGCATTCACGCCATTAGGGATAAAGTGCGTTTCTCTTCCATAAGTTTCCTTAAAATAGTCCTGCACTCCTTTGCTCAGAACAATGACCTCGTCCGCATATTTCGCAGCATTTTTTTCGCCTTGGTGGATAAACTTAGAACCAAGTCCTGATTGCCATTTCTCGCGTTGCCAATCAATGCCAATGTAATATCATGGGCAACTTCGCCTTTTTGAAATTCAATCCATGCTGTTCAGTTTATCCACGAACTGCTGCACGGCAGATACGATCTTACGGATTCTCTGCCGAGAACCCCAGCACACCGGCGATAGGCGCACAGTACTTGAACGTCTCGCCCATCATGGAGACATTGGTGTTCGCATTGGAAGAAGCAGCGGCAGTCACCGGCAGGAACTTCTTGCCGACATTCTCCACAGAAGATCCGATGTTCTGGAGCTTTTCTCCAGCTTCATCGATCTTGGCAAGAGTCGCATTCTGGATGCCATTTGCGTAACCACCTCCTTTTGGGCATAAGAAAAGCCCTACTTTCTTTGACATAAGTAGGGCAAAATTAAACTATAAAATTCTTAACTTGAAATTTCTATGCTAAAATAGCCTCAGAAATTTCAATTTCCGTTTTTCGGAGGAAAGGAAACAATCATGACAAACCGAGCTGGTACACTCGTGAGTAATCTGTCAGGCAAAATGGCTTATGAATCTTTTCGACCGGCTCTGCTTCCACCGAATCCTCCTATTGAGGTGTCTGGTGAGCTTTTCACGAAACTTATGCACTCTTCTCAGGAAGCACCTGATAGGTCACGATCACATCTGTGACATACACAGGAATCTTGTCAGAGGCTTCGCCCCAGCGGAGTATTTTTCAAGACCTTCTCGAATTCCTCTACTGTCATTCCAGCATCTTTCGCTGCTTCTTCAATCGTCACGCGGCCCTTTCTCACCAGCTTAACCAACATCCGCATGAAGGCCGAGAAGAGGTTAAACGGCGGTGGGTTCCGTTTTTGGAGATGTTGCCGGAGTACAAGAGCATTTGTGAGGATATTCTTGCAGGAAACAAGGACAAATATAGCGAATGAGGTAGTGTATCATGGCGAACGATTACGGCTATTTTGGCAGCGGCAGTACCGGATATGCCCACTATAAACAGTCATTTGACCGCAACTTCGGCGGTTCCGGTGGCAGCGGAGGGAATCACAACGGTGGCGGCAATGGCTCCGGCTGCGGGCCTCTGTTGCTTATCATTGTTGTTGCTGTAGTCGCTGCGCTTGTGCTGTGGGCAATGTAATTCTTAACAAGCGGCGTATGCTGCCAATAAAAAAGGGGCCATCGCTTGCGGCGCGGGGGTCCCCTTTTTTGCTTGCTTTTTGTTCGGTCTCGTGGTAAAATAATGCTGAAAGTTATTTCAGTGAAAATGTATTCAGTATTATTGGAGGTGCAATATGTTTATAGGCCGTGAGAAAGAACTGGTGCTCTTGCAGCAAGATTACATCGGCAAAGCTGTGATGGTCTACGGCAAGCGGCGAGTTGGAAAGACCACGCTCATTCAGAAAGCCCTTGATAACTGCCCTTATCAGACCGTCTATTTCGAGTGTTTGAAAGGCACAGTACAAGAAAATATTGATAGCCTCGTTGATGAGCTGGTTCGAGCCAAGATATTGCCAGTAGCTCTGAGCTTCAGTACACTACAAGATGTTTTTACCTATCTTAACACGCTGCCTCAGAAAATGGTTGTCGTCATTGACGAATACCCCTATCTGAAGGTGATGAATGAGCCCACAACAGTTGATTCCGTTTTTCAGAGCATCATTGATAACCGGCTTGGAAACATTGAGCTTATCCTCTCCGGCTCTCACATCGGAATGATGAAGGACCTCTTGCAGGAGAAAAATGCTCTGTATGGACGCTTTGCTGTGACTATCAAACTCAACGAATTGAACTATCTGGATACCGCCAAGTTCTATCCTGACAAAACTCCCTACGACAAGGTGGCGCACTATGCTGTATTCGGCGGTTCTCCTTTTGTGAATCAGGCGTTGCGTCCTACTGCCACGCTGCGAGAAAACATCGTCAGTACAATTCTAAATCCTGTGAGTGCGGTGTACCTGTATGCCAGTCAGTTGCTGTTGTCGGACTATTCCGTCAAAATCAACGCAGAGCGTATCTTTGCAGTCATTGGTAACGGCAAGAAGCGCTATTCTGAAATTGAAGACAAGCTGGATGTGAAGAAGACCGGCAATCTTGCAAAACAGATGAAACCTCTGCGTGACCTCGAAATCATCTCCCGCAATTACCCCATCAACAAGCTCAACGACAGCAAGAAATCTACCTTTGAAATCAACGACAACTTGTTACGGTTCTACTTTACCTTTATCTATAAAAATGCCAGCGCATTGCAAGTGCTAGGCGCAGAGGCTTTCTATGATGAGTATGTAGCCCCTACTCTGACAGACTTCATCTCTCGCCGATTTGAGGGGCATTTGCCGTGACTATTTCAGTTTACAGGTTCGTTCTGGGAAACTGAAGGGTGTTCGCAACATCGGCAGCTATTACTATGACGACCCCGTCCACCGCAAGAACGGTGAGTTCGATGTTGCTCTGGAGCTGGCAGACGGCTATGCAATTTATGAGGCAAAGTATTATGCCCAACCTATGACCCTCGATGAAATTCACCGTGAGGCTCAGCAGGTGGCGAACATCAAGGAACTGGCCGTTAAGCAGCTCGGATTCATCGCCATCAATGGCTTTGTGGAGCAGGAAAAGCCTTATACCTATCTTGATGGCAATGACATTTTTGCGGGAATGTAGCCCGAAGCAAGAATCACCGCTGCAATTCAACCTGTTTTCGCACAAATCAAGGTTTTTCTCAAAGAGGTTCACCAATGGAAAAAGCCACATACAGTCTATCTGCTCTAAAGCAGTGCAAGGAACTCATCCGAAAAAACCGGTGGAGCACACGGTTAAAGGCCGAGCATAATTCCCGGTGTGCGGAGGTCAATGTTCTGTTCGCATCCTGCCAGAAGCTGCTCAACTATGTCATGTTCCAGCCGGACCTTTCCCCTGCCTACGACTATCAGCAGATGGTCCTTTCGAAGAGCTGCACAAAAAAACAACTCGACAATCAGCTTCGTGTTTGCCACGCGTCCAGTCCGCGTCAAAGTTGTAGGCTTCCGTTTCCTTGATGACAAATGAAGAGTGCACACCCCGTCTATAGCTTCAAAGTTTAGGCGGGGTTAGCTCGCTTACTGGGAGTCAATATAGGATTTTACAGCCGATTCTGTTCTGTCCGAAACGCTACACACAAAGTAATTATCGCTCCAAAAATATGGCTTCCAATAATACTGTTTGAGTTGCTCACTAAAGTTTTTACGAATAAGTCGAGAAGTAACAGTTTTATAATTGTTAGCCAATTTGGATAGTTATACTTGTGGTGGGGCCTCAAACAAAATGTGGATATGGTCCAAGTCGGTATTGACAGCTTTAATAGTGCAATGCCATGAATCAAAGATTGTTTTTGTTTGGTCAAGCAGGTAGACTTTTATCGCACCTTTAAGCACAGGATGACGATATTTTGTTACTACAACTAAATGGTATTCTAGTAGGTAACAGGAGTGTCTATTTGTCCTATATAGGTCATTTTTGCACATAGTATATCCTTTATAACTAAATATTTTTGTGGTATAATCATATTATAAAGCAACGCTATTGTAAAGGAGGTGAGTGCTTTGAATATTACATCCAGCTATCAAGTCAGAATCGTCAACTGCAGTGTCAACCTTATCGATACGGTTCATATATCAGGAAGCGCTCTCCTACCTGATTGGTGTTGTCAGCGAGAACTGGGATGCCGTAAAAAGCATAACTACCGGAGCCTTGGAACAGCAGCACTATATCGAAAAGCTGGTTCATGGCAATAAAAACCGTGAAGCCAAATATCAGGAATTCGATAAAATGTTCCATAAGTATCCTTCGTACTTGCGCCGTGCAACAATTACAGCTGCTATCGGTGCAGTGAGCAGCTACCGCAGTAATCTTGCTAATTGGGAAAACACCGACAAGCATACGCTACACCTATGTTTCATGTGGAGGCAGTCGTTTGCCTGACACGCGAGGCGTGACAGGCAAAAATATATAGCCCGAAAACCATGATGAACAGGAGGTACCCAGATGAGTGAAATCACGTTGAACAGCCTTCCCAAGACCTTGGACGAGCTGAAGGCTATGCCCCAGGCTGCGCTGACTGTGCCGGAGGAAGTGGCCGCTCTGACAGTGGCGGCGCTGGCGCTGTACCCGGAAAACCCTGCCGAGACCGAGAAAATGCTGGATTTCCTGCGCGGCCCGCGCCCCTTGAACGGCATCGACAAACAGTTTATCCGCGACCGTTTTCGCGGCAAGGAATACCTGATGCGTTCCTACCTTGTCGGTTCCACACCGGAAAACAACTACACACCTGTGCAGCCGTACCGAGTCACTTCGGAAAACACTTACAGCCGGACGCAGTTTGTCGACGGGTACCTGACCTTATATGTGGCTTGCAGCGGCGCTGACAGCCCGCGCCCGCTAAAGCTGCGCAACAAACCATCCACTGGGCAGTGGTTTTGTGGGAGCAGCAGCTTTTGACCGGAATCCGTATTCCGCAGGTGGCTGACCCTGGGCATAACTCCCCGCCCTGCGACCTTACAGTTTTCCTGACAGTTAAATCGCTCTCGACCCATGGACAGGTCGAGGGCGATTTTTAGTTGTGCATTGCGGCGCATAAAAAGGAATCTCACTTGAATCAAAGCGAAAAAGACATCCCGGAAAAGGACGGAAAAATCACCACGGCATCGGCCGCTGCTTTGATGCCCGCCTTGACATGCCCAAGGCCATTGCCAAGGGCGACGATATCTGCGCTTTGCGGCACATTAAATCCGACGATAAGCAGGGTGACCAATGAAAAATGTAGACACATCCCTCGGAGAAGCCCCATCTATAGCCGAAAGGCTTAGGTGGGGAGGTTCACATGGGACCGCGCTATACTTTCTGCTAACGGTCTCGACTTTTCCAAGGCATCGATGCGGCGGTCGATGCTCTTCTTGTCGAGGTCAAAGGATGCCACTATCCCTTCGAGATTTCCGTTCTGCGCACCATCAAAACGTTTTAAGCTGTGCTGGAATGCTCTCCTGCACTTTTCCCGAAATCCAGCATTGCTCCCTGCACAAACTCAGTAAAGAGAATCCGATCGTCACCCTTCGCCAGTTCTTTCAATTCCTCCATAAAGGAATCCGTATCACTAGAGCCGGCCGATGTCAAGTCTTGGACAACATTTTTCACAAATAAATTTTAAAAAAAAGCAAAAAAATAAGCCCTACAAGGCTTTCAGTCGGTATCGAACCGATCTGAGCCTTGTAGGGCTTAACAGTTTACTCTATATGTTTTTTCTTAGACCGCCTGCAGAGAGGTGTTTTCCATCACTTTCTTGAATTCCTCTACTGTCATTCCAGCATCTTCCGCTGCTTCTTCAATTGTCACACGGCCTTCTTGCAGTTTTTCAACAAATAAAACTTTTAAAGAACAACTCAAGCCGTAAAAAAAAAAGTCTTTAGTTATCGTAGTTTTTCTCAGTTGACCATATTATATCACACTCACCAATGTAATATCATGGGCAACTTCGCCTTTTGAAATTCAATCCATGCTGTTCAGTTTATTCACGAACTGCTGCACGGCAGATACGATCTTACGGATCCTCTGCCGAGAACCCCAGCGCACCGGCGATAGGCGCACAGTACTTGAACGTCTTGCCCATCATGGAGACATTGGTGTTCGCATTGGAAGAAGCAGCGGCAGTCACCGGCAGGAACTTCTTGCCGACATTCTCCACAGAAGATCCGATGTTCTGGAGCTTTTCTCCAGCTTCATCGATCTTGGCAAGAGTCGCATTCTGGATGCCATTTGCGTACCCCCCCCTTTTGGGCATAAGAAAAGCCCTACTTTCTTTGACATAAGTAGGGCAAAATTAAACTATAAAATTCTTAACTTGAAATTTCTATGCTAAAATAGCCTCAGAAATTTCAATTTCCGTTTTTCGGAGGAAAGGAAACAATCATGACAAACCGAGCTGGTACACTCGCGAGTAATCTGTCAGGCGAAATGGCTTGTGAATCTTTTCGACCGACTCTGCTTCCACCGAATCCTCCTATTGAGGTGTCTGGTGAGCTTGTCACGAAACTTATGCACTCTTCTCAGGAAGCACCTGATAGGTCACGATCACATCTGCAGCATACACAGGAGTCTTGTCAGAGGCTTCGCTCCAGTGGAGTATTTTTCAAGACCTTCTCGAATTCCTCTACTGTCATTCCAGCATCTTTCGCTGCTTCTTCAATCGTCACGCGGCCCTTTCTCACCAGCTTAACCAACATCCGCATCTCACCAATGTTAATGCCTTCTTCTCTGCCTTCGGCCTTTACGCCCTGACTGAGGTTGCACATAACAAGCACCTCCCTTTCCAGTTCTTCGTTCATTGCAACGCCAAATTCTTCTTCAAGAATTTTCTTTTTTCTCTGTGGTTGCTCTGGTCGAATGGAATAACGAACCAGAGTGTTTTGGAACTCCTTGGTTGGGTGTGTACAAACCCAGATGCAGATTCCTCATCCCAAAAGCCAGTCGATGACATTCACAACTTTTATGCCATCGTAATTTCCGAGCGAAAAACGATCCAGTGTCAGGACAATCTTTTCATAATTATCCTGAATGCTCCGCAGCGGTCTCATCTCTCTCTCAAAGGTTTCTTCCGCCGTCATATCAGCGGTCACCTGATAATAGGTAAGCACGCCTTCCTTCTGTGTCACAAAGTCGACTTCAGTAGAACCATATTTTCCGATATTGACTTTGCCGCCCCTTCGTGAAAGTTCAAGATACACAATGTTCTCAATGGTAAATCCAAGATCGTATCGCTTTCTTGGAAGAATGTGGTTTCTGATTCCCATATCTACCATGTAAAACTTATTGTTGACCTTTAAGAGCTGCTTTCCTACAATGTCAAATCGCTCCACAGGATAAAAAACAAAAGACTCTGTCAGGGCTTCAACATAATCGCTGACTGTGTTTTGGGATACTTTTCTGCCAGCTGAGATCAGATAATCGGTTATACTTTTCATAGACACCGGGCTGCCGATAACGCTTGCCAGATATCTGGCAATTGTCTTCAGTAACGCAATGTCTGTGATTTTTCGTTTTCCACTCTTTTTCCCTTCTTGCCTGACGCTGCTCAATATATTTTACAATAACGGTATTGTAGATTCCCTCTAAATACTGATCTATTTTTTCAACCGTGCGGTTCATTACTGCCACATACGGAATTCCGCCAGTTTTCATAAACTCTGCAAAAGCTTCCTCTTTTGCCATACCTGTCACCGCCATATACTCACGGAAAGAAAGCGGCAGCATCTTGATCTCTGTGTACTTCCCTGACAAAAGCGTTGCAAGCTCACTTGACAGCATATATGCATTGGAGCCTGTGATATAAACATCCACATGGTCTCTGATATAAAGACTGTCAACCACTTTCTCGAATGAAGGAACTTCCTGAACCTCGTCCAAAAAGATGTATGTCATCTTATCAACACACAAACGTTCTTTGAGGTAGTTGTACAGCTTCATATAATCTTTTAAAGGTTCGTAATCCAGATTTTCAAAATTGATAGAGATAATCTGTTCCGGTGTGACTCCATTCGCTAAGAGTCTCTGCTGATACTGTTCCAGAAGTACAGATTTTCCACAGCGCCGGATTCCGGTCACGACCTTGATCTGCCGCTCATCTTTCCATGCCCAAAGCTGGTCAAGATATTCTTTTCGTTCAACCATATCTGCATTCCTCCTTTTTTCTCAGTATAGCATACTATACGCAGAATATCAAATCATTTTCCCGTTTCGGAAACTTTTATTTTATCAGACTCAATATTTTCTAATTACGGAAATTGTCAGATACGAGGCATGAAAAAGTGTTTAACTCCAACTCCACCAAAGCAGATCTATTCGCATGGGTAGAAACGCTCAATCTATAACCTTCCCATTCCTATGGAATGAAACACCCTCATAGCCGAGAACCTCTTCATCCTTTACCATGTTGCTTTCACCATTCCTGCGGATATAACCAAACGGAACAGAATTGGTCAGTCGGAATCCTGCGCCCTGCTTTTTCCTCCATGCAAACATGATTTCCGCGTGCATCTCGCAGCGTTTTTCCTCAAAATAGTCCTCAACCTCTTTTCGACTGGCAGTTCTGGTGTCCAGTCCTTCTTCCAGCACGATCAGGTTAACACCTGTCTCATAAAGAGTTTCCTTGATTGCCTGACGCGCCGCTGGAAAGTCAGACCCACAGTAGTACATAGATGCTACAATGATGCAGTCAAATTTTTGCTCCACTCCATCATCAATCATTTTGTCAAATGCTGCACCTGCGTTTTCAGCATTCTTGCGATCAGAATACCTTTTCTGTAAATTTAACTCTTTATGTTCAGCCAGGTATTCTGCAATGCGCTGATTCTGGTCGGCAATCGTCAGTTCACCTTTATGGTTTTTCCAAGGTATCGTCCGGGTATAACTTACGCATTTCATACTGCACCCTCCTCCGTTTCTGTTGTCAGAACACTGTTGCAATATTCCAGTACATTGCGGATTTCCTGGTCGAAGCGATATTGGATGTGAATGTGCTCCTTATCATAGACTGTAATGTTTTCCACCAGTTCTACCAGAACACGGCGATTCAGACTCGTTAAGTTTTGATAGGATTTAAAATCTTCGATCCACGGCAAATGTTTCACATCCAGATTGTTCAAACTATCCAGTTGACAGTCCATTTCCATTTTTGCCTTACGGATATTTTCGATTTTTTCGTTAAAGGAACAGCTGAACTCTTTGTACTCATCCTTACTGACAATGCCGTTGCTCATATCTTCGTAAAGCTGACGGCACAGGGTCTGGTATTTCTGTTCTTCCTGTTCCAGCACTTTCATGTGCTCTTCTACAGATTTTAACCTTCGTTGGTTTTTGGGAATCTCGTTGATTTCATCCAGACGTTCTTCTAGTCCGCTGATCTGCTGAATCTTTTCCTGTAATGCAGCCAGCACCACTTCTTCCAATTTACTTTCCCTAATGTGGTGTGAAGAACAGCCCAGGCCCTTATGATTTGTGACGCAGTTCAGATATATATACTTTTTACCTTTTTTGATACGGTGCACCGCACCATATTCTGTCCGCAGTCACCGCACCGAACAATACCTGAAAAGAGATGGACTATCTTCTGTCCTTTCGATGCACAGGTGTCCAGCTTTAAAACTTCCTGCACGATGTCAAACATTCTTTGTGAAATGATGGCCTCGTGTGTATTGGGAACTTTGATCCAGCAAGATTCATCTACGTCCCGGATTTTCTTGATCTTGTAATTGATTTTTTGCCGTTTACCCTGCACCATCGTTCCGGTGTAAACTTCATTTTCAGAATCCGAAGTACCTGAATCGCCTGCCACTTTGCATGAGTTCCAGTCTTGAAACCACTGTGATAATTTAATCCGCACAGCCGTTTGTATTCACTGGGAGCCAGGACCCCTTCGCTGTTCAGTTGGTCTGCAATAGAGTTTGCACTCATGCCTTCCAATTTTCTGCGATAGATAGAACGAACAATATCTGCTGCGTACTCATCTACCACCAATCGATTTTTGTTCTGTTCATCTTTACTGTAGCCGTACACTGCGTACCCGCCGATGAACTCCCCCTTTGCGCCGCTTAATGTCCAACTGGCTCCGAACCTTAATGGAAATATCCCTGCAGTAGGAATCATTCAGCAGGTTCTTGAAGGGAACCACGATGCTATCTGAATCACTGCTCTCAGTGTTTGCGTTATCGTAGTTATCATTGATGGCGATGAACCGAATCCCCATCATCGGGAAAATCCGTTCCAGATACTTTCCCATCTCAATGTAGTTACGGCCCAGTCGAGACAAGTCCTTGACTATGATGCAGTTGATTTTGTCGGATTGGATGTCCTCCATCATCTGCGTAAAGCCCGGTCGCTCAAAATTGGTTCCCGTGTAACCATCATCTGCATATTCTCCTACCAAATGCAGTTCTGGTCGTTCTGCAACGAAATTCTGAATCAATTCTCTCTGGTTTCCGATGCTGTTGCTTTCAGCCTTATCTCCGTCCTCGATAGACAATCTCAGATAGGCCGCTGCTCGTATGCCCTTATTCTTTTTTTCCTTATAATAAAACAAAGCCATTAAACCTCCCGTCTCCACGCAATTCGCATGGTAAAATCCAGAAAGTTAATGGCTTTTGATTGCACATATTTACTTAACCCGTCTGTATTCTACCAAGCTGTAGCACAAAAATCAAGCTGTAGCGTACATTTTTCGAAAAATCTTTTTTCAGTGTTTCCCCATGCTCTGCAAGAGGCAGTCCCACAGTTCACTGCCCTCTGGCCGGAACGATTCATACACGGTGATGCCCTTAATGATGATTTTTCTGTGATGGTCAGGCTCCGTTCGCTCCTGTTTCACTTTTTTGTCCATTCGCTCTTTCTGCTTCATCGGATCAACCCTCCTTTACTAATAGGAATCCAGAAGGGCATTTTGGAATACAGTTTTTGAAAGAAATTTTAAAAAAACTGAAAAGTGTATTCCAAATAAAGGCTGCGGATTCCTATTTATAGAAGCATCTTTTTAGGGTAAGCCTTCGGATTACGGCAGAAGTCTGGGGCTTTTCTCTCTTAGCGCAAGATTCGCCCATAGTAACTCAAAACTCACTTTCGTGATTTTTCGTTCCTGGCAATCTTGATGGGGATTCCGTTCCCCATTCCCACGGTACGCACAAAATCTTGGATTTTGGCTATCTGGCTCCACACGAATGTGTTCGCAACCGAACGCCTACGGCTTATCGGAAGTTGCTTCGCAACTATAAAAACGCAGGAGGATCACACTATGGCACGACCCAAAAAAGGAAGAAAGTATCAGACGCACCAGCAATGTAATGGTTCGTTTCAGCAGCATTGAATATGAACTGGTGGCCGGATATGCAAAAGATTCCGGTTATCCCATCTCCACTTTTGTGCGCAAGCAGGCTCTATCTGAAAAAGTGACTGTCAACTACAACATCGTTGCCGACATTGGCGAAATTCAGAAGTTGACTGCTCAGGCCGCAGGCATCGGAAATAATCTTAACCAGATTGCCCGCTATTTCCACGGCGGCGGTTTGGCTTCGCGCGGAATGTTGGAAGAACTGAAAAAGTGCATTGCGGAAATCCGTGAACTGCGGCAGGAAATCGTTCAGCTTGGAGGTGCATATCGTGGCAATTCTAAAACACATCGCAAGTAAAAATGCCAATTACGGGAGTGCCATCGACTATCTGAAATACCAGCATGATGAATTTCATCTGGTTCCTGTCCTTGATGAAAACGGGAATATGATGCTCAGGGATGAGTTTTATCTTGAGGGGTTGAACTGTGATCCTGAAACATTCGACCTTGAATGCGAGCTGTTGAACCAGGAGTATAACAAGAACAACACTTACGATGAAATCAAAAGCCACCATTACATCATCAGCCACGATCCGAAAGACAACACTGACCACAACCTGACTGGTGAGTGGGCACAGGCCATCGGCATGGAATATGCAAAGGCCAATTTTCCGGGGCATCAGGCTTTGGTCTGTACTCACACCGATGGTAAAAACGGCACAGGCAACATTCACACCCATATCATAATCAACAGCCTGCGCAAATTTGATGTTGACCCGCAGCCATTCACCGAACGGCCTATCGACTGCAAGGCTGGCTACAAGCATCACCTTACCAAAGACTATTTGAAGCACCTTCAGAAATCCTTGATGGATATTTGCCAACGGGAGGGACTGCATCAGGTCGATCTGCTCTACCCTGCCCCTGACAGAATTTCACAGCAGGAGTATTACGCCAAACAGCGCGGTCAGCAGAATCTGGACATTACCAACATGGAGCTTATGATTGAGGGCATCACTCCCATGCACACCACTTTTGAAACGGGCAAAGAAAAAATCCGCAACGCCATTTCGGACATTGCGGAACGTGCTACGTCTTTTGAAGAATTTCAAAGACTGCTGAAAGCGGAATACGGAATTTCAGTAAAAGACCACCGCGGACGATTCAGCTATCTGCCTGCCGACCGACAAAAGTATATCTCTGCCCGCACCCTCGGCTCTAATTATGACCGCGACAGGCTTCTCCGCATTTTTGCAGAAAACGCACGGACAGCAACGCAGAACAACCCTCATTGGATGGCAGATGATCCTATGGCCATACTGTTCATCAAGTCCGATCTGCGCCTTGTGATTGACTTGCAGACCTGTGTAAAAGCCCAGCAGAGCCGCGCTTATGCACAGAAAGTAAAAATTTCCAATCTGCAGCAGATGGCCCGGACCGTTGCCTATGTGCAGGAGCATGGATATGATTCTCGTGAGAATCTTTCCGAAACTGCGGATGCCATCTATACCAAAATGGCAAAAGCGCGCGGCGATGCAAAGCTCACTGAAAGCAAGCTGCGAAAAACAAACGAGCAGATTCATTACCTTGGTCAGTATCTCTCCACAAAATCCATTTACGGAGAATTTCTAAAAGCCCCGAATAAGAAGATTTTCCGTCAAGCTCACTTGGACGAACTTGCCCAATATGAGGAAGCTCTTCAAATTCTGAAGCAGCACTCGCCTGATGGGAAGTTTCCTACCATGAAAGACCTCCGGGCAGAAAAAAAGAACAGCTTACGATTCAGAAGGACGCCCAATACGATACTTACCATTATTTCAAGGATTATCACAAAGAACTCAAGACCGTGTGTGCCAATGTAGATAGCATCATCGGCACAGAACAAGAAGTGCAACAGCACGAACAGCAGCACACGCGAAAATACGAACCGTCCCTCTAACCAGTTTTCAAAGTCCCCTAGAAACAAAAATAGCCAGCGTATCATGTGGTTCATTCCACACAATACGCTGGCTATTCGTTTTCATTTACTGCTTATACCGCAGCATTCCATTTTTCAGTTCAATAAATTTTCCGTCAAAGATTTCCTGCAGCACCTGTCTGCATGGTATCCGCTGCAATCTTCTGACCTCAGATGCTTCCATTACGCGGAAAGTGGTCTGGTGATGATCCTGATAAAATGCAATGAGTGATTCAATGTACGGCTCTGCATCGGCAAGTGTCCAGTTTGATTCTTCTTTTAAGCGTGAGAATACTGATACCAGACTGATGCACCGAACATCTTCAAAATTTGTGGCTCCATTCCGAGCATTTTTGTCATCGGAGCAGAACACATAGATCTGCTCACCAAGCATCACCGACAAAACCTGTAATAGCACAAACGACTTGATTTCCCCAAGATTATTTTTCTTTCCTACTTCAATATCAAGCAACTGGAGTTCTTTCAAATAATCCTCATTTGATATTGTCGCGTAATCAGCATCTTCCAATGCCCGATAATGTTCCGAAAAGTAATTCCTAGAAAAGGCATCGCAGGCCAATTTTAACATCTGCGTATAAGTCGCACACGCCAGCGGCCCTCGCACAAGTGACAGGCTTTCAAGGATTTCCTGATCCGTGTAGCTTTTTATCTTTTGCGCTCCAATCTTCTCGCTCAACCAGATTGGCGTATCAGCATTATACCGATTGAGTTCCGTTACGATTTTTGCATGACAAAAGAACTCATACTCCGGCAATTCCATGACCCGATCAATCAAATGATTGCCGCCATCATCTTGAACAGAGTGCGTTTTGGAAATGAAGTCAGTATCCAGCAGTGCGTATCTTTTCACTTCGATCTGACACCCCTCAATCCAAACCATACTCTTTTTTCAGTTGAGCAAGATAGGCCACATCTTCATTTTCTCTGGATTCCGTCAGATACTCATGCTGTCTGTTATACTCAACTTTCTCAAGGAGTGTGCCAAAAGATTCTGTTCCTTTGCCATCGAGCTGCCAGCGTTTTGCTTTACCTGTCAGCAATACTCTTTCCATTACGTCCGCAGAGCCTACCTCCAGCAGCTTTTCAGCCTGCTGATGAGATATGTTTCCGCTTTCAAACAAACGCAGTACAACTGCCTTATAGGGCATAGCAAACATATCCATAAGCATCAGGACAGAATCTACCGTAACCAAATCTTTATCAAGCCCATACAGCAGAATCTGCTCATGGAGCAGTTGATCCGGCATCAGAAGAAGCCCTGCAAAGGCGTTCGCTTCCAAGTCCTCCTGCGTTCTTCCTGTTTCATCACCTGTTGCCGAATCCAGCATAGAACCATTTTTTATATAGCTCTGGTCTGCATTTTCCACATAGCAGTAGATATGATACAGTTCATGCGCCGCAGCAAAAACTGCTTACAAAGCGGAAGTGCTGTATTTACGCACACAAAAATCGTATCCTGCTTCAAAAGGTCAATGCCCATAATTCATCATCATGGATCGGGTAACGAAGCATTTCCAGCGCGATTTCTTTCTTTCTGGCATAGTTCTGTATGACAGCAAAGATATTGTCCTTGATAATGGAATTGCCGACATACTCTGCAGAGAACTGCCTGACGATGGATTGGATTTCATCAAATTTCTTGTTTTGGCTTACAAAGAGGCTATCTTCCAGAACATTGTTCATCACTTATCCTCCCAGGGCTGCTCCATCTTTTTTCCATTCTCGCACACCCTAGTATGGAACAGAATCATATCGGACAGTTCATCCGCAAGCCGGATTCCCTTTCTTGCTTCCTCAGTTTTAACCCGCCCCATAAACGCATGAATCACATTCGTGTCCATCGGCGTTTCCGGCATCTTCATCAGAGAATCCATCGACACATGAAGGTATTCAGAAATCTTATGAAGTTCAATCGCGTTGATTGCTCTTGCACCATTCATGATTTTGCTCATTGTCTGCTTGGAGACTCCAATTCCTTCTGCCAGATCAACTTGCTTTTTGTTTTCTTTTTTCAGTTCAGCCTGAATATTGTTTGCAATTATCATATTTACATCCAGCATATAATCGCCTCCTATTCTTGTACTTACATTATACGCTCTTTCAGGAAGAATATCAATTATTTGGAAACTAATTTTGACATTCATAATATTTTGTTTCCATTTCGGTTACAAAATAAGAGCGGTGGCTCTTTTATGGAACCACCACTCTGCACTGTATCGGATTTTTAATTCTTCCAGCTTTTCTCCTGCTGCTGTTGCTGTTGGGGCTGACTTTCCTGTTTTCGCTCTTCCAGTTTGATGTGCAGGCGGTCAAGGACCGAAATCCGATTTCCGATGATACGCGGTTTCTTCGGATTATTGTTGACACAGCCATCAATCATGTTGTAATTCTGCTCTGTGCCGGATTCTTTGGCACGTTCTGCGGTGCCATTCTCCAAAAACTTCTGATGATGCAGCAGTTCCGGCTTTTGTTCTCGAAGAAACTTCTCGATTTTCTTCATAACCGAACTATCAAATCCGTAAATCGTCTGCGCCACCAAAACTCCGCTGTCGTGGAGAACAATGTCCGGTTTTTGCTTTTTGTCTGTTCACAGACAAGCTGTACAAATCTTTGCTCCTGCACATTCTTTTCGTCAATGACTTTCCATGTATCTGTTTGGCCTTCTATCTGATAGCCACCCTCATTCAAAATCAGGTAGCTGCCCTCAGCTTTTGGTGCCAGAAAGCCATTGAACTTTACCAGTGATTCTTTGTCCACATAGTAAAATGCGGTCTTTCCTGCCGCTGTGATTGCAATAACGTCACTGACACCAAATTTTCTGATTTTGAATTTGTCGGGATTCAGGCTTTCCATGTTTTCACGAATTTTCGCCGGGAACAGACCTTGCGATGCTTTAGCGCAATAGCTGATTTCATAATTGTCCGTTGTTATCATAAAGCCGTGTTCGATCTGATACGCATAACTGCGGCAGCGGTATTCCCGATTTTTCTCAGCATCATTGATCTGGTAGATCATAAACATATCTGTTGCCATTATTTCTCTGCCACCCCTGTTTTCTTGTTTGGTTCCTCCAGCCTATACCATTCCAGTTCCAGCCCCTTGAACTGCTGCTCGTTCAGCTTCTGCAGCTTCGGGATGGTCTGCTGAACCAGCGCAGCCATCTCTGCATCCCCTGCCACAAGCGGCTGGACCTCCGTCAACACCTGAATCGTATCCTTGAGCGTCGGCTGCTCAAACATCGCCATCAGCATCAGTTCCAGTTCATCAAAACGTACATTGCTCATAATTCCATTCCTTTCGATTTTGCTTTCTTCGGCTTGTCCTGTTCCTGTGCAGGCTGCTCCTGCTTTTTAGCTTTCAGAGTGCGCAGGGCATCCAGAACAGACTTTTTCGTGTTGCTGCGTTCCTGCTCCTTACTCTGCTGCCGTGCCGCCATCAGCTTTTCCATATCGGAAATAGCCTGCTGCACCAGCTTATCATCCCTGAAATAGTTGATGGAGTTGATGTTCTCGCGCTGCACTTTATCGTTCACGACCAACCCTCCTTTTTCTTGACCCATCGTGTTTTCATCTGGCGCGGATATTGGTCAGCCTGTTTCGGTGCCTTCGCGCCGTTCCATTCCAAGCCTCCGGCTCTGCCCTCACAGGTGTAGCCGGCAGCTTTCAGGGAGCTGCCATTCTCCGTGTCCAGAATGTAGGTAATCACTTTGTTGTAGCCCATGGCCCGTGCTGCACGGTATGCCGCCGCATACAAAATACTGCAAGCATTCGGCGTTCCATTCGTACATAGACGGTTGACTTCCAGCGTGTAGCCATCGTCCAGCCGCCGTGCCACGGGTCTGCCGCAGATGGCAACCCCCACCAATGCGCCATTGTCCGATACGCCGATGGAGAATTTATGCCCCCGCGTCGGTTTATGGTGGCGGTGATACTGCTGCACAAATGCGTTTGCCGTTTTCAGATTGATCGGTGTTAATGTCAGCAGATGTCCTCCTTTTTCAAAAATACCCCGCCAGATAAACTGACGGGGCTGCTCATTTACAGTTCCATATCGTGACTTTTCCGCTTCAGGGATTTCTGCGGCTCTGCGCTGCGATCTGCCTGCTTTGCATGAAGCTGTGCCAGTACAGAGGGTTTCCGCATATTATCCGCAGTGCGCTCTGCAACGCGGCCTGCGTAGTTCACAGGCTGGCGCGGCCTGTCTGCCACTTCGGTTTCGGCTGCATCCTCGTCCACGCCCAGCGCATCCTCACTACCCTTTTCATCCATGGCATCCGTTCGGTTCTGCACATCTGCGATCAGCTGCATTTGTTCCGGCGGAAAGTCGGGATTCAGCAGTTCTTCCAACTCGCCACCCGATTCTGCCACCGAATAGATCACATCCATCTGCTCCGGGAAAAATCCTCGTAGGCCACACCAGCATTGTGCAGAGCCGTAAAGACCGTGATTTCCACCGCTTCTTCCATCGGCACATCGACCTGTTCATACAGGTGCCGAATGTACTCCAGCGGTTCCGTTCGGAAGATCGGATACCGAGCTTCTTTTGCAAGGGTCATGTCCTGCAAGCTGACCGTTCCCTGTTCAAAGTTGATCGAATCCACACGGAATTCTCTATCGTCCAGTTCAACGATGGTATTGACTGGCAGATATTCCTCTCTGCGGAAATACTTTGTCTGCGCATGGCTGCTGCCGCCGATTCCGTAATGGTCTTTCAGGAAGTTTGCCCGCTCTTTCTTGTCCTCATGATTCAGGAAGAACGAATAGATTGCCAGCCGACTGTCCGAATAATTGCTGCCCCGTGTGAAAAAAGCGTTTATTTCATCTTCCGTGATGAACTTTTTATACTCATTCCAGTGAAAGCCATCTCTTGCGGCAAAATTCTGATAAGGCTTTGCAAACTGCTGGAACAGAGCCGCAACCTTATCCGGCTTATAAAAGTGCATCCGCATCAGGTCTTTATCTTCGACGTAGCCTTCTCCCAGCGCGGACAATCTCTCATTGAGATCGGTCAGAAAATCCGTATCATCCAGCAAGCCTGCCAGCCTGTCTGTCAGTTCCGGGAAACCGCCCCTGAAGATTTCTGTATCCTGAAAGACTGCTTCGGCAACGCCATCTGCCAAGTCGCGCTCCATATAGGCCAATGTCTGCGCGTGTTCCTGACTGTGCCTGTACCACCTATTTCCAGACACTGTTACACTGTCATGCTTTTTCCAACGGTATTCCTTTCCACTCTTCATCAGTTGTTCTCCTGTGCGTTCAGAAAAGATACAAGATCTGTCTGGTTTGCTCTTATAATCTGTTCTTCCGTATACTGCATTTTCCTCATCCTTTCCTGTCTGTCCTGCTGACAGACTGTTATAAACTCATCTCATAGTTTGACCGCGTGTGTCGGATGTGTTATATAGGTCGATTGTTTCTTTTCCCAGCGTTTCGGAAATTTCTTTGAGCGTTGAACTCTCCTTGCCGCCGAGGAACAGCATGGTGTCGCAGTTGCCGATGATGGTTTCTGCGGCATCCTTGTAGATGGTTTTCAACTGGCTCTGCGATTGCAGAATGATGGATGCCGAAATCTCGCGGCTGCGGATGGTGGCGATCAGCTTATCAAACTTCGGGATCAGACCGATGTTCGCAAACTCATCGAGCAGCAGCCGCACATGATACTTCAGTTGCCCTCCGCATTGATCGTCTGCACGGTCACAAAGCAGATACGATGTAGGTTTCTGATCCACCGTTTGGATATAGAAATTTCCTTTACTACGCATTTCTTCGGCAAAATACAATATGTCGGTATAAAATAATCATCAACCACTACATATAGTATTCCTATGTTTTCAGGCGCAAAAAAAATAGGCCATCAACTCGAAAATTGATGACCTAAATATCGGTGCAAAAAGCTCACTTATTTGATTATTGAAAAAAGCCCACCTGGTTTCCGTTCCTGCCTGCTATGCTTTAAGCAAGCCGGATGGTAACCAAGTGGGCTTCTTTTTATTTCAGATATTCTATTTTTCGGTTCCGGCCTCTTCCTTTGCTTCGCCACACGCCCCTCACACTGCCCCACTGTCGGCTTTTTCTTCCGGGGTGGGATTGTTTTGCGATGGAGAGCCTTCTGCCCGACACAGGGCAAACGTGGGGCTTACCGTTCCGTCCAGCACTCTTCCATTTTCAATCGGCAGTGCTTCTTGAATTTGAAAGCTGACCAGCCTCTGCTCCGGGAACGGATTTCCAATCATGCGGTAAGATCTGCGCTTATCCCATTTTGCATTTTTATAAATCATTCGCACGAAGGCCACGCACTTGATCTCACAGCTGCTGAACTCATTCAGCTTTCCCACCCGATGAGCTCCTGCATCTGCCGCACTGCATGCCTGCACGGCGATCTGATTCATCTGAGGATTGTATAAAAAACGATAGTGTGATGGCCAGCCAAGTGCTTCAAGAGTACTGCGAAAAATCGTGATCCGGCCTTCATCCACGTTTAATGTCATACCGAGAACACTGGCGTGCCACATTTTCTGTTCCCGCAAACTACTCACCTCCTCCTAAAAATGGGCGCACTTCCCCCTTGGTTTCTTTTCATCATTCTAATCCGCACTGGTACCGGGGGCCTTCCCCGTCAGGATGCCCATCGACACATATCCATCTATTTGCGTCACCTCTGATTCTTTCAGGTGCTCTTCTACAGGCACGCCAAAAGTACCCGCAATATCATCCGGGTAAAATCCCTTCCTGGTATTCACAGGCTTTGTTTCCTCTGATTGCGGCGCACTTTCCCCTTTCTTCCGTTTCTGACCTTCGTGGAAGATTTCTGGCACGAGAAGGTCAAAAACATACAAGGTCTCCCCTTCAAAGTTGATTCGATACCCCAGTATCTTATAGCGGCAGTCACTATCCCAGCCCATCTCGTTATAAACCAATTCCGAAAATGGCTTACAGGACATCTTTCTGCTCTTTCGCTTGTCCGGCTTCGCAATACACCAGCGCAAAGCGTCCTTATCATTTTCATCACAGCCGCGTACAACAATGCGCTTCAAATCACTGTTGAACATGACGTGTACATAAACCACATCTTCCAGTCCACTGATGCAGGCTGTGTTGAATGTGATGCTGTCTTTTCGAATTACAATTGCTGGGTCTCTGAGGTGAGCGAACAGTTCTTTTCGCACCACTTGATATCCATCATATGAAAAAGTACTCTCCAGTTCTTCAGCCTTTGCATCTCTTTCAGTCTCCAATGCCTGCTCCTTCGGCGGCATCAACGTTTTGTTTTCCTCCATCTATGTCAATCCATCCTTCCATTATTTCTTCCGCTTCATGGAGCAGCGTGTTCAGACCATCTGCGGTAAAAATATTCATTTCCTTAATTTCAGATGCCGGCCGAAGTACATCCCAATTGCCGGCATAATGTTCCTGCTGCAAAACACCAATCTGCGCGATGCTCGTGATTGACTGGCCAAAAGTCCCTGCCCATTCCGGCGGGAAAATATAAATCGTCTTTTTAACAGTTTCTCCTTCTGATTCTTCCTCTTTGGGTGGCAGAACGATTTCCTCCACCTTGATCATCTCCGGCTCATCGAGTTCAAAGAGCATCAGCTTATCATTGTTCTGTTCCACAAGCTGACCACGGAATCGGTACTTCAAATCTTCGTCCCACTCCATGATGTCAAAAGAGCCTTTGCCAGTCCTCGGCACCCGAGCGTACTTGCACACCAGCGTCCTTCTTTCAATCTGCCCCAGCGAATTGCATTCGGATTGCTCTTTTCGCACGGCCGAATGGCAATACATCTGTCAACCGAATTCAATAAAAGCTCTACATATTCCACATCATCAAACTTTTTCAGACAGGCAGCATTAAAACGCAGCCTTCCGTTTGAAATTGTCAATGCCGGATTCTGCAAGGTTGCAAAGTACTGCGCCCGGACCACTTCATAACCAGTAAGATCCAGACGATTCATTACTTCTACCGTGTTGGGCTGTTTTTCCCGCATAACGCTTTCAGATGCTTCCCGGTATTCTTCTGCCGAAAAGCCGGTCCAGTCCTTATCAAAAGGCACATATCCGCGGAGAATGCCATCATCTACCACACTCAAAACAGGCAACGGATGACTTTTCTTTTTATACGTCCTGGATGCGCGCAGATGATTTGCCGCATTATAGACTTCCCTGGACACGATTGCCTCGTGGTGATCCCTCTGACGGTACTGCGTTCGATCATTGTTGTTCTTCTTTGCCTTGTGCGTAAGGAAGTTTGGTGTGAAAGTCTTTCTCGCTAGCACATCCCCACAATGGCGTTCATTTGCAATGATGCCGGCAATCGTACCCGGATTCCATTCCGTGTTCCCCAGCTTCGTCTTCCGTTCGTAATCTGTCAGAAGTTCTGCAATATCCTTCAGCGAAAACCCATTCAGGTACAGGTAATAAATGACCTTTACTGTTTGGGCCTCATCCTCATTTACCACAAGGTTGCCATCCTCATCCTGGTCATACCCAAGCAATGCCGGTGTAAGAAACAGTCCACGGCTGAACCGGCGATCAATCGACCAGTTCATAATAATTGATTTGGAATGGGATTCTTCCTCTGCCACAGATGCCAGAATCGTCAGGATCATGCGTCCGTTACTGTCCAGCGTATAGATATTGTCTGCTTCAAATTTCACCCCTACAGGCGGATCAAGATTCTTCAGTGTTTCTATAACAGAAAGGCAGTCAACGATATTTCTGGCAAAACGGGCGATGGACTTTGTAAGGATCAAGTCAATCTTTCCCGCCTTACAGTCCTCGATCAACTGCTGCATTCCTTTGCGATGTGCCAACGAAGTGCCGCTGATTCCTTCATCATCATAAATGCCAACAAACTCCCAGCCGGGTTGGGCCTTAATGTAGTCCGTATAATAATTTTTCTGAAGCTCATACGAGGAGGTCTGTTCATCATTGTCAGTGGAAACACGTACATAGGCAGCGACACGACGAATAGAGGTGCTTTCTCCAAGCCCCTCCACAATTTTGGCCGGGATAACCTCCAGTTCGGAAGTATCCACGCCTCTATATCGGTCTCTAATTCTCTGCTTACGATCTATCGCTTCTGTTCCACTGCTCATTCTATAGTTCCTCTCATTCCCCCGGTTTTATGCTCCAATACCACTGGCGCATCTTCCGATAACTTCGGATGCCGAGTTCTTTCTTTGTATTTTCTGCTGTCCTGCGGCTGATACCTTCATCGCTCATCCGCATATAGATTTCTCTGGATCTCATATCATCTTCTGAAAGCAGCTTCTTAATCAGGTAGGCTGCTTTTTCAGACTTTGATTCAAATACTGGTGTTTCCGGCTCTGCTGCCGGGTCCTGTGCTATTTCACACTCCAGCCATTTGAAGCCCTGCTCCGCTGTTATCGAGAATTTGATTTCACCATCTGACGGAGCCAGACTGTTTTTTATCTGCCGGACGATACGGACATCTGTGTTCTTTGGATCTCGCTCCACCTGCAGGACACTCCGGGCAGCCGCCACCACATCAATACTGCCAAGGCTCCGATACAGGCCTTTTGTTCCCTCTTTTTTTTATTGAGGTGACCGATCAGCACAATGGCGCAATCATATACAGATGCCCACATACCAAGACGCTGCATTAGCTTTCTGGCTCTGCCTGCAATCTGAAGGTCAGAATCACTTCCGAGATAAGCCTGTATCGGGTCGATGACTACCAATTTCGGCCGAAATTCTATAATAGCCTGCCGGATGCGTTCATCATCCAGTGTCAGGCCACTGTATGTTTCTTCATTTATAAAAGCCACATTCCCACAATCTGCCCCACACTTTTCCAGCAGGGGCTTGATGGTATCTGACACACCATCTTCTGAACACTGGTAAATGACCCTCTGCGATAATCCAACTGCTTTGCCATCCGGCAGCTTTCCGCCTTTAGATAACTCTGCTATCAGATTCATCATCATTGTGGACTTACCATCGCCGGGGTCGCCTTGCAGCAATGTGATCTTCCCAACTGCTATGAACGGATACCACAGCCAACGAACAGAAGTCGCCTGTACATCACTATATAATGTAAGAATCCCTTTTTCTCCTTTGCTCGTCATCATCGTTCCTTTCCATGTGCAGTCTTTTCTACATTTATATTATAGAGTGTGTGTGGCGTTTTGACCTCCATCTGACAGGTGGAGTGTACTTAAAAATTCCATCTAGCAGATGGAAAAAAGTGCTAAGACCACACAGCAGATAGGGGTGTGGGCTTTTGCGGTCTTAAACTCTTCTATAATCAGTTGCTATGTGCATTTTCATGCGGGATAATCGTACTGCCTTATGCGGGATTCATAAGGAGGACCACACATGGCAATTGATTATACTGCACTTGGACAGCGTATCGCTGATTTCAGGAGTAAGGAAAATTTATCACAGGAAGAACTTGCTTTCAGATGCGGAGTAGGAAATAAGCACATTAGTAACATAGAACTTGGAAAGAGCAAGCCAAGTTTGGAATCACTCGTTCAGATTGCAAACTTTCTGAATGTTTCCGCAGACGATCTTCTCGTAGACAGTCTGGCACATTCGGCTTCCACTGCCGATTCCGAGATTCACCGTCTGCTTTTGGACTGCAACACACTGGAGCAGGAGATTCTTACCCGAATGGTAAAGGAACTGAAAGCGATTTTATACGGATTGGGAGTATGATTTTGTAACCCGTTGACCACATAACAAAAAAGCCCGCATAAGCCACAACTGCACTTCGGAGCATGCCGGGGTGCTGTCTGTGGTTCATGCTGGATGAGGCAAAAAAAGAAGCCCACCAGCGTACCATGTAGGATTCTACACAGTTCGCCAGTGGGCTGGATATGTTTACTTTCTTATACCGCCTTTAATGGGGCTTTACCCATTGTTTCTTTGAACTCATCCACCGTCATATTTGCTTTTGCTGCCGCTATCTCAATATCAAGAGTTCCATCCTGAACCAAGTCAATCAGTGTAAGAATCTTGCCTTCAAGAATACTCTCATTTCTTAAATCTTCCATCTGCTTGCACACTTCGCTCACTCCTTTCGGGTTTTCTTTAAGATATCTGGTTTTCAGCCATTAATGGAAAAATCATATCATTAGCCTGGGTACAGTTAAAATCATGCATCAATTTACCAACATCAGAATCCCCACGATACTCGCCATTCACATATATAATATGCGTTCCATCATTAAATGGTTTTCCAGTTGTGGTAATTATATTCTGTACAGGATATAATGGCTGGTTTTCTCCAAAATAATCGTTTTCTGTTATAAAGATTACATAAGTATCTGGTAAGCTGCTAAAATCCTCTCCCGCATCAAGGTTCTCAATGTCCATCATGCTGGAATGATATCTAGCACGGTGTGGGTCTGCTCCAATATCTGCTCTTTGAACTTCTATATCGTACTTTTTCCCCATTGAATCCGTACCATAAGCATCCAAAAGAATAGATTTCGCACCTGTTACACGTTTTAAATCAGCCTGGGTTTCACAAGAAACCAACTGTAAATCATTCTTCCCTGTTATAATGCGCAGCACCATTTCTGCTAATGGAACGTTATTTCTAAAAAGGCAACGCATAAAAGTATCATCAATCGGTCTAAAGCCACGTAAACGCTGAAGATCTTCTTGGTGATGTCTTTTCTTTCGTTCCTCCAGTGTCTCAGCCATCGGCGCCACCTCCTCAAAGTGTTTTCAACGAGAGTGTATAATACTCCTATTGTATTTTCATGTTACCATAAAGATGCCCTTTTATCAAGCAGTCATCTGTGAACTTTCCAGCAATTTTTGTCGGTCATCGCATATATTTCAAACTCCGATACGCATCCAGTACGAACTCCAAAAACTGAGGACTCATCTGCTCCACCATGCTCTTGCCATCCACGTTCCCCAGCATGGTCACACCTGCCCCTGACAAGTCATCTTCTCTCTTCTCCAGCTCCTTGATGCTGTCTGCCACGGCCGCATCGATGAACGCAGCGAGCTTTGCTCCGTCAACATTGCTTTGTACCGGCATCGGTGCGCCATCATCACCGGCTAGCCGGATCACCTTCGGGTCAAGGATACCCTCTACTTTTTTAAGTGCCTCTTTCTCCGGCATCCGCCGCAGATACCCTTTCATTGCACTCACGACCACCAGTTCCATCTGGGTCGCTGCGTAATCTTCTACTGAAAGCCATGCTAATCTTTTCATGTCGTTCTCTCCTGCTATGTGTATTTCTGTACTCTCAACATATAGCAGAATTTTGCACATAACAATGGGTTCGGAAAAAAATCCTCCAAAAACAAAAAAATCCCCACCAGACAAGACGAAATGTCTCATCCAGTGGGGTTCCCAAAATCACGCTTCCTGCTCCAGCAATGCCCGTTCTTGTGCTTTCCGTTTCCGAATCATCAGCGTGTGTGCCGTTTTTCCTTTCTCTTTTTCTCTATGGTACCGAATGCAGAGTCCGTTGACCTGCCAGCCGTCCATCAGCACCTCGACCGTTTTATTCGGATTACATCTGCGGAATCCGATGAAGGCCATCAGCGTCCGGTTGTTGCCAGTGCTGGTCAGCTTGACTCCAAAATTCGTCGTGTAAGTGACCACATCACCGTCAACGATTCCTTCCTTGATGAATGCGAAGTAGATGCCCTTTTCAAATTCCAGAAAATCCGGAGCCTGATCCACCCGGTCTGCACTCATCTTTCTTTTTCCACGCCGGATGTCACTCAGGATTTTGCTTCGTGCCTTTCCGCCAAAGTCGCGCAGGCAGCTTCCATCCGTATCCAGTCCATTGACATTCAGCTTCATGCCGGCCTTATTGATTTCGGGCAGGGCTTCTAGGCAGCGGATGAAAAAGTCGTAGTTGTGCTTCATCTCCGAAAGAAGCTGTTCTTCCTGGCTGAGTTGCTGCCGTTCGTCCATTTTCTCATTCAAACGCTCCCGCAGGTCATCCACCAGTCTTTCGTAGGTATCGATCTCCGGGCTGGCTTTCTGGCGGCCACGCTCTACTGCTTCTTTCAGCCTGCCCTGCATCTGAGCCATTTTTTCTCCAGCTGCAGAATCTGTTCATCCAGTTCGGCTTTTCTGGAAGAATCCCGTTCTGCGACATGCTCCTGCACCTTCTGGTAGACCGTCCGGAATTCCGAATCGATCCATGCGTTCTCCCCGTTTTCTTCATGGTCGCGCTTGATGGCGTACAGCATCTCCATGAAACTCTGCCTGACCGCCGTCTCGTATACAAAATGGGAAGGACACTTTGCATCCCCTTCGCCGATATAAGTCGGATGCCAGGCAACATCCGGGTCTGCTTTTCCCCATAAATGGCCCATCGTTGGTCGGTGAGGTATCCTTAAGACTTGAGCACCGCCAAACGGGATAAGTGTAATAATACCGCTCATAGTAATCGTCCGGCGAACTGCCCTGTGCCAACAGCTCACTGCGGCAGGCATCCAAACATCTGTCATCCTCGAAGTGCGTCGCTCTTGCCTGCAGGGTTCTGCGGTAAAAGGGCTCTCCGCACTTTCCGCATACCAGGTTATCAAAGACATCCTTGCCTACTCGTTTTTCCCGCTTCTCATCCTTCTTTTTCGTTCGGTTTTTCTTTCTATGTGCCAGGATTTCCTGCGCCCGCATCCACACCGTGCGGTTGATAATCGGGACATGGTGGTCCGTCACATAGAATTTCGGAGCTTCTCCATTGTTTGGAATCGACTTGTGGCTCAGAAAATCGACGGTAACCGTTTTTGCATTTCGCAGTCACCAACATATTTTTCATTCTGGAGGATAAAATCCACACTTTCGCTCTGCCATTTTGTCCCTTTGGATGAAGGGATTCCCTTTTCATTCAGTTCATTGCTGATTTTGTAAGAAGATTTTCCCAGAAGGAATTCATCGAAGATGAACCGCACCACCTTGGCCTGTTCTTCTACAATGACCCACTCCTTATTCGTCTCACCGTCCGTATAGCCATAGACCGACCGTGGATTTCCAAAGGCAATCCCTTCCTGAAACCGCTTTTGAATACTCCAGCTGATATTCTTGGAAATTGAATTGCTTTCTTCCTGTGCCAACGCAGAAAGAATGGTCAGGAGCAGTTCGCCAGACGCATCCAGCGTATCAATGTTCTCCTTTTCAAAGTATACACCAATTGGCGGGTCACACTGCCGAAGCTGTCTCACGCAGTTCAGCGTATCGACCGTATTTCGTGCAAATCGGGAAATGGACTTTGTAATGATGTAATCGATTTTCCCATCCAGCGCATCCTGCATCATCTGGTTAAACTCGGTGCGGTGGTTACGGTTGGTGCCGGAGATTGCTTCATCTGCATACATTCCGGCAAAAGTCCAGCCTTCTTTTTCGTTGATCAGCTTCGTGTAGTAGCTTTTCTGCCCCTCATACGAAGTCTGCTGGGCAAGCTCATCGGTTGAAACGCGGCCGTATGCAGCGACCCGGATGTCCTTTGCCTTTTTCAGCTGACCGCCGGCAGACACTCTTCGCTTCGTTGCCGGAATCACCTGCACATTGTTTGCAACCGTTCCTTGTGTCATTTGTCTGTTCATCAATACTTCCTCCTTATCATGCCAGGCTGCTGATAGCCCTCAAATACGCTGTCACACTCCACATCCGTGCAGGTGTCATCAAACCAGTGGATTCTAAAATGTTTCGGTGAAAAAATGGTAACGGAAAGTACAAAGGCCTTCACATACGTTCCAGCTGCTTCATCCAGAAACATCTGCGTCCCTCCCGCCAGAGAATCCAGCCACTGAAGCGTTTTTTCCCGAATTTCATAGGTCTGCTCCAGCTTCTTCCAGTAATCTTCCATGTACCGGACCTGCTCGGCCTGCTGCTGGGCTTCGTGCTCCAGCTTCTCCAGCTGTTCTTCTTCGTTGAGAAGTCGGTTTTCTAACTCTGTGACCGCTTCTTTATCTATCGGTTCTCCCAGCACCTCACATCTCACTTTTAATGCTTCTTTTTTCCGCCTGAATATCCCGGATATGCTGGTGGACATCCCGAATGCTGTAGTTCACTGCTGACAGCTGGCGTTTCAGAAAATCCCCTTCCTGCTCCATCTGGTCGAAATCGTGGATTTCTCTCAGCTTCTCAGTCAGGTTCTTTAATGCCTGATTTCTCGCATTATCAATGGGTGCTTTGGAGATCATCTGCATGACCTCATGGACTTCTGCATCCATCTTCTCACCCAGCTTGAATTTTTCGGCAAATGCTTTGCAAAGCAGCGTCTGGATCTGCTCTTCATAAATCGGCTCCATCCGGCAGCGCTTCTGTCCCTGCTGGGCGAGCTTTGTTGCACACCGCCAGATGGTTGTCCTTGTTGTGGAATGGCCTTGAAAATACCGTCCGCATTCTCCACACAGCAGGAGTTTGGAATAGTTTCTTTCGTTTCTTCCCTTTTCGATGCCCCTGTACTTTGCCGTGTATGCCTTCCAGACTTCCTGTGCTTCCTGCCACAATTCTTCCGAAATGATAGCCGGATGATGATTTCGTATCAGGTATTTCGGCTTTTCCCCTTATTGACCTTCTGTTTATGCCCATTCCTGTGATCGGTATAGGTCTTCTGACAAAGTACAGAACCGCAGTAACGAACATTTGCGATCATGTACCGAACATCCGTTGCCGTCCACCCCCGCTTATCTTCTTCCTTTAATGCGCCAGTTGGCAGCACAGTCGGCTTCCGCTTTTGCCGCTGTCTGCATCCGCTGTTCGGCGGCTGGATATGCAGGGCATCCAGCTTTTGGGCGATTTGTGTGAAGCCTAATTCTTCTTTTGTAAAAAGTCGGAACACCATCCGAACAATCTTTGCTTCTTCCGGGATGATGAACACCGCCCGGTATCGGTATCCGTTCTCATTCACCGTGTACTCTCCTTTGCGGAATTCGTAACCGTAGATGTCCTTGTTGCAGACATTTCCAGCCGGGAACCGTTTCTGATTGCTCCATGAGATGTTTGCAGAAATCGAACGGCTCTCTTCCTGTGCAATGGCGGCCAGCGTAGTAAGGATGAACTCGCTGTAAGCATCCGCTGTATCCATCGCTTCCCGCTCAAACAGGATCGTGACATTGTTTTCCTTTAGAGTCCGTAATGCCACAAGAAAGTCCTGCGTGTTCCGGGCAAAACGGCTGATGGACTTGCAGATTACCCGGTCAATCTTCCTCTGCTTGCAGTGTCGGAGCAAACGGTTGAAACCTGTCCGCCCTTCTCTGCTTGTTGCGGAAATACCATGATCGGAATAAATGCCGGCGGATGTCCACCCTGCATTTCCTGCCAGGAGTGACATAAAGTAGCGTTCCTGCATTTCATACGAATCCTCCTGTGCCGGATTGGTGGAGGAAACACGGATATATGCGGCGACCCGAATAGTCTTCTCTGAAATTGATGTTTTCACCGCTGGTATTGCCGGCCGGCATTCCTGCATCACATCGGATGCGAGCTGGGAGAATTCTTCCATACTCTCCAGCTCATTCACCGGCATTTCTTTTGTCGGTGCGTAGCTGGTTACAGGCGGCTTCTTTTTCTCAGTCTTGACCTTTGCATGGCGGCAAGAATCTGCGCCACCGATTCACTCTGTTCTACCTTTTTCTTTCCTTTTGCTTCCGGCAGCTTCATCTTTGACATCAAGTCATTCAGAAAAGCATTTGAATCCATATCATCCTCTCCTTTCGTCAGATTTTCCTTCCGAAAGGAAAACGTGTGGTAATGCCACCGCCTTTTCCTATCTTCGGGTAGTGACATATTTGCTCTATCCGGCACTTATAGCAAGTGATATCCGAACTATAAATCGTAGAATATCTGCCCACATAGTCGGGCAAATCTGACGATTGCATTGTATGTAAAAAGGCTCTCCTTTTCAGGAAAGCCCATAAAGGTCAGATACGTGCTGCGAAGTCAAGTGCAATCCAGCCAGCACCGGATTTCAGCTTGCCCCAGCCTTTCACAGAACCAGCACCCGCAGATTCTACCACGATGGTGAACACGCCCTTTCCGGTGTAATAACCGGTCTTGCCGTAGTTTGTTCCCGGTCCTTTACGGATGTTGAGATCGTTGATGGACACGCGAACCGCATACGGCACAGCTGCAGCCTGGGGCACAGGATAGACCGCCTTGCCGTCCGGATCGTAGACCGTATACCCCGGATTCGCATCCGCACACTGCTTCGCATAGGCCAGATCATGGAACGCCCCTTTCTGGGAAGCCGCATTCTGCCAGCTCTTACGCACACGATACCAGCCAGAGATGATACTTCCCTGGTTCTGGGCTGCGGCATTATACTGTGTCAGGTTCCAGCGCTCGATGATATTGCAGAGATTCTGCACATAGGTATGGCTGGTGGCATAGCCGCCATCCTTGATGATCTGCACAGCCTTCTTGTAATCCGTGCATCCTGCCAGACCTTCATAACGTTTCCTGCTGCCATTCATCGCACCGAGCAGATATGCCGCACGGTCGGCAATGGAGTCCTCCACACAGGCGTACTTTCGGAAATCAGCGGTGATCGTGACCATCGAACCGTCATCATTCTGTTCCTGTGTTTTCTTGGTATAGACGGACTTACCATCCCAACTGCTGCCACTCCAGCTGTTCCCGGAAAGCGAGGTCTTCATGCCAAAGCAGTTATTGGCATTCTGTGCCAATTCACTCTTACCGTAGCCGGACTCCAGAATAAACTGCGCCATCGACACGCAGGCGAGGATGCCGGACTGATTCTGGTTTTCGGTAAACAGCGGACCAATCTTTGCCACTGCCTCGGCTTCTGACAGGTTCTTAAGGGAAGCTGCCTGCAGGCCGGATGAAGATGAACCGCCCAGTGCTGTGGTCACCCTTGCGGCCAGATCACCCATACGGGCATACAGCCAGTTTCCGGGACAGCTTTTGTTGGCAAGCCAGCGGTGAACGGTCAGGATCATCTCGTCTGCTGCCGGAGCGTAGTTGAAGGTTTTATTCTTGTCGCCCAGCCACAGGAGACCACCCATTTTGGAGGTCAACCCGGAGATCAGGTTGCCAAACTTCGACACGATCTGTCCGCCATCTGCACTGCCGATCTTCGACAAGAAACTACCGATATTGGACAGCAGACCACCACCGTTCTCTGTTCCGAGGGCATTACCGAGGTTCTGCATCGTACTACCAAGGTTTCCGATGGTATTTTTCATGGAACCGAGCCTGTCCACAAGACCAGTGACCATATTGACCGTGTCACCGACCTTGCTGATGCCGCTTCCCAGGTTCTTTAGGAAGTCCGAGTTGAAGGTATCGCCAAGGCTGCGGATCGCATTTCCAAGGGAACTGGTCTGAGAACTCAGCTCTCCAATGGAATCCTTCATATCCGTAAAGCCCTGCTTCACTTCATCGCTCATACTGCCGACTGCGGTTTTGGTGATGCCCTGCATGTCAGTCCAGAGCTGCTGGAACTGTGTTTTCAGCCCGGAAAGCCCGGACATGAGCTGCGTCTGAATGCCGCGTCCAACATCTCCTGCTGCAGAACTGATTCCCCGCTGGCTGTTTCGAACGCTTGTCGCAAAACCACCAACCACGGAGTCCATCCAGTCACCCAGAGAATCCACCGGGGTTGTGAGATTGTCGCTCATTGAACCGGCAAGCCCCTGCACAGCCTTCACTACCGACTTGACATTTTTCTTAATGCCGGTCGCCAGCAGCTTCATGAAGTCCGGCATATAGGTATCTGCATCGGACAGAGGACCTTCGTCTGGCACGGAGAAATGCAGCAGACTTCTGACCCTGCTTGCGACATTTTCCGCCGCTGCGATCACGGAACCGGCCGCTGCCCGGACACCTGCCGCCATCTGGGAACAGATATCTGCGCCCCAGCGGTATGCCGAAGAAGCAATCGAACCGAGCGAGTTAAAGCTGCTCCTGATACTTGCAACACCGGAAGAAACCGTGCTGCGCAGGCTGGACATTGCCGAAGACACCGTGGACTTGATGCTGTTGAAGGCAGAGGTCGTGGTGGATTTCAGTGTGTTCCAGCCGCTTGTGACCGTACTGCGAACTGCGGATACAGAGGATGTTGTAAGACTCTTGATGCTATTCCATGCAGTCGTGATGACCGTCTTGATACCATTCCAGCTGGTGTTCGTCAGAGTTTTCACCGCATTCCATGCGCTTGTCATGGAGGATTTTACAGAAGCAGTCGCAGAAGTGGTAAGGGACTTGATCCCGTTCCACGCTGTGGTAATGACCGTTTTAATGCCGTTCCAGCTGGTCGTTGTCAGCGACTTCACTGCATTCCATGCACTGGTCATGGACGTTTTCACTGCTGCTGTCGCGGAAGTCACATTGGATTTCACCGCCGAGAAGCTGGTCTGGATGGTGGTCTTGATGCTGTTCCATGTGCTCGTGGTACTGGTCGTAATGGAACTCCATGCGGATCTCATTGCGGCACTCACACCTGCCGTTCCGGTCTTCACCGTCTGGCTGATGGCCGCCCAGCTCTTACTGTATGCCTGCTCCACTCCCCTCATGGAGTTGGTGATGGAAGTAGACAGCGTGGTGGACAGATTCTCTGCCGCCGCAGTTACAAGGCTGGTGTTGGTCGTGATGCCGTTTGCCAGTCCCTGCATGAAGTCCGGCATCCAGCTTTCCATATCTGCCAGAGGCCCTCATCCGGCACAGAGAAGTGCAGGAAAGACCGGATACGGTCCGCCACTCCCGATACGGCGCTTGCCACATCCTGAATCCTCGACTGGATACCGGACACAATGTTGCCGATCATGTCCGAGCCCCACGAGAATGCCTGTCCAGCCAGACCCTTGATAAAGGAAACTGCACTGTTAAAGCCGTTCGTGATGGTGGACTTAATACCGGAAATGGTAGAGGAAATCCCGGATTTCATCGAGTTAAAAAGCTGTGGTCGCCGCGCTCTTGATGCTGTTACTGAGGGACGAAACCGTAGACTTCATGGCATTCCAGCCGGAAGAAACCACCGATTTGATACCATTTACCACACCGGAGATTTTGCTGCTGATGGCGCTCCAGATGGAAGAAACCGTGGACTGGATTGCTGAAAGGACAGTCGAAATGACCGTCTTGATTGCATTCCATGCCGTACTCATCCGGGTCTGAATGCCAGTCAGCAGCGGAGACAGGAACGATACAATAGCGTTCCATACAGTTGTCACCGCGGTCTGGATTGCAGTCAGCACCGTAGAGATGGCTGTCTGGATCGCGGACCAAACCGTAGAGAAAGTCGTCTGCAATCCAGTCAGGATCGGAGTCACAAAGGCGACGATGGCGTTCCAGATGGAAGTGATCTTCGTCTGGATCGCAGTCAGTGCTGCGCCGATCAGGATCTGAATTGCCTGCCAGATGGTTTCAAACAGATATTTGAACGCATCCAACAGAGGTTTCATGGTGTTGTAGATGCCATTCCACACCGAAGTGATCGTCGTGCTGATGGTGTTCATGACCGTAGAAATCGCAGTCAAGATCGCCGTCCACACAGTTGTCACCGTGGTATGGATCGTATTCAACACAGAAGAAACGGCTGTGGAAATGGCAGTCCAGATGGTGCTGAAGGTCGTCTGGATACTCGTAAGGACAGTCGTAAAGAAGCTCGAAACTGCAGTGAACACAGTCGTTGCCACACTTTGGATAGCAGAAACTGTGTTTGAAAAGAAGCTGCTGATTCCGCTCCACACGGTCTCAAAGAAGCTCTTGATACTGCCCCATACCGTCTGCCAGTCCGTACCGAACAGCCCAAGAAACACATCCAGTGCGCTCTTTAATGCGGTAAGAGTCGTAGAGAATACAGACTTCACGCCATCCCAGATACTGGAGAAGATGCCCTTTGCCGCTTCCCATGCACCGCTCCAGTTGCCGGAGAACACATTGGAAAAGACATCGAACAGACCCAGTAAGGTATCCAGAACCACACCGAGGATGGTCGAAATATTCTGGAATGCTCCCTCAAACAGCGGTGCAAGCACCTGACAGAAGCCATCCCAGACAGCTTTCAGTACCTCGGTGACATCCTTAAAACAAAGCCCAGCCCGTTGATCCGCTGTGTCAGCTGGTCGCAGAAGCCTTTCAACTTGGAAACGATGTCGTTCCAGATGCCGGTAATGGCAGTACGGAACTCCTCGTTCGTATTCCAGAGGTTCATGAATGCCGCCACCAGCGTGCCGATGACCGCCACCACGGCTACGACAGGCCCAGACAGACCACCCAGAACCACACCCAGCTTGCTGAACACACCGCTGGCACTGCCCACATGGGTGATGAGAAGCCGGACACCCTTTGCAAGAGAACTGAATCCCCGCATCGCTGTACCGACGGTCGATATGGTCTTGCCAAGCACAATGAGCAGTGGACCAATGGATGCCGCCAGTAGCCCGATCTTGATGATCGTTTCCCTGGTGCTTTCATCCATGCTGTTGAGTTTATCCACGAACTGCTGCACGGCAGATACGATCTTGCGGATGGTGGGCATCAGAATGTCGCCAAAAGAAATAGCCAGCTCCTCCAGCTGAGATCTTAGGATGGTGAGCTGACCATTTAAGTTGTCCTGCATGGTCTCTGCGATGCTCTCGGATGCGCCGTCACAGTTTTCAATGGCACCACGCAGTTTGTTGATGTCCGTCTCGCTGGAATTCATTAGGGCAAGGAAGCCGGACATGGCATTCTTGCCGACCAGCGCCTCTGCATTGGATGCTTTTTCAGATTCGGTCAAGCCAGAGAATGCTACACGGCAGTCTGCGAGGATATCGTTCAGGCTCCTCATACTACCATCTGCATTGCTGGTGGCAATCGTAACTTCACCGATGTTCTTGCCCACAAAGGTCACTTCACCGGAAAGGTTATTCATGATGGTACGAAGGGAAGTACCCGCCTGTGAAGCCTTGATACCACTGTTTGCCATCAGACCGATAGCTTCTGCGGTATCCTCTGCGGAAAAGCCAAGCGCACCAGCGATAGGTGCACAGTACTTGAACGTCTCGCCCATCAAGCTGACGTTGGTATTCGCATTGGATGAAGCGGCTGCAAGGATATCTGCAAAATGCCCGGAATCCGCCGCAGACAAACCGAAAGCGGTGAGGGCATCCGTGACAATATCCGAAGTCGTGGCGAGGTCTTCACCCGAAGCGGCCGCCAAATTCATGATACCCTCAATGCCGCCCAGCATGTCAGAAGTCTTCCATCCGGCCATGGCCATGTACTCCATCGCCGAAGCAGCCTCTGATGCGGAGAACTTGGTCTTCGCACCCATTTCACGAGCTTTTGCACGAAGCTGGTCGAAGTCATCCCCGGTCGCACCGGAAATGGCAGATACTTTGCTCATTTCAGCATCAAAGTCCGCTGCTGTTTTCACCGCTGCTGTACCAAGACCAGTCACAGCTGCGGTCACAGGCAGGAACTTCTTACCGACATTCTCCACAGAAGATCCGATGTTCTGGAGCTTTTCTCCGGCTTCATCGATCTTGGCAAGGGTCGCATTCGTGGTCGCCGCCTGATCCTGTAAGGATCGCAGATTCTGTTCGGTCTCCACGATCTCACGCTGGAGAGCATCGTACTGCTGCTGGGTAATCTCACCGTTGGCAAGCTGCTCATTGGCCTGTTGTGCGGCTGTTTTCAGAGTCGCCAGCTTTTCCTTAGTGGCTTCAATGGCATCCTTAAGCATCTTCTGCTTCTGGACGACCAGTTCTGTATTGGAGGGGTCCAGTTTCAGGAGTTTGTTGACATCCTTCAATCCGGACTGCGTCCCCTTGATTGATTTGTTTACACTTTCCAGTGCTTTGGAGAGCTTTGTGGTATCGCCGCCGATCTCAACGGTGATGCCCTGGATTCTGGATGCCATGTGGATGACCACCTCCTTTTGGGCATAAGAAAAGCCCATCTGCACAGGGCAGACAGGCTAAAGGAATAAAATACTATTGGCTTTGTATCAAAGTCAGCCTTTCGGCATACAATATATTTATCAGCAAATTCATCGACCAACCGGTTGATATTTTTGCAAACATGTGCTATAATGCAATCAAAGAAAGGAGTTGACGATTATGGCTTCTGTTATGAGTGCTATTACCAACACTGTACCAATCACCCAATTCAACCGTGGTCTTGCCGGAAAAATTTTTGAAGATGTCAAGCAGTGCGGTGCCAAGGTTGTTATGAAAAACAATGCTGCCGAATGCGTTCTCATCTCCCCGGACGAATATGTCCGTTTAATGGATGAATTAAATGATGCTCGTCTGCTGGCTGTCGCTTCTGAGCGTATGGCACACTTTGATCCTACCTCTCTGATTTCTGAGGAAGAAATGAACCGCCGTCTCGGTGTTACAGAAGACGATCTCGCCGGTTTTGACGAGGTAGACATCGAATGAACTGGAAACTTAAATACCTTCCTGAAGCAGAAAAAGACTTAAAAGACCTCGATGGAAGTCAGCGCATACTTGTTCTGAAAGCCATTAAAAAGTTCAGCAAAATCCGCTGCCTGTTGATGAGCAGGGCTACGGTAAACCACTCGGTAATCACAACAGCACTAACCTTGCAGGACTTCTGAAAATCAAACTCCGGTCCGCTGGTTTACGAGTTGTTTATCAGCTTCGTCGTACAGAATCTTCTATGATGGTTATTGTAATCGGTGTTCGTGCCGACGAAGAAGTATATGAACTTGCTCAGAAAAGAGCGAATAAGCACGGGCTTTTCGATTGACTTATAGTTCTTAATCAGCTATAATTTCTATAGTGATCAGGTTTTGGTAACCTTGCGAGGTCCGAGACCGGGAAGATGACCTTTAGTCCACCTTCTTTCTCCCCCAGTTGTGCACGGCTGGGGGATTTTTTATGCCTTGTCACCAGACGATTGTGCGTATTTCATTCACGATATAAGCACGGTCGTCTGTTTTTGTTTTAGAACCGGTCGAAATCCACCTGCGACGCCAGCTCTTTGTACGGATAATCATCGTTCTGCCGCTCCGTGAACATATCATTGACCAACCCGATGGTCAGCAGGTCGAGATCGGCGATGCTGATACCGAGCTGTACACAGCGCAGCAGAAAGAGCGGGCTGGTCATTTCCCGCTCACTTTTTCGAGGTTTTTTCTGGATTCCACCTCCGTCTGCACATTCAGACCCCACAGTTCGATCAGCTGAGGCAGGATCTGGTAGATGGAGAAGGTGTTGAACTGGTCCAGGAACTCCTCCGGGCTGTCCGGCACCTTTGCTGGGTCTGCATGACGGGCCATCAGCCATGCCAGGTCCTCGAACATTTCCAGACTGAACAGGTCGAGGTTGGAATTGTCCTCATCATTCTCTCCCACGCTCTTTTCCAGCTGACGCAGGTCTTTGTAGATGTCACGGCCGAACTTGATACGGTACAGGCGAGGCACAGCGGCACTTGCCTTAAAGGTGACTTCCTTGCCATCGATCTCGATTTTCTTTGTAACTGCCATAATCGTAATCCTCCAAAATTTCATGTAAAATTGGCAGAGCCGAAGCCCTGCCGTATATCGTGTTTCTTACTCTGCCGGGTCAATGCTGACCAGTGCATTACCGCCACTCACAGTGGGCAGCTTTCCATCCCACTTCTGAACCTTCTGGTAATCGATCAGCGTATCGGACAGGCTTTCTGCCAGTTTACGGTTTGCCTCTGCCTGTGCATCTGCGGCAATGGAAGTCTTCTGGGCTTCCGCCTCTGCATTGGTGATCGCCACCTGCTTATCCGCTTCTGCTTTGGCAATGGCGGCTTCATTCTCGATCTTCTGCTTATCTGCATTCTGCTGTGCAATGGACTTCTGCTGGATGGCTTCGTTATAGGCATCCTCGAAATTCATGTCGTTGATGACGACCTTGTTCACAAACACAACATCGTCGCCATATTTCTGCACCAGAGACTCTGCCAGCTTCTGCTGTGCCAGAGGTTCGATCTTAGTTCGGTTGGTCACCTCATTGGGGCCAAGTTCAGCCATTGCAGACTTGATTGCCGATGCCACCAGCTCGTCACCGACCAGATTCTTGATGTCGGACACATTCGCATACAGCCATGCACTCTTCTCAGGGAGTACCTGATAAGTCACAATGACATCAGCGGCATACACAGGGGTCTTGTCGGAGGCTTCGCCCCAGACCTGCGCCTCGATGTGTTTATCCTGCTGCTTGTTGTTGACCTTGTGAATACTCTGCACAAAGGGAATGCAGAAATTGAGCTTGCCGCTCTGGATGGTGGTCTCCTGAATCTGGCCAAAACTGGTCTTCACGCCAGTGTAGCCGGTGGGGATGATGTGGAACGAGCAAACAGCCAGCACCAGAACGATGATCACTGCGAACAAAGGAAAAAATCTTCTTCATAATCGTATACCTCTTTATAATAATGTAAGCAGAGCCGAAGCCCTGCGGTGTGTGTCGGGCACTTAGCCCTGCGGCTCCTCGGTGTGACTGGTATCTTCGGTGTCCACAGCTTCTGCCTGCGGCTCGTAGACCGCATCGTACCACTTGTTATAGACATCATCGGTGGTGCTGGTGCCGGTCTTTGCCTTGACATAACCGTTTGCCAGAGGGGTTGCCTGCAGGTTCAGGGTGTCCGTCTTGACTTCCTTGCTGTCCTCATTGGTCTCACCCTCAATGGACGGACGGCTTGCCACACAGTTGTACAGCACATGACGGATGTGACGCTGATCACCATCAAACTCGAACAGGAAGGCGAAATGCTCCAGTTCCACGTTGGCGTTCTCTGCAAGCACGCCGTTGCCATCCAGTTCCTCGTGCATGATGTCCGTGAGGAAGCTCTCCGGGATCAGCGCGATCTCCAGATCACCCTCATAGCCGGAGTTGTTATTCACGACATAGTAGGCGATATTATCCGCATAAAACGGCTCGATCTCGCCATTGGCATCCATAGAAAGACTGACTGCACCGGGGATGCGGACCGGCTTTTTGCATAGGTGACACTGCCATCTTCGTCAAAGGTTGCCTTTGCATAGTGGCAGTTTTTCAGGCCAAATTTGACCTTATTGCTTTGCTTCGACATAGATTATTCCTCCCATCGCCCTGCGGCCGGCTTATACGGTCAGCTCATACAGGACTTCATACATCTTTTCGGTTTCGATCCAGACCTCACTTTTCTCATAGTAGAGTTCGTGTGCGGTCAGGACTTCTTCAATATTTGCTTCCATATCCGGGTCTTTGTAATCGGTGTACACCTCGATGTCCAGCCGGTTGAAGTGGTGGTACACAAGGTTATCCGCACCGAAATTCTCGGCTTTCGGATACAGGAAGCAGATAAACGGTGGATCAGGGCTCTCCCCTTCTGCGAAATGGTCATACGCATAAGGAAGTCCCATCTCTTCCACCAGAGCTTTTACCTCTTCGTGGGTCATTGGTTCCTCCTTACTTTAGTGCCTTTTCGATGAGGGACTGGAGCTGCTCGATACCGGCCTGCTCTGCCGGAGCGATATGCGGTCTTCCCGCCACACGCCCACCGCCGCGCTTGGCATGTCCCTTTTCCAGCAGATGTGCCAGCTGGTAGCGGTTCTTGGAATGCACCACCATCTGAAGGCTCTGGCTGGATTCGGACTGTTTGGTCGCCACCCAGCTTCCCTTGTACGCGCCCGTCCTGGACGGTGCATTGGCCGAGATCTGGTCTTTGACCGTTTTGGCAGACTTACGCACGGCACTTTTCACCTGCGTGGAAGCAAGCGTTGCATATTCTTTTAAGCCCTCGTTGATGACATCTGCCATCTCATCGATGCTGACGGTTCTGCTCATCCGGCTGCCTCCTTTCCAGTCTGCAATGGATCTTCAGGATCTTCTTCTGGTAGTTCATCGGGTCAACGGATTCGATATTGTAGAGCTGCTCCCGGAAGCGGATACGGAAACCTGTGGAAGTCAATCCTCTGGTCTCACTGCACCAGCGAACCGTAAACACCACGCTCTTCTGTTCGGCTGTGACCTCACCCTCTTCTTCCTGCGCCTGATAGGTCGAAGCGTAGGCAAAGCAGGTGAAATATTCCTCCCATGTGTTCCGATGGTTTCCGACCTTATCGGTCACGACCGTGCTTTTCTCAATCTTGATACGCTCATTCAGTTTCTCGATCATCAGAACACCCCTCCCTCACAGCAAACAGAATGGAACGAAGCGTCAGCATCAGCTGCTTATGGTCAGCTTCGTCCCGGTGCTCATAGAGATACCCCAGTGCATACAGAATCGCCACACGGCAGGTAGTTCGTATTGATAAAAATCTTGAACACTGGCACAAAATCAAAGCTGTTCTCATTTAGGAAGCGGGCATTGATGGTGTCGTTGCCGGTCATTCTTTTTACGAGAGCAGCATTGAATGTGATCTTCTTCTCCGGCTCAGAGATATTTACAAATCTGGAACCGACCAGACGAGCCACTTCTTCCGAAGGTCCGCCTGTGTTCCCACCACGGAATTTAGCTGCCAGCATATCCGGATTTGATGTCTTTCCATAGTCGCCCATGATCTTCAGAAATGTTTCCATTGCAGTACCTTTTCCGTTTCGGGAAGTGGCACCGTAAAGGATAAACATACACTCCTGCGAGGTATCTCCTGTCAGGGCGTATCCCAAAGAACGCTGAAGGAAGTCTGCCAGATCTGCATCTCCACACATGACCTCCTTGATAAACGAGTGCCAGCGTGGACAGTCTGCATCCGGGTCATAGGTAATACCGGATTCCATTGTGAGATAATCCTCCGGCCGATGCTCCCTGAATTCCAGTGTACGCATATCCAGCGTTCCATTTTTGCAGTTGAAGAAATACTTGTTCCTGTCGAATGCCTGCATGGAGATCGGATACACGGACATGGCATCTTTCAGCATCGTTTCCCGGTTCTTACGCAGCTGCAGCTTTCGGACACGGTCGATGAACCGCTTTCTGGCATCCTCTTCGGTAATCGTCAGTGCAAACACATACAGCTTGTCCGCCAGCAGCTTTGCCAGTTCCGATACCTTGAGGTTGCCTTTGTCCGGCCGCCAGACAGAGCCGTCATAGACATACCAGCCTTTACGCTCACTGTTGTACCGGGCGATCTGCTTGAAATAATCCGCAAACATATTGCCCATGCCGATCTCATTTCTGCCATACCGGGAATTTGTATGCGGAGCCATTTCTTCCAGCGTGACCGTGATCTTGGTGAGATCCGGCTGGAACTCGATATAGTCATCTTCATCCAGCTTGGAAAACTCCTCATCCACGATATCCTGTGCGTTGACCGGCATATAGACGGCCGCACAGGTATTGACCGTGTTACGGATAGAGATCGCACCGTAGGTCGAACCAGCCTGTTTTCTGTCCCACTTGTCACGCATCAGGCCAGAGGTGCGGAAAATGCGGTCCATCTGCTCCTCATCGCAGCCACACCAGAATGCCAGGATCGACAGCAACGCCATATCTGCATCCGACTGGCTGCCATAGAGATCTTCCCAGTCACCGGCAAAGAGTTTTTGAATTTATCACTGTTGCTGGCTTCATTGGCTTGTGCGATAACTGCCTCATCATCCAAGTACGAATGGTGCTGGAAATGAGTCTGCTGCACCTGCTTGTTTCGCTTCATCAGCGTGTCCAACAGTGTCGTCATTGCGGTTTCATCGTTCGGGATCTCACCTGTGCGGTAAACATCTCCCGTTACGGTGACGAAGCGGTTCGTCGCACCGGGCATATACACTTCCAGACCCTTGCTGCGGTTGTTGATGTAGTAGACCGTCTTGTCATAGACGTAGTCTTCCGGCACACAAAAGAAACCTCGCAGTCCTTTGCCGGACGGAGATTTTTCCACATAAGCCGTAGGAAAGATGGAAAGGACGGTATCCGCCGTATCGTTCAGCGTACCATCCTCCCGGATACAGTGGTCGATATCAAAAGCTCCGATTCCGTTGCCAACAGCAATACCGATACCGTCATAGCCGCCCATTGCATAGGTGACAAGGGTATTCTTGAAATCTGAAAATGTACGCAGGTCATTGATCCTCGCCCGTCCCCCCGTTGCCGGGTTAAATGGCATCTTGGTCTTCTGGCCGTTACGCTTTTCAAACTTCCAGACACAGAAGCTGCAGGTCGTTTTCAGCTTGCCCGGAATGTTCTTGATGTCCATCATACCTGCGCCTCCCTTCCCATACAAGCCTGCATCGCAAACTGCTTTTTAACCGCAGCTTCGATCTCCTGCTTTTTTCTGGCCGAGGTCACACGGCAGAGCCGGTTGCACAGGACCATCTTGTCAATGGTCGTGATCTGCTCCACCAGCAGAATAGATTCTTCCAGTCCCTCATCCCGGAGCATTTCGCAGTCTCTCCCGGTGACCGGAATGTGTACCGGCAGCTCCAGCTTCTTCAGCTTGGAACTCATCGGGATCACCGTGATGATTGGGGAATTGCGGTTTGCCATATCGTTGCTGATGACCAGCACCGGACGGTTTCCGCTCTGGACCGAAGTGCCATAATGGTTTCCCAATTCTGCAAACCAGATTTCATACTGCTTCGGTATCTTTGGTACCGGCCATCTGGTAAGCGGCATCTCCTGAATCGGCACTCTATTAAGTGCCGGCTGACAGGATACTACTGCCTTTTTCTTGGTCTTCCCTCGCTGATTGATGTATTTATTAACGTGGATCTTTCGTCCATGTGCTGCTGACCGGGCATTCTTTTTCTTTCTCCCCATTGGGATCTCACCTCCAGTTTGATAACAAAAAAAACCGCTGAAGATGGAATCCTCATAGCGGCCACAAATGTAAAAAGGCATAAAAACACCGGATGCTTTCCAGTATCTTTATGCCTTTGTTTTCCTATTTTCCTAGTTTAAAGTATAGCAAAAAACCGATGTACAGTTAAGACGGAAAAGTTCAAAAACGGTTCGTTTCCGTTCGTAAAGTTCAGTTTTGCAGAACTTTTTTCCAGCTGCCGCATCTGCTCCTTGCTGGAGAAAAGCTCTTCTGAAAACTGTTGCAGCCCGATTTTTTATGATAAAAGACGGCTGTTTTTCCCATATGCTTCCCATTCTCAAATTCAACTGCTTTCAGAGGAATCCGGCCCAGACAGTGCTGTCTCACAACGATCTGTGCCTTACTGTCTCTGATCCGAAACGCCGCTGCATCAGCCAGCTCAAGCCACTCTCTTAGAGCTGTATACCTTGCAAGACCTTCTTCTGCCTGCCGGTCATACATTTCCTTTTCACCCGGATATTTAGAATCCGCAGCCATTTCAAGATCCTGCCTCCACTGCACTTGTGTTTCCTCCGCCAACGTTTTTACCCTGCTGTATTTCTGGCAGACTTCTTTTGCAAACTCCAGCATATCCTCTGCTGTTTCCTGTTTCATATTCCGTATCACCTCCTCTGATAGCGGCCAATTGTGTCGGCCATTCCAATAAGGGCATTTTCTTTCTCCCGGACTACCGTTCGCCGGGTCAGCAATTTTCCCTCCGCCCCTGTGATTTCCGACTGCTTCTTCCCATCCACAAACAACTGCTCCGCCACAAGCCGGGTCTGGCCACGCAGACTGCGAAGCCCGATTTCAAAGAGTTCGATCTGCTCACAGACTTCATAGTAAGGTTCCAGAAACTGCTCCGTGCGCTGTGTCTGCACTTCCCGGTTCATGGATGCCAGCACCTTATCGCAATTAAGGACCGTGCGTTCCACCGGGTTCGACAAGCCGCTTGTCTGCACCCGTTCGGATTCCTCATGTGCGCCCTGTGACAGTTTATAGATAATCTCTTCTTTCGTGTAAAACCACGATTTGGATTCTTCATACTGCTGTCGGAGCAGTTCCCGCCTGCGGATCAAACAGCGGTAGGAATCGGCCAGTTTTTGACCAGCTCCAGACAATCCACCTGTTCAGGTTTTGCGGCAGATGCCACATTCTTTTCCTCAGCCATAGTTCGTCCTCCTTTCTGACCGATCCAATTGGTTTTTAGCTGGACGCCTCCATGGTGGCTTTCTTCTTTCGTCGCTTGGCTGCTTCCTGACGCACCCGCTCCTGCACCCCTTCGATCAGCCGGTCCGCATCCAGATCCGTAAGCGTCTCATACCACGGAGAGTGAAAGAATCGTTCCAATCTTTCTTTCTCATGCATCGCATCCCGGTTCCTTGGATTGACACCCAGCCGGTGAAGCGCCCACTTATAATCCTTGACCGCCTGCAGGATGATGGCATTAGCCAGGTTCTCATAGCAGGCCATATTTTCACTGACGGCAACTTTTGCAGCACTTCTTACTCTGCTCATTTTTCAACGCCTCCCATCCTGTCATACCAGGGTGCCGGCACCTTATCCGGAGCAGTTCCGTACTTGAAAACATAGATCGTGTGCCACGCGGTCTCATACATAAGATCCAGCAAACGGCGGTTTGCTTCCGGCAGTTCATTTGCTTTCTTGATGAACTGCTCGATAAAGTGCTCCCGGTTCGCATTCCCCAGATTCTGGCTCTTTTCCCTTGCAATGACCGCCTCTGCAAACTGAAAACAGATCTTTTTGTACTGCTGGACACAGTCGTATTTCCATGTGAGCGCATCCAGCAGAACCTTTCGTTTTCCGTCCGGGGTGAGCTTGGGCATGTTCTGGATCTTGGATTTCTGATACAGTTCCATAGCCTGTTCTTCCTTACAGAATTCCTGCTGCATCCAGATCTCGCTTGCCCGGATATGGCACATCAGAAGTTCCACTTCATGCTCATAGGCTTCCTTCATGAGAAGATCCCGGTTCATCCGCAGGTCTGCTGCCCTGCGGATCGGGTTCGCACCAAAGAGCTCACAAAGAAGTCCCTTTTCGCCAATCGGCCGAAACATTGCCCAGGGGATGAAGAATCCCTCTTCGTCTCTCTTGGCTTTCATTGCCGTTACCGGCTTGGACTTTTTATAACGATAATCGCTCTCCTCTGCCGGACGGCGGTCCTCTGCATTCAAAAACAGATACTTTTTCATATTCTCTCCTATCTCCCCAGCTGCGCCTTGACTGCTGAGATCAGTTTTTCCTGTGTCATGTCTTTCTGCTCCAAAGCTGCCATGACATCCTCGTCCACCGTGTCCTTGGTGATGATATGGTGGATAGTGACCACATCCGTCTGCCCCTGCCGCCAGAGTCTGGCATTGGTCTGTTGGTACAGTTCCAAAGACCAGGTCAGACCGAACCAGATCAGGATGTGTCCACCCTGCTGGATGTTCAGACCGTGTCCGGCCGATGCAGGATGGATCAGGGCCACCGGGATATTCCCGGCATTCCAGTCTCTGATGTCGGTGCTGCTCTTGATATCCCGTACCGGAATCTTTTGCTTTGCCAAATGCTCTATGATACGCTGCCGGTCATGCTTGAACCAATAGGCCACCAGCACCGGCTGTCCGTTGGCGGCTTCGATCAGGTCTTCCAATGCTTCTAGCTTGTGGTCATGGATGATCCTTGCTTTTCCGTTCTCATCGTAGACAGCGCCATTGCTCATCTGCAACAGCTTTCCTGTTAGCGATGCAGCATTGGCAGCGTCTATGTCCCCATCCTTCAACGGAATCAGAAGGTCCTGTTTGAGCATATCGTAGAGTTCCCGCTCCGGTGCGCTCATCTCCACCTCATACCGGCTTGGAATACAGTCCGGCATATGGAGGTAATCCAGTGCTTTCATGGAGATCGTGATATCCGAGATCCGCTGGTAGATCAGCTCCTCTGCTCCTTCTCTGGGCTTGTATTGGAACACAACACCCGTGGAAGGATTCATGGAAGATGCCTTGAAATAAGCCTCCCGGTACCGACCGATGAATTTGCCGAGTCGCTCCCCGCCATCCAGAATCCCAATCTCCGCCCAAAGATTACCAACATTGTCGCCCTTGCCAGAAACACCAATGTACAAGAACTGACACCCATCTTTGAAGAATCCATCCTCCCCTTACTTGACCCTGACAAAATCACCTATGCCCTGTCTGCGCTTCAGTCTGTTATTACCTTGGATGTTTCTCTTGCTTACACGCACAGAATGACCTTTGAACAATGTATGGGGCATGACTCTGTTTTCTCAGCACAGATGTCTGCTATTGAGCCTTCTTCATTCCTCGCTGGGCTGTTTCTCTATACCGTTCTAACCAACGAAAACAAAAATGATGATATAAGTAGCATTGACTGGGGATTTATTGAGCGGGCAAGCACGGACAAACAAATTCGGCTTCTTGACTGTCAAACACCTGACAGTCTTTGTGCAGATGATTGCACCGAACTTTATCTCAATAAGATACTGCATACCTATGATAAAATTAAAACTCTTCTGTACAGTGAAGCCCCTGTGCCGTTCTATGACTTCTACGTTTGCAATGATATTTACAGATATGTCCCTATTTATAAGAACAACAAGAGATCCTATAAACGAGAGACAATTGAGCATGTTACAATGGAAAAGCTCTCAGATATCTCCTCTTGCATTATTCTTAGTGGCACGGGTGGTCTTGGAAAGTCCATGATGATGCGTCATCTTTTCCTGGACGCTACCAAGCGCCATACAAACACCGGCATTATTCCATTTTTCATTCAACTGAAAAATTATCGAGCCAACTTTGCCGATTTGATTGACTTCATTATCTTTGAGATAAGTAGTTTATTTTCTGGAATCAGTCGTGAGCGCATGATTGCAATTCTGGAATCAGGTAATGGCCTGTTCCTTTTTGACGGACTGGATGAAATCAGCCAGGAGACTGCAGTAAGTTTTCAGAGTGCATTGGACGCATTCATCAATCTATACACGAATAATCAATTCATTATTTCCTCTCGTCCATACGGTAATTTTTCCGCATTCACTCGTTTCACTGTAGTAAACCTAGAATCTTTTAGTAAAGCCCAGAGTCTTGAACTAATTGATAAGTTGGACTTTCGCTCTGATATGCCAGAGATAAAATCAAAGTTCCGCAAAGAACTTGACCTACGTCTCTACTGGTCACACCACGGCTTTTCTGATAATCCACTTCTGCTTACTATAATGTTGATGACATTTGAAGAGTTTGCAGAAGTTCCATCCAAAATGCACATATTCTACCAAGAAGCCTACACTGTTCTTTCTAAGAAGCATGATGCAAACAAAGGCGGATTTCGCCGTGCCTTGAGTACAGGTATCACAACAGACCAGTTTGCTGATGTTCTTGCTCGCTTTTGTGCGATAACATATAAGGATGAGAAATTTGAATTTTCATGGGCAGAAATGGATCGCTATTTTTCCGATCTAAAGTACAAATTTCCGCTCTCCTCTAAATCAACAGACGACTTCATTTTTGATGTTTGCTCCAACCTGTGTGTCATGTACTTGGAAAGCAATAGCTATAGTTTCATTCACCGCTCTTTCCAAGAATATTTCTGCGCACGATATTTTGCTCGACAAAGGATAAGAACCTTGAAAGAATTGGCTACCTCTTTGAGCACAACAAACTTGCTCGACGTGGAGACCGTACATTTCAGATGCTTTATGATATGATACCGGAAAAAGTTACGGAGTTTATTTTGATTCCGTATCTCCGCGATTTACTCCAAAAATGTGACGACGAAGATGGATACCATACATTTCTCTGTGAGATATACGGAACTATGACCGTTGGTAGCGAACTTGTAGTTGATCGCGGTGAATGTGGAACATCTTCTGTCCTTTACCAATTCATTGAAGATACTTTTTGTATTTACCACGAAGATACCGTTGATGCTGATCTCATCGATGATGTCGATCTTCTTGCTTCAACAGAATACTATACTTTGACTGATGATGAAGATTATGAAAGCGATATCGTTGAAGAATCTGATATTCCGTTAGGTTTTATGGGCATATCTGATAGTGCCGGTAAGGTCTACGAGATTGATTGGTCTGAAGTCTTTGGTGATCCTAACTTCTATCAGGATTTAATCACGAGTATTGATTCTAAGAGCTTTCCTCTCAGAAAGGAGTATGACGATATCCGCACACTCTTCAACGAACTTGTTGACGAAATCTCACATGATGACGATGAGGACCTATTTGATATCCTCGACTAAATAAAAAAACCGAGATACTTTTTACGGCACCTCGGTCTCCCTTACCGCTGCTCTCCTCGGAACAGCGGTTTTTCATTATGTTGTTTCAAAATATCTTCGCATCTGCTCACAGTCAGGTTCTCGGCATTCAGCAGAAATTGGCGATACAGAAAATCCTGCGCTGTCGAACGTAGCTTTATGCCTGCCGCCCCCAGAATCTCCATCGAAATAAAGTATGGTACCTTCAACGCCACACAGATTCCGACCACATGTGCAACCGATGGTCGATCCTGATTCAGATAATTTAAGAGGGCCTTCCTGTCTACGCCCAATTCAAAGGACAGATTTTCCTGCGTAATCCCTTTGCGTTTCATGATTGCTTTTATCATCTCTGCAAAATCATCCGGAATGTTTTTGTAGAATTCCAGCCACAACAGCCCATCTGAACTGCACCCCATTTGTTAGACAGTATGATATACTGTCTAACAAGTGGGGTGTTTTGCTATGCCAAAAGGAGTAGCAAACAAACGATATACGCCAGAATTCAAAAAACTGGTGATTGAAACCATGCAGGAAGAGAAATTAAGTTACAGCGAAACCTGTCGTAGATTTGAGGTAAACAGCAGAGATCGGATCAAATCATGGGAGCGAATCTATCTGGAGGAAGGGCCGGAAGGCTTTGCCGTCGAACGGCGCGGCCGCGGCAGCACTGGTCGGCCAAAGAAACTGCCAAAGGATGTAGAAGAAGATCTGCTGGCCGAAGTGCAGCGATTGCGTGCGGAGAACGATTACCTAAAAAATTTGCAAGCCTTGGTTTTGGAAGACGAGCGACGCCAGCGCGGAAAACGCTGGTAGTTCAGAAACTAAGGCAAAAATATTCTCTCAATCTTCTGCTCTCAATCGCTCAACTGCCCCGTGCAACTTTCTACTATCATTTGAAGCAGATGCAGAAAGAAGACAAATATGCATCTGTTAAGGAAGAAATCACAACGATTTACCACGAAAACAGGGGTCGGTATGGCTATCGCCGGATCACGGCAGAACTTCGCAAGCGTACATTCTCTGTGAACCACAAGACGGTCCAGCGACTTATGAAAGAGTTGGGCTTAGTTTGCCGTGTCAGAATGAAGAAGTATCGCTCTTATAAGGGAGAAGTGGGCAAAATCGCATCAAATCTGCTAAATCGGAATTTCCATGCCGAAAAGCCGAATCAGAAATGGGTCACGGATGTGACGGAGTTCAGCCTGTTTGGAGAAAAGCTCTATCTGTCCCCGATTCTCGATCTGCACAGTAGCGATCTGGTCAGTTATACCATATCGGATCGTCCTGTACTCAGCATGGTAACCACCATGCTGGATGAGGCGTTTGCAAAGATCCCGGCCGGAACAAACCTGATTCTCCACTCTGATCAGGGTTGGCAATATCAGCACAAGCAGTACCAGCGGATGCTCCGCGAGAAGGGTATCCGACAGAGCATGAGCCGCAAGGGAAACTGTCTGGACAATGCTGTGATAGAAAATTTCTTCGGACTGCTCAAAAGTGAACTGTTATATCTGCAAGAATTTCAATCCATGGAACACTTCAAACAGGAACTGATCGAATATCTGGATTACTACAACAACCGCAGAATCAAGGCAAAGCTAAAGGGCTTGCCGCCTGCAATTCACAGACAGCAAGCCCTTTCGGCTGCTTGAGCAATTTTACTTCAAAATATTGTCTAACTTTTGGGGTCACTTCAATCATCTACCATCGCCTGGTTTTCTTTCTCATACTCTGAGCTTCCTGGCTCTGCCACCAACCTATAAGCCGCACGGTATTTATCCGTAACAGGCTCTGTTTTGTTTCGCGCCACCTTGCTGACAGCATATTCAGTCCGTCGATATCTTCCTCCGACCGTAAATCCAAGACAGCACTCTTCCATGTGGCACCGGGCATAAACGGTAAGATGTGGTTTTCCATAGTAATCCCGTAGAATGTACTTATCTGTATTTAAACAGAAGTGCCCCTCAACGTACCGGTATCTCCCACTGCATATCACTCGCTCGAACTCGCTATCCGAAGCAGCCAGCAGTGCTGCATCCTTTGCAGAAATCGTAAAGGTCGTATTGGCCGGCCACAGCCATGTGCATCCGTGATCTGGAATCACCATATCATTCACATAGTTACGGATACCACCGGCTTCGCAATATCCAAGCTCGATCATACGGTATTTTGCCATTTGATATGATACTTCATACCGTTCTGCAAGCCCATCTACAATGGCTCGAATATTCTCTGGTGTCTTTTTTCCAATTGCACTGCTTCAACCTATCTTCAACATAATCGATCACATCATTTCGCTCAAGCAGCAGATAAGCTGGAAGCTTTTCACACTGCAGCTCCATCCAATCGAGCGCATCATTCTTGTGATGGTATCGCCTGTTCTCCCTGCGCCGGCTGGAATATGGTGTGTACTTTCTCCCTGTCATCATCTGGAGCAGGAAGAACCATCTGTCCAAATACATATGGCAGCATTCATGTGCAATCGTGCTATTTCGTGTTGCGGCAGTTGTGCAGTTATCTTGATTGACCAGAATCACGTTCCGGGTCGGATTATCTGGGCATAAGTTTTTCCACTGTCATCAAGCAGATGCGCTTCGCCGTAGTTGTAGTAAAGCTGTCCCATCACCGTCTTGTCTGCAAAGCGAACATCCAAAACCCGAAGTCCCATCCGCCTTGCCAGTTCCTCACTGCTCACTACTGACGCATCCCCACCGATCTCCCTCTTCGCCTCTGGGAAAAAAATCGTCCAGAATCGCATGGGCAACCGTCTCGTAGTCGCTGTTATATAAAATCGGTAGCAGATAGTCATTAGTATCAAAGGCAAATCCTGATAGTGCCGGGTCATCTTCCCAATCTTTATATACCCAGACGAGCGGACCAATGCAGCATTGGTGGCACACTCGCAAATCGAAAATATATCTCAGCCGAAAATCTACACTCTCATATCTTGTTTCGCCATCCTTATACTGTCCTTCTAACCTACTCTGCAATATCACATCGACCACAGTCCTTTCTGTTGGTTGCTGTAGCTTTGACAGTGTTTTTAAGTACGACCACAGCCGAACCTTCATTCCCTCGGCACCCGGCAACACTCCTGCTTCTTGAATCCGCTCTGTCTCCGTCCTCACATAATTTTCTAAAACCGTCTGAAAATCCGCATGAAAAACAGTCTGCAGTACCTCTGCCACAGAATATGGCTGGCAAATATCTGTCCGCTCTACCGTTTTTCCGTACGTTACGGGTACTGCAACTGCTCCGGCCCCCTGCCCTACATCAGTATCCAATATCTCATAGTGCAATCCTATCACCCCTCAGAACATTCGTTTTGTCTCACTTATACACAGCATGGATACAAATTTCAATAGCAAAGCACAACATCTTTTATCTATTTTCCATGTTGTTTCTCTTGAACGCACAATAATGTTGTGCTATAATAAGGCTGTCAGATACTGAGCACTGAACAGTCTGACCAAGGAGGAAACACTATGGCTAAACTATCAAAGAAAGCCTCAGTAACTGTAAAACGGTCATCTGCTTCCAGCTCTGTTGTCTATCTTCCGCAGGCGGAAAAGAATGAACAAGCCGAATTTGCTTTCGGTGCCGTTATCCGTAAATACAGAAATAAAAATGAAATGAGCCAGCCAGAACTGGCAGAGCTCATGGGTGTATCACGCAACACCATTACAAACTGGGAAAACGATCGTGCACGTCCGGAAGTAGAAACTATTCGGGTTCTTTGCAGTATGCTCGGCATCCCCCTTTATGAACTATTCGGACTACCAAACAGTTCTCAGCTTACTTCTCACGAAAAAGTCGTGTTCGGACAGTACCGAAAACTGAGTCCCGTCGGCCAGCGCATCGTAGATCGGATGATTGAATCCGTTATGGGTGAAGAGCAAGATGCTCGTGATAGATACTTGGATGAGAACTATTTTCTGTCCGAGTTGCAGTCTACTCCTGCCGCTGCTGGTCCTGGCTGTGCTTTTATCGACACACCGCCAGAGTATATGTTTATAAAGAAAAACGGATACAACGAATCTGCTGATGCGTTGATTCGTGTATCCGGTGCAAGTATGGAGCCACAGTATCATAATGGCGATCTGGTATATGTAAAGTATACTCAGTCTGTTGAAGATGGCGATATTGTTATCTGCTCTACTGCAGATGGTGCCGTCATCAAGCAGATGCTGAACCACAAACTCTACTCTTTAAATAAGGCACTCCCCTACGGTGAGAAGTCTGAAGACGATCATGTTACCATTGTCGGCAAAGTTCTCGGGAAGGTAAGTCCGCTGGAGCTTCCTGCTGATGATGACATCCATCTGCTTGAAGAAGTAAAAGCCCAGGAAGTCCGGGAGTTCAAGAAGAAGTATGGATTGCTGTAAGAGGTGATCATCATGAATAAAGAAAAAATCTATGTAAAAGTCGATTCCACATTCGACCCAACCGGTTTCATGCAGCCGACATCAATCACATGGGCGGATGGACGTACCTTCTCAATCGAAACAGTGCGCGACTTCCGCCCTGCCGGAACTGCCGACAACGGTTACTCTGGTGACTGCTTTACTGTGCTCATCCAGGGGCAGGAGAAGCACCTATTCTTTGAACGCCTCGACCCGCGCTTCAACGGACGGTTAGGCCGGTGGTTCGTCGAGAGAACCGGACATTAACAGCATTATTATGAGAGCGCTGTCAGAAAGGAGGAATTTACACGATGCAACGCACATACCTTGCGATAGATCTTAAAAGCTATTACGCGAGTGCGGAATGCGCCGCTCGACACCTCGACCCGCTTACCACAAATCTGGTCGTGGCAGATTCCTCCCGCACTGAGAAAACTATCTGTCTCGCTGTCTCTCATTCCCTGAAAGCCTATGGCATTCCGGGGCGTGCCAGACTGTTCGAGGTCGTGCAGAAGGTCAAAGAGGTCAATGCGAATCGGTTAAGGGAAGCGGTACGATTAAGAAAAGCCGTGTATAAGGACGGTAAACCATCCTTTTCCTCGGCCTCCTATGATTCCTTATCCCTTGCCGCCGACCCAGCGCTCGAACTCTCTTACCTCGTTGCGCCACCCCGGATGGCATATTATGAAAAGGTGTCGCGGCAGATTTATGGCATCTATCTGAAATACATCGCACCAGAGGACATCGTGGTATATTCCATCGACGAGGTGTTCATCGATGCCACCTCATACCTATCCCACTATAACATGACAGCACACGACCTTGCCATGACAATGATTCGGGAAGTGCTTTATACGACTGGCATCACAGCCACAGCCGGGATTGGTACGAATCTGTATCTGGCGAAGCTGGCAATGGACATCACTGCTAAGCACGCTGCACCGGACAAGGACGGAGTCCGCATCGCTGAGCTGGATGAAGAGAGTTTCCGTTATCTCCTCTGGGATCACAAGCCACTCACAGACTTCTGGATGACCGGTCCCGGCACTGTCAAGCGACTAGAAAAGCACGGCATCCATACGATGGGCGAGCTGGCCTATTTCAGCACCGTCAATCAGGATATCTTATATAAGGAATTCGGCGTTGATGCTGAACTGCTGATCGACCATGCTTGGGGTCTGGAACCCTGCGGCATGAAGGAAATCAAAACCTACAAACCCAGCACCAACAGTATCTCTGAAGGACAGGTGCTCTCCTGCCCTTACCCATATGACAAAGCCAGGATCATTGTCATGGAGATGGCTGACAGCTTAGTATTACAATTAACGGATAAAGGACTGGTTACGGACAGTCTGACACTGGATGTTGGCTATGACCGGGAAAACTGTGACTGCGGAAAGTACAGAGGTCCGGTACACATCGACCACTACGGCCGCACCGTTCCGAAGGGTGCGCATGGCAGCACAAAACTGGATAATCCGACCAACCTCGGCAGTATCCTGATCTCTGCCACAACTGAGTTGTTTGAGAAAATAGCTGATAAAACACTAACGGTAAGACGGATCACAATAGCTGCCAACCGTGTGGTCAAAGACGATGGATTCTTCCAAGTTGACCTATTCACGGACACCACTAAGCTGGAAAAAGAGAAAAAAGCTCCAGAATGCGATGCTGGGTTTAAAGAAGAAATTCGGCAAGAATGCCGTTCTGAAAGGAACCAACTATCTGGACGGCGCAACTATGAGGGAAAGAAATCAGCAGATAGGCGGCCATAAGGCCAAGTAAGGAGGAAGACCGTGGACTATAAGAACACACCGGAAGGCAGAGCCGTCCAAAGTAAGTATGGCAAAATACTCCACGCTTCCCGCCCGGAGCCGCCACATAATCATCCCCGGATGCCGATGTCAAATCGAGCTAAGATTTTCTCTCCGTTTGCCGCCTTACGAGGCTATGAGGATGAGATTGCTTCCGAGGGCAGAGATCACCTCAAAGGAAATAGAATCGAACTGTCTGAAGAAGGCAAGCAAGCACTGAACCAAAAGATCAGCCAGCTTCGGAAGGGACAAGAGATCACAATAAAATATTTCACAGACGGCTACTATGAAGATATAGCCGGAGTACTGGATGCTGTGGATACGATAAACAAAGAACTGCGAATTTACACAGGCTTTATAAATGATACCGGCAAAGAGCTGCCGACCATTATTGCATTTGAGGATATCTTAGAGATTGGGGTGAATATAACTTGAACTACTACTTTTTGCGATGCATGCCGCTACTGCTTCTCTGCTGAGGAACTACCTGACCGTTGCCCTGACTGCGGAGCACAAACCTATAAAGAGAAGCCGGCAGTGCGCTTAGCGAGTAAAACGGACATCGAGGAATTGCTCAAAATACAGAAAGAAGATAAGGAGGACACACAAAATGAAAGCACATAAATATTGGTCACTCGGCGCACTTGCCTGCATGGCAGGGTGCTTCTACACAGGCTACAAGAAACTGATGCAGGCTCACAAGTATTTCGCTTGTGGCTCTCTGGTCTGCATGGGCATGGCCATCTACTCAGGTCACAAAATTGCCCCGAAGAAGAAAAAAGCTGAAAAGCCTTAAAACTAAGAACACACGCCCTCGCCGTAACAAGCGAGGGCTTTTTTGAATTTCAGGAGTTCATTTTATTTCCGTTACAAACTATATGTTACATACCGTATACTTCCATCATGAGCCGTATCCCGGCTTTCAGACCTTCCTCAAAAGCGGTCTTCTCCCATGCGCAGCACACCGTCCCCTGCCGGTCCATGATCTTTTCCCAGAGTGGGATCTTATCGCCGACATAGTCATCTACGAGCCTATCCATTCCTTCCAAGCCGCGCAGCCACTCTTCCAGTTCCTTTTCCTTGGCCTTTGCAGCTTTCCCGGCAACTGTGTTTTTCTCTACTGGATTATTCTCCGTGTAATGCTCGTAGATTAGATCCAGCAGATTCTCCACTGGCGGATAATACTCTGGTTTCGTTTTTCTTAATGTAGTCTTCTAGCAGCTCCTTCAATTTTTCTATAATGCTACCATCCTTCCCAACTGAGATTCACATCCTCAGTTACGGCACATATTACCGTAGACTTCTACACATAGCAACCTATTTTTTGCGGTCTTTCGGATGGCCCATCTTCTCCTTCACTTCATCCGGCACATCAATCAGTCCGAACCGATAGAACATTCCGTAGATGTAAGTCACTCCCCGGATATCACCCAGAGCTTTCGGGCGGTTTACCACTTCTCCTACCTTTTTTATATTGTTCAGTGCCAGCAACACCGAACTCCAAGCCAGGCTTTTACTATTCTCCCGGCGGTCGATCCACAGTTCCTTTGTATATTCGCCGCTTCTGCCTTTTCGTATTTCATAGGTAAAAGGTAAGCCGGAATAGGTTTTAAAGCGCACACCAGAATAAAGCAAGACCGTCTCCCACAGGTGTTCCTCTGTTGGCTCTGATCTCAGTTTTCTTACTGCTCTATATCTCCGCCGCCGTTCTGCTCCAACACTAATCTTTTCTTTATCTGCTGTACTTGGGAAGTATACACCTTTCTGATATGGTAGGTACGAGGTAACGGAGGCTTTGGAGAGTTGAAGAGTATTTGCGGTTGAGAGGATGGCTTCTTTATAGTTCTGTGTTTTCCGATACTCCTCAAAGGTATCCTGTACCTTCTCCACCACACCCGATTCATACACACCAGCCGTGATGAGCAGCTTTCTTACCTTGATAGGGTTTAGAGCTAGATCATCAGCGATGGATCGGAGGGAGCATTCCTCCTCATAAAGCGCCACAGCACTTTCTATCTGTTCTTTCAGATTCTTCTCGGCATCGTACTCCGGCTTCAGCTTCTTTCGACCGCCGCCTGGCTTCCGAGATTTATACGCTCTTTTCTCTCCCATAGCTCACAGCACCAGCTCATACAATTTGAACGTCATCTTCCCGACTACATCATAATAGAGCGTTTTTGTCTGAACATATTGAAAGCCCAGTTTCTGATACAGCTTTTCGGCAGTTGTGTTGTTCTCGATTACATCAAGCCTCAATGCTTTCCTGCCAGCTTTTCTCTCCAGTTCAATCACATTCTCCACTAATCTCCGCGCGAATCCTTTTCCTCTCTGGCCCGGATTCACTGCCAGAACATGAAGAACAATTATCTCATCCGAATTAATCTGCCACGGAGCATCTGCATAGCCATCGACCTTTTCATCATTTGCTATCACGCATGCCGCAATTTCATCACCATCTGCCAGCACATACAGTTCTCCCTTATCAATACTGGCCTGTATCATTTCATCCGATGGATGGATTCCTTTCTTCCATTGTGGAAATGACGGGTCATCCTTCTCCTGATCAATCAAGTTCCAGTACAGGGATCTTATTTTGTCGAAATCTTCTTTTTCAGCCTTACGGAATATCATTTTGTTCACCTCTTTTTTTACTCGTGCAGTTCCAGCGGCAGGCCATCCGGGTCATGGAAGAAAGTCATCTTCTTGCCAGTATAATCGTCAACACGGATTGGCTCACATTCAATCCCAACCTCTGCCAGTTCTTTCACTATCTGCTCCACACTGTCTACACAGAAAGCAAGATGCCGCAGCCCACATGCTTCCGGGCGGTTCACACGCTTCGGAGGGTTTTCCTCAGCGAAAATCTCCAGCTCTGTGTATTCATTGACACGCAGATCTAGCTTCCAGTCCTTACGCTCCGAGCGGTAGTTTTCTCTGATGACAGAGAATCCCAGCCTGCTCACATAGAAATCCCTTGTGGCTTCGTAGTCAGATACGATGATTGCAATATGATGTATTTTTGATAAGTTCATTTTTCTCACGCTCCATTACTTTTATTTCCGTTGCAAACTATACAAAAGCCTTCAAAAATTACCGTGTGAACTCCTGGAGTTCAGTTTGTCCACACGGCGTATCATCAAAACTTGATCACTTTCGGCTCATGGGTGAAAGAACTAATGGTAGCCACACCATTCTTGAAGTAAAACACCTCAGTGTTTCCATCATCTGCGGCATACATCTTCTTCAAACTCGGATAGGCATCCAGCATAGATTCTCTCGCTTCCACACGGTCATCCTCTACCAGTTCGCCGGCAACGCGAATCCACTCGCCGCCCTTAAATGCACACAGTTCTGCTTTCGGATTGGCATGCAGCTGCTTGGAAACATCCTTCTTCTTGCCAGTCTGGATGTACAGCTTGCCTTCAAAAATATGTGCCGTGCCAAACGGACGCACTCTCGGCTGGTCGCCTTCGACCGTTGCCAAGTAATATGTTTCAGCTTCTTTTAAGAACTTTACGATTTCTTCCATTTAATTCTTTCCTTTCCCACACAGTCGTGTGTGTTTTATAGTTTTATGGTTTTATTTCAGCTTTTCCAGAATCTCATCCGCGCTCATGCCGCTTGCCAGCAACTTCTTCAGCACAGCCTCTGCTTCGGTCTTCTTAGCTTCTTCAGCAGCCTTAGCATCTGCCTTTGCTTTCTTCGCTTCCAAGGATGCCACTTCTTTTTCGACCTTCTTCAGAGCAGTCTTCTTTTCTTTCAGGTCAGTCTTCAAAGTATCAATGTTAGCGGTAATGGATGCGATCTCGGCTGTGAGTGCTTCCTTTTCGGACTGCTTTTCTGCAATCTGTGTTGCAAAATCTGCAGTCACAGTTTTGGGCTTATTCTTACTACCTTTAGTTCTGGGCATAGGACACAAACCTCTTTCCAAAATTATAATCATTTAAATTAAGAATTGTGTAGGTATGAGAACAACATAAAAGTCTCTTTTTTTAGTATATCACAAAACTATACTCTTTTACAGACGCTTTCTTGCCTTCATCGTCGCATAGTACACCAAACCACCTACTACTCCGCCGACTGTGTTATAGAAGATATCTGATAGCTGGAATGTTCCCAATCGAAGCAATAATTGCAGCATCTCTATGCTTATCGAGAATACGAACGCTATCTTTCCGCTATACCACAGTATTTTCTTCCAACCTTTCCCTGTGTTCTCTCCGAACGTCCACGCCACTACTGCAGAAAACGGCACCATCATGATCACATTTTCAATGCATTCGGTTGTCAGCTTCTGTTCGCCGTTCACGGTCTCCCAGATGCCCCAGCCACCCATGACATCAGATATAGGATTCAGCCACAGATTCTGATATAGTAACGTTCTGAACAAAATCATGGAAATCACAAAAGCCAACAAGAACAATTTCCGAAAAAAGACACTCTCTTTGAATTTCTGATACCAAGTCACTATGGCGTTCTTCCAGCCTTTGCCGGCTGCGGTAGGCTCATACGCATACAGATAGAAAAACATAGCCAAAAAGGAAAGCAGGAGCGAGAATCCAAACGGCTCATAGAGAGCTGTCAGGATGTTTGTGAGGATTTTCCCTAGTAAATCAATCGTTTCTTTCATCGTCGTTTACAGATCACTAAACAGATTATCCTTGTACACACCGTTCTCCAGCATCTTTTTAAAGCTATCCTTTACTGCTGCGACATCCTCATGGTAGGTCATTCCGTACCAAGTATCATTCGTTTTCAGAACCTTCACAGACATCTTGCCCTGCTCCAGTAGTTCACCGATAAAGATAGGGATCAAATACTCTGCTTTCAAAGGATTGCCTGGAACTTCTTTCTCGAAGAATTCCTTGAAACCTTTCTTCAGCATGTCCAAGAACTCTGGTGTTAATCCCCACATATTCATAGATACCAGAGAATTTACATCAACAACCACACCATTTGCCTCTGCTCCAGCTTCAGTCTTGACGATGTTCTTGGTTTCCACAACCTCAGTCAAATTGTTCTGGTCGTCCATCTTGCAGATACCACGGGTTACACCGCCATTATCGGACAGAGTATTCTTCAGCACGAAGCCAGCCATACAGGACTTTCCGCCGTTCACCAGATACTCATGGACTGCCTTAAATCCTTCCTTGCCATAGTAATCATCTGCATTGATGACTATAAACGGTGTATCGAGAACCTTCTTTGCCGCAAGCACAGCCTGACCGGTTCCCCACGGCTTTGTCCGACCTTCTGGCAAAGTTCCCGGGATATCGTTAATATCCTGGAAAGCATAGTCAACAGTTACATTATGAGAAGAGCAAATGGAGGCAATGCGATCACCGATGACCTCTTTGAATTCCTTCTCGATATCCTTACGGATGATAAATACTACATGATTGAATCCGGCTTCGATTGCATCGTGGATCGAGTAATCCATGATGATATGGTTAGAAGCATCTACCGGCTCCAACTGCTTGATTCCCGTTCCGAAGCGGCTACCAATACCAGCAGCCATGATAAGTAATGTTGTTTTCATGATTCCTCCTCACTGTGCTCTTGCCGCTTTGATTGGACATACCTTGATACACTGATAACAATGAACACATTTATTCTCATCAATCTTTGGATATTCAAAGCCTTCTTCGTCCTCGACCATAGAAATAGCCTCTTTCGGACAGATGGCATAACAAGCCGTACATCCACAGCATTCTTCTTTTCTTTTATATAATATTGGAATCTCTCTTTCCACCTTTTACCACCAACTTTTTGATTTTTCTCTTAATCTTTCTCAAAAGCAACTTAGCATCATTTTTTAGTCCGATGCCACCGTATTTCTTGGCAACATACTCAAACGATTTATTTTTAAAGTCACTCCAGAACTGCTCTCTATTATCTGGTTTTGGAAATGGAGCTTTAAGAGGCGGCTGCATACTGTCCTCTAGCTTTGTCTGCTTCCAAATCAGTCTCTTTTTTACTTTTTCGAAGATTTTTTCTCCAGCCTCATTATTTACTAGCACTAATGAAACGCCCTTGTTATCATCAAACTCTGGTGCGGCTTTCTCGATCCCCCAGTAATCTGCAATTGTAATATCTCCTGGATGCATTACAGACTTATAGGGACATTCATAGCAACTCGGCCGCAGAACGGTATGCCCGTAGAAAAGTTCCTTGAATACCCGACTACTCGTAGACTTTCCATTTTCAAAACAAAGTGTTTCTACATGATCATGCCATCCAAAGTCTTTCTTATTTCGGAAGTCCACACTTGCAACTTTAGAGTGCATTTTCTGCTCTTGCCAACGCAGATATGCCTCCCATATTTTTTGCTTGGTACTCCGTGACAGACAATATCCACGCAGAACAAATTGTCATACTCTTTTCCAATGTATTTTTTCAATCCTGCTACCTGACAGGAAGTTCCAGAAAAAAGTACACTTTTCTTAGCATCGAGATCTGTTTTGACACTTTTAAATGTATCACCTAGTTTACTCTGGATATATTTTGAGCCTCGCATTCGATTACGATCTTCCTCATTATCAGTGCGAATATGTACGGCATCAAATTCATCCGTCAAAACACACCCATAGACCACACCACCGTTAGATAAAACCTGATCCGAAAGAGCTGTAAAAATACCACCTGATCTGGAAGCTGCTCTTGTCATTTCATCCTTATGTTTTACTGCATATACTTTAGGCTGCTTCCAGTTCATTATGCCGCCCTCCTTTCGGAGTAATCAGCATAATAGGTACTACCTTCTGTGTACCCCCCCATTATTTTGAGGAGTTTATTCTTAATTTTTGTTTTCACTGGAACTGACCCATATTTCTTCATCACGAAATCAATTCCTTTCTTCTTATAATCATTCCAGAATTCTTCTCTTTGTTCAGACTTTTGGGTCGGAGCTTCAAGATTTGCCTGCCAGCATTGTGTTGTATTACTTGATCTATAATCCAACTCACTTTGAATCTTTTCAAATAGTTCTTCTCCTCGGTTCGTATGAATCAAGAATAACGAATTACCATTAGAATCATAGAAATCCGAATGGTCTCCTCGATATGCCAGAAGTCGCCTATAGTCATATCTGTTTTTCTTTCTGTAGTCGCATAAGGGCATTCATAGCAAGAGGGCCGTAACGCACACCGGTTATAAAACACTTTAACATAATCCTTGATTGACTTTTCCTCCCCATTGACCTTCACATAAGCTGTTGGAGATTTCCAGCCATTGCGTTTATCTTTGAATGTGAGGAATGTTATCTTTCCATCTTTCTTCTGAACGGATTCAGCATATTCTCTCCACAACTTCGGGCTTGGGGAGCCATGACAAATAATGTCTACTATATACACTCTGTCTCAGTTTCTTTTATTTCGCTGAATTTCCGAAAGCCATCTGATTGACAGCCCATGCCGACAAAGAGCATTTTCTTCCCCGAATTATCCATCAACCAGCGATAGGCTTCCCGGAAAATGCCGCCTGGTTTACTCTGCATATATTTCGACCCTTTTGCTCTTTCACGCTGATCTTTATCTAGAATCATCTGGAATTCTGTCGTGTGGTTCTCATAGTTATAGATAGCCGCAACCACAGCATTGCCATTTTTCAAAAAGAAATCAGAAAGTGCGGTAAACGCACCACCAGAGGAACTATTATTTAGGTTTTCCCTATCTTTTAATCGTCCGGCATAAACCCTTGTACTTATTAGCTCAACATTCGTTTTCATGATATCCCCCTTACTAGCAACGCACAAAACACATGCAGATTTCAATAATGTTCAACTTTTTAAAATTCATTTCAGTTTAGAATGACATATATTACAATTATTCTCTACCGCAATTCCGTCAACCAAACAATTATTTTCAACTACTCTTTTTTTTTTTTTAATCGAATCAAGTCCCAGTCTCCACATTTCATCGTTGCTAATTCGCAAATAAGCAATTGTCGCTATGCAAAAAAAGAATCCTCCAGCAAGAATTTGAATCGCTAGAGTTGAGACACTTACGCCAAGTTTAATCCCAATCCTATCCACTAATACTGCCATAATTAATCCAATAATTAGTATAGGAGAATACGACATAATATACTTGCGCATTGGAAGTTAATTTTTAACCGCAACCATTTGAACTAGCATTACAGAAAATTAAGCAACAATAGTGCCAAATGCTGCCCCATTTGCCTGATATTTAGGGATTAACATCCAATTTATAATGAGATTCAAAATTGCCCCTACCATTGTCGAAGTCAAATAAATACTATCTCTTTTGTTTGGGATTAAATACTGTGTCCGTATTACATTTGCCCAGGCAATAAAAAACACTGTAACAGATAATAATCTAATTATTTCCCCACAAGCTATAAATTCATCACCAAAAAACACAGGTGCCAATACGCTGCTAACTCCCATCAATCCAAAAGCAATTGCCGAAGATAATAGTGTTACGAGTTTAGCGGATATTCTGATGTAGTCATCTACCCTTTTCTTATCTCCATTTGCAACAATATTAGACATCCTCGGTAACATAACCGTGCCTAATGCTGTAATTATTCCCATTGGAATATTTATAATTTTTTCTGCGTTATTATAAAAGCCCACTTGATCGTAACTTGACATATTCCCAAGCATAATTTTATCCATAACCTTATAGATACTATATGCTAGAACCGGTATAAATAAAATTAACACTGGCTTAATATTAGAAGTGATTTCTTTAACACTGCATTTTTCAAACGAAACATATTTCTTAACATATAGCCACAGATATGCTTGACTGAATAATGTTCCAGCGGACATTATTAATGTATATTTCCATAAGTCATAGGCTTATGAACAAAAACAAACATTAAAACAACCGTTGAAATCTTGATTAGCGTATTTCTAGCAACTGTCAGTTTAAATTGTTCAAGTCCGAAAAATAGCCATCCAATATCAAACAGTCCTGATGTAACATAAATTAACTGCAGAAGAACAATCAATCTATTATCTTTAACAAACAGAATAAGATAAATTGCATATGCCAATATTGCGATTGAAAATGTTATGACCTGCAAAGAATAAATGCTACTAAACGTCTTATTCAATTTTTTTCTATCGTCTCTTACCGCAGCTATACTTCGATTTCCATGATTCCCAATTCCAAGCATTGCGATAAGTAAAAAATAGTATGCCACTGAATATGTATAGGAGTATACACCTACTGCAGTCGCACCTAATGTTCTTGAAATATATGGCGCTGTAATCAACGGAAGTATTACTAGCAATATTTGATATAAAACATTATATAAAAAATTTTTCTGTAATGATTTCATCTAAGCAATTCACCTATTAAATACTATTCATAATTTTATCTAAATAAGAAAAAGCATCACTTCTCAATTTAGAAATCAAAGCATCTGTATTTGCATAATCAATAGTTTTCGTAAAATTCTGATTAGGCAAATCATCGATAACCTGATATCTGTCTGCCAGTCCTAACTGTTTTAAAATCGCTATAGCCCGATCATCCCCCGGCTTATTAACAGATGGTGCCCTGTAAGACCAAAAATTCTTATGAAACATAGCCGAAAAAAGAGTTCCATGGAATGATTGTGTTAAGACCCATTCCGCATTCTCCATCAAAGTTAAGAATGCAATTGGTCCAGTCATTTTATATCTTTTAATACCATACTTGTCCAATCTATATGCAGCCCATGATTTATTATCTAGCACATAAACTGGCATCCCCATTTTCTCTGAAATCTTCTGAATTGCAGCATTTGCCTCTGGTCGATTATGGAAGAAAGCATAATTGAAAATAAATTTTTCATCCATTTGAGGAATACTAAAGCTCTGCAGCCATTCTTCATGACTCAACAGTAACGTTGGATCCGCTATAATTGGAACTTCTCTTCCTATCAGTTGCTCAAGCCATTTTTTTCCATTAGGTTCACGAACTGAAATAAAATCAAATTCATTCAATAGCCTTCTGTACTTTTGAGTATCTTTTACAACTTCATTCAAGTTGTTTCCGCCAAGGCTAGGAGAATATGCAGCTTTTTTGCTGTCATGAATAAAATCTAAGAAATACGCATCATCTGCATCGGGGCATAATACGTTCCAAACCTGATCTCCACCAGCTATTATTACATCATATTTTCCATCAAGAGACTCTAGCTCCTTATGATTTCTAAATTGACGCTCAGTTGTATGTAAATACTTTTCCTTAAAATTAATATAATCTCTTCGATACTGATTAACCAGTTTCCAATGCCTGATTGTAAGCAAATTGTGCTTAAGTGCACTTCTTTTTAATCTAAAATCAAATAACCCATATAAATTCCGCGATCCTTTATTAGAGAAGTCAATAATTTCAACTTCAGCACCATATCGTTTTTCAAGCACTGTCTGAAGTGCATATGCTTGTAACATAGAACCACAATTATGAGAAGAATGAAATGTGATAATGCCAATTTTTTCTTGTTCATATATATCTCCCTTTCAATTTGTTATTCGATCACGCAGGTTAAAAATAATATCCTTATCAATCACGTAATCAAACTTTCTTGCAAAAATTTCTTTTCTACTATTTAAAAGTCCTTTGTCATCTATTCTGAAAACATACGGATTTCCTCTCTGAAAATCCACATATCTCATATTGTAGTATCTTTTTGCGTCTTCATCAAAATACATGTTCGAGGAATATGAAGAGTTATATAGCAAAGTTTGCAAAAACACTTCATCACAACAGCGCGTAAATCTGTATTGTTTTTGAATATCTTTTTCTTTACTTATTACATATCTGGCAAACTCATGAGTAATACTAAACCAATTAGCTCCTTTTTATCGACTCAGAAATATGCTTTATTCTATTTATACCTAGAAGCTTTTGTACTCTAATCAAAAGAGCATCCAGCTTAAACAAAATACTTTTTTATTTCCATAAAGATCTTGGAATAACCGATATTGAGCCATTCTATTTGTCACATCATCTACATCCATCTTATAATCGTAGCTAACAAACTGCATTCCTTTATGGATTTCAAAAAAATTATAAATCTCATTTTGTGATTTCAATGGGAGATCCACTCCTGAAATCAAATGATAATAATCGTGGTATGTATTGGTGGCTTCTTTAAGTAAATCCAATTCTAATTGAATCTGAGAATATCCACCCCAAGTAACAGACCTGCGTTCAATAAAATGAATCTTTGCTTTTTTTACTGTCTGACGAAATTCTTCTTCCTTAAACTCTTTACACTTTTTATCCACGTGCAGATATATCTCATTTCTTTCGTCATCAATCAGATGAAGAAGAATCTGTAATAACTGCATTTGGTGATGTGCAGCTACTAAATAGGCATGCCCCATTATGATATACCTCCGTTTCTCTAAATTAAAATTTCTTTTTCATTAAATGCATGATAGCTAACTGCTATAAGCATCGAAATCGATGACAAATAAGTAAATAACTGTGCCTTATCATAGAGAACATTTCCAGAATACCCGTAAACAATGAACAAAATTTGCAAGCTTATTGAAAACCATAGCAAACCTTTCCACACATTGCTCAAGCAGGAATTTTTAAAAGTCTTAATGAATACACTAAAGAATAAAGCATAAAAAAACCAAAAAGTACAATCCCCACAATGCCAGTTTCTCCAAGCAATTCATAGTACATACTATGAGCATACATATTCCAGCGAGAGCCCTGATACACATATCCTACATTATCAGAAAAGGCTTTATTAAACGTATTAATTCCATATCCAATAATCGGTTTATCTTTAAACATTTCTATACAGTAATTCCAAAACATCAATCTCCCACCCGCGGATGTATCTTCGGAAGCCTCCATAAAACGGTCTACGATATTACTGGTTTGTGGAATTGTAATTGTAATCACAAAAACAGCAACTAGTGCAATCGCTCCCCCTAAGATTATCTTTACCGATTTACCCTTAAAGTCGAACAGCTTAAGGGCGACACCAATTTCCAGTAAAATAATAACACATAACATTCGCTTACTCGTTAGCATAGTAGCTAAAAAATAAAGCAGGATAAGCAAGTAATTACTCTTATTCAATTTTTTGTCATTAAAAACAAAAAAAGATAACTCTGCACATATTCCTATTACCATCGTGTATGCTGCTTTAGCTTTTTCACCTGTCAAACCACTATAGATGCCTCTAGATATCTCATTTTGTATTACAGAGCTTCTTCCTGGGGCAATGACATTCGATACAGCTAATATAAAATTCGGTGCAATAACCTCCACCAAAATTGAAACAGCGAAAAAAAAGGCAAAAAAAATCTTATCATATTGATGTAAGTATAAACGGTAGTTTCTTTCCACGAAAATAAGCAAAAAACTCCGCCAATGATAAAAACCGGAATCATGCTTTTGGAGGCGCTAAAATCATATGATTGTACAGTATTAATTATCAAAAATATAAGCCATGCCAAATATATCCCTATAATTCTACTCGTATATTTATTAGATCTTATTTGTTTCCTATCTCCCCATATGAATGAAAAGAACCCAACTAAATATAAAAGCGGTGTTACATAGCCAATAATAATTGTATTCCCACTAAAAAGAATAAGCGTCAAGATCAAAACTAATACTGACCTTTTTTGAATTTTCAAGCTTACCATATGTGACCTCCTTTCCAATATATATTACTCTGATATAATTCTGTTAATATTAGCTTTCGATAATTTCTTCATAGCTTCCAACTTGTGTTCAGCATTCAAATAATCTATATCTTCAAGATTGTCTGGCGAAAAAGAACCATCTACCAATTGGCTTTCTAAGCCAAGCAATGAAAGCACATTAGTCAATCTCGAATTATCATGATTCGGGTTTATGTTTTTATTACAAAAAAAACTTTTTAAAAATAATAGAAAAAACCGTGCCATGAAATGAATTAGTAACTACATAATCTGCATTTTTTATGTAGCCTAAGAACTCTTCTGGACTAGGGTTTACTGTATTGTTTTTGTTTTTCATAGCAAACAAGTTGTCTACTGTACAAAAATTATTTTTTCGTGTTTACTTTTTGCCAATTTATTAGCAAATTCTACAACTTCATTTGGCATCGACAAAGAATAAACAAAAATATAATGTTCCTCTGTAACATTAGTTGCAACCTTATTCCACTCTTCGCCGCTCAACAGTAACGTTGGATCCAGATCCAGACTGATACCTTCCCTATTTTCATCGGACAATATAGATGAGAGCTTTCTTTGTGCAATCTCCTCACGAACGGAAATATGATTGAATCGCTTTAAATTACTCACAACTTCTTGAGACTTTAAAAATGTATCACTTGCAATACCTACACACGCTGCATAAGAATTGCATTTTATGGAATCCTTCACAAAGTCTAGGAAATAAGTCAAATCCCCGCCTGTACAAAATGGGCTCCATACTTGATCACTTCCTGTAATAAAAAGAGTCGTATAGCTCGTTAGTCTCGCTGATATTATTTTTATTATATCCGTCGCCAAATTTTGCATCTAACAGATTCTTTTCAATAAATTGTTTGAATCTTATATTTCTCTTTTTTTGAATCGACCATGTAAGAACTTTTTTATCTTAGTCTTGAAACTATCTTCCCACAAAAATACTCTATTGTAGAAGTCTTCAATAGCAGGGCAATGATAATCTATAATATCACATTCATTGCCTTGATCTTTTATATATTTTTAAGAGCATACGCTTGAAGACAAGCACCATAATTAATTGCCCTATGAAAAGTTAATATTCCAATTCTTTTCATTTGTTATCACATTACTTTCCTTTGAATATTTTTAAAATAACTGTCAGTGTGTAATACTTTCGATGAACTAAAAGCCATTTTCTAATCTTATCTGCCTTATTATTGAATTCAATTTGATTTAGCCTATCTTCAGCTCCAGATTGAATTATTACAAATTTAATATCTCTTTTGAAACGTTATGATCTACTAAACCTTTTATATACCGTGTGATTTTATGTAATAGAAGACGATCATTTTCTTGACTTAAAACCCTATCCAGCGACTGTTTTTGTATAAAATTCCCCAAACAAGCATATAACTTCATTTCCTGTTCAATGAATGAAGTCTTAATCATTGCAGATGCGCTGTCATCATTTTTATAGTAATAATAGTAGGGAAGATTGATATATGTGAAACAATGAATGTATTGCAGATAATCCACAAACATACATAAGTCCTCACCCATATACATATCTGTAGGAAACTTCACGTCATTGTTGAGTAAAATATCTGCTCGAAATATTTTTTTCCACGGCTCGTTAAGCTTCTGGCTAAATGTAGCTTTATATAACTCCATCAAATCCGTGTTCTTTCCTTCATGAAGTATCTGCTCCTTTAAAATGAAACCTTTGCTTTCATTACCTTCATAATGTGGAAAAACAACTAGTTCTTCAGATAAATTATTTCTTAGATACTCAATCACTTTTTTAGTGTTCCAGTATCGATAGCATCGTCGATGTCTATATAGCAAATATATTTCCCATTTGCCTTTTTTAAAGCGTTATTACGTGCACCACTTACCCCTGTATTATTTTGCGAGATAATATTAATATTTACTATATCATTCGAAATATTTCTTAGTAGTTTCAGTGTATTATCTGTAGATCCATCATCCACAACAATGCATTCAACATCACAATCTAAAAGTGGCACTATTCTATTTATACATTTCTCTATATAGTTTTCAGCGTTGAATGCAGGAATAATGATACTTAACAATATCTGTGAATCCACCATTATTTACCCCTTATGACTGTTATAAGTTTTGCTGCAAGCAATGCCGGAATATACAGATGCATGTTTAACAGAATCAAATACATTTTTGCCGATTTTGGTAATCCATCACACTTTATTCCTTTTAAGACCTCTGTTTCCTTTATTTTCAGTCGAATATGCTTACTCGCAACAGTAATTTTTCTTTTGCTTTTTATCTCATGGAATACTGCCATGATAAGCCAATATGCTTTAAAAGCATTAATCTGCTCATCAATTATCGGATCACGTTTTCCAATTCGCCGCTCAATGTAGTCTGTTAACAGCTTATTATTATCAAATCGATTTGGATCATAACTATGAACCATTGATTCAACATTCAATTGGTTATAAATATATAATATATCGTCACAGAAAAAGACATTTTCGGCTGCATATAAGCATTCAAACACAAATGCGTTATCTTCACCCATGCGAATACGTTCCTCTTGGCAATAGTGTTTGAAATATTTTATTCCAAGTAAAAAATAAGCCCCGTTTAAATATTTTATTCCAAGCTACTTGGAAAAATAAGCCCCGTACAAAATGGTTTGCGCGAATCATACATGCTGCACTTATCCAGTTCTTCCTTAGTGACCTTACCATCACGGTAGTCACGGCAAATCTTCAACTCATACATGCTGTACGGATGCTTGGTGAACAAAGCCTTGAACTTATGAAGCAGAACCCAAGTAGCAGGCTTCCAGATGTAATCTTATGCATCGCCGGAGAAAGAAACCAATCATCCAGCAGTCACGGTCGCAGCGAACCTTCGCACGAACCTTCTCGGCTTCCGGGCTGTTCCACAGCTCATCCCAGGTCTGATTGTTCAGGTTGCCCATGACTTCCTTTATCCTTGGTACCATTGCAAGGCATAACATCACCATACGGATCAATGAAGAAGGTATCAAAGCTCATGTCGCAAGGCAGCAGACGCTTCTGGCCGTAGATGTAGTTGATCAGGCCGTGGTTAAAGTAAGCACGGAACCACTTCTTCGGGCTGTTGCTGCGGAGCAGTTCATTGACCAGATTCTCGAAGTTCTTTGCAACCATCGGGCGGTCGTGGATGATGTTCTTTGCCTCAACGAAGTAGAAGCTGTTATGTAGAGATGCTGTTGCGAACTCCATACCCATCTCATTGGAGATTTTGTACAGAGGCACCAGATCAGGAGCGTTCTTGTCCTGAACAGTCATGCCAAAGCCGACATCCTTCATGCCCATCTCACGCAGCTTTTTCAGCGTGCCGTAACCACGCTGGTAACCGTTCTGCAGGCCACGAATCTCGTTGTTGGTCTGCTCCAGACCCTCGATAGAGATACGAATACCGATCTGCGGGAACTCCTTGCACAGGTCAACGATACGGTCGGTGAAGAAACCGTTCGTGGAAATAACGATACGGTCAGACTTCTTGTACAGTTCGCGCACGATATCTTTCAGATCAGTACGGATGAATGGCTCACCGCCGGTGATATTGGTAAAGTACATCTTCGGCAGCTTCTTGATGGTTTCGATGCTGATTTCTTCTTCCGGCTTGGAAGGTGCCTTATAACGGTTACACATAGAGCAACGAGCGTTGCAGCGGTAAGTAACGATGACCGTACCATTTAACTTCTTTTCTTCAGACATGATTAACTCTCCTAATTTTCTTTTTAAGAACGTTTCGACTTTATTTAAGAACCACTTGGCACATACTGAAAACACAACCGAGCCACATATAACTGCGACTGCTGTGAAGATATATGCCAGCAGACCATTTTCAAATAGATGAACAAAGGTGTATCTTCTCAAGCACACGACAAATTATCATGTGGCACAAGTAGATCTCGAAGCTGATACTGCCAAGGAACTCGGCGACTGGATTGACCAGTATCCCCCCGTTGTACATCCAAGGGTATAGATCAGTGCTGCCACACAAAAGAACAACATCGTGAGTGTAGAACCGCCTACTGCAAAATAGGCAACTGTGGCAATCAGTAAAATCGCTCCAGCGATAACCTTGTGCTTCGATGCGAACTCGGCCAGTTCCTTCCGATAGAGGAAAATCAGACCGCCTGCGATAAAATATATTGCACAATACAGAATGTTTGTCCTCGCACTAAAATTCACTGCCACTCTATCTGCAATGTGGCTTTCATCAAAGAAATATGTACTGCATACGAAATTGTAGCATTACAGCGCAGATAAATGCCAACCATGCACGTTTCTTGCTTTCCAGCAGAAAGCAGAAGAAAGGGGAACAGCAGATAAAACACAAAAATCACTGCCAACGTCCAGCTCACACCAATAACCGATATGTTCATATTCGGCAGAAGTCCCTGGCATAGTGTCAGGTTAGCAAAACCTCATACAGCGCACTCTTACTAGGCGACATTACGAAATCAAGCACACAGAGCAATGCGAAATATGGCCAGATCTTGTTGTACCGTTTTTTGTAAAAAATCCACTACACTGATTTTCTGATCCTTGAATTTCTGGTAGTAGCCGCAGCACATTCCAAAACCACTGACCATCATAAAAAGGAAAACGAGGTTTGTGAAAGACGGTATCAACCGTTCAAACACAAATCCTCCCATCCTATATTCTCCATTTGCAAGGACGTGCATCAGTGCAATGCCAATGATGGCATACGCCTTCAATCCATCTATTCCCTCATATCTATCCGCTTTTGTAGCCACAAGTTTTCTCCTCACTTACCAAGTCTTACTGATAGCTTTTTCTTTTTTACGCTCTACCAGTTGTTTTTCGAGTTCTTAACAAAGGACTCATTATTTTATCCGACATTATTTTAACCACAATCGCTAAAATCAATGTTGCCACAAATACGGTTACAATAAAAACGCCTGAACTCATTTTCGGAAACAGTCTACTAACTATCGAAATAACAACCAAATGCCCTAAATAAAACTCATATGAAATATTTCCTAATAATTGAACCAGTCTTCCTTCAAAAGAAATGTTCATTGTGCATGCTGAAAACAGTAGCAATAATACCACGGCCAAAACTATCTCAGCAACCATCCTCCAAGGAAAAAAAAACATGCGTATATTTCATATATAGAATTCCAAGCAAAGCTGATAATAGGAATAATATAATTATTTTCCTTCCGTAGGTCTCCAAGAAATACTTCTGCACGTCTTTGCTTAGAACAATGATCTCGTCCGCATATTTCACAGCATTCTTTTCGCCGCCACGAATGAACTTGGATGCAACGCTTCCGCGCCACTTCTCGCGATCCCAGTCCAAACCGTGGATAGTGCAGATTACACGCTTGCCAAAAAGTTTTGGTATCCAACAGAAAAAAAGCAGGACCTTCTGCATGGATATGCACCACATCGTATCTTCCAAATGCACTATAAAGTGCCGCGAAAAAGGAAGAGCTTACTGCAGCAAGTCCCCCTGATGTCAAGATAGGGACAAAACATTTCTCAAAAAAAGCAAAAAAAATAAGCCCCACAAGGCTTTTCTGACAATTCTTTGAATCATCAGGGCCTTGTAGGGCTATCCGTTATCTTATGCTATTTTATTTTCACACTGCCTGTAATGGGGTGTTCTCCATTGTTTCCTTAAACTGCTCAACTGTCATCTTTGCTTTTGCCGCAGCACGCTCCAGCGGTAAATCACCCTCTCGAACAAGCTGAACCAGCATCCGAATCTCGCCAATTCCGATGCCTTCGATTCTGCCTTCCTGACGGCCTTCTTCACGACCTTCGGCTCTTACGCCTTGACTAAGATTGCACACTTCAAGCACCTCTCTTTCCAGTTCTTCGCTCATTGCAACGCCAAACTCTTCTTCCAGAATCTTCTTTTTCTCCGAACCTGATCTTGTGGAAGATAACAGCACTTCCATAAATTTCAGGATTCCCTTATGATTCTCCGTCCCTGGCTTGCCTAAACAAATCATTACGACACTCATCAAATCGTAGTTTTCGGTTTCTTCCTGCGCTTCTCCAATCAACTGTTCGGGTTTGATGGAGTACCGGGTAAGCGTATTTTCAAAACCATCTGACGGCTGAGTACAAATCCAGATGGAGTAGACCTTGCGAATCTTCCCATATTCAGATTTTGTAAAAATCGGGCCGTGCTGTACAGAAATCATTCTGCTACAATAATAGATTGCCCGTTTCGTCAATGGGTATCCCGGCTTGAATTTTGTCTGTGCTTCCACATTGATAATCAGACGAATGACTTCTTCCTGTTCTGCACTGTCCGCAGATTTCGGTGCGATTGCGTCAAAGCGAACATCGTAGAACAATGTTCCCTCGGTCAGCGTAGAGTCCTCGTTGTTACTACCCTTGATTACATCTGTTGACTTTTTGGGTCTGTTCGTATCATCGACATGAACACCAACAGAGCCAACCTCCGGGGTTCCCTCGATGTATTTCTCAACAATATCATCTACGGTGCAATCGCTGTATTCATTCACACAGCCTTTCATGATCTGTGCCAGAATCTGTTTGTTTGCCAACAGCTTTTTCGCTGTTCTGTCATACCTCGAATCATACTCTGTCTGATCTATCGTGTGGGCAAGCTGATTTTCCACCGTGCCTTGTTTTTCCATCGGCATTCACTTCCTCGCAGTAGATTCAACAAGAGCGTAAACTCTCCTATCGTACTTCCATCTTACCATAATTCACCGCCCATATCAAGCAACCAACTGTAAACTTTCCTTGCACGGAGTTGTCCATATTATTGCATTCTTCGCCACTGTTATATCATAGGCAACTAATTATTTCAGAACCCACTAATGTGAGATTCACATTTCAGTCAGTACTCTCCCGTTTTCTATCTGCATCGCATCCGTTATCTTAAACGAAACAAGTCGCTGCTGTGGAAAAGCTCTTCCGATCAGCCGATAGGACATTTTCTTGTCCCACCCAGAATCCCCGTAAATCATGCGAACCAATGCCATACACTTGATTTCGCCGCTATTAGATTCGTCTGGTTTTCCCACACGATGCGCTCCTGATTCTTCTGCTCCACACGCCTGTACAGCTATCTGTTTCATTTTACGATTATACAGAAACCGATAGTGTGACGGCCATTCTAACGCTTCCAGCGTTTTTCTGAAGACCGTGATTCGTCCCTCTTCCTCGCAGAAACTCATGCCAAGTCCTGCCTGTTGCTCCGTTTTCTGTTCTGTTTTTTGCATATTGCTCACCTCCCACAAATGGACAGACCCTCCCCTTGTACAACCTGTCAATTAGTCCTTTCCAGCTTCAGGAGCAATCTTTCCTGTCAGAATCCCCATTGACACATACCCATCCATTTGCTTGACTTCAGATTCTTTCCGGTGTTCTTCCACAGGCACACCAAAAGTTCCCACAATATCATCCAGGTAAAATCCCTTTCGGCTGTTCACAGGTTTTGTTGACGCAGCATTATCCTGCGAATCGACTGCGTTCTTTTTTCTCTGTCCTTCATGAAAAATTTCTGGCACAAGCAGATCAAAAACATACAGAGTTTCACCCTCAAAGGTAATCCTGTACCCCAGCATTTTATATCGGCACTCGCTGTCCCATCCCATTTTCTGATAAACTAAAGTCGCAAATGGCTTGCAGGACATCTTCCGGCTTTTGCGCTTATCCGGTTTTGCCACGCACCAACGCAGAGCGTCCTTGTCATTTTCATCACACCCACGAACAACGATACGCTTCAAATCATTGTTGAACATGACATGAACGTAGACCACATCCTCCAGCCCTGTGATACAGGCTGTATTGAATGTGATACTATCTTTACGAATCACGATTGCCGGGTCACGCAGATGGGCGAACAGTTCCTTTCGCACGACCTGGTAGCCATCATACGAAAAGGCACTTTCCAGTTCTTCCGCCCGTGCGTCTCTATCATCCTGCACAATCTCCTTCTCTGGCGGCATGATTGTTGTGTTTTCTTCATTCATCTATAATCAGTCCATCCTTCCATTATCTTCTCCGCTTCATGGAGCAACTTATTTAGACTTTCTGCCGTAAATGTGTTCATTTCCTCTATCTCCGACGCAGGACGAAATACATCCCAGTTTCCGGCATAATGCTCCTGCCGTAAGATACCCACCTGCGCAATACTTGTAATCGGCTGTCCAAATGTCCCAGCCCACTCTGGTGGGAAAATGTAAATCTTCTTTCTGACCGTTTCGCCCTCATCTTCTTCGGTGTTTTCCTTTGGAGGCAGAACGATTTCTTCCACCTTAATCATTTCAGGCTCATCAAATGCGAACAGCATCATTTTGTTATCGCCCTGTTCCAAAAACTGACCACGAAACCGATAACGCAAATCCTCATCCCATTCCATGATGTCAAATAAAGTCTTTGCAAGTCCACGACAGCCCAAAGTGCTTGCACACCAACGTCCCTCTTTCAGTCTGCCCCAACGGATCGCGTTTGGATTATTCTTGTTACAGGGGCGAATGGCAATGCAGCGTTCAACAGAATTTAACAGCAGCTCCACATATTCAACATTTTCAAACTTTTTCAAGCAAGCGGTGTTAAAGCGCAATCGTCCATTAGAAATCGTCATGGCCGGATTCTGCATGGTAGAAAAATACTGTGCCCTGACCACTTCATAGCCCGTCAGATCAAGACGTTTTTCACATCCGCAGCAACAGTGGCATCCGGTTCTTTCATCACGCTTTCAGAGGCTTCCCTGTATTCTTCTGCCGAAAAACCTGTCCAATCCTTATCAAAAAAGGCACATATCCTCGCAAAATCCCATCTTCAACCACGCTTAACACGGGCAAGGGTCTGTTTTTCTTTGAATAATTGCGGGATGCCCGCAGATGATTGGCTGCATTAAAAACTTCTCTGGAAACAATGGCTTCATGGTGATTCTTCTGCCTGTACTGTGTCCGATCATTGTTGTTTTTCTTTGATTTATGCGTCAAAAAGTTCGGTGTAAAGGTCTTTCTTGCCAGTACATCACCACAATGGCGCTCATTTGCCAGAACACCTGCAAGTGTACCGGGATTCCACTCCACACGTCCCAACTTCGTCTTACGGCTATACTCCATCAAAGAGTTGCAATCTCCGTAAGCGAATATCCATTCAGGTACAGGTAGTAAATCACCTTTACCGTCTGTGCTTCCTCCGGGTTAATTACAAGGTTGCCTTCCTCGTCTTTATCGTATCCAAGCAATGCAGGGGTCAGGAACAGGCCACGGCTGAACCGCCGATCAATCGACCAGTTCATAATGATAGATTTGGAATGCGATTCTTCCTCTGCCACAGATGCCAGAATCGTCAGAATCATGCGTCCATTGCTGTCCAGCGTATAGATATTATCTGCTTCAAATTTCACACCCACAGGCGGATTCAGATTTTTCAGAAGTTCAATCACAGAAAGGCAGTCAACGATATTTCGAGCAAAACGGGCAATGGATTTTGTAAGAACAAGGTCAATCTTGCCTGCCTTGCAGTCCTCAATCAACTGCTGCATCCCTTTTCGGTGTTCCAGAGATGTGCCGCTGATGCCCTCATCCGCATAGATTCCAACAAATACCCATCCCGGCTGTGCCTGAATATAATCCGTATAATAGTTTTTCTGAAGTTCATACGAAGAAGTCTGTTCATCATTATCCGTGGAAACACGGATATATGCTGCCACACGCCGAATCACAGAACTTGTTTCCAAATCCTCTATGATTTTGGCGGGAATGACTTCCAATTCCGATATATCTACGCCCTTATAGCGGTCTCTGATTTTTTGCTTACGGTCTACTGCTTCTACTTCACCGGTAATCATGTGCTTTTCCTCATTCTCCCGTATGGATGCTCCAATACCACTGTCGCATCTTCCGATAACTTCGGATACCGAGTTCTTTCTTCGTATTTTCTGCGGTTCTGCGGCTGATTCCTTCATCTTTCATCCGCATATAGATTTCTCTTGCTCTCATATCGCCATCAGAAAGCAACTTTTTATCAGATATGCTGCCTTTTCTGTTTTTGACTCAAATTCCGGCACTTTCGGTTGTTCCGATGAAACGAATGTGCTCTTGCACTCCAACCATTGAAAACCCATCTCCGCTGTTATAGAAAACCGAATTTCTCCATCAGACGGAGCCAAACTGTTTTTTATCTGCCGAACAATACGAATATCTGTATCTTTCTGGTCACGCTCCACCTGCAAAACACTTCGCGCAGCAGCAACCACATCTATGCTGCCAAGGCTTCGGTACAAACCTTTCGTTCCCTCTTTCTTATTGAGATGACCAATCAGCACAATGGCACAATCATATACTGAAGCCCACATTCCGAGACGCTGCATCAGTTTTCTGGCTCTCCCTGCAATCTGGAGGTCAGAATCACTTCCTAAATACGCCTGAATCGGGTCTATAACTACAAGCCGTGGGCGAAATTCAATGATTGCCTGACGGATACGCTCATCATCCAGTGTTAGACCACTGTATGTTTCTTCATTGATAAAAGCTACTTTTCTACAATCTGCGCCACATCTTTCCAGTCTGGGTTTAATGGTATCTGATACTCCATCTTCCGAACACTGGTAGATAACCCTCTGCGGCGTCCCAACAGGCTTTCCATCCGGTGTTTTCCCACCCTTAGAAAGTTCCGCAATCAGATTCATCATCATGGTTGACTTTCCATCGCCGGGATCGCCTTGTAGCAATGTTATCTTTCCCACTGCAATGAATGGATACCACAACCAGTGAACAGAAGTTGCCTCCACATCACTATATAATGTAAGAATTCTTTTTTTCTACCTTGTCCGCCATCGTCTTTCCTTCCTATTTGCAGTCTTTTCCTACCTCTATTATAAAGCATTCGTTGCGTTTTGACTGCTACCCATCAGGTAGCATGAGTTGCCTTTTGCTACCCAGTAGGTAGCAAAACAGCCTAAGCCCACAGAGCAGCTAGCAGTGTGTCCCTTTGCGGTCTTAGAACCTTTGATATAGAGTTGCTCTGCCTACCATCATGCGAGATAATTGTACTGCCTTATGCGGGGAATCATAAGGAGAAAAAGCACATGGCTACTGATTATAAAGCTTTGGGCAAGCGCATTTCAAATGCCCGAAAACAAGCTGGTATCACGCAAGAGGCCCTTGGAGAGCAGCTTAACATGACACGAAAACATATTAGCGTAATCGAATCCGCTATCAAACGCCCAAGTCTTGATGCACTGGTTGATATTGCCAATGCTCTTGACGTATCGACTGATGATTTGCTGGTAGATAGTTTGATGCACTCGACTTCAACCTCAAATTCCGAAATTCACCGTCTTCTCTTGGACTGCAATGAAATCGAACAGGAAATTCTCACTCGGATGGTAAGAGAGATGAAAGCCATACTGTACGGTTTGGGAATCTGATTTTGTAGCCCGCTGATCATATAACAAAAAAGCCCGCATAAGACACAGCTGCACTTCGGATTACACCGGGGTGCTGTCTGTGGCTTATGCGGTCAAAGTCATTCCTACGGAATGAAATGCCCGCCTGATCGAGAAGATTTACGAATCCTCTCAACCAGACGGGCATTCTTTTTGCTCACCTTGCTGTTTCTATGCAGTTATGCGCCATACTTTTCCAATGCTCTCCGAATCACATCCTCACAGTTAAACTCAACTTTCATCGTCTGATCGTCATACAGATAAACCATGCTGACAAAAGCATCTACACATTCCTTGGTCAGACCGCCTATGTATGTTTTTTTGACTTGCCTGCTTTGTCAGGTTGCGGATTTCTTCATCCAGTTCATCGGCACACTCCTGTTCTTCCTTTTCTGTCCGTATGCTATCCTGCAATGCAGCCAGTTTTTCCGAAAGGGTCTTTTTCTTTTCTATGTACACATCTCGCCGTAGCACACCGTCTGCATACGATTCATATAGTTTGATTTGCTCTACCCGAATGACTTCTGCTTGCTTTTCCAAGTCCTCAATGTCCACGCAGCGCACCGTGATAGACTGCTTTTCCTGCATTCCCTGATTTACCACATCCAGCGCATAGAATACTGTTTTTATCGCACGAGCCACTTTTGCATTCACCGAATATTCTCTGTAATAGCCGCCGTAGCATTTAGAGAACTTTCCGGCTGACCGTTTATAGCCGCAATAGAAAACCATTTCCCCATATTGCCTTTCGTGGCGAAGCTGCCGATTACAGTTTCCGCAGCAGACTTTTCCTTTTAACGCAAAATCATCACCCACCTTATATTGAATTGGAGTTACGTTACGGATTGCTTTCTGTGCCTGGTAGTATTCATCTTTTGTCACGATGGCCTCATGAGCGTTTTCTGCGATGATCCACTTATCCTCCGGGAGCGTCCGAACAGAGGTAGTATTCACATCAATTTTCTTTCTTCTCCCCATAACCAACGCACCAGTGTATTCATACCGTCTAAGGATTCTCCACACGATTGCCGCGTTCCATAACATTTCACTGTCCGGGGCAATAATAGGATTGCTGCCCATCAGCAGATTCTTTCGTTTCGCATACAATCCCGGCGTAGGAAGATTTAATTCGTTCATGCCGTAGGCGATCTGCGTTGTATTGCGGCCGGACAATGCTAATTCAAATACTTTTTTCACGCAGAGTGCAGCCTCCGGGTCAATCTCCCACCGCTGCCCACCTTTCTTGTTCCACACATATCCAAAAGGGACATTCGTGCAGGTGGCTTTCCCGTTCTTCCAGTTCGTTTCCAGAGCAGCCCGAATCTTTTTCGCAATATCCCGGCTATACATATTATTCACCAGATTGCTGACCGCCACTTCGATTCCCGGTGTTCCGTTGTTCAGTTTCATGCTGTCAAAGGAATTATTCACAGCAATAAACCGAACTCCCATCAACGGAAAAATCTGTTCAATGTAATCGCCAACACCGATATAGTCACGACCAAGGCGGGATAAATCCTTTACCATGATGACTTTTATATCGCCCTGCTTCAAATCCACGATCATTTTCTGAAAAGCCGGACGATTAAAATTTGTTCCAGTATAGCCATCATCTACATATTCTACAATCTCGCCAAACAAATCTTCCTGCTTCCCAATGTAATCGTGGAGCAGCATCCGTTGGTTCTCAATACTGTTACTTTCATCCTTGCTGCCTTTTTTTCAAATCTCCGTCTGCCAATGATAAGCGGAGATAGATTGCAATTTTATCATTCATTCTGAACCTCCGACATGATTGCAAGCACTTCCTGATAGGGGTCGCTACACTTAAATTCGACCTCCACAGAATTGTCCATTCCTACATAGATTCTCTTGATAAGTTCATGCACCAGTTCTTCATCAAATTCATTTTGATTCAGAATCCCGCGCATCCGCTCCATCTGCGCATCGCAGATTTTGATTCTTTTTTCAGTTCCAATGCACGTTGACGCTGCTTTTGCAGTTCATGTTCCAACCGCTGCTTTTCTGCTATGTAGTGTTCCTTTAGCTGACTGTATTCATCTTCGTCCAGAATTTCAGCTTTATAGTCCTCATATAAGCGCAACCGCCGTTCTTCAGCTTCCTGAATCCGAAACAGGATAGAGTTTTCTTTCATTTTGATGGAACGAGGCCGAATCCAGATTGCTGCTGCGCATCATGTCTTTTACCAGCTTTTCTTCTTCACACATGGTAGACACCAGATGATGAATCTGATCCATCGCCACCATCATCAGCATTTTCTCCGGCACCGCATGATAGGCGCAGGGAGTCGTGTTCTTCTTTCTTTTTTGCAAATGAACACTCCATAGTGCGTTTCTTTCACCGTACCATGCACTCTCCGTTCAAACGTCATGTTGCGTCTGCAACAGCCACAGTAAACCATTCCTGAGAGATGGTTATAACACTTTTCTCTGGTTGCCTTGGAACGAGCCATCGCCATTTCCCGTTTTTCCTTATTCTGTTCCCGCCGTGCCTGCACTTTTTCAAAATCCGATTTCAGAATGATTGCTTCATGCGCGTTTTCAACAATATGCCATTCCTTCTTTTCCACTGGATGGAGGCCAATCCCTTTGTATGATGCAGTTTGCGTTTTTCCAGATACCAGTTCGCCAATATAGGCACTGCTGTTTAAAATACGAAGAACCGTACTGGGGTGCCATTTATTATAGGTAGGGTCATCTCCCTCATGTAATTTGCGATTCAGCCGTTCGTTCGGCCTTGCCACTTCTAAAAATTCCAACCTCCGGGCAATTTCGTTTGTGCTCACTCCTGCAAGATACCATTGATAGATCAGTTTGACCCACTTTGCATCCTCAGTCGCTTCAAGCTTATTTCCCTGTTGGTTCAACTGATAGCCATACGGTGTACACCACGATGTAGGGATTCCCTTCTCGCGGCGCATCTGGTAACTAAGGCTGATTTTCTTTGAAATGTCCTTCGCGTACAAGCTGTTTACCATGTTCTTGATGGGAACCGCAAGACTATCCACATCCGACTGCCGGATGTTGTCAAAATCATCGTTGATGGCGATAAAGCGAACATGGAGCATCGGGAAAATAGTTTCCAGATAGCTTCCCGTTTCGATATAGTCACGACCAAATCGAGATAAGTCCTTCACTACGATGCACTGAATTTTGCCTGTCCGTATATCCTGCATCATACGCTCAAATTCTGGTCGGTCAAAACGTGTTCCCGTAAAACCATTGTCTGCATAGGTATCGGTCAGCGTCAGTTCCGGGTTTTCCCTGATATAATTATGAATTTGCAAAATCTGTGTGTGCAGGGAATCTTCTGTTTCATGCCCGCCGTTCTCAACCGACAGCCGCGCATACGCTGCCGTGCGCAGAAGTTCTTTTTCGTTTTGCTGTACGGCCTCCTGCACAGCAGCCTGCGGCATCATATTCTTTCTACTCTTTCTTGCCATTACAATCTTCCTCTCCGTTGTTCAGCCATTCTTCCGGGAAGAATCCCTTCCACTCACTTTCTTGTAGGATCACTTCTACCTGTCTAAAATCTACGATCCATACATGGTCAAGCCATTCTTTAAGATGTGTGCGCTCCAATTTTTCAGGAATTGAAATCGCTCGGAACTTCATCAACCAGGGATTTCCATGGCTAAATGCTTTTTCTATGTCATTAACAGCCAGCATTACTTTTTTAAAAGCCGCTTCCTGCTTCTGGACCGCCACCTGATACTGATGTTCATACTCCTCTACCTGTTCTAGTAAAATTGATCCCTGCTCGTATTGCCGATAAACTGCTGTTCGTTCATCGTCCTTGGCCATCAAGTGCGCAACAATCTCATTTGCTCTTTTTCTGTACTGCAACAGTCCAGCATCCATGCACTGCTTGACTTTCTCAGGATTCAAGTCCAGCACCCTATCAATATGCGCAGCTTGCATTTTTTCTTTTTCCAAAGCTGAAAGAATCTCTCGAAAGATTTTTCTCGCTTTCGATGAAAGGGGCTTTTCCAGAGAAACATCTATACCCCTTGTCAAACGAATAGATTTGCTGGCTTTCATCTTCTGATGTTCTGCACAGCAGACCTTTTCCGCTTTCTTTGTCATAGATTTTTTTGAAGAGCAGATTTGGTTTTTTTCGAGCCTTTTTTCTCGAAGGCAACCTCGTAGATTCCAACTTTTTCTGAGGCTTTCTGAAATTCCGTCTTTGAAACAATCGCCGGAACCTCCAATTCTCGCTTTGCCTTTGCCAGTGTCAGCGTACACTTTCCGATATAGAGTGGATTTTTCAAAATCGAGCGAATTGTTGAATCCTGCCACTTATTTTTGTTCTTGATCTTTTTTTCTTTGCCATCTGGACTTGCGGTGTTTGAACGCCCTGTACATCCAATGCTCTTGCGATTTCCGGGATTTTCATATCTTCCAGATACATCTGAAAAATCAGCTTTACAACCTGTGCGCTTTCAGGATTAAGAACAAGGCTTCTGCGATCTTCCGACAGCGCATAACCATATTTAGCCTGTCGATGGGTCAATGTACCTTCTTCAAAGTGATTCTGGCGATTGGTAATAAATTCCGAACGAATCTTATCAATGGTCTTTCCATTGAAATACTCTGCAACCTCTTCGGCAGTTTTGTCTATGCTGCAAAAGTCATCTTCCACAACTGCAAATTGGATACCAAGCGGATAGAACGTCCTCTGCAGTGCTTCAATGGCAAACGGAAGGGTTCTTCCACAGCGGAAGATAGAATCCACAACAACTGCATCAAATTTCCGAGCCATCCCATCCTGTACCAATTTGTCAAAGCCCTCCGTGGCTTCTGCTGTTCTCCTGCGGTCACTGTATTTTTCGGATACGCTGCACCCGCACTTTTTAGATACCGTGCAATGCGCTCATTCTGTTCCGCAATCGTATTGGATGGATTTTCTTCTCCGATCCTGCTGGAAATCGACCTTGTATAACTGACCCATTTCATTCCTCTGCCACCTCATTTCCATGATGTGCTTGATATTCCATAAATTTTTCTGTGATACTGTGCAGTTCATCCTCGAAGCAAAATGAATTTCAATCTCTGTTTTGCTATGAACATCTATGTGGTCGATCAGTTCCACCACGACCCTACGTTCGAGCGTTTTGATATGTTCGTATTGCTTAAATTCTTCCAACCAAGTAGGAAGCAGTGTGTCGTGCTTTAATGCCTCCTGCTTCTTTTCGCGGATTTCCTGAATCTTATCCTGCGCCTCTTTTATCTTCTGCGCAAAGCGAGTATTCATTTCTCCGTACTCTTCCCGGCTGACAACATCATCGCATAAGTCCTGATACAGACGGATTTTTAAATTACTGTACCGTTCTAATTCAGCTTCCAGTGCAGTGATCTGGCTGTCCAGAATCTTTATTCCAATCTGCTCGCCGCTTGCCAACTCTGCATTGAGAGTACCTTTTCCGCTTCTACAAGAAGTGTCACCTGATGCCGAATCGCAGCCAAAACACTTTCCGTCAGCTTCTCACTGTTTATCATGTGCGGTGTGCAGCCGCCGCCATTCTTATAGGTACAGCAGTGATAGTATTGATACTTCTTTCCGTTTTTTGTCACCGTGCGGCGAATCATATTCTGCCCGCAGTCCGCACAGCGCAGAAAACCTGATAATGGATAAACTGTTGTCTGCGATGGTGCGGTACGAGTGTCCAGTTCCAACAACTGTTGTACTTGCTGGAACTCGCCTTTGCTGATAATGGCATCATGCGCATCTTCCACCCGAATCCAGTTTTCACTTCCAACATCATGGCTCTTTTTTACTTTGTAATTGATTTTCCTGCGTTTGCCCTGAATCAATGTTCCCGTATAGGATTCATTTTTCAAAATACGATTGACGGAAACCACTGTCCACTTCTGATTCAGCCCAGCCTGAAAACCGCAGGTATAGTTGAATCCATTGGCTCTCTTATACTCGTTTGGCGGCAGGACACCCAGTTCGTTCAAGTGGCTGGCAATGCGCTGTGAACTCATTCCGTTCAATTTCGATTTGAATATTTCCTGTACGATGCCCGCAGCGTATTCATCTATAATCAGATGATTTTGTCTTTCGGGTCTTTCTGATACCCGTATCCTGCAAAGCTGCCAATGAACTGACCTTCTTTCCGTTTCACATCCAAGTGACTTCTGACACGCATCGAAATGTCACGGCAATAGGTATCGTTGATAAGATTGTTGAACGGAATCAGGATACGTCCCTTATCATCGTTTTCTTCCGCACTGTCATAATGATCGTTGATGGCGATGAAACGCACACCCATGAATGGAAAGATTCTTTCCAGATAACGACCCGTTTCAATGTAGTTTCTGCCGAAGCGAGATAAATCCTTGACGATGATGCAGTTGACGTTCCTTCTCTCAATGTCCTGCATCATCCGCTTAAAATCTGGGCGTTCAAAATTTGTGCCGCTGTAACCATCGTCCACATACTCATCGAACTTGTGCAATTCCGGGTGCTTCCCCATGTAATCGTTCAGCAACGCTCTCTGATTTTTATGCTGTTTCTCTCCTGCTGGTCGCCATCCGAACGCGACAATCGAAGATATGTGGCGCAGTTGTATTTTTCATTTCCCTGAAAAAACATAAAAAGCCGATAACCTCCTAATCTATTTGTCGTTCAGACAATAAACCAAGAAATTATCGGCTTTATCAGCATATTCTGTTTTGACCCAAAGCCATTATCTCATATTTCACGGTTTATGTCAACGCTTTAATGTGCTAAAGTGAAAATTTTCTTCTGCTTTCTTCTTTTTTCATTTCCGGTGTGTCCTTGCGCATTTTTTCAGCGTGTCCTCCAATCGGTTCTCTCCGGCAAAACTGATCTTTACGACCATTCCCCGATCAAGATAGCAGTAAGGGTTCTTGATCTGTGAAACAAAATCAACCATCCGTTCTCGCTGCGACAGGTCTTTCTTGATTTCCACATTGTTGATGTCCACCAGTTCTTCACGGTTCACATCCCGAAGTTCCATCGCTGCCAATTTCTTCAAATCCTCAAGTGTATGCGTCATTTTCTGGTACATCAAATACCTCCCTTCACCTATAGCATTCTAAAAGGGGTGTTTGGCAACCAAATTTTGAAATTTCACAAAAATATTTTTTCAAGTGGTTGCCAAAAGGTGCTTCCAGAATGTTATAGGTATAAGGACAATTCTCGATTTTCCAGGTCGTGGGGCTTTTTTCTCTCTTAGCGCAAGATTCGCCCATAGTAACTCAAAACTCACTTCCGTGATTTTTCGTTCCCGGCAATCTTGATGGGGATTCCGTTCCCCATTCCCACGGTACGCACAAAATCTCAGATTTTTGCTGTCTGGCTCCACATGAATGTGTTCGCAGCCGAACGCCTACGGCTTATCGGAAGTTGCTTCGCAACTATAAAAGCGCAGGAGGATCACACTATGGCACGACCCAAAAAAGAAGAAAGCATCAGACGGACTAAGAATGTAATGGTTCGTTTCAGCAACATTGAATATGAACTGGTGGCCGGATATGCAAAAGATGCTGGTTATCCCATCTCCACTTTTTGTGCGCAAGCAAGCTCTATCTGAAAAAGTGACTGTCAACTACAACATCGTTGCCGATATTGGTGAAATTCAGAAGTTGACTGCTCAGGCCGCTGGCATCGGGAATAACCTCAACCAGATTGCCCGCTATTTTCACGGCGGCGGTCTGGCTTCACGCGGAATGTTGGAAGAACTGAAAAAAGTGCATTGCGGAAATCCGTGAACTGCGACAGGAAATCGTTCAGCTTGGAGGTGCATATCGTGGCAATTCTAAAACACATCGCAAGTAAAAATGCCAATTATGGGAGTGCCATCGACTATCTGAAATACCAGCATGATGAATTTCATCTGGTTCCTGTCCTTGATGAAAACGGGAATATGATGCTCCGGGATGAATTTTATCTTGAGGGATTGAACTGTGATCCTGAAACATTCGACCTTGAATGCGAACTGTTGAATCAGGAGTATAACAAGAACAACACTTACGATGAAATCAAAAGCCACCACTACATTATTAGCCACGATCCGAAAGACAACACTGACCACAACCTGACTGGTGAGTGGGCGCAGGCCATCGGCATGGAATATACAAAGGCCAATTTTCCGGGGCATCAGGCTTTGGTCTGTACCCACACCGATGGTAAAAACGGCACAGGCAACATTCACACCCACATCATAATCAACAGCCTTCGCAAATCTGATGTTGACCCGCATCCATTTACAGAGCGGCCTATCGACTGTAAGACTTGCTACAAGCACCACCTTACCAAAGACTATTTGAAGCACTTACAGAAATCGTTGATGAACATTTGCCAGCGGGAGGGACTGCATCAAGTCGATCTGCTCTCCCCTGCCCCTGACAGAATCTCACCGCAGGAGTATTACGCCAAACAGCGCGGTCAGCAAAATCTGGACATTGCCAACATGGAGCTTATGATCAAGGGCATCACTCCCATGCACACCACTTTTGAAACGGGCAAAGAAAAAATCCGCAACGCCATTTCGGACATTGCGGAACGTGCCACATCTTTTGAAGAATTCCAGAGATTGCTGAAAGCAGAATACGGAATTTCCGTAAAAGACCATCGAGGACGATTCAGCTATCTGCCTGCTGACCGACAAAGTATATCTCTGCCCGTGCGCTTGGTTCTAATTATGACCGCGACAGACTTCTCCGAATTTTTGCAGAAAATGCAAGGACCGCAGAGCAGAATAATCCTCATTGGGCAGTAGACAATCCTATGGCCCTCCTGTTCATCAAGTCCGATCTGCGCCTTGTGATTGACTTGCAGACCTGTGTAAAAGCCCAGCAGAGCCGCGCTTATGCGCAGAAAGTCAAGATTTCCAACCTGCAGCAGATGGCCCGGACGATTGCCTATGTGCAGGAACACGGCTATGACTCTTATGAAAAACTTTCAGAAACTGCAGAGGCCATCTATACCAAAATGGCAAAAGCGCGCGGCGATGCAAAGCTCACTGAAAGCAAGCTGCGAAAAACAAACGAGCAGATTCATTATCTTGGTCAATATCTCTCCGCAAAATCCATTTACGGAGAATTTCTAAAAGCCCCGAACAAGAAGATTTTCCGTCAAGCCCACTCGGACAAACTTGCCCAATATGAAGAAGCACTTCAAATTCTGAAGCAGTACTCGCCTGACGGGAAGTTTCCTACCATGAAAGACCTCCGGGCAGAAAAAGCGCAGCTTACGTTTCAGAAGGACGCCCAATACGATACTTACTATTATTTCAAGGATTATCACAAAGAACTCCAGACCGTATGTGCCAATGTAGACAGCATCCTCGGCGCAGAACAAGAAGTGCAGCAGCACGAACAGCAGCACACGCGAAAATACGAACCGTCCCTCTAACCAGTTTTCAAAGTCACCTAGAAACAAAAAATGACCAGCGTATCATGTGGTTCATTCCTCACAACACGCTGGTTATTCGTTTCACTTACTGCTTGTACCGCAGCATACCATTTTTAGTTCAATAAACTTTCCGTCAAAGATTTCCTGCAACACCTGCCTGCATGGTATCCGTTGCAATCTTCTGACCTCAGACGCTTCCATTACGCGGAAAGTGGTTTGGTGATGATCCCGATAAAACGCAATGAGTGATTCAATGTACGGCTCGGCATCGGCAAGTGTCCAGTTTGATTCTTCTTTTAAGCGTGAGAATACTGACACCAGACTGATGCACCGAACATCTTCAAAATTTGTGGCTCCATTCCGAGCATTTTTGTCATCGGAGCAGAATACATAGATCTGCTCACCAAGCATCACCGACAAGACCTGCAATAACACAAACGACTTGATTTCCCCAAGATTATTTTTCTTACCAACTTCTATATCGAGTCGTTCAAGCTCTTTCAAATAGTCCTCTCTCGATATTACCGTGTAATCAGCCTCTTCCAATGCCCGATAATGTTCCGAAAAGTAATTCTTAGAAAAGGCATCGCAGGCCAATTTTAACATCTGCGTATAAGTCGCACACGCCAGCGGCCCTCGCACAAGTGACAGGCTTTCAAGGATTTCCTGATCCGTGTAGCTTTTTATCTTTTGCGCTCCAACCTTCTCGCTCAACCAGATTGGCGTATCAGCATTATACCGATTGAGTTCCGTTACAATTTGCGCATGACAAAAGAACTCATACTCCGGCAATTCCATGACCCGATCAATCAAATGATTGCCGCCCTCATCTTGAACAGAGTACGTTTTGGAAATGAAGTCAGTATCCAGCAGTGCGTATCTTTTCACTTCGATCTGACCTCCCTCAATCCAAGCCGTACTCTTTTTTTCAGTTGAGTAAGGTAGGCCACATCTTCTTTTTCTCTGGATTCCGTCAGATACTCATGCCGTCTGTTGTACTCAACTTTCTCAAGGAGTGTGCCAAAAGATTCTGTTCCTTTTCCATCGAGCTGCCAGCGTTTTGCTTTACCTGTCAGCGATACTCTTTCCATTACGTCCGCAGAGCCTACCTCCAGTAGCTTTTCAGCCTGCTGATGAGATATGTTTCCGCTTTCAAACAAACGCAGTACAACTGCCTTATAGGGCATTGCAAACATATCCATAAGCATCAGGACAGAATCTACTGTAACCAAATCTTTATCAAGCCCATACAGCAGAATCTGCTCATGGAGCAGTTGATCCGGCATCAGAAGCAGCCCTGCAAAGGCATTTGCTTCCAAATCCTCCTGCGTTCTTCCTGTTTCATCCCCTGTTGCCGAATCCAGCATAGAACCATTTTTTATATAGCTCTGGTCTGCATTTTCCACATAGCAGTAGATATGATACAGTTCATGCGCCGCCGCAAAAAATGCTTACAAAGCGGAAGTGTTGTATTTACGCACACAAAAATCGTATCCTGCTTCAAAAAAGTCAACGCCCATAATTCATCATCATGGATCGGGTAACGAAGCAGTTCCAGCGCGATTTCTTTCTTCCTGGCATAGTTCTGTATGACAGCAAAGATATTGTCCTTGATAATGGAATTGCCGACATACTCTGCCGAGAACTGCCTGACGATGGATTGGATTTCATCAAATTTCCTGTTTTGGCTTACAAAGAGGCTATCTTCCAGAACATTGTTCATCACTTATCCTCCCAGGGCTGCTCCATCTTTTTGCCATTCTCGCACACCCTAGTATGGAACAGAATCATATCGGACAGTTCATCCGCAAGTTGGATTCCCTTTCTTGCTTCCTCAGTTTTAACACGCCCCATAAACGCATGGATCACATTCGTGTCCATCGGCTTTTCTGGCATCTTCATCAGAGAATCCATCGACACATGAAGGTATTCAGAAATTTTATGAAGTTCAATCGCGTTGATTGCTCTTGCACCATTCATGATTTTGCTCATTGTCTGCTTGAGACTCCAATTCCTTCTGCCAGATCAACTTGCTTTTTGTTTTCTTTTTTCAGTTCAGCCTGAATATTGTTTGCAATTATCATATTTACATCCAGCATATAATCGCCTCCTATTCTTGTACTTATATTATACGCTCTCTCGCCAAGAATATCAATCATTTGGAAACCATTTTTGAGTTTCATAATATTTTGTTTCCGTTTCGGTTACAAAATAAGAGTGGTGGCTCTTTTTATGGAACCACCACTCTGCGCTGTATCGGATTTTTAACTTTTCCGACTTCTCTCCTGCTGCTGTTGCTGTTGGGGCTGACTTTTCTGTTTTCGCTCTTCCAACTTGATGTGCAGGCGGTCAAGGACCGAAATCCGATTTCCGATGATACGCGGTTTCTTCGGATTATTGTTGACACAGCCATCAATCATGTTGTAATTCTGCTCTGTGCCGGATTCTTTGGCACGTTCTGCAGTGCCATTCTCCAAAAACTTCTGATGATGCAGCAGTTCCGGCTTTTGTTCTCGAAGAAACTTTTCGATTTTCTTCATAACCGAACTATCAAATCCGTAAATCGTCTGCGCCACCAAAACTCCACTGTCATGGAGAACAATGTCCGGTTTTTGCTTTTTGTCTGTTCACAGACAAGCTGCACAAATCTTTGCTCCTGCACATTCTTTTCGTCAATGACTTTCCATGTATCTGTTTGACCTTCTACCTGATAGCCGCCCTCATTCAAGATCAGATAGCTGCCCTCAGCTTTTGGCCAGCCAAAGCCATTGAACTTTACCAGTGCTTCTTTGTCCACATAGTAAAATGCGGTCTTTCCTGCCGCCGTGATTGCAATAACGTCACTGACACCAAATTTTCTGATTTTGAATTTGTCGGGATTCAGGCTTTCCATGTTTTCACGAATTTTCGCTGGGAACAGACCTTGCGATGCTTTAGCGCAATAGCTGATTTCATAATTGTCCGTAGTTATCATAAAGCCGTGTTCGATCTGATACGCATAACTGCGGCAGCGGTAATCCCGATTTTTCTCAGCATCATTAATCTGGTAGATCATAAACATATCTGTTGCCATTATTTCTCTGCCACCCCTGTTTTCTTGTTTGGTTCTTCCGGCTTATACCACTCCAACTCCAGCCCCTTGAACTGATGCTCGTTCAACCGCTGCATCTTCGGGATGGTCTGCTGAACGAGCGCAGACATCTCTGCATCCTCTGCCACAAGCGGCTGGATCTCCGTCAACACCTGAATCGTATCTTTGAGTGTCGGCTGCTCAAACATCGCCATCAGCATCAACTCCAGTTCATCAAAACGCACATTCCTCATAACTCAATATCTCCTCTCTTTTTTGCTTTTCTGCGGTTTGGTCTGTTCCTGTGCAGGCTGCCCCTGCTTCTTGGATTTCAGACTGCGCAGGGCATCCAGAACAGACTTTTTCGTACTGCTGCGTTCCTGCTCTTTACTCTGCTGCCGTTCCGACATCAGCTTTTCCATATCGGAAATAGCTTGCTGCACCAGCTTATCATCCCTGAAGTAGTTGATGGAATTGATGTTCTCGCGCTGCACTTTGTCATTCACGACCAGCTCATACATCCCAACAAAGCCGCCATCTTCCTCGATGCAGAATCCAATGCACTTGTCAGCGTTCATCCGTTCGGACGGAATCTTGTCGTAGGCTTCCAAAGCTTCTTCCATTGTCAGATGGTCGTGGAACTCTCCCGCAAACGTAAACTCCAAACACTCCGCAACATAAAAAGCTGAGCGTTTCCTCCGGCGCAGGTCTTTCTGCGGCGAGCTTTTCTTTCAAAACTTCTGCCTGCTGCTCAGCCACCATATCGGCCTGTTCCCGCAGTTCTGCCGCGTCCATGACCTTTACCCTCTGCTGCATCACAGCCAAACTCTGCCAACAGCTCCATCATAGCCTCCTGCACAGGCTTATCTCCATCCGTTTCAAGGATGCCGCCATCCCGCTCCGTGAAGTCCTTATTATATAAGGTATAGTCGAAACCGTCCTCACAGGTCTGGATATGGAAATAGGCATCCGGCAATTCGTAGGCCAGTTCCACATCCTGCACGGCTAACGCCCCCTGTAACGGCTGGACAACGTGGTTCTGGATATATGGGTTATCCCAGCCCGGAACCGTTTTGTAGTCCTCTACGATGGTGTCAATGCCGTTCTTGCATTGCAAAATATCCAGCGACCCCGGCAGCGGATCAGGATTCTTCTCCACCCCCAAGGCTTTCATGTAGTGGTTTGGAAGTGCTTGATACTGCGACATTGCATCGTCGAGATTTCCAAACCGCTTAATTTCAAGCGGAACAGCCTGCCGGTTCTCGACCACATAGAATTGCTTTACGAATGGCTGTTCCAATTCTTTCTGCTTTTCCAGTTTCTCTCCGGTACATCGTCACAAAGCCATCCAGTACATTGCCGAATGGCTGGTAACTACCCAATCTGCTCGAAATTTAATTATTCTCGCATTATTCTCCGGGGTGCCGACTTGCTCCGCCCATTCCTTATTACTGTGAGAAAAGCGGTCATCATAGTTTTTGTAGCGCAAGGTATTCGCAAGAATGTACCCCACACGCTCCATACCATACTGCTTCACCACCTGATTGACTGCACCATCGCCAAGGTGCATCCCGTCATAATTGTCCGCAATCGCTTCATGGATTGACTGCTTACACTCGCCGTTCAGCCGATAGGAGGTACGGTATAAATCCACCTCGTCATTTTCTTTGGCATAGCTGAACGGCTCATAGTAGACAGGCACATCCGAATAGTCCTGTGCGCTGTTGTCCGGCACCGGCACAGCCTTTTCAATGATCTCTGACACCACATCTTCTTTATTCGGCATATTCCATTTTTCAGAAAGATACTTCTTTTACCGCATCCAAAAATTCATCATCGAAGCCGTTCCACAAATCCTCTGCCACCAGCTTGCCCTGCTCATTGACTGCAACACAAGCCGCCATATCGCCGTGTTCCTCATGCTCCAACAGGAAGAACTTTTCGCCGCCAATTTCCGTTTCATCAATGGCGTACCATGTACCGAGATGCCCCTCGACTGCGATGTGGTCGGAATCGCCGTGGATCAGACCATTTCTTTTCTGCTGCTGTTCCTCCATGAACTCTCGCACGGTCAACTCCGCGCCTGTGAAGTTCAGCCCATCCTCGCCAAGTTCCAGCCGCCCGTCTGCGCCAAGGTCAAGTTCTTCGGCCATCAGGACAGATGCTGCATGGTTCACCACCACCGTTTTCTCCAGTAATGGGCTGGCCGGGGTCGTAGTCCGAGCCGCGCAGATCATAGCGATATAAGCCCTCCGGCACATCTTCATCCCGCAGTCGCCCATTACTGAAAAGACCCGGCTTATCAAAGATTTCGATTTCCTGCAATTTTTCGTTCAAAAGGTTCTCTTTCTGCAAATCCATATTCCTTTCCTTGAAAAAATCCGGCAGTTCCGCAAATCCGATACTGTCCACATAGTAGGCTTTGACCGTACTGCCATCATTGAGTACCACCACGTCGCTGACCGACAGCGAATGACCCGTAAAATCTGCCGGACGCTGGATATTGAACCGTTCATAAATGCCATCCAGCGTGTCCTTTTCCGTAAGCGGTGCGGCATAGATCAGGTCATAATCTGCACGGGTAACCGTTATGCCTTTCTTCTGCACATAGTCCAATCCCCATAAAGCGGTAGTCATGTTCCGGGTCACGGGCAGTGATCTGATAAATACCGTACTGCTTTTCGCTGCCATACAGTGCAACACATTTTCCTGTTCTGTCATGTTCCGCTCCTGCTCCAAATCTGCTGTTGCAATCTGGAAGGTATCACTTCCGCGCTCGATTTCCTCTCGTGCCGTGACAAGAATCGGCCACGGACTGATGCGGACAAGATAAATCTGCTTACCCTCGTCATACAGCCGCAGAGCCTGTTCACGGTTTATCACTGTCAGCGGAAAATCCGGGCGCACATACTCGTCCTCTGCATAATCTTCCCGTTGTTCCAGTAGAATCGCATCCCATGCGTCTACCTTAATGCCGAAAATACCATCGTGCTGCTCGATTTTCCTCTTGGCTTACATAATCGCCTGCCGTGCCATCACGGAACAGCGGATAAATCCTCTCACCCAGCCGATGCCATTCCCGTGCGCCCTCTTTCGTCAGCGGCAGTACATCATCGTGCAGATAGCCATAATCGTGCATTTCCGAAAGGCCAATCATCCCATCCGGGAGATTTTCGATTTTCTCCTGCGCATCGTACATCAGGCGGTTGACTTCTTCTTTGTCATCCTCGGCCAGTGCCGCCGCCAGACCGTTCACCAATTCTTCCGTTGCTGCCCGGTCATCCAGCTTGAAAGCAAAATTCACGATGAGATTTCGCTGCTCATCATCGAAAATTGCTTTTTCCTGCTCCTTATTGGCAATCAGCTTTTCCGCATACTGCATCGCGGTCATGCGCTCTGCGCTCCTTTCCGCGACTGCCGCTTCCAGCTTTTCCAGAAAATCGGCTGCGGTCAATCGAATCGTATCCATCGAATCTTTCAATTCCTTCATCTCCTTGCCACTGGCCCAGCTTGCCACATACGGGAATGAATAGTCGGATGTGTCAATGTCCAGAGCCGAGCATACCGTAAAAGCGATGCTTTCGGCTTCGGTTTCTTTCGTGAGCCTGTCTTTTTCTTCTGCCGCTCTGCTCCATCAAATCGCTATTGTGCAGCATCGCATGAGCAACCTCGTGGATCATCGTCTTTATGGTCTGGCTCTCGCCCATGCCGACCTGAATGCAGATTTCTTTGTCTATGTCGCTGTAATAGCCTTTGGCATCCCCTTCGATTTCATCAAACCGCATCGGCACAGGCGATACCTGCTCGATTGCCGCCGTAAGCAGCGCATAGTCTTTGACGCTGGCCGTCAGTTCGTTCACTTCCAGCGATGGAATCGGTTCCCCATCGGTCTGTGAAACATCAAAGACCGTCGTCACGCGGAAACGCGGAACTACATACTCCACACGTTCCATTTCCGGCTTCACCGTTTTTGTTCAGCACCGCCAGGCCCGTATCCTTGTCGATTTTCTCGCGTTCCTCGACCTCCTTAATGGGAGCCGGAGCAATGATCTGGATACCCTTTTCTCCTTTTTTGACGTAGCGGTTAAACTTGTTTTTCCATGTGTTGAAACCCTGCCACCAGTGTGGCATCAGGCCGCTGCATAGCGATCAACAGCGTATTGTTGAAGCTGTAATTGTGGAATTTTGCCATCGTGCACAGGTATGTCGTGTACATTTCCGATGTAAAAATGTCCTTTACGCCCTGCTCCAGCCGTTCCGTGATTTCTTTCATCTGCTGTTTGCGGTCAACTGCCATGCAAGCCCTCCTTTTTCTTGACCCATCGTGTTTTCATCTGGCGCGGATATTGGTCGGCCTGTTTCGGTGCTTTTGCGCCATTCCATTCCAAACCCCCGGCTCTGCCCTCACAGGTGTAGCCGGCAGCTTTCAGGGATGCTCCATTCTCCGTGTCCAGAATGTAGGTAACAACTTTGTTGTAGCCCATGGCCCGTGCTGCACGGTATGCCGCCGCATACAAAATACTGCAGGCGTTCGGCGTTCCATCCGTACACAGGCGGTTGACTTCCAGCGTATAGCCATCGTCCAGCCGCCGCGCCACAGGTCTGCCGCAGATAGCAACACCCACCAACGCGCCATTGTCCGATACGCCGATGGAGAACTTTATGCCCCCGCGTCGGTTTATGGTGGCGGTGATACTGCTGCACAAATGCGTTTGCCGTTTTCAGATTGATCGGTGTTAATGTCAGCAAATGCCCTCCTTTTTTTCAAAAATGCCCCGCCAGATAAACTAACGGGGCTGCTCCTATTTACAGTTCCATATCGTGACTTTTCCGCTTCTGGGATTTCTGCGGTTCTGCGCTGCGCTCTGCCTGCTTTTGCATGAAGCTGCGCCAGCACAGAGGGTTTCCGCATATTATCCGCAGTGCGCTCTGCAACGCGGCCTGCGTAGTTCACAGGCTGGCGCGGTCTGTCTGCAACCTCGGTTTCGGTTGCATCCTCGTCCACGCCCAATGCATCCTCACTGCCTTTTTCATCCATGTTGAGCAGGGCGTTCAGCTCTGCAAGGCGCGCAGATTTTTCGGCCAATTCTGCTTCCTGTGCAAAAGGACGTTTGGCTTCTTCCTTTGCCTGCACCAACTGCTGTTCCAGGTTTCCAGTCTGCGTTCCACCTGCGGCAGTGTCCTCTCGATTCCTGCCAGTGCATTGGTGATACGTTGGATGTTTCCCTGCGGGTCTTTGCCGACTTCCATCGAATAGTTCCACGCGCCCTTGATGGACAAACGGAACACCTTATCGAAGTTGTCAAACCGGGAATGCAGTTCAAACGCACTGTAGCTGCCGATCCTGCCCTCGGTGCCAGCCGCCTTCAAAGCCTTGCAAGCCTCGATAATGGCTGCACCTGCTTCCTTGCGTTCGCTGTACACCTTACCGCTGATTTCCATAGCGAAGTGGTCTTTGTCCTGCGCCAGAAGCGGTTTTGCCGCTTCCATATCCGTTTTTCAGTGCTTCGATTTGACCCTGTGCCGCAGCAATCTCTCGCGGATAACGACGGGCAATATCCGATTCCAAGCTATAAATCTGACTGGTGTGATTGGCTTTCAGCAGTTTCAGTTTGCTGACCTGAATATCCAAGTCCATCTTTTCCTTGATGTAGGGATTGCCCGTTGCCAGTGCCTTGATTTCGGCATAGGACAGTGCGGTATCGTCCACATCATCGCAGGCACGGACAGGAGATTTGGAAGTCATGATCTGGGAAATGAACTTCTGTTTATTTTCCAGAATTTGCCACATATACGAATCAAACGTATTTTCAGTGACGTAACGATAGATTTTTACCTGCTTATTCCGGTTTCCCTGCCGGAGAATACGTCCCTCCTGCTGTTCCAGATCAGACGGGCTTCCACGGGCAATCCAGATGATGCAGGGCAATCAGTCGATCCTGAATAGTGGTTCCTGCGCCAAGTTTCGGAGTAGACCCCATCAGGATACGAACCTGTCCGGCGCGCACCTTTGCAAACAGGTCAGCTTTTTTCGTTTCCGTGTTATACTCGTGAATGAACGCCACTTCCTCACGAGGAACACCTTTCGCCACCAGCTTCTCCCGCACATCATCGTAGACGTTGAATGTACCATCAGCTTTTGGTGTCGATAAATCGCAAAAAATCAACTGTGTTCCTCTATCTGACGCAGATTCTTCCCAGACTTGAACGCATTGTCCACACAGCGATTCACCTTACTCTCCGGCTCGTCCGGCAGCATCTCGTTCATAAGACGCTGGTCGAGTGCCAGTTTTCTGCCATCGTTGGTGATCTTGAGCATATTATCGAATCTAGGATTCACATTACCGTTGCGTACAGCCTCGGCACGATCTGCAAAGGAACTCACCATTTCTTCCTGTGTTTCGCTGGGCTTCAACACTTCGTTGATGTACTCTACTTGCGGCACAGGCAGGTTCAGCATATCCGCCGTCTGCACATCTGCCGATTCTTTGAACAGAGAAATCAGCTCCGGCAGATTGAAGAACCGGGCAAAACGTGTTTTCGCACGGTAGCCCGTTCCTTCCGGGGAAAGCTCGATTGCCGTAACGGTTTCACCAAAGGATGCCGCCCAATCATCGAAGTGGCTCAGCCCCATCTTCTGCAGGGTGTCATACTGGAGATACCGCATAATGGTGTACAACTCCACCATCGAATTGCTGACCGGGGTTCCGGTTGCAAAGGTCACGCCCTTGCCGCCTGTCAGCTCATCCAAGTACTGACACTTTGCAAACATATCGCTGGACTTCTGTGCATCGGTCTGGGCGATACCTGCGATATTTCGCATTTTTGTGTAGAGGAACATATTTTTATAGAAATGCGACTCGTCCACAAACAGGCGGTCAACCCCCAGTTCCTCAAATGTGACCACATCATCCTTTCTCGTCTGGTCGTTCAGCTTTTGCAGCTTTGCTTCCAGCGTTTTCTTTGTTTTCTCCATCTGCTTGACCGTAAAACTGCGGCTGTCCTCACTCCGGGCATCGGCTAGGGCCAGCGTAATGTCGTCGATCTGACGCTCGATAATGGCTTTCTGCCGTTCCGGGGAAAGCGGCACTCGTTCAAACTGCGAGTGTCCGATCACAATGGCATCGTAATCACCTGTTGCAATACGGGAGCAGAACTGCTTACGATTGCTGGGTTCAAAATCCTTTTTCGTTGCCACCAGCACATTGGCATTGGGATAGAGCCGCAGGAAGTCTGCGCCCCACTGCTCTGTGAGGTGGTTCGGCACCCCATAGAGGTTTTTTCTGCGACAGGCCCAGTCTGCGGCTTTCCATGCCGGCAGCAATCATCTGGAAGGTCTTGCCTGCGCCCACACAATGAGCCAGCAGCGTATTGTTACCGTACAGAATGTGCGCCACGGCATTTTTCTGGTGCGGCATCAGGGAAATTTCTGGGGTCATGCCCTCAAAACGAATATGACTGCCATCGTACTCACGAGGACGAATCGCATTGAAAATCCGGTTATAGGTCGCACACAAATCCTCGCGGCGGTCTAAATCCTTGAAAATCCACTGCTTGAACGCTTCCCGAATGGATTCCTGTGCCTGCTGTGCAAGCATGGTTTCCTGCTTATTCAGTACACGGTGGTCGCCATCCGCATCGTGAATCGTATCGTAGATCTTGGTATCCCGGAGGTTCAGGGCATCTTCCAACAGCTTATAAGCATTGACGCGCAGGGTTCCGTAGGTATTGGTAACAAGCGGATTGCCGAGATCCATCGACTTGCCGCGAAATGTTCCATGCGCCTGATATTTCGGAATAGGTTGCTTTAATATCACTGCCCACATAGTAGTTCGGTGTTTTGAACACTTCCTTCATAAACTGCGTGATGTACTCCGGCTTCACCCAGTTCGCACCCAGCCGTACTTCAATTTCTGAAGCATCCAAATCCTTTGGGCTGTACCCGTTTGAGGTAATCCACATTGATCTGGTACTCTGCATGGTTTGCCGCAAAGGTTTCTGCCGTGGCCAGCTTTTCACGAACATTGCCGGACAGGTATTCATCCGAGGTTTCCCACTGCTGTGTCACAGGGTTTCGGAAAATCGCACCTGCCAGTTCATCCGTGATCTCCTGTTCCGGTTTACCGCAGAGCTGCACCATAAACGGCACATCCACCTTTGCTTTTTCTCCAATGGAAAGTGCCAGGGCTTCGCTGGGCGTGTCCACTGAGGTAACAGGTTCCGGCTTACGGATGGTGCGCTTTGTAAAAATATCGGCCAGCCGTTTGAGATTCTTCTCCTCATCCAGAATTTCCAGCGATGCCAGCAGACAATAACTGCTATCCTGTCGGAACGCCCGCTTGTTGGCGGTGCTGTTGATCAGGCCATACTGCGCCTTAAATGCGGTGTATTGCTGTTTCAGTTCATTCTGCAAAAGCTGTACTTCCGCATCCGAGCCATCATGCAGCTGACAATCCAACAGCTTCCGGGTGGTCTCCCGCAGAGCGATCATGCCCAGCACCCGCTCTGCAGTTACGGCAGGCAGTTCCACCTTGTTCATAAAGGAATTTTCGCGGTAGTAAATCTGCCCGTCCACGTTCGTGAAGCTAAAATTCTTCACACTTGGGGTCTGCCGGGATAGGTTCTTCCTGCACATCCAGTTCATCGTCGGAAATTTCGGGTTCCGTGATGGTGGCATGGATGTTGCCGACTGCTTCTTTCAACTGCTGTACAAGGTCTGCACCTTCGATGGGCTTGACCGTAGTTTCCTGCTTGCCGTACTGGGTGCTTTCCGTGGTAATCTCGCCCAGCACCATTTCCGGATGCTCCGCAAAATACTGGTTAATGGAGTAGCCTTCCGGTGTTTCGCCAAGGTCTACCCAGTCTGCCCGCTCTACCGCTGCACGGTCACGCTTCTGCAAAACAGGATGTCAGCAACCACGCTCGTGTTGGCATTGCGCTGAAACGCATTGTTCGGCAGACGAATTGCGCCGACCAGATCGGCACGGTTGGCAAGGTACTCACGGACAGAGGAATCCTTCTTATCCATCGTACCGCTGGACGTTACCACCGCTACCACCCGCCCGGACGCACAAGGTCAAGACTTTTCGCAATAAAATAATCGTGGATGAGGAAATTGTGGCGGTCATACCGCTTGTCCGGTACTTTGTAATTGCCGAACGGTACGTTACCCACAACACAGTCAAAGAAACTGTCCGGGAACTGCATTGTTTCAAAGCCCTGCACCGCAATCTTGTTTTTCTGGTACAACTGCTGTGCAATGCGGCCCGAAATGCTGTCCAGCTCCACACCATACATCCGAATCTTCTCCATGCTGTCCGGCACCAGACCCATGAAATTGCCTACACCACAGGACGGTTCCAGCACATTGCCTTTGGACAATCCCATATTGCCCAGGGCTTCATACATTGCCTTGATGACCGTAGGAGAAGTGTAAAACGCATTCAGGGTACTGGCACGGGCTTCCTTATACTCATCTACCGTGAGCAGGGACTGCAGTTCGGCATACTCTTTCGACCATTCCGCGTTGTTTTCATCAAACGCCTGCGGAATGCCGCCCCAGCCCACATACCGGGAAAGTATCTCCTGCTCTTCTGCGGTAGCCTGCCGCTGCTCTGCATCCAGTGTTTGCAGCACCTGAATGGCTTCCACATTGGCTTTATACTTTGTTTTCGGCCCTCCTGCGCCGAGATCATCGTCCGTAATACGGAAGTTCATAGGCTCCTGTTTGGGCTGTGCAGGCTGTTCTGTTTCTGCTCCACTGTCCAGCGGAAGATTGTGCTGCCGCCGTGCATGGTTGACCTCTGCCGGGGTCATGGGCTGCTGCGTCAGCGGTTCAAGGGCTTCCTCTGCCGCCGCACGGCTGATGGCATCCGTTCGGTTCTGCACATCCGCAATCAGCTGCATCTGTTCTGGCGGGAAGTCAGGATTCAGCAGTTCTTCCAACTTGCCGCCTGCTTCTGCCACCGAATAGATCACATCCATCTGCTCCGGGGAAAAATCCTCGTAGGCCACACCCGCATTGTGCAGAGCCGTAAAGACCGTGGTTTCTACCGCTTCTTCCATCGGAATACATTTGCCTGCTCATACAGATGCCGAATGTACTCCAGCTGTTCCGTTCGGAAAATCGGATACCGAGCTTCTTTTGCAAGGGTCATGTCCTGCAAACTGACCGTTCCATTTCCAAAGTCCACCGAATCCACACGGAACTCTCTATCGTCCAGTTCAATGATGGTATTGACTGGCAGATATTCCTCTCTGCGGAAATACTTTGTCTGCGCATGGGTTCCATCTTCCTGCTGGCCGGACAGATAGACGCTCTCCCCCTGCTGCTTCCAGAGCTTCATTGCCTGTGAAGCCCACTGTTCACACGGAAAACCAGATACCTCAACCTTGCCGAGTGCGGTTTCCTTTTCCAACAGCTTGCTGCCAAGAAGTTCTGAAACGCGCTTTGCATCCTCGCCGTAGAACTCAAAGTTACCGTGCTGCTCGTAGCCGACCAGTGCATCCGGGTAACGCTCTTTCAGAGCGTTATACTCGTTGGCGGCATCCAGCGGCAGGGGCTGCAGCGTCTGCTCCGAAGGCTTTTCATCTGCAATGGGCACATCTTTTTTGGGGTTCCTCAACCGCTGCGGCGGTTGACTGCTCTTTCGATTGCGCTTCCTGCTCCATGAAGTCAAACATGGAAATGAACCGCAATCTCAACAGCCCTCTTTTTTCCGGGAAAATCGTGTACGTTCCCTCGACATACTGGTGAAGGATAGAGAGGGATTCTGCCTTTTGCTCATATTCTTCCGAATCCAGCGGCATGGACAGCAGTGCAGTGTCCATCTGCTCCAGCAGTTCCACCGCCTGTTCAGGGGCTTCCAGCTTTTCAACCAGAGCCTTTCGACCTTCTTCATGGTAAAGGTCTTGCGGATAAGGCCGCTCCACGTTGTTCGGCAGATGGTGATAGAAGCCCATCACCCGCATTGCCATCCGCTCGCGCTCATAAGCAGGCATCCGGGAGTAGTCTGCCGGCTTCAAATACTCACTGTCACGGATAAGCTGGTTGATCCGGCCTGCGGCCTGATTCCAGTTCAGATGAACGCTTGCATACGGGCTTCCGTATGAGCCGCGTTCCAAAAAAATGCCTCTGCCATCGTGATCTTCGTGAGAATCGTCTGCCCCGCAGAGCGCATGGCTGCTCGCCGCCGATTCCATAATGGTTTTTCAGGAAGTTTGCCCGCTCTTTCTTGTCCTCATGATTCAGGAAGAACGAATAGATTGCCAGCCGACTGTCCGAATAATTGCTGCCCCGTGTGAAAAAAGCGTTTATTTCATCTTCCGTGATGAACTTCTTATACTCATTCCAGTGAAAGCCATCCCGCGCCGAGTAGTTCTGATAAGGTTTTGCAAACTGGTGGAACAGCGCCGCCACCTTATCCGGCTTATAAAAGTGCATCCGCATCAGGTCTTTATCTTCGGCGTAGGCTTCCCCAGCGCAGACAATCTCTCGTTGAGGTCAGTCAGAAAATCCGTATCATCCAGCAAGCCTGCCAGCCTGTCCGTCATTTCCGGGAAACCGCCCCTGAAGATTGCTGTATCCTGAAACACCGCTTCGGCAAACACCATCGGCCAAGTCACGTTCCATATAAGCCAACGTCTGCGCGTGTTCCTGTAAAGCGTTCTGCCGTGCAGCATCCAGAACCGCCTGCGGAGCATACTCGCCCTGCCGGAGCAGTTCATGGATACGGTTGCTCACATCCTCCCAGGATAAAAACGCATTGGCAATCGTGCCGCCCCTTGCCGTGCTGCCTGCTGCAATACGCAACCCTAAATCATCGAACCAGACCGCATACTTTGCACCGCCAATTTCAAAGCCTTTGCCGCCCGTACCATATTCGTTTTTCACGAACTCTGTGTATTCTTCCGGGGTTTTCTCAACCATGAAATTGTAGATCAGACGCAGCTGGCCCTTGCTGCGGTTGCTGCCCGTGCGCAGGATTTCATCGACCACTTCGGGATCAAGTGCAATTTCATCCGCATACCGCGCCTGGATCGGTGCTTCAATGGCGCGGATCTGCTGTTCCACGGTCGGCAGATCAGGAAAAGAAAAAGCAGAGGCAATTTCTTCCTCTGCTTCGCTCAAATCCTGTTCTGTTGTCATTTTGGTTAATTGTACACCAATTCCTTCAAGACGATCTCCTCGGCCATCGCTGTCAGGTTGTTCTGGTGCGCCGCCCATGCCAGCGGGTCCTGCTCCTTGCTCGGTGCCGGGAACTTCTCGTTCAGGCTGTCCAGCAAGGTTTCCACCCGGCTCTCCGCTGCTTCCTCGATCTGCGCCAAGTGCTGATTCAGTTTGCCGCTCATCAGCATACTCTGATACCAGTTCCTGCGATTCTCTTTCAGATATGTCCTGCGCAGCATCCCGTACTTCCCGATAATCTGCAGCTCGTCCTTCACGGCCAGATTCGGGAACAGGTAATCTCCCTTGCGATGATACGTCAACTCCTTTTTCTTGTCCTCCTTTGGTCGTGTTTTCTTTGGTTTCGTGCTTTAATGCATTAAAGTCCGTACTGGTATTATACAAGCTGTCAACGGATTTTTCAAGCTGTTGCGTGATTTCTTTTTGTAAATTTTCCGCATCTCTCGGCCAATGTCAAAAAGAACCGCTTCGCACTGTTCGAAACCGCGTTGCCAGAGCGACAGCACCGGCAGCTTGTTGAAATCCACGATGCGAATAAAATCATCATCGTCCAGCACATCCATAGGCTCCTGCCCGCAGCGCCGGGAAAGCGTATAGAAGATACTGTTGGTCATCAGTTCCCGGAAACGGACACGGAGGTTATCTTCATCCAGTCCTTCCAGAAAAGTGTCTGTCACTTCATATTCTAGACCATCCATCGCTTCTTCCAGATTTTCAGCGGTCAACTGCTGTGCCAGTTCCATCAGGGCAGTATTCATGCTGTCTGTCTGGGATAAACCATAGGTATCTTCCAGATGGTCTAAGATAGCCTGCTCATGCTCGTGGCTGTCCAGATTCCATAAGAGCGGTGTTCGGCCGCCGCGCACCAGATGAGTGTCAGCAATATCGAACACATACCGCAGCTTGGTACGAGGTCCGGTATCATCCAGCAGCGCGATGCCTTTTGCGCCACGGTTGACCCATCGGCTCATTTTCTGATTCCAAAGTTCCAGTTCTGCGCAGGCGGTTGCATCGGGCCGCTGTGCGTGGATCAGGAGTGTATCGGTGAACGAATAGCGATACAGCCGCGCCGCCACATCCAGATAACTCATCCAGTCCTGTGGCGAGTTACTGACATACCGGGCGTTCTGCTGCGCCAATTCTCGAATATCGTTAATCTGTGGCAAGGGTCAAACCTCCTTTACGTTTTCGTTTTCATCGGTGTTTTGGGAAATTCCAGACTGTACTGTGCGCGGCCCTCTTCGACGCGCATCACAAGGTCAGCGGCGAATGTCTTATCTTTTTTCGCGGAATAAAAGTCTTTTTACATGGGTGCGGCCTTTCTTCAAAAGGTCTACCGCCATCTTCTTGTCCAGCGTTTTTCTCATATTGGCCAAGTATCTGCTTTCTTTCAGAGGGCAAATTTGCAGCTGCGGTCTGCACAACAAAAGCTGAGCTTACTTTCATGTACAGGGTTTCCGCAGACCGGGCAGCTTCCCACGCCTACCTTATTATAATAGGGAGCCGCCGCGACGGTAGGAATCTGCCGGAGGTCAGCCAGCATCTTATCGAGCAATCCGTGGATGCCCTGCATAAAATCATAGGGCTTGATCTCGCCGCGCTCCATCAGCAGCAGGTCGTTTTCCCACTCGGCTGTCATGCTGGCCGATTTCAGGTAGTCCGGGATATTGCGAATCACGGCCACACCGTCCTCCGTGGGAATCATCTGCTTGCCTTTACGCTGCACATAGCCGGAGGATACCAGCTTTTCCAAAATCGCAGCGCGCGTTGCAGGGGTTCCCAGACCTTTCTTCTCAGTGTCCTTTTCAAATTCCTTGTTGCCTGCTGTTTCCATGGCCGACAGCAGGGTATCTTCGGTGTAGACTTTCGGCGGTGAAGTAAAGCCCTGCTTTCTCTCTGCCCGTACCACCGGAATAACCATCCCCTGCTCCAGATCGTTCGGAAGTGACGCATCCTTGTTCTTCTCCGGCTCCACAAGCGGAACAGGTTTTGCAGTATAACCGGGCTGCAGAACGTTCTTATACTTTGCTGTAAAATTCTGTCCCTGACAGCATACCGTCACAAGCACATCCTCATAGATGAACGGCGGCTGCACAGCCTGCACCAGCTTCCATGCTACAAGGGAAAGAACCTTCCGTTTGGTTTCGGACAACTTTTCCTTATTACACTTTGCGCTCTGCATCGTCGGCAGGATTGCGTGATGGTCTGTGACTTTGTTATTATTGATAACACAGCTTACATCCACAGTCTGGCCATCCAGAGCCAGTACCAGAGATTCCACTGTCTTGCGCATATCCTCGGTCACAAACTGGCTGTCCGTTCTGGGATATGTCACCAGCCTTTTCTTCATACAGTTCCTGTGCCGCCTGCAAGGTCTGGCTGGCGGTCAGACCATAATAGCGGTTTGCTTCTCGCTGCAAGGTTGTCAGGTCATACAGTTTCGGGGGCTTCTTCTCTACTCGCTTGCGCTCGATGCTGCCGACCACCGCGCACTGCCCATCGCAGGCAGCCTGCATGGCATCGGCATCCTGCTCCTGCGCCATCTGTTCCGATACTGCAACCATGCCCCCACCGGACAGTTCCACTTTATAATAAGGTTCCTTTACAAAGTTCTGGATTTTGCCTGCTGCTCGGTCAGCATCGCCAGCGTCGGGGTCTGCACCCGGCCAATGGTCTGCTTTTCTGCCGTATTTTTTCGTAAAAGCACGGGTTCCGTTCATGCCGATCAGCCAATCCGCTTTTGCTCTGCACTCGGACGCTGCAAACAGATTATCATACGCCGCGCCATCTCTCAGGTTCTCAAAGCCCTGCTGGATAGCGGCATCCTCCATGCTGCTGATCCACAGCCGCTTGATGGGGAGTTTACTTCCGGCAAGAGCATACACACGGCGGAAAATCGCTTCGCCCTCGCGCCCTGCGTCGCAGGCGTTCACCACATAATCAAATTTCTTGCTGCGGAGCAGTTTGCGCAGAACATTGAACTGCGGCTTCTTTGTATTATGTACCAGCAGTTTCCACTCTGCAGGGAGAATCGGCAAATCCTCAAAACGCCAGTTTTCATAGCGTTCATCGTAGTGTTCCGGGCTGCATACTCTGCCAGATGCCCCAGACACCAGCTGACCACGCAATCCCCACCCTCCAGATACCCGTCCTCCTGTCGGTATGCACCGATCACTTTTGCAATGGATTTCGATACGCTCGGTTTTTCTGCAATCACCAGATATTTCAAAGCTTTTTCCCTCCTTGCAAAAAACAGGGATAGCCTTTCTACTACCCCTGCATCCTTATGTTACGGTTTTCTTATGTGCCATTTTCGTTGCCGGGCTGATTATCCTCGTTCACAGTCGCAAGGCTCTGGTCGGTTTCAGATTTTCACTCTGCGGCGTTTCTTCTTTCGGCTTCGGCTTATAAATGTAGAAGTAGAAGAAAGCACCTGCACCGCCCAGTGCCGCCAAGAATACCAGCAGCAGAATCTTATTCATGCCGCCGCCCGATCTCTTCCGGTTCTTCGATTTCTACGTCCGGGGTGGATTCGGGTTTGGTTTCGGGCAGGACTACCGCAGGTGTTTCTTCTTGCCGCTTGCCGTTCCGATCTTCATCGTCCAGAAACTCCTGCAAATCGTACTCGTCGATCATCGAGAGCATATAGACGTTTTCGCTGTTCCGCGCCCGGTCGATCACCAGAAAGAATGTGTTGCCGCCCTTGGTCTTGACCGTGAAGAACTCCTTGCTGGGGTCATCCGTCGATGTTATCCTCCACCTCGCCGTTGCCTGCGATGGTGAACGGGATTTTTCTTCCTCGGTCGGTTCCTCTTCCTCGATCACCTGCACAGGTTCCTCTGCCACCTCGGTGGTATCCACATAGGCAAAGGCCGGAGTCGAAAAGCCCACTGCCATCAGCAGGGTCAGAATTGTGCTGGGGATAACAACTCCCAGCCGTTTAAGCATCTTTTTCAATCGCTTCCTCCGTTTCTGCTTCCTCCGAAGCGTTGTTTACAGCGGTCAAGAACGTCACGTTGCCCGCCTGAATGTTGTCCAGCAGAGCCAGCAGTTCGCGCCCGCCCATCTTGGTGCTGCGGATGGCACGGATGATCTCGCTGTCCTCTTCCTTTTTTTCTGTGCTGCCCGGATGGTTCTCAGCCGTTCTTCCAGTTCCGCGATCTGCTGTTCCGTCTTTTCGGCTTCATCCAGATATTTCTGTAATTTTTTGCCCATCGGCCCTCCTTTCAGTTGATGCGGCCAAAGCCTAAAAAGTGGCTTTGCCAGTAGGTTGAATTGATACTGGTATAGGAAATGGGGTCGCCGCAGTGGATCATCATGCCATTGCCGACGTAGATTCCAACGTGCGATGCGCCAACGGTGTTATAGGTTTTCTCGAAGAAAATCAAGTCGCCAGGCTGTGCATCCGCAGGGGAAACATAGCTGCATTTTCCTCGCAGGCCGTTGGCTGTTGTGCGCCCAACGCTCCACCCATTGCCGCTGTTATTGATGACCCAGCAAACGAAGCCGGAGCAGTCAAAACTGGTGCTTGGGGAACTGCCGCCCCCACACATACGGCATACCCAGATACTTTTCGGCTTCCTCAATCATCCTTGCGAACTTTTCATCCGAAAGAGCTTCCGAAGGAATATCATACTTGAAGCCACCGCCGGAGCCACCAGTACCGCCGCCCGTGCCAATACTGCCCGTTGTGCCACCACTGTAAGTCGGGGAGCCTGCGCCGAACAGTTCCGGGCGGTTGCCGTAGGTCAGGTTGTAGGCATCGTACCGTCCGGTCTGCTTCCGATTCATGTTCTTCCGCGCGATGGTATCAAAGCCCTTATTTTTCAGCAGGACATTGAGGATTTTGTATTCATACTCCACTTCTTCCTGATAAGTATAGGTTTCCATGCTGATGTTTCCAAAAGCGTCTATCGTTGGCCGAACCCCTACTCTGGTTTCCATGCGAGTGCGAATCTCTATCGTTTCCCACACTTTCAGGAGATACTGCTGCTTAAACAGTTCCTTGATAACAGGCTTGACCTGTCCTCTGGTGAACTGCTCATAAACCGCAGTCAGATGGGAAATAAGCTGATACGGGTCATGCCCGATCTCATCAAGTTGATAGCGGTATTCATCATAGCCCGGATGGGTGGATTCCATCTGCCGAATCTGCTTTATCCAGTTCCTTTTCCAGTTCCAGATAATCTTCTTCCGCACCTTTCATGTCGGCATCCTTGCTGGGGTAGGTCGTTCCCACAAAGGTACTACCCGTTCCCTGAATTGCTGCACCACAGCTTGAAAAGGCCCCCAGCATCACCATCACCAGCAGGATGCCCACACCAATACTGAGCCCACAGGGTTTTATTCTGCACGACGATCTCCTGCACCGCCGCTTTCGCTTTCTCCGTAATGGTGTTGGTTGCCGCTGCTGCCTGCTTGCTGGCGGCAGTTCCGGCTTTTTGGCCGCGCTTGGCGGCTGCATAAGCATCCTTATACTGCTTTTTCTGGTAAAACTTCGCGCCGACTGTTTTTAATTCGCCTCCTGCGGCAGTCGGTGGCGGCTGGGGCTGTTTCTTTTTCAGCTGCGGTTCTGCTGCATTTTCTGCCGTGCCGCCCTCGCTCTCGGAGAATTTCAGACGGCTGGACTTTCTGATCCTCCCCACCTCTTTTCTCCGCTCTGGCAGATTTATCTTTGGGCTTTTTTCTGCCTTTGACAACGTGGTGCAGGCGTTCGGCGGCTTCTTCCGACTTATGAGCAGATTCCACGCCGGAATTGTCCTTTTCTACCTGATGTACTTTCTGATGGGCGAACCCGGTGGCGGTATCCACTCCCTTCTTGGCCACCTTCTTTAACGCCCATTCCTACGCCACGGACAATACCGCCTTTTTCATCCTCAAAGAGAAAGTCGTCCTTTCTTTGTGGGCGGCTCTACATCCGCTTCCGCAGGCGCATCTTTCGGCTTCCCATCCTCCTGATGGGCTTTGTAATAGTCTGCGCTCTGCTTGGCGGTGCTGTGATGCCGGGGTTCACCCTCCTCTCCGCCCTCGGCATCCATGCACAGTTCTTCATCCACGGGTTTTTCTTTTTCTTTTTCCGCAGTTTCTTCTGCCGAATCTTCCTGCTCCGGCTTTTCTTCTGCAGTCGCGGACTTCTTTTCCCCGGTGCGGAGGTTTTCATCCACCAGACCATCCTTGGTCATTTTCTGGACGATTTTATCTCTGCCCCGAAACTTTTTGTCTGCTATGGAAATCACCTCCTTCCGGCTGGAGCCGTCATGCGAGCAGGGCTGCGTGGGTTTCCCACTTATCAGGCACCTGTTCCAGCTTCCGGGCAAAGGCGATCAGACGGGCATTCACTTCCTCACGGTCCAGATAACCGTGGGCTTCCATGTGAAAGCCGTCAGTCAGTTCATCGGCCAGTGTGCCAACGGCGTAAAAATCCTCCAGCACCGTATGCACTACCGATTCTTCATCTTGGAAGTTGAGCGGCTCCACCTCACCAAAGGGCGGGCCGGAATCGCTTTCGTGCGGCTCCATGTCAGAGTGATGATGAATCTTACGGCTCAGTCGGTCAAAAATATTCGGTGTGTTCATGCTTCTTTTTTCTCCTTATATTTTCCCATCTCATTGGGCTTTGTTGTCATCAGACTGTACAGTTTCAACGAAGTGTCGAACTTGTCCTTGAACGGGATAATCGTATTGCCGTAGAACAGCAGCCCCTCGCCCTCGTTGCTGTTCGTCACATACGACAGCTGGAACGGTGAAATATTCAGCTGCTTGGCAAGGATTTGCCGGTCGCCCGATGCCTGGTTGAGCATATAAATAAAATCGCTGTTCTCAAAGATGTTCTCTATTTCCCGGCTGGCCAGCAAATCCTTGATGTTCTGGTAATGCCTGTGGGTACGCCGCCCCATTTTCGGAACCGCTTCCAAATCTCGACGCTGTATGCAGCGGTCTGTTCCTCTTTCAGCAGGAGGTGGAACTCGTCTATATAGTACCGGGTGTTCTTTTTTGCTGTTGCGGTTGATGGTAACACGGTTCCAGACCTGATCCTGGACGATGAGCATACCCCAGTTTTTTCAGCTGTTTGCCCAACTCTTTGATGTCGAAACAGATAATTCGGTTATCCAGTTCCACATTGGTCTGGTGGTTGAACACTCGCAGCGAACCATTGACGTAGATTTCCAATGCCGTGGCGATACGCTGCGCCTGCCGCTCTTTCTGCTCCCGCAGGCAGTCGTACAGATCACCGAGCGTTGGCATATTTTCCGGCTTCGGATCGTTCAGATACTTCTGGTAGACCAGCGGCAAGCATCGGTCAATGACGGATCTTTCTTCCGGCTCCATGCCATCCCGTGCGCCCATGATCAGTTCGCACAGGGAAAGGATGAAGTCCGATTTCATGCCCAGCGGGTTATCATCGTCGGCGTAGTTCAGGTTAATATCCATCGGGTTGATGTAATCCTTACTGGTGGATGAAATATGGATAACCTGACCACCCAGTGCTTCCACCAATGGATAATATTCGCCTTCAGGATCTGCCACTATAATATCGTCCGTTGTGGTAAAGAATACGTTCGTAATCTCACGCTTTGCACTGAACGACTTACCGCTTCCCGGTGTGCCGAGGATCAGACCATTCGGGTTTTTCAGCTGCTTCCGGTCTGCCATAATCATGTTGTTGGACACTGCGTTCAAACCGTAGTAGAGGGAATCACCCTCCATGAAAAGCTCCTGCGTCGTAAACGGGACAAAAATCGCGGTGGAAGTGGTCGTCAGTGCGCGCTTGATGGGAACGAGATTATTTGCCAGCGGCAGGCTGCTCATAAGTCCCTGCTCCTGCAAATAATCCAGACGGTTCAGTGTGCAGTTGAACTTCTGAGCGATACCAGCAGTCTGAAACACAGCACTATCCAGCTCCTGTTTGGTCTTGGACGTATTGAGGAACAGCACCGTAACAAGGAACATACGCTCATTGCGGCTTTGCAAATCATCCAGAATCTTCTTGGCCTCGCCGCCATAAGTTGCAAGGTCGCTCGGAATAATTTCCATATCATAACCAGACCTCACAGCTTTCTTCTGCTCCTCAATTTTCATACGGTCCAGGTCGGTAATTTTGCCCTTTGATCAGTTTGATGGCTTTCAACTGGTCTACCGACTGCACATGGATGCTGACCACCAGATTTTTGTCCATATCCAGAAACTCTGCCAGAACCTTATCCGTCAGTTCCGGGGCAAGGATGTTCAGGTAGGATGCAGCACCATAGGTGTCTCCCATCATAAAATCCTTGCCGCTCTTGAACAGGAAACTGGTCGGGGCAATGAAGTCCTTTGTGGTCATACCGCTCTGCAGGATGCGATCATAGCTGAAATCGAACTTCTGCTGTTCCTCCTGATGAAAGGTTTCGTACATGATCTGAAGCCGTTCCACGCCGTTCAGCGGGTAGGCTTTCACGCCCAGCACCTTGAAATTGTTGAGAATATCGGTTTCGATACGCTCTAACCGGGGCTTTGCTTCCCGGACACTCTTCGCTTCGATACTGAACGTGATGTACTTCGTCCGAACCAGACCGTTATTGCCCTTGGCAAGCTGCTGTTTCAGCATCTGCGCATATTCCATACGCACATCATCGAACTGGTCGTGCTGCGGTTCGATCTGAATGACTCTGTTGTACTCGCTCATATCGCTCTTGTGGTTGATGAACGACAACTGAAAGCGGATACTGGAATCGAAATAATTAAGGAAATCGCACCAGCTTTCAAAGATGGTGTTTTTGTCCTCGTTCTGTGCCAACTGGTAGTTGATGTCGTAGAATCGGACAGTTTTGGAATACAGATGTTCCTCCACCCGGCAAATACCATCACGCCCCCCATTTCCAGATACGGAATGGAACGCTGCACAGTCAACCGCTGTTCCTTCTGGCTCTTTTCGGGTTTCCGAAAGAACTTTTGGAAGAAGCCGCTCGGCTGCGATTTCTTCTTCGGTTCACTTTTTACCAATAATGCCTCCTTTCTTCTGGATCGGTGCTGCGGTTTCCAGTTCCCGCTCATACAGGTTTTCGACCTCATAGCGGCGTACCGCAGGACGTTTGAAGCGGACGCTGATGAAATTCGTCAGGATGGTTTCAAGGTGCATCCCGTTTTTCTCGTACAGAGCAAAGAAAAATTCCGGCAGCATCAGGAGCACCATGCCTGCTGCCGCATTGCTGGTTCCCAGCGTATCGCGCATGAGAAAATAGAACGGAACGCCGATGCCCGCCGCGAAACCCATACACACGAGCTGGCGTTTCGTCAGGTTCAGAAAGACCTTGTTCTTCACTTTGGAAAGGTCTTTGGGAATCGTCACATAGGCCATTTATCACCAGAACAGCATGACCGCCGCCGGGAAACGGCGTTGTCTGCTGTCTTTTCCTTTCGTTGGATTTTCCCGGATTTAGTGACTGCCGAAGATCTGTTTGGACAGACTTCCCGTTTTGAGCAGTGAGAAGCAAAGAATCACCGTGTAGGCCATTGTGCCGAACAGTGCCGAGTGAATATCCGAAGATACCCGGATGCTGCCGATAAGGGCTGCATAGATTGCCACGCAGACCATCATCAGGAACGCCTGAAATGCCAGCGCGAACAGCCCCGGAAGTAGTTCGTACCCACATGACCCCACTCACGGTTGCTCATGGTTGCAAATGGAATCGGAGCAAGCGAAGTGTAGAGGTATATTTCTATCATTCTGCCGTACATAATTACCGTGATAACCACCGACAGAATTTTTAGACACCAGCTTACAACAAGGGTTTCCAATGCCAGCGTCACCAGTTCACCGATCTCCATGGTTGCCATCGCCGCCTGCATCTGCATGGACAGCGAACTAACATCAATGGCGGTATTGCCACGGATAATGCCGGAGGAAGAATCCACCACCGACTGTCCGAATGTCAAATACCGCCATTGCAATATCGAACGTATGACTGACGAGATAGACCGCGATCCACATCTTCACGAAATACTTGAAGAACATCCAGTGTCTACATCGTGCAGATTGTTCCGCTCTGTCAGCATCGAGATCAGTTCATAGCAGAGGATCAGCGTAATGATGATTCCCGCAATGGGGATCACCACCGAATCCGAAATGTTACGGATCATGCTGAAAATACTGCTGTTCCACCCTTGCGGTGTCTGCCCGACCTGAGCAGCGATCTCACTGGTCTGTCGGTTGACCGCCGTGAACATCGTACTCAGGTTGGACTCCACCATTCCTGTCAGAAGTTCCCGCATCCATTTTTCGATGGCTGCAAAGATATTATCGAACAATGGCGGGAGTACCTCCTATCGCGGGTTGCTTAGCCGAACAGACCAGAGAGCAGCGGAATCAGCTGCGTACCGATGAGAATGACACCGCCGCCGGACATGAGCTGCTTCATGCCCTGCGACTTTGCGCCAGGGTTGTCGTTTCCGTACCCTTCCATGAGGTTCACAACGCCCCAAACGCCAAGGCCCGCGCCGATGGGATTTCATCGGCCAGCTTCTTCCGGCCTTCCTCAACCTTGCCTTCAATTCAGCCTGTTCCTTCTGCGTCTTTTCCATCAGCAGATTGAAGTTCGCTTCGCTGATACGTCCGGCAACCATATCCTCATACAGCCGCAGAACCATCTTTTCCAGAACGTCAATGCGTTCCTCGTCTTTGGCAAGGGAGCGTTCCAACGCTTCCCGCTGGCCTTTCTGCTCGGCTTCGCAGGTGTCGGACAGCTTCCCGGCAACGGCTTCCCCGTCCATCAGGGCGGCCTTCGCACATTCCCGGATTTTGTTCAGCACAAGCCGGTACAGGGTTTCGTACTCCACACGGTGCTGGGAACAGTGCTGTTTCCCATAGGCATTATAGGTCTTACAGGAATAAATCTGCTTCGGGTGCTTCTCATTGGTGTAGCGGATAGTCAGTGATTTCCCACATTTGCCACATTTGAGAAGCCCCGCAAACAGGCTGATTTCCCCGGTCTGGCGGGAACGCTGCCGGGATTTCAGCTTGTCCTGCACGATGTCAAAGCTCTTGCGGTCAACAATCGGCTCATGCCGTTCCTCCACGACAATCCATTCCTGCGGCTTTTTCTCCCCGATGGTGCCGATTTTGAAGCGGTAGTCCTTCTTCTGGGAAGCGATAGCCCCGGTATAGACGGGATTCATCAGGATGTCCTTAATTACGGAGAAGTCCCACATATACCGCCCATTTACCGGGTCTTTCTTTTCCCACTTGGTTGACACGTTCCGCAGCCCCCGTATCCGGTTCCAGTAGGTCGGGCAGGGGATTTTTTCTTCTTCCAGCCTGCGCCGGATGTAGTTGGGGCCGTGTCCTTCCAGCGCCCATGCAAACAGACGCCGGACAATGGGAGCCGTTTCCTCGTCAATCAGCAGGTGGTTTTTGTCCTCCGGGTCTTTCTGGTAGCCGAAGGGGGCAAGGCAGCCGGTAAACTGGCCTTTCTGCGCTTTCAGCAGATAAGAGGAATGAACCTTCTTGGAAATGTCCTTGCTGTACATCTCGTTGAGGATGTTCTTGAACGGCGCAATGTCGTTGTTGTCCCGCATGGTGTCGATACCGTCATTCATGGCGATATAGCGCACGCCGTGTCGGGGGAAGAAATCTTCAATCAGGAAGCCGGTCTGCAAATAATTCCTACCCAGTCTGGATAGGTCTTTCGTGACCACAAGGTTTATCTGCCTGCGCTCGATGGCTTTCAACATCCGTTTCAGGTCGGGGCGCTCCATGTTCAGCCCCGTGTAGCCATCGTCCTGATAGACTGCAACAACCTCCCATCCCTGCTTCTCGCAGTAGTTTTCCAGCATATCCCGCTGGTTTGCAATGCTGGCGCTCTCCCCGTCAAGGTCATCGTCCTTGGAAAGCCTGCAATAAATAGCCGCCCGGAAGCTGCCCGCCAGTATTGCGTCCATGCCTGTATATTCAAATCCGTTCATCATAACCGTTTACCCGCACAATCCAGACGGAACACGGTCACTCTGAACCTTGTCTTTATTATACTCTAAATCTTGCTTTTTCGCAAGATATTCTTTATCATTTCTCTGGCTGTATTTCTGTGCAATCAGGCTCACGAAAACGTCCGTAGCGTCCAGTTCGCCGTCAAATACCGTTGTGACATGGATTTCAGTTTTGCTTTTTGCCATAGGCAGTTACCTCCATAAATGAAATAAGCCAGACAGGAGAAGGTCGGCAACGAAGTCCGGCAACGGACTTCAAAAAACCTCGAAAACAATCTCTGTCTGGCGGGTTACTGTTTATTTACTCTTTTATTTTTCTGTTGCTTTGGTTGTCAGAGGGGAGAAAAGCCCGCAGTTACGGGCTTTTTCCCGGCAACCGGCTCGGCAACGGGATAGCAACGGGGTCGGCAACCGGCTGTGATTTCCCGGATTTTTCAGAAGGGAAGCTCCATCTGCTCGGTCACTTCCACAAATCCGTCCGGCGTTTTTTCACGCCCGTTGTCAGCGCCCGTTGCCGGGGTTTCCCGTTCCCAGCCCTTTTGCCTGCCGTATCCCTCAAATATCCGGGGATTGGAGAAATACTTCCATCCCGTGATACCGTGGTTCATAATGTCGTTGACCTCCCGGATTTCCCATTGTTTCGGCTCGTCAAAGGGGTGGTTCAGGGCTTCTTTAAAAAGCTGCTTGGAGCATATGGCGCTGCCGGTGTAGCGGTCAAGGTATGCCTGTATCATCCCGGCCTTGGTGTCCTCCGGCATGAAATCCCGCTGGTGTTCTTTGAGGTACTGTATCATTTCGGGTGTAAAAGACAGCTTGAAATCGCCGCTTTTGTAGGTTGTCATGGCTTCCGCCCATACCTGTTCAATATAGGCTCTGGAAGCGGCTTCATCGTCCAAAATGTGTACCTCGGCCCGTTCGGGGTAGACCATGACCGGCAGGAAGCGCCGGTTCCCGGAACGGTCAAGGGGCAGGAAGTCCAGGGCGTTGGAAGTCCCGCCGAACACGCATTGCCGCAGCCTGTCCTCCGGGTGGGTTTCGTATGGGATTTTATAGACCTCCTTCTGTCGGCTTAAAAATGACTTGATTTCCTCAATGCTCTTGGCATTGGCAGTGGCAATCATCTCCGACATCTCGATAATCCAGTGGCCTTGCAGCTTGCGGTACACGTTATCATCATCCAGCTTCCGCAAATCATCGGAAAACCACTCGTCTTTTACTGCCAGCAGCCGGAAAAAGGTGGATTTCCCGGCTCCCTGACCGCCCACCAGACAAAGCATGACTTCAAATTTACAGCCGGGGCAGAACGCCCGGTGGATGGCTCCCAGCAGGAACAGCCGCAGCGATTGGAAGGTGTAGTTGTCCGTGTCGGCTCCCAGAAAGTGACGCAGGCAGTAGCGGATACGCTCTTTCCCGTCCCAGACAAGGCCGTTCAGGTAGTCCCGGATGGGATGGTAGCTGTTGGCGTCTGCGGCCAGATCAGCGGCGTCTGCTATCTTTTTCTCGCTTGTCAGGCCGTAGGTCTTTTCCAGATACAGGCGGATATACTTCATGTCCGTGTCGGTCATGGCCTTGCTGCCGGTTCTGCGCTTCCTGCCGATGGGCTTTAGAAGGTCAATGCGCTCGGTCAGGAGATTTTTTGCAACCGCCCCGGAAAGTTTGGGGTCATACTGGAATACCGTCAGGCAGTTGTGAATACTGTTGCGGACGCCGCCTTTCTCGGTGCCCTCCAGCAGGGCCTTGACTTCCTCAACGCTCCGGGGCGGGGGTGCGGCTTCGATGGTGTCCGTCACGGCCTGCCGCAGTTCTGGCGGCAAGGTCTGCCATTCTCCGCTCAAGGTTCCTCACTTCCTTTCCGTAGCTGGCAATCAGGGCAGCCCGTTCCCCTATATCGGAGAACAGCAGCACATCCAGCAGATATTCCACATGGGATTGTTTCTGCAAGGCTTCCACAAAAAGCGGGTGCCATGCTTCTTCCGGTATCTTAGGGGCATAGTCCCGTTTCCAGCGGCGCAGAAGATGGTAATAATCGGACAGCACCCGGAAGCAGTATCGTTCCATACGCTTGAATTGCTGCTCCGGGCTTTCCTTCCGGGGATGGGCACGGCGGCTCCTGCCGGCGGCTCCCTGTCCTCATAGGGAATGGAGAAGTCCTGCGCCAGCATGAGGGCGGCTTCCTTGGGGCTGACATTTTCCAGACGGGAAACAAAGTCAATCACATCCCCGTCTGCCTGACAGCCGAAACAATGGAAGCGCCGGTCAACCTTCATGCTGGGGTTTTTATCGTCATGGAAGGGACAGACGCACATCCCGTTTCTTCCCACCCGGACACCGTAATGCTCGGCGGCCTGCCGGGTGGTAACAGACTGCTTCACGGCTTCAAATACGTTCAATAGGCAAATCCTCCTGAAAATAAGAAAAGCGCCTGTCATTCTCACGGGGAAAATGGCAAGCGCCTGATGGGTTAAAGTTCCATATCCTGTTTTTGCTGGCGGCGGGGCGTCTGGCGTTTCTCTGCCTGTTCCTCCCGGATACGCTGCTCCCGGCCTTTGACCGCCTGCTGGATGGACGGTTTCTTTCCCGGCTCTGCGGTCTGGCGGTACTGCTCGGATGGTAAAACCTGATTGAGCCAGTGGCGCACATCCCGCAAAATCTTTACATCCTCCTGTACGGCAGTCAGCGCTTCCGTCTTGGAAGCGATATTCTCTGAAAGCTGTGCCTGTTCCCCGGCCAGCTTCTTTGTGCTGTATTTCGCCCCATCAAGGTGAACCTTGAAATACCGCAGGGCAGCGTTGTAGGCGTCCAGTTCCTCCTTATGGTCGGCGGCATATTTCTCCTTGGGTTTCTTCCAGCGGATAGCGGCATATTTCGCATGAACCGGCTTGTTTGCTTCAAAGTTCCCGATATGGAAAAGCAGCCGGTCAATCTCTTTTACACGTTTCTCCATCGGCCTGATTTCCTCACGGATGGAAACAGCCTGTGCGCTGGCTTCATCCAGATAGGCGTCAAGGCTCTCCACGGTGGAGATCTCTTTCTGCCGCAGGAAGTCCAGGGATTCCATGACCTTGTTGAAATCGCCAACGGTGCCTTTAACTTCCCCTTGGAAGTCCAGCCGGTGCGTTCCTCGCTCCGCATATCCAGATACCGGGAAAGCAGTTCGGGGATGGTCGGCTCCTTTGCCTGTTCCAGCGCTTCCAGCAGCGCCGCCTTTTTCTCTTTCAGGCCGGACAGCCAGCCCTTTAAGCTGCGTACCATCTGCCGGATAGACTGCATAAGGGAATTGGCAGCTTTGATGTCCCGGTTCAGGTTTCCGATGTTGGTCTGTATGCCTTTCTTCTCCAGATAGCTGACCGCTGGCCCCATGTGGACGGTGGGGATTTTATCAATCCCCTGCCGTTCATAGGAGCGAAGTTCAAGGCGCTCCGGGCTGCCGATGGCTTCCAGATAGCGGTTCGCTGTGTCAGCCCAGCCCTGCCGCCATATCTCAGCGTACTTCTGGTCGTTCCAGTCCACGGTATCCTCCTTGTGGCTTTTCCATCTGCCGGACGCAAGCCGGATACGCTCGCCGTTCTCGTCAAGGTCGTAGACCTTCCGGCTCTTGGGAAGCCACTTGCCCTGTTCGTCCATCCCCCGCATGGTAAGAGAGGATATGGGCGTGGGGATTGCCGTCCCCCTTGTCATGGATGGCAAAGTCGGCAATCATGCCTTTGGAAACAAAAACTCCCGGCAGTAGTCCCGGATAAGGTCGGCGTGCTGTTCCGGGGGGATTTCCCTCGGTATGGCAAGCACGATTCTCCGGGCAAGCTGGGAGTTCCATTGCTTCTCGATAGCTTCGGCGGCGTTCCACAAGGTATTGCGGTCTGCATACGCTGGTGGGGCGTGGGGCGGCAGCATGATTTCTGTATGGACAATCTCGCTTTTATGGGAATAGTATTTCTGCTTCTGGTCGTACTCGGAAAACAGCCGTTCCCCGCTCTGGTAGGCGGCAGACGCAACGGCTGACTGGTGGTTGCTGCGCTGGATTATTTTCACATCAAAGTGCGGGCATGGCAAGTCGTGTCCTCCTTTCTCCCGGCGTCCGGGCAAAAAAAGAGCAGGGAACCTGTTCCAAGATTTCCTGCTCGGTGGTGCCGCCGGTGGGGGCTGATATTCAGTTTTGAAAGTTCGGGTCAGGTTGGCCCGATAAATCAGCGCTCTGTTCAACTTCACGATAAATGGGAATCGCTTAACGAATTTTCTTTTTAGCGGTACTAATAAACTTGTCGTAAATAATACCAGCCAATGTAAGACAAATAAACACCACAGTCCAAATTATCCAAAGGTTATTTGTTCTTGCACCTCCTGGATCAATACCATCAGTTTGAAAAATAATTCCGACAACAAATCCGACAATGTAAGAAAAGGCAATACAGATAGGCGTTGTACAATAAATGAATAATAATTTTCTTTTTTAACATACAATCACTCCTTTTTATCAAATTAGGATTTGTCGTCATCAAAGCAGTAAATTCATTACCGACATAATCGTTCCGGCTTCACATTCTGCGTAATCAAGAGTATTGTCTGGATATAAATATACTTTTTGAAAATTCTTTTGCCTTTTCTTTTACTTTGTCGCTAATAATTACCGAATTACAGTTCTTGCAATGTAATACAGGTGCATTTATGACTTTTATACTTTTTCCATTAATAGTCATAGAAAATTCGCCGGTTTCTGAGTGCAATGTGTTATGACATTTCATACATTTCATTGTAAATCCTCCTTGAAAAATTCCAATTCGACAACTTAGGAGTTGTCATTCTGTAAGCAGTCGCCCGTTGTCATTCCATTCGCCATACATAACTCCCGCTTTTGTGTTATCTAAAAGCTTCTGTAAGCGACTCTGGAATAGTTCCGGCTGCTTTTTCTTAATTTGAATTGTATCAATTCTCACACGCTGATAAAGTGGCGGAAAACTTTGAAAATTCTCCCAAACCTCTGCGTCCGCTTGAAGTGCATTCAAAATATCTTTATCAATCACAAATCCCTTCTCACTCATATCCGGCAACACGGCACGACCAGCGTCTGTCATTCATCCTAATCGTTCCATTCTGCGACAGCGTTCTTTGTTCAATTCAGACCATAAACTTCCCTTTCTTCGAGGAGCTAATCTTTGTGCTGTAACTCCGTTGTCCATTTTCTTTGTTGTGCTATCAATCCAACCAAAGCACATTGCTTCTTCAACTGCGTCTATATACCAAAATGTTTCATCATCAATAGGACGCCCACGCTTTACAACTACCCAACATTCAGGTTCTTTATTATAATTTTCCAAAAGCCATTGCCGTAACTCGTCACGATTTTGCGCATTCAATAAATTTCTAAATTCCATTCGCTTTATCTCCACAACTTCCAATTTGTCGTTGACTTCATTATACTTCATTGTTTCAGAAAAGTATAGCGACCTATTGTAAAACTTGCTGGACGGGAACAGCTTGCAGCGCAAGGTGTTTCCGAGCGGCAAGTCCACAAAGGGGTAGCTGGCGCAGCCAGCGCAGGGGAAGTGTAGCGTCCCCTGTGATGATTGAATGCAGCCGCAACGCTGCTGAAAATCATCTGCTTTCCGCAGGAAGCCCCCGGCAGGGCGCAACACACTACTTCAGGTGGTGTATAGTTGCGCCCTCTTTCAGAGGGGCAGTCCACGGGCTGCGGCTCTGAAAGCGATCATGACCGTTCCCGGTCTGGCTCTTTTCTCTTGGGATGTGGCTTTTTCGTCCTCGCCTGTGCCTTGGCTTCGGCAAGCCTGCGCCGGATGGAATTGTCCCGCTTCTGGATAGACCGCTGCTTCGTATCAGCGATAAAGCGGCGGCACTCCGGCTCCGGGATGGCGTCCAGCTTTCGGATGGTATTCTCCACAATATCCCTTGTCTGCCGGTCACGGATAACCGGCACGATTTCTTTCAGCCCCGCAAGGGTGTCCTCTTTCGTACCGGCGGCGTACTGATAGACCATAGCCAACTCGTCTTTAGAAAAATTCATCTTCATTCTGCGCCCTCCTTCTCTGTGCCGTTTCCGGCGAACACTTTTTCCATAAGCTGACGGGTGCTGTCTTTGTGGAACAGCAGCTTCAAGAATAGACTGACCTGTTCATCCGTGATGGCTTCCGGGTGGGGAAGGTAGCTTTCCAACATGGCGGCTCTGGTGCAAAGCCGGTGCGTCCGTTCCTTCCGTGTCAGCGTCTTTATCTGGTGTTCCAACATCTTTTTCTTCATGCTGCGCCCTCCGCAGCTTCTTTTCCGTTTTCTCTATCTCCTGATTGAGTGCTTCCAGCTTTTCATTCATAAGCGGCTGTCCTCCTTTTTCGGAATGAGTACATATATTTTGTTGGGTTCCCCGAAGCCCTGACGCACTCGCAGTATCAGTCCGGCGTCCTCCAATTCATTCAGGGAACGCTTCACGGTCATGGTGCTGCGGGCAAGTGCCGCCGCCAGTTCCACGATGGGGAAATGGATAAATAAAATCCCGTTGGCGTCCTCCATGCCGGACAGGAAAATAATATCCAACATCCGGGCGTACATGACCTTTGGCGGTGCTGCTGATCGGGAGCCGCAGCATGGCTCTTGGCAGCGGCATACAGGGCGGCAGGGTGGTATCTGTGGTCATAAATTCAACTTCCATTCAATCAGTGTCCTCCTTTACTTTTCGTTTTGAGCGTTTGGAAAGATAATGGGGGCAGTCCACAATGACCGCTCGGAAACTCTGCTTACAAGTGCGCTGGCATTTCCGGCAAAGGTCGTTGTACGTTACCCGCCCCCGTTCATTGAGGAAGAAGGATAGTTCCAGCTTCCTCTTTTTCGGCATTCTCGGCATGGTGCCTCCTTAAACAAAAATCCGCCCATTTCAGCCGTAACAGCCGCAATAGACGGATAGCAGATTTTAGTGTCGTGTTTCGGGGCGATTTTCAGGGAAAAGCGGCCATAGAACCGCCCGGAAATCCCCCGTAGTATTACGGATAGGGTAGACTATGCCCTATCAGATTGTTGTGTTTTAGTATCAATTCGGTGTTCATTTTTGCCGGTTCTCCCTGATGTCGTTCCTGCCCCTGGCTCTCACAACGGCGTTTCGCTCCCTTTGGTACGCTCGTTGCGGTCAGGGTTCCTCCATTTCCTGCCGCAAGTCATTGCGCTACATCGCCGAGGAGCATATCCCATACAGGCCGGTCATTCGATTGGAATAATCCATCGATGAACTAAGCCCATTATGGCACATTTTTGAGCCTTCTCCCGTATATCCACAAAGTAGGAAAACCGTCCCAAAAACGAAAATTTCCACGATTGCGGAACGGGTATGGTATAATGGGATGGACGGCGGCAGCCAGCCGCAGGAAGGAGCGATGTATCTATGAAAACCCGCATTTCCGTACAGGAACGCCTGAAAGATTTACGGGTGGAACGGGGCTTAAATCTGGAAGAACTGGCGCAGGAAACCGGCATTTCAAAATCAGCCCTCGGCAGCTATGAAAACGACAACGATGAATACAAGGAAATCAATCACGGCAGCCTGTTGAAGCTGGCAGACTTTTATCAGGTGTCCGTTGACTATCTGCTCGGCCTTACCAACAATCGGAAATATGAAAACACGCCGATAGAAGAACTGCATTTGAGTGATGAAGTCGTAGAACTGCTGAAAAGTGAACGCTTCAACAACCGGCTGCTGTGTGAGATTATCTCCCATGAAAAATTCAAGGAACTGCTGGCAGACGCAGAAATCTATGTGGACGGGATAGCAACCATGCGTTTCCATGACATGAATAGCTCGCTGGCTGCTGTGCGGGCTATGATACTGGAAGCACATCCCGAAGCGGTGACAGACCGGGCAATCAAAGTGTTGGAAGCCGGTCAGATAAAGGAAGAAGATTTCTTCTGCCATGTGACGCACAAAACATGGGATGTCATTCTTCACGACATACGCAAGGCGCACGAAAATGACAGCGAAAGTGCGCCGGATACCACGCCCGCCGATGAACTGATACGGGAAGTTCAAAAGGCCATGCAATTGCCGGGGACAGGGTTCAGCAATTCACGGAGATATTCTGCAAGGCGTTCCGGCTCAAATATAAGCGGCTCTCACAAGAGGAACGAAGCCTTTTGAAGAAGCTGTTCAAGAAATCCCCGCTGATAAAACAGTCTGGTATGAACTTCCGGCGCAGGCCGTGGAAATGAAAAACTGCCGTTGTGGGAATGGTTGTTCCTGCAACGGCAGCTTTGGCTTTCTTTATTCAGTTTTTCAGATTATCGGTCAAAGCGGAATTTGAACAGCGCGGCAATGAGCTGTTGTTTCACATATTCCTCAACCTCGGCGTTGACTTTCCCGCGTACTTTGGAACAGTAGCGGATATATCCGGCGTAGTGGGAAAGAATGGCGTTTACCGCGTCCGGGTCGCCCTCATGGGCTTTGACGATTGTTTCATAGGGGAGAAGTTTACTCATAGTCATTCCCCTCCATGAGCCGCCGCAACCGTTTCAAGGCAAGCTGGATATGCCGCCCCGCTGTGCTGCGTGTCCGTCCGATATGTACGCCGATCACTCGCTGCGGCTGGCGCAGGAAGTAATAGCGGAAAATTTCTTCCTGTGCCTGCTCCGGCAAAAGGGCAAGGGCGGCGGCAAGTTCCGCATGATACAAAACGGCGGTTTGGTCGCAGGCGGTAAAAAGGTATTCTTCAAGCTGCTCCGGCTCGGCAAGCTGGACAAACTTCTCATTCATCAAATAGTCAAGGGAAACTTCCCGTTCCCACCTCCGGCGCATATTCAAAATTTTATCTATGGCTGCGTGACGAATGACAACCTTGCAAAAGGCATTAAAGGTGTACTGGATATGGACTTTATAGGCTTCATCTTCGGTCATGGAAATTCCCCCTCTCTGAATAATAGTGCGGGGCGGCAGCACTCCTTGCTGTCGCCCCTTGATTGCCTGCCAGCAAAGACGGGCGGGACTGTCAACGGCGGCGCGTATGCGCCGTTCATCTTGACCGTTGACTGTTCCGGTGGGCTTTGCTAATCGAGTTTCATATCGTGGATTTGATATTGTTGGTAAATTCTTTCCTTCTGGTTATCGTCGCAATGATAACGAACAACGAATACAACATATTTCCGATGTATGGCTGAGCGTTAAAAGTTGTTGTCAATTCTGCGCTTATACAGAAAGTCAAAACAGCTAATACCAATATCATCCAGTTAGAAAATTTTACTCTTTTCAGGAACAAATATCCTGCTGGTATATAGATGATAGCAAGCAAAAATTTAACGATATAATCCGGTATATCTGGCAAAGCAAAAACTGTATTCAGCGGACTGCCCCCAAATAATAAGGACAAAAAAAGAAATAATTCCGCCAAATATATAGAAGCCTCCTATAAATGTTATGACCTTAGATTTTTTCATGAATTTCTCCATGTTATAACTTGTTATTTCACATAGATTTCTGAAATCGTATTTTCCACACCATTGATTTGCAATCTTACATGGATTTCTCCATTTTCAAAATCATTCAGCGGATATTCGAGCGGTTCGGACAGATTTGTCACATCAACGGATTTCACAACCTCGCCCTGTACTAACCACAAAACAAGTGTTGCGCCCTCAGGCACCGTTCCGCAGGAAATATCAGCGTGAAGCATTTGGGTGTCTGCGTCATCTATCATCATGTCCTGTTCTTCCACAAAGCCATCTCTTGCACTTCTAAAATCCAAATTCCAGACACCATTCAGATAGGTGTTAGAGTTCATGCTAATTACACCTAAATTCCAAACACGGTCGTTAGAAGCAACATTTGTATTCACACCATTTCCCGTAGCAGCACTGACGATAAAGCCGGTCAAACACATCAACATAAGCACCATGCTGACAATACCCGCAGCAATAAATTTCAAATGATGGGTTCCCTGTTTTACCATATCACCATTAGCCTCCCTATTTTCAATATGTGTTCCACATTCCTCACAATATTTTGCTTTCAACGAAATTCGATGCCCGCAAGCAGGACACGTTGCTTTTATCTCTGAACGGCGCAGAAAGTAAATCAGCAAGCCAATAAAAGGGGTTGCGATAAAAACTACAATCGCCCATAACACCGGGTCATCGCCCCGCTTTTTGCAATCTTGATATACCCACGCCGCAAAGAAAGCAGCAGTACACAAGGCAAAAAGGATAAAGAGAAGAAGAAGAATGGGAAGCAGCATAGAAAGACCGCTAAAGCCATCACTTTTTAGAAAATACAGGCCAAACCGCAGGAAAATCAACAGTAAGATCACCGGAATACCAATATAAAGCGGAAGTCTATTCTTTTTTTTGTATTATTCACGCCAATACACCTCTTTTCTCAACACGGATTGTTATATCCTCTTTCATATTTGTCCTTTTTACACCAACTATGGTAAGCAAAACGCCAGCCAGTCCAATGTAGAAACAGATACCAGCAGCAAAGTAAGACAAATAAGTGTTGCTGATTACTATTAGTGCTACACCCGCCAGCATAATAAATGTAACTAAATTCAAAATCATCGGCAAATACCAGAGAGAAAAACCTCGTGTGGCGGGTTGCTTTTTGCATTGCCGCTTCTTTTTGATACAATGTCGCTTTCAGTTTGTTGTTCAACTCCGGGTCTGGTTCGTCAGCCAGTTTCATAGAAGCCCGGATGATTTCATCAATTTCTGTATTGAAAAGGTCATTTTTCATATCCTGCTTCCTCCAATCTTTTCTTAATCAGACTTCTTCCCTTAAACAATCGGCTTTTTACCGTTCCGGGCGGTTTCTTAATGATTGTTGATATTTGCTCTACGGAACAATTAGAAAGATAAAACAGTGTCAGCGGTATTCGGATTTTTTCTGGTAGTGTTTCGATAATCCGATTAACTTCTAAAATCAACTCTTTCTGTAAATAGCTTTATAAATATCAATGCGCTGGCGGCGTACTTCGTTCTCGTCATACTCACATTCATAGACAACGATTTTCTCCACCATTTCACGCAAAAGAGTGTGTGTCAGTTCCTCGATAGAAAGGTACTTGCGGACAACGTTCATAAACTTTTCAGCGTTTACCGTGGCTTCCTGTGCCTTGTCCAGTTCGCCCTGCAATGCGGCGGCTTTCTCTTTCAGTTCCCGCTGCTCGGCTTCGTAGTCTGCGGACATTTCCATGAAACGCTCATCACTGATTTTCCCGTTTACATTGTCCTCATACAGACGCTTGATGTAGCGGGAAAGTTCTGCAATGCGGCTCTGCACCTGTTCAAGCTGCTTCGTGGCTGCCGCCAGTTTCCGCTTGCCGCCCATTTCATTCTGCTGGATAAGCAGCTTCACGAACCGGGCTTCGTGCTTCTGTGCATAGGCGGTCACTTTCCGCAGATTGTCCAGCACACCCGCCGTCAAAAGGTCGGTGCGGATGAAGTGCGCCGTACAGTCGGCGGTGCGCTTCTTATAGCTGCCGCAGATGTAGCAATCCTGCTTTCTCTTGTCGGTCTGATACCGCTGCTGGTACATCACATGACCGCAGTCGGCGCAGAACAGCAAGCCGGAGAACAAGCCCACATCATCGTAGCGGTTGGGGCGTTTGCGCTGCTTGCGTAACTCCTGCACCCGTTCCCATGTCTGCAAGTCGATGATTGGCTCATGGTGGTTCTCGAAAATCGCCTGTTTCTCAATGGGATTGTCTACGCTGTGCTTCATCTTGTAGGATGGTTTTTCCGTCTTGAAATTCACAAGACAGCCTGTGTACTCCCGGTTTTCCAGAAGATGAACAACAGTATTGGTCGCCCACTTACATTCATAGCCGGGGTGGTAGCGGCGTGTGCTGCCTGTGCGCTGGTATTCCAGCGTCCCCGGCGTGGGGATTTGCTGCTCGGTCAGCATACGGGCTATCTTGGTAGGCCCGTTTCCGGCAAGGCAGAGCTGATAAATCTGCTTGACTACCGAGGCGGCTTCCTCGTCAATGATGAAATTCTCGTCATCGTCCATGAGGTAGCCGTACACGGGCTTGCTGGTAACAGGCTTTCCGCTTAGACCTTTTGCTTTCTTAACTGCCTTGATTTTTTTGCTCGTATCTCTCACCATCCATTCGTTGAAAAGATTACGCAGCGGGGTAAAATCGTTGTCGCCCATTGCGCTGTCCACTCCGTCATTGATAGCGATAAAGCGGACGCCTTTCTGTGGGAAAAGCATTTCTGTGTACATTCCCACTTGGAGATAATTTCGCCCTAAACGTGACATATCCTTGACTATGACTGTGCCGACTTTTCCGGCTTCAATGTCTGCAAGCATGGCTTGAAATCCGGGTCTTTGGAAGTTCGCACCACTATAACCGTCGTCCGTGTACCAGCAGAGATTGGTAAAGCCGTTCTGCTTGGCGTAGGTTTCTAAAATGCGCTTTTGGTTGGATATAGAGTTGCTCTCTCCCTGCAGTTCATCTTCATGGGATAATCTCGGATAAAGGGCGGTAATAAGGTTTTGGGTTGTCTGTCTTAACATGGTTTCCTCCGTTTCCGACAGCCAGCCCCACTATTCCGTACTTTGATTGTACCATACAGCGGGGCGGCGTGTATAGCGGCAAAATGTGAAAAATGCTTCTTTACAGCCCGTCATATTGCCGATTTTTGCGTAGCGGTTTCCGCTTCCAGCACCTTAGCCATTTTGTCGGCTGCGGTTTCCGTGGCACTCTGCTTGAAAAAGCCGGACACCACAAGGACGGAGTTCCCTATGCGGATTTCCGTCACGCAGTCGGCGGGTGCGGTGCTTTTCATGTCGTGTCTGATATGCTCTTTTTTCTCGGTCATAGGCGAACTCCTTTCAATCGTTCATCAGCTTTTTCAGCCGTTCCATTTTCTCCTGTGCCTTTTCCCTGCGGAAATTCACGCCGGAGCAGCAGACAGGGGTACACATCTCTGTTACCCGGTCATAAATCCGCTTGTGGGCTGTGTCCGGGGGATTGTTCAGCTCGTCAAGGCTTAGATTGGTCGTGACGATCAGCGGCTTTTCGCTTCGGTAACGACTGTCAATCACATTGTAGACCTGCTCTAAGCCGTACTCTGTGCCACGCTCCATTCCAAAATCATCAAGGATAAGCAGCGGATAGCGGCAGAGGTTGGAAATATATTCGTTCCTGCCCTCAAAGGTGGCGGCAAGGTCACCCAGGATAATGGCAAAGTTCGTCATTTTTACGGAGATTTCTTTCTCCATGAGGGCGTTTGCAATGCACCCAGCAAGGTAGCTTTTGCCTGTGCCGACGCTGCCCCAGAGCAGATAGCCGATGTTCCCGGCTTTCATGTCCTCCCAATGTTCCACATAGAAATGGGCGGTTTTCATCTGCGGGTTTCTGCCGTTGTCATTGGCAAAAGTCCATTCCCGCATAGCCGGGTCGGTAAATCCCCGGCGTTTCAGTTCTTCCACCTTGTCCCGGTGCTTTCTCTGCTGTTCGGCGGCTTCACGCTCCATGCGCTGCGCCCGCTGGCAGTCACACTCTGACGGGTGGCGGTCACGCCCAAACAGGGCGATTTTATCAGCCGGAAAATAGACTTCTTTCGGTGTCCGGCACTTGCCGCAGTAGAGCAGACCGTCCTCACCTGTGTAGTCCTCCGGCTCGGCGGTGGCTGCTGGTATCTGTAAATTCATATCTTCAAAAGCTGGTTTCATAGACTTTCTCCCTCCTTGTAGCTGTAATCGGGTATGCCCTTTTTCGGGGCAGCTTTAGCGGTATCGTCAGCCGCCCATCTGCGGATAGTGGCGGCATGGTTCTTGTATTTCTTCCCGGTAGAAGCGATATAGCCGGATAGCCGGTCAATGTAATACTCCCACTTGTCGGGCAGTTCTGCTTGCAGTTCGGAAAGCTCCGTATCTGTCAAAATCACATTTTTGTATCTGCCGTAAGCAGCGGGGGCGGCTCGTCCCGGTTTTAACTCTCTCTCTTTTTCTATCTCTATATCTATCTCTTTCTTTATCTCTATCTCTGGTGGACAAATGTCCGCTTTTGCTTCGGACACTTGTCCACTAAGCCGTTTTTGCTCTGAAATCTTCATTCTTGCCCTGCGCTTGCGCTCCCCCTCGGTAGAGGACTGACCGATGAAAAGCTCGATATTGCTCATATACAAAGCCCCGTTGTCCAGCGGTTCGACAAGCCCCAGCTTCATAAAGATTTGCAAAGCCCGTTCAACTGTGCCGACCTGCTGGCGGGTAATGGTGGCTATCATTTGGGCGGTGTAGGGGATATTCTCGTCAAGCTGCAAAGTGCCGCCGTATTTCAGCGATTTTAAGTACAGCTTCAAGAGGATATTGGAATACAGCATACCGTCCTGCATACTTTCCAGCAGCACGATAGCGTCATCGTCAAAATAGCTTTCTTTCAGTTTGAGGTAATAATATTTGCGGTTATCTGACATAATCTTGGTTCTCCTTATCTGCGGGGCGGGCTTTCCATCTCTTTGAGTAATACCGGGGGCAGAGTACCACGATAGCCCTAAAACTCTGCTTGCAGTCATGGGTACAGCCCCGGCAAAGGGCATTGAAAGTAATGCGGTTTCGCTCATTGAGGAAGAACGCCCATTCCAGCCGCCGCTTCTTGCTCATTCTCGGCATGAAAAAACGCTCCTTTCTTCGGTTTGGTCGGGTGTGACGGGACAGGGGCAAAATCTGTATGTTCCCGGTATCATTTTCGGGGAAAATCTGCCCTGTAAGCCCCGTTGGAAAGGTTAGGGGTATTGCGGATAGGGTATGGCATACCCTCCTGCCTTTTGTATGGTTTCGGTATCATTTCGGGGCGGTTTTTAACGCTCCTGTTCATGCTTTTTCTGTCGGCTCGGTGTGCCGTGTAGTATCTGCTCTGCGTTCCGTTTGGCGGTGGCAAGCTGCTCATACTCGGCTTTGGCGGTGCGGTAGGTGTTGTAAGCTGCGTTTTTCTCGGAAATGAGGGCTTCAATCTCCGTATTCAGCTTGGAAGTGGCGGGCAGCTTCTTTCCCGGTGCAAGCACCTTTAGCTGGCGCAGGGCAGCTTCATAGATGATAAATTCCGCTTCGTGGGACTGGCGGTAGTTCTCCGCTTTTCTGCCGGACAGCTTTTTATGAGCGTCAATGGTGGGGCGGGTGCGGCGGTAATCGTTGACAACCTTTCGCAGACTTTTCTTGTCGGAAATGCTCTGCTCAATGCCCCGCAGACTTTCCCTTGCTTCGGAAAGAGCTTTCCGGCTGCTCTCCACGGCTGCGTCCAGCTTGTCAAGGTCAAGCAGTTCGTTCTCCATGAGGAAGTTGTGGGTAGCCGCCATCTGTTTGAGGTTGTGCAGGGAAGCCCAACGGTCATAGCCCACGCCCTTGCCCTCAGCTCGCTTGGCTTCCCGGTCAACCATGCGCTGCAAGGTGTTGTCTGCCGGGGTGGTTTTTGCGGCTTTTTCCTCCCGCAAGCGTTCCTTTTGGGTGTGGGGGTATTCGGGTATGGCTGTGGTCTGTTCGGCGGCTCTGTGGGCGTTCTGCGTGAGCAGGGCAAGGACAGCAGCCTTGTCAAAATCGTCCCCCAGCTTCCGGGCTGTGATAGGCTTCGTCCTGTCCGGCGTGAGGTAGGAAAGCCGCCCCCGGCTCTCCTTGACAGTTACGCCCTCCCGCAAAAGCAGGGAAGCAAACTCGTCAAAGCTGCCAGCTTGGGAAAGTGCCTGCCGTATCGTCCGGCGCAGCTTCGCCTTGTCCGTTTCAAACTTGGTGGGCTTGGTCGGCTGTCCGGTGGCTTCTCTGGCGGCGTTCTCTTTATCAAGGGCAAGCTGCCCTTTCTTCTGCGCCCAGTATTCACGCTCGGTCACTCGGTTCTTGCTGCCATGCAAAAGGTCAATCTGATACAGATTTTCCCGGTGGCACATCTCCATGACTTCGGACTTGAAATATTCCATAGCTGCGTCTGTGCAGCGGTGCTTCATGCCGCATTTCGTGTCCGCTGGTCTGTCCATGTAGGGCAGAAGCGGGACAGCTTCAATCCGCAAGCTGTTTATGACGATATGCACATGAATGTTGCCAGAGTGATTGTGCCCGTCCGGGTGGGTGCAGACAATGGCTTGGTGTCCGGGGAAATGCTCGTTGCAAAATTCCTCGCCCAGCGACTGCGCCTTATCAACGGTCAGACCGTTGTCCGTTCCGTCCCGTGGGTCAAAGCTGATGATATAGTGGTGGGACTTCACATCTTCCCGCTTTTGGTTCTTGCCATAGCGGAGATTGGAGCGCATACAGGCAACGGCAAAATCTTCCTCGCCGCAGTTCAGCGTGGCAAGGCGGTAGTCCTCACGGGGAACAAGCCGCCCGTTTTCATCAAGGGTGGGCTTCATGGTAAACTCGTCATGCTCAAAAGTGAGGTACTGCTCGGCTGCTCCGTAGTCGGCATTTTTAGAGCTGATATGTTTGAATGTTGCCAACAGCTTCACCTACTTTCTGCAAGACTTCAAACTTCAAGGCGGCAAGGTCGGAAATGGCGACTCTGACTTCGCCGGACAGGGCGTTATACGGTACGCCGTATTCGTTCAGATACCGGGCAATCTGATTGAGGATGCCGCCGATCCTGCCATATTCGGCGGTCAGCTTCCCGACAGCGGCAAGCAGTTCATCATTGACCGGGGAAACGGTAACAATGGGGCGTATGGTTGCCCGTGTAATGGCTTGCCGGATAAATTCAGACTGGCTCATACCATAAGGGGCAAGCCGGGCGGTAAAGTCGGCGTATTCTTCATCGGTCAGCCGGGTCTTGACTACCCGGCTGCGGTGGGGCGTGTTATATCGTTTCATAGGTGGTTGACCTCCTTTCTGTGCGTGGTGTCCGCTCACTAATAGGAGAAAAACGGGGTGTGCAGCGGAACTGTTTTTGAAAAAATCCGAAAAGAATTTGCGGAGATTTTCAAGCGGCGTAAGCCGCATTAGCAGGGTTTGGGGAAGGCACTCCCCAACAAGATTCCCGCAAGGACAAAATGAGCGATAAGCGAAATTTGGTACTGCGGTAGAATCTTGCTCTAAGAAACTGCCGGACTGCCGTTCACTTCCTACTGCCACTTTTTCAGGAAATCGCAACCAGCTTTTTTATAAAAGGCTGCGGGCTGGCGTTCTCCCTCTCTTTCTGGCAAAGACTTTTCCGGCGGCTTGGTCTTTCCCAACAATAAGGCGTTTCAGAAGCTGTGTTTTGCCCGCTGCTTGATAGAAAACGGGAATTTCCCCCTGCTCACTTATCAGTACCGATACTTTCTCGATTTGCCAAAAATGGGCGCAAAAAAAGCAGCAAATCTTTTTCAGACTTACTGCTTCATGTGCCGCTATGGGGCAGCGGTTATTCAGTTGTAAAATAAAAAGAGGGCGGTAGCACTTTGGGCTATCGTCCTCTTGGCTACACATTTGCAAAGACAGGCGGGGCTGTCAACGGTGGGCGAAGCCCATTTACTTGCCGTTGACTGGCTCGGCTGGATTTGCTACTTTCGATCTGATGTTTTCTTGTGAAGAATACACTGTATTGACTTTACCTTGATTTTCCTCCTGTGTTACTGTAATATTAAAGTCGTGAATTTCAGAATTTGTACTAGAGATTTCCAAATTCAAAGAAATAGAAATTACGTTTTTATCAAGTTGTAATCCATCTTCTTTGCAATATGTCGCTGAATAACCACTTGCAAGAACTACCTGACCTACCCCATTTTCATCAAGCACAAATAATGTAGCTGATGAACCAGTTTCTTTATTTCGGGCTATCGCAACCAGTTGTATTGGGGCATTTTCAGCGGAACCAAAAACATATTCTAATAATTCAAATGAAGGATAGTCTTGTGGAAAATTTTCAATAAATTTCTCGCCCCGGCTTTCAATAGAACCGGCACTTTCAAGCTCTGGCAGTACTTCTTTTGTGTTGTCATCAGGTGGAGAATTATTAGAACAAGCACTCAACAAAAGTACAAAAGCTAATAGTAATATAAACAATTTGTTTTTCATTGTGCTTTATATACTCCTGTTGGCGTGTATACCGTCATTCCCTTTGGAACTTTTATGGCTGAGTAGCTAGAAGTTGTTACTTTATAATGGACAGAATTTTTTTGTGGTGCATAAGATTCTGTTAATGTTTTATATTCATAAAAAACATTTTCAGGATAGCCGTCCATATAAACCTTGTATTTTAAACGACCAGCTGTTCTAACAGCAGGAATATAAACATTTAACACTTCAAATTTCCCCGGTGCAATACTATATGAGACACCCGCTGATGTTCCTTTTGTCCAACTACGTGAACCGGTAACTTCAACTCCTACTTCCGCCTGCATTTTTGCAAAAACAACATTTGCTTCTGTTGTGCCATTGGCATAACCCGCAATAGATGCGGTGGTTGTTCCGCTTTGTTCATATTGATATGTAATTTGCATAGGACTTGAGCCTTGAGTATTATCGCCTGAAACAGAACCTAATAATTTATGAGTATAATCAATATTCGTATAATTAGGCTCATAACCTACACATTCTCGTATATATACTCCTCTACGTTCTGGTATTCCTGAATCGTTAGCTGCAAAAACAGTAGTGTTCATTGTTGTTACAATAGCTAAAGAAAAAAACTATCCCTAATATTGTTTTGATTTTTCTCATTATGGACTTCCTCCTTTGCTTAAAAAGTTATATTTTGTTGTGTGTTTCATCAAACCATTGGCATCATCTCCTTTTGTTTTATAGTACCATATTTTAGCTATTATATCAATTATCAAATTCAATTTTGCTTTTTTTGGTTAATTTTTTTCTGAATAGTGAAGGCTGTCTATCAAATTCTTGTGTGTTACTTTACCGCACATGAGCATTTGCGCCAGGGTTGTCGTTTCCGTACCGCTTCCATGAGGTTCACAACGCCCCAAACACCAAGGCCCGCGCCGATGGCAACAACGAGAGTCTGCAGAACGGTAATAGCCTGATTGAAGAATTCCATAGTGTTGTTTCGCCAGATTGCAGCATTGATAAAAAACACGATTCCAAAAGAAAAACAGGCTGGCACATCTTCGGTACTGCCTGTTTCCTGCAATTCTGGCTTCTCCTTTCATTTCATAAAAATTAGCCTTTTGAAATCGCAAAATGTAGAGATCAGTCGGACAAATTACCCGTCATGGGGTCCGCCCGGACAGGCGGGCGAGCATACTTGTTTCGGATAAGCACCTCCTATTTTTTTATGCGGTTGCTTCTTCGGTTGCTGGGGTCAAATCCACTTCATAGCAGTCAAATTCTTCATCCATTCGCAGCCTGAGTTCGTGCTTCAGGTAGCGTTCTACATCGAAAGCGTTCTTCTTATCGAAGTCCGACAGTTCTTTGTACCGCTTATGCTTGGTAATGTCGAATTTATCGCTCAGGAATGGCCGGACACCGCGCAGTTGCAGGATGCACTTGCTGCCATCCATGACAGAAAGTTCGTCCCGGCTCATAAGCTCTTTGCCACAATGTCAAGTGATGAATTTAAAAAAAGCTATCAAAGAAATCCTTCTTCGATAGCAGCGTATTCAACATCTATTCACATTTCCTGCCTTGCGTTCTTCGAGCTAATGAAATATAATGAAAGATGTTGTCGGAGGTACAAGCATGGACTACATGACACTCAGAGAGGCAAGTGAAAAATGGGGCGTTTCGTCCCGTCAAATCAATTATTACTGCGTCGATGGGCGAATTCCCGGCGCTGTGAAAATGGCCGGTGTTTGGCTGATCCCCAAGGAGGCAGAGAAGCCAAAGGACAGACGGTATAACGAAAGCAGGTGATACAGTGCTGCATATAGCAATTTGTGATGATGAAAAAGACTTTGTTCAGTATTTGACCGACTTACTGAACCAATACAGCAAGGAAACAGGCCGGAACATAAAGATTACCCCGTACTATGACGGTATTGAGCTGATTGAAAAATACGACACGACCATTGACCTGATTTTCCTTGATATTCGCATGAAGCTGGTGAACGGGCTTCATGCTGCCGAGCGTATCCGGCAAATGGATGAACGTGTGGGAATTATTTTCCTGACTACTCTCACGCAGTACGGGCTTGAGGGATATAAATACCATGCGACGAACTACATCATTAAGCCCATGAAATATGCCCGGCTCAAATCAGAAATGGACAAATTCGTGGAGCGCAGCCAGAAAGAAGATACCCCCTCTCTGGTGATTACCAACGATACCGGCAAATATAAGGTGCCGCTAAAATCAATTCGATACGTTGAAACCTATAACCGCAATCTGATGTTCCATACCGAGCAGGAAAATATTATCTGCTATAAGAGCATGAAAGAGGTGGAACGGGAACTTTGCGACAAAGACTTTGTGCGCTGCCATACCAGCTACATTGTCAATCTGTTCTATGTGAAAGGCATCAAGAAGCTGGACATTGAATTGATTACAGGCGAGATCATTCCCATCAGCCAGCCGAAACGGAAAGAATTTATGGAACGGCTGACGGACTATTGGGGGGGGATTTCTTATGATGCGCTTTTTGAAATCCTCTCTTTTCTATTGGCATGGGGATATACAGCGGTTTTCTTTCTTATTCTGAAATCCTTTCTTCCTCTCCGCAAAAATGTGGTGCTGAAAGTTATAGCGTTTCTGGTTTGTGGCTATTTGGCTGATTCTATTATCTATTCCAATGATGCCGGAAGTCTGTTCGGTACGATGTTGTTGTTTTTCTCTATGTTCTGCTGTTTTATCGTGGGACATTCATGGAGAAATTATCGGTCATGCTTGTTTTTATCCAGCACTCATTGCCATTAACTACTTAATGCTTGACACCGGGGGCCGATTATTCAAAATCATAACCCAAGCAAGTTATGAGGAGACTTTGCAGTCCCCAACACTAATGCTCATCAGTACAGCTATTTATACAGTGTCACTTTTACTGCGCTTACTGTTCTGGATCGGCGCGTGGTTGGTTTTGCGGAGGTTTTTAGAAAAAATTCCGTCCCATCTTAACATAGAGACATGGCTTATTATTGATATGCTGATTCTTGCCTCATTTGTGGCAATCTTCACCATTATTTACTTTATGCCAGAAAATACTGCGATTGTTTATCCCATCTGTGGGGCTTCTATTTTTTCCAGTTTCGGGTGTATGTATCTGGCGGCCTATATCTATGATTCCATGCAGACGGCATACCGAGTACAGCAGATGGAAACACAGCGGGATTATTACAAAGAGCGCATTGCCGAAGAAGAACGTGTCCGCTCCATCTACCACGACCTGAAAAACCACTTGCTTGTCATGGAAAGCAGGCAGAACACAGAAGAAACACGCCAGATGGCGGAAACGCTGCGCTCCCAAATCGCGGACTATGAGGACTATGTGCATACGGGAAATGAATTTCTGGACATCATTCTAAAGGACAAGGCAGCAAAAGCCCGCGAAAAGCAGATTGATTTCTCGGCTTTGGTTGATTTCAAGGGTATGGACTTCATGGAGCCGCTGGACATCAGCACCATCTTCAGCAATGCCCTTGACAACGCTATGGAGGCCAGCGAACGGTTGCCGGAAGATCAACGATTGGTTACTGTCAAGGCCGAGCGTGTTCGGGATATGTTGATTATCACGGTGGAAAACAACACCTTACCGGGGACACGGCCAGCCGAGGGAACCACAAAGAAAGACCGCTTTGTTCATGGTTTTGGTATTCCCAACATCAAAAAGCCGTAGAGAAATACGGCGGACAGTGCAGTTTCCATCAGGGGGATGGAACTTACCGGCTGAAAATCCTGATCCCGATTCCTTAACAGATTGACGCCGCTTCTTCACGAAGCGGCGTTTTTTTTCTGCAGACTTAGTTTTTTTCATTGTAGATATTAGATTACGCATTTTCCATTGTGCCTTTCTTTTGCCCGGATATAATGAAGCAAATTCAGAAAAAGCAAAGTGAGGTCATGGTATATGAGTATTTTAAGCACCAAACAACTGACGAAACAATACGGCGACGAGCCGAACAATGTCAAGGCGCTGGACGGCGTGAGCATTTCCATTGAGCCGGGCGAATTTGTTGCCATCATCGGTACATCCGGCAGCGGAAAATCCACCCTGTTGAATATGCTGGGGCTTAGACCGTCCTACTTCCGGCGCGGTCAAGGTAGATAACTATGAGCTGGGAAAACTGAAAGACGAAGACTTGACCGTATTCCGCCGCCAGCGGATCGGTTTTATCTTCCAGAATTATAATCTGGTTCCCATCCTGAATGTGTATGAAAACATTGTCATGCCCATTCAGCTTGACGGGAAAAAGCCGGATAAGAAATTCATCAAAGAGATTGTGGCGCTGCTGGGGCTGGAAAAGAAGCTCTACAATATGCCAAACACCCTTTCCGGCGGCCAGCAGCAGCGCGTCGCCATTGCAAGAGCTTTAGCCAGCAAACCGGCAATCATCCTGGCCGACGAGCCCACCGGCAACCTGGACAGCAAGACCAGTGATGAAGTGATTGAACTGCTGAAAGTCACCAGCCAGAAATTCCATCAGACCATTGTAATGATTACCCACAACCCGGAAATTGCAGCACAGGCAGACCGCACCATCCACATTGAAGATGGCCGGATTACAGAGTAAGGCGGTGATACCATGAAAAGACAAAAATCAATGATACGCATGTTGACAAACCGCAGTTTCAAGGCGAACAAAACACGCAATTTGATTGCCGTCTTTGCCATCGTCTTAACAACGGTCATGTTTACATCCCTGTTTGTCCTGTCGCAGAGCATGGTTGAAAATATGCGGAACATGAATTTTCAGCAGACCGGATATAACAGCCATTTAAGTTCCGGCATTATGACGGACGCGGATATGGAGAAAATCACCGCCCATGAAGCTGTCCGGGACTTTGGCAAAAGCATTGTGGTTGGAATTGCTGAAAACAAGGAATTGACCGGGCGGCAGGTAGAAATCCGTTATGCTGATGAAAACTATGCCCGTTCCAGCTTTTCCTATCCCACAACGGGAACCATGCCGGTACAGGAAAATGAGACTGCTTTGGACACTATTACCATTGATAAAATGGGGCTGCCTTATGAATTGGGGCAGGAAATCACCCTGCAATGGCGTAAGGACTTAAACGGGGAAGAAATCACCACCAGCACCTTTGTCCTCTCCGGCTATTGGGATGGTAATTCCGCAGCTATGGCGAGTATGGCATGGGTTTCCGAAGCCTTTGTTCAAAGCCAGTGTGCAGGCATCGACCAAGAAGCGCAGCTTGCAAACGGGCAGGTATTAGGAACGGTGATGCTCCATATCGACCTATACAGCGACAGCAATTTGGAAGGGGTCGGCGGAACAGATTTTAGCCGACACCGGCCTTTCCAATGTGTCCCTTTCTCCCAATGCGGCCTATGACGCCACCATGAACCAGAATATTATCCGCGAAGTGCTGCCGATGGCAATTTGCATAATACTGGTATTTGCCAGCGGGTATCTGATTATCTATAACATTTTCCAGATTTCTGTTGCCAGCGACATCCGCTTTTATGGTAGGCTGAAAACTTTGGGAACTACTAAAAAGCAGCTCAAGAAGATGATTTATGGGCAGGCCAACCGTCTGTCGCTGATCGGTATTCCTATCGGCCTTGTGATCGGGTATCTGCTGGGGGCCGTGCTGGTGCCGGTCATGATAACCGGGACAACGGGAGAAGCCAAAACAGCGGTCAATCCCTATATCTTCATCGGCTCTGCGCTGTTTGCTTATTTGACGGTTCTGATCTCCTGCATGAAGCCTGCGAAAATCGCCGGTAAGGTTTCCCCAATGGAAGCTCTGCGTTACACCGACGCCGGAACGAATAGCAAACGGAAAACAAAGAAAAGCACCGGCGGCGCAAGCATCCCGAAGATGGCTCTGGCTAACTTAGGCCGGAACAAAAAAGCGCACCATTACGGTAATCTGTTCCCTGACGCTGGGGCTTGTGCTGCTTTCCTGTGTCTATGCGAAAAATGCCAGCTTTGATATTGATAAGTACATGAGCCAGACAGTCATCAGTGATTTTGAGGTAGAGGACAGCTCGATTTCTTCCACCTTTGGAACCTATAACCCCTATGGCACAACCATTTCCCCGGCTGGTACAGAACATTGAGGGGCTTTCCGGGCTGGAAGCAACAGGGCGTTTGTATTCGCAGGTATTTACGCATAAAATCGGGGCGTCTGCTCTTGAAAATATCCAGACCTACTATAACGCTGATGACCGGCTGACCTATATTGAAGCAACGGATGCAGGGCTGGCAGAAGCCTATCACGACATGATCGACAGCGGAGAATGTGTTTCCATTCTGTATGGCGTTGACGGCCTGATACTGGACACCTTTGCACAGGATGGCCGGATATTGGATGGCACCTTTGATAAAGATAAGTTCCTGTCCGGGGGCTATGTAGTGATGGAAGCGGCTACCGGTGCAGAGGACAGTGAGAAAGAAACACAGCCGACTTATTCTGTTGGTGATACGGTAGAGTTGAACGGCCAGCAATACGAGGTTATGGCGATTGTGGCGGATATTCCCACCATTACCGAGGGCGTAAACAGCGGCACACAAGACTTCCTTTCTTTCTATCTTCCTGCCGATACATTCCGGGCCATGTACCCGGACAACACCATGCGGAAGCTGTTCTTTGATGTAGCCGAGGAATATCAGCCGCAGGCGGAAGAAATGCTGATCCAATATCAACAAGACGTGGACAAGAGCCTGAATTATACTGCGAAATCCACCCTGATTGAGCATTATCAGGAACAGACACGGGCGAACACTGTGATGGGCTTTGCAATCAGCCTTATCATTGCTTTTGTGGGTATTCTGAATTTCGTCAATTCGATGGTAACAGCGATTGTTTCCCGGCAGAAAGAATTTGCCATGATACAGAGTATCGGTATGACGAAACGGCAGCTTCGGAGTATGCTGATCGACGAGGGCTTGTATTATGCGGGAAGCACTTTGTTGGCAGCTTATGTATTAGGCACTATGGCAGTAGCTGTTGGTGTCCGTATGATGGTAGCCAGTGACTGGACGGCAACATTCCACTTTACACTATTGCCGCTGGTAATCTGTACGCCGCTTTTGATTGCGTTTGCAATCGTTATTCCCTATATCTGCTTTAAGAATTTGGAGAAGCAAAGTATTGTGGAAAGGCTGCGGGCAACTGATTGATGTGTTCTGATATACGGCCAGTGTCGGTTACACTGGCCGTATGAAAAAGGGGACCTGAAATGAAAGAGTACACGCTAATTATCAAGGGAGAAATGGATTTTATCATCTTATCTCCGCAGGTGCTTTCTTCCCTGATTACTCAAATCCATAACAGCCCGGAGCGAAAAGTTGTGGTAAGTATTGAGAGCATCATGCCACCAAAGTTTACCGACTATCTGCTTCGGGTAATCAATAGCAACCGCTTTAGCAATGAACGGTTCCGCTATCGCTACATTTTAGAAAATCCTGTTACAAAGAAAGGGATGTATGAGATTTTACGGCAGCAGCTTTCCAACACAGACATTGAGAAATCCCCCTGTTTTCAAACCATACACCTGACCGATACTTTCCGTGGGGATGTGGAGTTGGATATGGAGTGCAACGAACCGTTTTTCTGGGCTTGCAAAGATACAGCAGCAAAGTTTGTTTACACGTTCCCGGATGGACGGGAGGAAACACTGGTGATTGAATACTGAATGAGAAAAGCCCCATCCCTCAATGGTTGAGAGATGGGGCAAACTATTTACGCTGCAATCTCCGGGATTTCTCCGACAAAGTTATAAACAATTCTGACTTCCTGCACCTTCTGGCCGTCCACCTTATTGACCTCGCCGATCAGGATTTTACTGATAAGTCGGTTCAGTACGGACTCGTCCAGTTCCTCAATCGTGGCATAGCACCGGATTTCCTTGATAAAGGTGCGGACTTCGCTTTCCTGTGCGTCTGCCCGGCTCTGCATCACCGCCAGATCATGCAGGCGCTTCTGGTTGGCTTCCTGCTCCTGTTCCAGCGCCACCGTCAGTTTCATAAATCGCTGTTCGGTCAGGATGCCTTTGGACTTATCGGTGTACAGGCTTAAAAACATCCCGTCAATCTCCTGATTCCGGGCTTCCAGCCGTTTCCGTTCCTTCTCTGTCTGGGAAGCGTCCATCAGATACCGGCGCTCCATCCGGCTGCTGAGCCGCTGGTAAAACATATCCGCATCTTTCATGGCCTGCGCCGCCAGTTCCTGTATATCCTTCAGCACCAGATTGTACAAATCCCTTGCCTCAATCTTGTGGCTGGTACAGGCGTTCTTACCCAGCCGGTTATAAGTCTGGCAGATATAGTATGCCTTGTCAATCGGCTCTCGCATCTCGCCGGTAAAACGGTTTTTGCCGGTTCTGCCGACTTTTTCATACCGCACCTGCATGGACTTCCCACAGGTGGCACAGTAGACAAGCCCGTGGAACAGGTTATAGAAGGGGCAGGCGTTGCCTTTCATAATGGTGGGCCTGCGGTCAATGATTTCCTGCACCTGTTCCCATTCCTCCGGTGTCACAATCGCTTCGTGGCAGCCCTCAATCACTTCCCAGTCCTCACGAGGGATAATGTCATAGGTATTGGAGCGGATGCCTTTCTGATGTGTCCGGCAGACAAGATGTGCGCCCTTATAAAAAGGGATTCCGCAGGATATGGCTGATTCTCGCACTTCCCCATGAATAGTAATTTACATCACATTCTGTGTTACTCTTTACTCTGGTAATTGGAACTTTATCATCCATGAGCTGCTTTGCAATCCGCATACATCCCCAGCCATCCAGCGCCATATCATAGATTTTTCGGATTACCGGCGCTGTCTCAGGGTCACGGATGAAATGCCCTTTGTCCTCCGGGTCACGCATCAGGCCAAGAGGCGGCTGCCCGCCACAGAACTTTCCCTGCCGGGAACGGGTCATACGTCCCGCCAGCACCTTTTTGAAATATCCCGGCTGTACATATCGTTCAGGATATTCTTAAAAGGCGTAATGTCCATTTCCTGACGGGTCAGGCTGTCCACGCCGTCCGTGACGGCGATATAGCGTACATTGTGTTTGGGGAAAAAGATTTCGATATAGCTGCCAGCTTCGATATAATTCCTGCCAAGCCTGGATAGGTCTTTCGTGACCACGCAGCCGACCTTTCCCGCCTCAATGTCAGCGATCATGCGCTGGAAGGCAGGGCGGTTGAAGTTGCGGCCCGTATAGCCGTCATCCACATAATACTCATACTGGAACATCCCATGCTTTTCTGCGAAGTCCCGGAGCATGAGTTTCTGGTTGCTGATGCTCATGCTCTCATTGTCGCCGCCATCATCCAGAGAAATACGGCAGTAGAGAGCGGTGATTTTCTCATAGACTTGTTTTTTCCTGCTCATAGCGTTCTCCTTCTATGAACAGGGACACGATACCATTATAGTACCATGCCCCTGTTCCTGAATCAACCGTTTTTACGCCGCTTTTTCTGCCACTTCCCGCTGCTGACGCCATTCCTCGAAGTGTTCACAGGTCTGGCGCTCAATCAGCTGCTCAAAGGCTTCCCGCATGGACTTCTCCCCGGAGAACTCCCGCACCACCATAAAACGGACTTTATTCTTCTGATTTTTGCTTTTTTCCATAGGCTACCTCCATAGAGAGACAGGCCGGACGGCAGTTCCGGCAACGAAGTCCGGCAACGAACATCTGAAAACCTGTAAACTACCGTCTGGCCTGTAAATCTTACTTTGTGAATTTTCTTGTAAAATCTCGTTGCTTTCGTTGCCGGAGATAAGGATAATGATAAAAATATCCCTGATTTACGGGTTTTTTCCGTATCCAGACAGGGAAAAACCCGGCAACGAACCCGGCAACCAAGCGGCAACCATCCCGGCAACAGACCGCTATTTTCAGGCGATCCATTCCTTTGGAAACTCCAACTGACGGCATTCTTCCTCGCTCAGTTCCACAAATCCATCTTCGTTGCCGGGCAGTTCGTTGCCGGAAACATCCCGTTCCCAGCCCTTCTGCCTGCCGTATCCGGCAAACATCCTCGGATTGGAGAACGGCTTCCAGCCCGTCACCACTGTATTCATGATCTCGTTGATATTGTGAAGCTGCCACCGCTTCGGCTCGTCATAGGTGTGGCCCAGCGCCTCCTTAAAAAGCTGTTTGGAACAGACCATGCTGCCGGTATAATGTTCCAGAAAGCCCTGTATTTGACCGGCCTCGGTGTCCTCCGGCATGAAATCCTTCTGCACCTCCACCAGCTGCCGCTGGATAGACTTGCTGAATTTCATGGAATAGCGGCCGCTGCGGTAAATCGTCATGGCCTCCGCCCAGACCTGCAACAGGTAGGCTCTGGAAGCGTCCTCGTCCTCCAAAATGTGAACCTCCGCTTTCTCCGGGTAAATCATGATGGGAAGGAAAACGCCGGTTCCCGGCCCGGTCAAGGGGGAGGAAGTCCAGCGTGTTGGAAGAACCGCCGAACACGCACTGCCGCAGCCGGTCTTTGGGCTGGGCCTCATAGGGCGTCCGGTAGGTTTCCTTCTGCCGGCTGATAAAAGAGCGGATCTCCTCAATGCTTTTGGCGTTGCTGGTGGCCAGCATCTCTGACATCTCGATGATCCAGTGGCCTTGCAGCTTCAAAAATACCCGGTCATCGTCCAGCTTTTTCAGGTCATCGGAAAACCACTCGTCCCGGATCGCCAGCAGGCGGAAGAAGCTGGACTTGCCAGCCCCCTGTCCGCCCACCAGACAGAGCATTTCCTCGTATTTGGAGCCGGGGAAAACACCCGCCGGATAGCGCCCAGCAGAAAGTGTTTTAACATTTCCTCCACATAGTCGCTGACCTCCGCACCTAAGAAGTGATGGAGACAGGAGCGGATACGGGGCGTCCCGTCCCACACAAGGTCGTTCAGTACGTCCTGTATGGGATGGTAGCAATTCTCATTCGCCACGATGGAAAGCGCCGCCGTCATTTTCTTCTCGCTGGTCAGGCCGTAGTTCTGCTCAAAATAGAGAAGCAGATACTTCACATCCGTATCTGTCAGGGCGCTGGTGTTCCTGCGCCAGCCCAAATCCCGCACGATGTCCACCCGGTCAGTCAGGAGGTTCAGCCGGATGGCGTCCCGCAGGAGAGGGTCATGGCAGAACACCGTCCGGCAGTTGCCGATGGTGTTGGCGGGCTGGCCTTTTTCCGTGACAGAAAGGCCTTCCCGCACCTCGTCAACGCTCTGCTCCGGCGCTAAAGCTGCGGCTGCGCTCATGACGGCCTGCCGGGTGGCTGGCGGTAAACTCTGATATTCGCTGCTCAATCTTCCTCACCTCTTTTCCGTATTCAGCGACAACGCAGGCCCGTTCCTCCATACTGCCGGACAGGAGAATATCCAGCAGATACTCCGTGTACGGCTTTTTTTTTGCAGGGCCTCCACAAACAGCGGGTTCCATGTTTCCTCCGGCGTCTGCGGGGCGTATTCCTTCTCCCAGCGTTCCAGCAGATGCAGGTAATCGCACAATACCCGGAAACATTTCTGCTCCGCCTGCCGGTAGCGCAGTTCCTCGCTGATTTTCCGTTTGACCGGCCTCCTGCGGGGCGGGTCATGGTCTTTGGCGTCAAAGCTGACCGAGAAATCCTCCGCCAGCTTCAAGGCCGCCTCTTTTTGTTCAGCCCGAACAGACGGGCGGTAAAATCAATCACGTCCCCGTCCGCCTGACAGCCGAAGCAGTGGAACCGGCGGTCAACCTTCATGCTGGGATGTTTGTCATCATGGAAGGGACAGCAGGCCATCCCGTTCCTGCCGAGCTGTATCCCATAAGATTCCGCAGCCTGCCTTGTGGGGACAGCCTGCTTCACCGCTTCAAATACATTCGATTTTCTCACCTCCAGACAGAGAAAAAAGGCACCCGGTTTTCACAGAAAATCAGATGCCTTACAACTCTATATCGTTCTTTTGGTCGGGGCGATTCGCCCCTCACGTTCCCAACGCTCCCGGTTCTCCCGGGCAGTGTTAATTTTTGCCTTTGCCAGAATATCCATAATGGATTCTTTGGCTTTCTTCTTGACCTGCTCCTTCCCGGCTTGCTTGACCTCCGTCTGCATCAGCGTTCGCTGGATTTTTGCCAGAGCGTGCTGCATGGCGTTTTTGATTTTGGTAATGACCCCATCCAGACGCTCAGCGGCATACTCACGTTCCTTCTTTGGAGCTTTGCGCTCCGGCGAAAGCACCCATTTTTCGATTCTTCCACCAGACGAATATCTTCCTTGTGTGTCTCCTGCCGGACGGTATCGGTCACCACCTCCACCGCCTTGTCATAGGCCGCATCGGAAACATCATCTAACAGCGTCTCCACGTCCTCGATTTTAAGCGTCAGTTCTTCCAGCTTTTGCTCCTGCGCCGCAAGCTGCTCCTTCTGCTTCATCAGGATATAATCCTGTTTTTCCAGATAGTCCCGCCCGCCGTAGGACGGCTCCTGATCCCGATGCAGCCCATGCCGTCTGGCGATGTCAAACAGGATCGTCCGGCAGACCGCATCAAAGGTCTGCTTGCAGTTGTTGTTCCGGCCTTTGGGTTTCTCCGGGTTGGGGAGAGGGATGCCAAGTTCTTCCAGCGCTTTTTCCTGCTGGGGACACAGTTCCCCGTAGCGGTTCTCACAGTCAAAGACGTGCCGCTCATGGATGTGGGGCGTCCCCTCGTCCAGATGGAGCGCCCAGTCCAGGATGTGGATATGGGAACCGAAACGGCGCTCGAATTCCTCATAGAACTCGCTGACAATGCGAAAGAGCGTTTCCGGCGGGACGGATTCTTCCATCGTGCCGATCTGGTAGATGCTCTCCTCCGGACAGGTCTTGTTGTTTTTCAGCAAGTCCTCCACGGTACGGTTGCGCTCCGTGTGCCGGGTTTTCTCGTTCCGGGCGTTCTGCGCCTCCACATGGTCAGAATAATGCTCGTAGTAATACATCCGCTCGATTCCTTCAAAGCTGAAATCCGGCTGTTCCGGGTTTTCCCGGAACTCGTGTGTCGTGAAGCCCCGGTAGCAGTCCCAGTAGACATTCTGCCTTGCCCGCTCGGCGTCAATGTGTTCGCTGTTCTCCACATCGAACCGGCGGTCATTGTGGCGGGGATTGTAGGTGCCATGCTTGCCGGAGCGCCCGTTGTGTCGTGTCAGTTTCAAACAATTTTCCTCCTTCCTGCGAAGATGCTCCGGGGACGGGGGAAGGGCGGCGAAGCCGCAAATCCTGCGAATGTTGCGTCAGGTAATACCCATTACAAATTGACGCAGGCATCAACTTTCCCTGGGCAAGGCGTTTCACCCTTGACCCGATGGGGCGGCTGCCCTCAACCCGCCAATGGGCGTTGCCCCTGACCCCAGCAGTGCGCTGCGGCCCCTGCACCCCGGCACAAAGGGCTGGCTGCCCTCTGTACTCCCGCACCGGCGAAGCTGGCCTCCACCGCAGAAGCGGTGTTTGCCAGTTTCACCGGCTCCGTATCCGCACATTTGCGCCCATAGGCGGGGAATGGATACGGAATACGCCTGCGGGGATTGCCGGTCAAAACACCGGGTGCAGACTCGGCATTTTTGCCGTAATCGCCCCGATTTCAGGCGATTTTTCTTCTGCCGTTACCACCTGAAAGCCATGCTCTCTGGCGTAAGCACTGGCGGCGGCTTTCCGTTCCTCGCTGTACGGCGGCACCAGCCGGATCGACAACCGGGACTTGTCCAGCACATAGGTCACGCTGCCCTCCGGTGTGCTGCGCTCCAACCGGCACAGAAGCGGATACTTCCGGCTGAACTCCGCCAGCCTGCGCTTTAAGCTGGTGTTGAATGTGTAGATGCTGGCAAGGTTCTCCGCCTCGTTCCAGTTGATAATGGTTTCCTTCTCATACTTAGACAGCTTCCTCATACAGATCCTCCTCATAATCAGTGTAAGATTTCAGCACACGCAGGCTGCGCTTGAGGCGGCGGTACTCGTCCATCTCCATCCGCAGATGGTGGTAAAAATCCTCGTACCAGTTTTCGCCCACCTCCGTCTCCACCTTCCGGGCCAGCCCCAGCATCCGGCGTTTGGCCTCCGGGTCAACCGTCAGTGCCGTCAGCCATTTCAGCCTCACCGTATTGTGGTGGCTGGGACAGCCGTAAGCGTAGAGAATCTTCTTTTCTTTCATACTCAGTGTCATAATGATTTCCTCCGTTTCTTTGCTGCGGAGCCATGCGCCCCGCATGATTGATAAACTTGTTTCTGTCTGCCGGTCTGTCTGCAAGCCGCTCCTGCCCGGAATTTCTCCCGGCGTATCGGCCTCTTTGGTGCGCTCGATTTCTGTCCTGGCGTCACTTCCCCGGAGGTCGTCCCCCTTGCAGTCGGTCATTCATTTTTCAAGGTTCTGTGCCTGTCTGCAAGAACCAGTTTACCGAAAAAAGAGGCCCTTTCCCGTATGTCCAAAACGTCGGAAAAATCCGTAAAAGCCGCATATTTCCACGCTTATGGAATCGTGCTATAATAGATGTAATCACTGAAAAACCATGACGAGAGGGGGCTTTGGATGTACACAAAGCTAACAATCCCGGAACGGCTCAAAGACCTGCGGGTGGTAGATAAGCACCTGATGCTGGAACAACTGGCGGAGCAGACCGGCCTGTCTAAATCCGCGCTGGGAAAATACGAAACCGATGACTACAAGGACATCAGCCCGTTTGCCATTGCAACGCTGGCAGAGTTTTACGGCGTGTCCACCGACTATCTGATGGGGCTGTCGGAAAATAAAAATCACCCAAACACAGAACTTCAATCTCTGCATCTGAGTGATGATATGGTGGAACTTTTAAGCAGCGGCAAAATCAACAACCGGCTTCTCTGCGAACTGGCTACCCACCCGAACTTCCGGCGGCTGATGGTGGACATGGAAATCTGCATCGATCAGATCGCCAATATGCGGGTGGAACAGATGAATCTGGTGTTGGAGGCCACCCGGCAGACCGTCATGAGCAAGTATGCACCCGGAGAAGATGACCTCTATATGCGGACGCTGGAACTGGGGCAGGTGCAGGAAAGCGATTTTTACAGCCACGTTATGCACGATGATCTGGACAGCATCGTCCGGGACATCCGGGAAGCACACCGCAAGGACAAGACCACCGCCGACCCGCAGCCCACGCTGGATGATGTGAAGGAAAAATTTGAGCAGGCCATAGGGCAGGGCAGCGATACAGAAATGCTGATCCACGAGTTCTGCGATAAGTTGCAGATTCCCTTTGAGAAGATTTCCTCGGAGGACTTCTCGGCGTTCCTGCGGATACTGAGCCTGTCCAAGCAGCTCAAAAGCTCCAACAATATGAGGGGAAAGGCCAGCCCCATTCCTCCCAACCGCAAGGCCAGACGTAAGCGGAAGTAAAATTTCCATATCCGGAAGCGGCAAAAAAGCCATCCGCCGATTGATTGGCAAATGGCTTTCGTGAAGCTGTATTCTGTTGTAGTGGTTGTGCCCAGTTTGGGAACAGCCACTATTGAAGATGCTATTCTTTGTCTTTCTGCGATACCTGTGCATGGGCTTCCTGCTGAACAAGCAGCCCCGCAGAAAAGCCATATTTGAAGTGGCTTTCGTTTTCCTCACACTGGGCGATTGCCACCTGCTCCCGCAGTTCTTCAACCAGTGCATAGTCCTCTTTGCTCAGACGCTCCGATAAAGTGTCCATCAGGGCGGCGCTGGCTTTGACTGCCTGCTTGAACCTCGGTGAATCAGCGACCACCGTTTCACAGGGATAAAATCTGCCGTTATACATTTCTTCCAGAATCATGCACCCACCTCCCTCAGACAAAAATCATCTCAGACAGGATGATTTCCTCTACCCGGCTGCGGATGCTGTTCATGCCCCCGACCCATGCAAGCTGGTCACGGGCTTTCAGTTCCTCGGTGACGCCCTCCGCAGCCTGCATCTGCGAGATGATACACGCCAGTCGGTCATCGGCCTGCTCGTTCAGATCGGCAAGATACGTCCAGAGTTTTCCCGACAGAAGCAGTTCATTGTACTGGCCGGGACGGTGTTCTTGCAGAAACGCCTTGTGTATCCGACCCCACCGCCCGATGGGGCGGATTTCCTCCGACAACTTTAGACCGATGATGGTTTCTGCGGCATCCTTGTAGATGGTTTTCAACTGGCTCTGCGACTGCAGGATGATGGATGCCGAAATCAGCGGCTTATCGAAGCTTCGAACTTCGGGATCAGACCGATGTTCGCAAACTCATCGAGCAGCAGCCGTACATGATACTTTAGCTGACCACCGCATTGATCGTCTGCACGGTCACAAAGCAGATTGAAAAGCTGGGTGTACATGATGGACACCACGAAATTGAACGTATCGTCCGTGTCGGAAATGATAACGAACAAGGCCGTGCGGCGATCTCCCAGCAAATCCAGTTCCATTTCATCGTAGGCCATAAGGTCACGCAGCTCCGCAATGTCAAATGGGGCTAATCTGGCACCGCAGGAAATGAGGATAGATTTTGCGGTCTTGCCAGAGACAAAAAGTCAAGGACTTTTTCATCAAATTCAAGAAGAAGTTACATTTTGCGGACTTCTTCACGAAGCATACGCTTGATTTTGTCCTCCATTGTCTCCTTGCGGTCTGGCTGAAATGCACACGCACGATATAGGTTGTCTTGCCAATCTGCTTTCTGACAGTCGGGCAAGTGGCGGTGTTGGTTGCGGTATTGTTCATTCAAAATCCTCCTGTAAATGAAAAATGCCCGGTGACTGTTCATCATCGGGCGGTGTCGGTATGAGGGAACAAGGCAAGGCGGCAACATTAAGGTATCTATAAAAACTTTGCCGTCTTTGCCACGCTTGCCTTGTTCCTGTTGTCAGTTGCGGAGATAGCAGACCCATGCTGTGCCATCTTTCTCGGTCACAAGTCTGTCCCCGATACGGCTTTTCGCCGTTCGCATGGTGCGTGAGGAAATCCCACGCTCATTGACTGCCTTTTCCAGCTCTGCGCTCGGCATACGCTTTCCGTCTGCAAGCAGTTCCAGAATGAGCATTTGCGCCTGTCAGGTCTTGCTTTCGGTCTTTGCGGTGTCCGTCCCGGCAAGAAGCTCGTCAGCGGTAATGTCATAAGCCCCTATCCACTCAAAGCCTTTCTCGTCTCCCAGAGAAAATGCAAGGGACTGTCCGGGCGGCGAAGGGAGCTTTTCTCATGGATAAGCACCCTCGTTGTCGGACTGTCCTTCAGCTTGCCAATAAACAGCAGACTGCGGACTGCCGCCGTAATGTCGATAGACCCCAATCCCCGGTAGGTGCTTTGCGTTCCTGCGGCTTTGTTGAGGTGTCCGATCAGCACGATAGCGCACCCGGTAGCCTGTGCAATGTCTCCCAGACTGCGGAATATCGGGCGCACCTCGTTTGCCTGTTCATGTCCACATCTGCGCCCAGAAACGCCTGTACCGGGTCAATGATAACAAGCCTTGCGTTGTTCTCCCGGATTGCCCTTGCTATGCGCTCATCGGCAAGGGTCAGCGGTGTGTCCCTATCGTCAATGACAAGCACTCGTTCAAGGTCTGCGTCAGCTTCCATCAGCCGGGGCTTAACGGTATCGCCCAAACCGTCCTCGGCGGTCTGATAGATGATATTGAAAGGCTCAAGTGTTTCCATACCAGGTAAGGGCTTTCGGTTGGTGCAAGCCGCCGCAAGACGCATGGCAAAGTAGGTCTTGCCCTCGCCGGGGTTGCCCTGTATGATCGTCAGCTTTCCAAAGGGGATATAGGGAAACCATAGCCATTTCACGCTCGTCAGCTCCACATCTGCCATGCGGAGCATGGGAACAGGCTGGGCGGTGGGCAGCTCTCGCAGCGTGATTGTCTCGGCTATGAATTTGCGGCTCGGAATGTCCCCTTGCTGACGGAGAACATCGTTCCAGTCTTTCCTTGCCGGGACAAGGCGAATGACGGCGATCTCACCGGGAATATCCTGTGCCAGCCGGGTACAGGCTTCACTTCCTGCGGTGTCGCTGTCAAGGCAGAGGAACACTTTTCGGGTGTCCTTGCGTTCAGAAAGAAAACGGTCAAGGGCTTTGCCTGAAACGCCGCCCAGGGCAAGGTAGCTCCTTGTCTGCCAGTCCTGCGGATAAAGGCAGATAAAGGACAAAAGGTCAATCGGTGCTTCAAAGACAAAGAGCTGGTTGCCGTTTCCCTCATAGTGGAACGGATAGGATTTGTCAGACCCGGCAATGTCCTGTCTGAATGGGTCTGCCGTTCCTCGCACATGGGCGTATCTCGGCGTACCGCTTCGGTCTCTGCCGACAAACACAACATTGTGCCGCTTTGCGTCCTCGTAAATATCCCCGGAAAGAAGAAAAGCCTCAACAAGCGTTTTGTTGAGACCTCGGCTTTCGCAAAGATATTGAATGCTCTGTCGGCTGTTCTGTTGTGCAAGGGCAAGTGAAACGCTGTGGGCGGTGCTGTGCTGGCTTCGCTCTGCCCTCGCCGCTTTCGCCGGTCAGGAGCTGGACGGCTTCGGGAAAGGATTTTCCGTAAAACTCCATGACAAAATCAATGGGATAGCCACCCTTGCTCTGGCTGTGGCGAAACCACTTTTTTTCCCCGGACGGTCAGACTGTCATGTTCTTTCCAGCGGTATTCCCGTCCGCTTTTTATCAGTGTCTCTCCCTGTGTGCGGAGAAAATCTTCCAGACTGACGGCATTTGCCCGGTCAATCTGTGCTTGGGTGTAATTCATCGGGATAGTTCCTCCTTTTTCTGTCGTGTTTGGGGTCGATTTTGGCGCATTTGTTCCTCTGTACGCTCGTTAACTCGGATGGCAGTATCTACGCATGACTTGACCTTCGGCAAAGACGGTGTAAATCGTCTCTGACGGTCTTAAACTCGCCGTAGGTGGTTTCATGCGCCTGTTCCAGCTCGTCATACTCTGCGGACAGCTTTTTCATATCCACCTTGCCGTCCGGGAATTCTCCGGTCAGCTTGCGTCTGGCGGCGTAGAACTGTTTCAGTTCCGTTTCATGCTCTGCCTTGTACTTGGCTCTGGGCTTCTCAAACTTGATTTTCTGCAAGCCGTCATAGACAGGCTTCAAGCTCTGGAAAGCCGCAGAGCTGTCATAGAGCTGCTTAATTGCTTTCATTCGGGCGGTCTGTACGTCCAGCGTTTTCTTCAAGCTCTCTGTGGCAACACTGTGTTCGCTGACACGGCTTTCCAAATCTTCAAGGGAGTAAATGCCGTTTGCCCGGAGATAATTGAAAGTCTCGTTCATCTCCTTTAGATTGCTGACCTTGCCTTTCTGCGAATACGCCCCGGCTCTGCGCTGGGTGTAATAGGCGCTCAGCAGCGAAACAAGGTCGGGTGCCTGCGGCTTGGCAAGCTCCGCTTGCTTCGGCAATCCAATCAAACAGGAGAGTGATTTTCTTCTTGATGTCACGGATAACGGCATTGGTGGCTTTGATCCAGCGGTTGAACTCTCCCTTTTCGGTGCGGATACCTTTCTTCTCCATTGCCCGGACGGTTGCGCCCTCGTGGACGGTGGGAAGAAGCTCCACGCCCTGACGCTCATAGCTCCGGTGGTCGATACGAACATCAATACCTTTTTCCGCAAACTTGGCATTGCATAGCTCCGCCCATGCTTCACGCCAATGTTCCAGCGTTTCGGGACTGCCCCAGTCGGTAGTGGGAACGGCGTTGAACACAAACTTTCCGTCTGCGTCTCGGATACGGTTGCCGTCCTCGTCCAGCTCGTACACCCGGCGTTGCTTTAGCCCCCATTTGCCGTTCTGCTCGATGGGGCGGATGGGGCAAAGCACATGAAAATGTGGGTTTGGTATGCCGCCGTCCTCCCGGTCTGGCTGGTGTACGGCGAAGTCAACCACCATGCCACGGCTCACAAAGTTCTCCAACAAAAATTGCCTTGCAAGAGCGATGTTTTCCTCAAGGGAAAATTCATTCTGCAAGGCAATGTCAAAACTGTATGCAAGCTGGGCGTTCTTTCCACGCTCGGCTTTTTCCACGGCGTTCCATAGCGTCTGGCGGTCTGCGTATTCGGGCGGTGCATGGGACGGCAGGAGAATGTCGGAGCAGATCACGCCGCCCTTTCGGGTGTAGTCGCTGTACTCGCCGTAATACTCGCTATACAATCGCTCCCCGGCTCGGTAGGCGGCAGAAGCGATAGCGGACTGTCCTGCGCTTCGCTTAGTCTGCGTGACGCTTAGATGAAATAGTGCCATCGGCTTTCAACTCCTTTTCTCTGTTTGCTTGGCTGATGTGGGTAATCGCCATGTGACGGACGGCTCGCTGGACTTCGGACAGAGAAAAGATGTACTCCATCAGCTCTGTCATTTCGGTGCGTGTGAGATCTTTGACCTCCGGGGCAAGACTCTCAACCGTGCCGCCCAGATTGCAAAGGCGGTGGGTGCGCTTGGTGCGTTCGCCTTTCTCCAGATACTTCTTTCTATTCTCAAGACGCTCCAGCTTGTGCTGTTCCTGTGCAAGCTGCGTCTCGGCTTGCTCCTTTTCGGCTTGGAGCTGGTCGAGGGTTTTCGGTTTTGTCATTGTAATTGACCTCCTTTTTTGATTTTGGGGATAAAAAAAGACCGTCAACTTTTCGCATAGTGCGACCAGTCAACGGTCAGTTTTTCGGTATTCAGTTGTTGTGTTCAGTTCGGTAAATTGAAGTTGGTCAAAGTTGTTGGCGAAGATATTCCACAACATTTCCATTCGTATCATAGAAACAGATGTTTCCTACATTGAG